>Ga0210124_1000256_pt1 | contig 29347 bp, 23 predicted proteins | sample Muzzi_PWC_D2_FD_185554 | JGI IMG/M metagenome (GOLD analysis project Ga0210124, IMG submission 185554) | Wetland microbial communities from San Francisco Bay, California, USA, that impact long-term carbon sequestration - Muzzi_PWC_D2 (SPAdes) | ecosystem: Environmental > Aquatic > Marine >... | reverse complement strand
AGATTTTCTAGAGACGCGGCACCTCTGTCGCTACAACTCCATGAAAAGGTGGCGTCCCCATGGGGATTTGAACCCCAGTTGCCGCCGTGAAAGGGCGGTGTCCTAGGCCAGGCTAGACGATGGGGACGCGAGGGCGGCGCGCACCGGATCGGCACGAGGAAATGGTGAGCCGCGTAGGATTCGAACCTACGACCCGCGCCTTAAAAGGGCGCTGCTCTACCAGCTGAGCTAGCGGCCCGCAACCCGGTTCGCGAGGCGGTCATGGTAGCAACCGCCCCGGGGTGGGTCAAGCGCACGCGGCGGGCGCCCGCGCGCCCGTCAGATCCCTTCCTCCCTGAGGCCCGCCATCTCGCGCTCCACCCGGGCCTTGAGGTCCGGGTCCGGGGTCTCGATGGCCTTCAGGGTGGCGTAGGCCTGGACCGGCTTCAGGGTCAGGCGCAGGTAGCGGGCCAGGTGATAGCGGGCCTCGGGCACCCGGCCCTTCGCCTCCAGCACCTGGGACAGCCGGAAGTGGGCCATGGGGTGGTCCGGCGCCGCCGCCACGGTCCGCTCGAAGGCCGCCCGGGCGGCCTCCTCGTGGCCCTCCAGGCGCTCCACCTCGCCGACCAGGAACAGGGCCGGCACCAGGCCGGGCTCCAGCGCCAGGGCGCGCCGGGCCTCGCCCCGCGCCGCCTCCCGCTCCCCCATGGCGAGCAGGCACTCCCCCAGGGCGGCGTGGGCGTCGGCCGAGTCCGGCGCATCGGCCACCGCCTTCTCCAGCAGGGGGCGTGCGTCGGCGTAGCGGGAGGCGTTCAGGTAGGCCAGCCCCTCGGCCAGCGTGCCCCCCGTGGGGGGCCGCCGCCCCAGGTCCTCGGCCGCCAGGGCGGCGCTCAGGCGTTCCCACCGCCCGGGCGGGGGCGGCGGCGGGTGGGGGGCCCCCTCCAGGGCGATCAGGCGCGACACCCGGTCGAGCCGCTCGTCCAGCCCCGGGTGGGTGGACAGGTAGGTGAACTGGCTGGACGGCAGCACCAGCCGCTCCTCCCGCTCCAGCACGGAGAAGAATTCCGTCAGGCCGCGCACGTCGTAGCCCGCCTTGGGGAGGATCTCCACCGCCGTCTGGTCCGCCTCGCGCTCGTTCTCCCGGGAGTAGGCCAGCTGGAGCGAGGCGGCCCCCGCCAGGGAGAAGGCCGTCACGGCCTCCCCCCCCTGCCCCAGCAGGATCGCGGCGATCACCGCCAGGTCGGCGGCCGCCAGCTTCTTCTGGTCCTTGAAGAAGTGGCCGTGGCGCACGTGGCCGATCTCGTGGCCCAGCACGCCGGCCAGCTCGGTCTCGTCGCTCAGGCGCGCCAGCAGGCCGTCGAACACGAAGATGTAGCCCCCCGGGATGGCGAAGGCGTTGGCCTGGGGGTTCTTCACCACGAAGAAGTGGTAGGTGTCCGGGTCCGCCCCCGTGGCGGTCACCAGGCGGCGCCCGATGTCGGACACGGTCCCCGCCACGTCGTAGTCGGTGTGGAACTGGAACTGCCGCAGGGCCTGGGCCAGGAACTCCCGCCCGATCTCCTTGCCTCGCAGGTAGGACTCGGAGTGCTCTCCCGGCGGCGGGGCCGGCACCGACGCCTCTTCCGGCGCCTCCTGCCGGGGCGGCGGCCCCCCGGCGCACCCGGCGACCGGCAGCCAGGCCGCCAGCAGGGCCATGCCCCAGGCCGTGCCAAAGCCCACCGCCCGCCTCCCGCCAACCTGCGCCGCCCCGGTCATGGGGCTATCATAACCGGGCCGGATGGGCGCCAGGCGGCCGTTGCCCAGCGGGGGCGCCTCGCTTACACTTTGTTTCAACCGTGCAATACCCGCCTCCCCCATGCGCCAGCTGACCGAAGAGCAGATCGACCCCGAGGTGATCCTCAACGCCATCAACGACGGCGTGGTCACCATCGGCCTCGACCGCAAGGTCCACTACATCAACGAGGCCGCCCTGCGCATCCTGGGCTACAGCCGGGACGAGGCCCTGGGGGCCGACTGCGCCACGGTGATCCGCTGCGCCGCCTGCGCCACCAAGGACTGCCTGATGGACCGGACCCTGACCACCGGGCAGGACATCCGCTCCTTCGAAACCTACCTGATCAACCGCGCCGGCGAGGAGATCCGCATCTCGGTCAACGCCACCCTGCTCAAGGACGAGACCGGCACCGTGATCGGCGAGGTGGAGGTGATCCGCGACACCTCGGAGCAGGCCAAGCTCTCCGAGGAGCTGCACGGCAAGTTCTCCTTCGGCCAGATCATCGGCAAGAACCACCGCATGCAGGAGATCTACGACGTCCTGCCCGCGGTGGCCGCCACCAAGACCACCGTGCTGATCGAGGGCGAGACCGGCACCGGCAAGGAGCTGATCGCCCACGCCATCCACGAGCACAGCGCCCGGGCCGGCAAGCCGTTCGTGAAGTTCAACTGCGCGGCCCTGGCGGAGGGGGTGCTGGAGAGCGAGCTGTTCGGCCACGTCCGGGGCGCCTTCACCGGCGCCATCGCCGACAAGAAGGGGCGCTTCGAGCAGGCCGACGGCGGCACGATCTTCCTCGACGAGATCGGCGACGTCCCCCCCGCCACCCAGATCCGCCTGCTGCGCGTGCTCCAGGAGGAGGCCTTCGAGCGGGTGGGGGGTGACGAGACCGTGCACGTGGACGTGCGGGTCATCGCCGCCACCCACCGGGACCTGCGCCGCATGGTCCGGGAGGGGGCGTTCCGCGAGGACCTCTACTACCGCCTGCGGGTCATCCCCCTGCCGATCCCCCCCTTGAGGGAGCGGCACGACGATATCCCGCTCCTGATCCGCCACTTCCTGGACCACTTCAACCGGGAGATGGGCAAGGACGTGCGGGACGTCGACGGGGACGCCTTGGACCTGCTGATGAACTACGACTACCCGGGCAACGTCCGCGAGCTGGAGAACGTCCTCGAGCACGCCATGGTGCTGTGCCCCGGCGACCGGCTCACGGTCCACTGCCTGCCCCGGGAGGTGCTCCACGCCCGCACCGGCCTGATGCAGATCGCCCCCGGCGCCGACGACGACGAGGGCGAGCTGCTGCACCTGCACGTGGAGGCCGAGGACCCCCTGAAGGAGGTGGAGCGGGAGGCAATCCTCAAGATGCTCGAGCAGAGCGGCTGGCGCCTGGGAGTGGCGGCCAGACGCCTGCACATGAGCCGCACCACCCTGTGGCGCCGCATGAAGCGCTACGGGATCGAGCGGCGGGGCGCCTGAAGGGCTTCGGTGACCGGGTCCCGCATCCACATCACCAAGCAGGCGGAGGTGGCCACCTCCCACCGGTGCGCCCGACCCGACTGGGACGACCGCCACAACGCCGCCGTCTACGGCCCCGAGGCGCGCCCCCACGGCCACAATTACCGGGTCGAGGCCACCGTCTCCGGCCCCCTCGACCCGCGCACCGGCATGGTCACCAACATCAAGGACGTCAAGGCCGCCCTGCGGGAGGTGCTGGCGGCCTACGACCATCGCGACCTGAACCGGGACCACCCGGCCTTCCGGACCCGGATCCCCACCAGCGAGCGGGTGACCCGGGCGATCTTCACCGACCTGGCCGGCCGCCTGGGCGCCGGGCGCCTGGAGCGGGTGCGCCTGCACGAGGGCGACGGCGCCTGCTACGAGGCACACCACCCCGACTCGCCCCTCGCCCCCTCGCCAGGAAAGGACGCCATGCTCGTCACGCGCCGCTACCGCTTCTGCGCCGCCCACCGGCTGCACTCGCCCGCCCTGAGCGAGGCCGAGAACCGGGAGACGTTCCTGGACTGCAACAACCCCAACGGCCACGGCCACGACTACACCCTGGACGTGACCGTGCGGGGCAAGGTGGACCCGGCCACGGGGCTCGCCGCCAACCACCCCCACCTGGACAGGACGGTGCGGGCCGAGATCGTGGACCGCTACAACTACCGCAACCTGAACGACGACCTGCCGGAGTTTGCGGACGCGGTCACCACGTCGGAGAATATCGTCAAGACCGTCTGGGAGATCCTGGAGAAGCGCCTGGGAGAGGGGGTCCTCTACCGGATCCGCCTCGCCGAGACCCGCGACAACGCCTTCGAGTACTATGGCGATTAGGATGACACCACCCATGGACGCCCTCAGCGAGACCGAGGCCCCCGACAGCGCCGCCACCCTGGAGCTGGCCGAGAACGTGGCCCGAACCCTCACCCTGCTGGGGGAGGACCCGGACCGGGGCGGCCTGGAGCGCACCCCGCTCAGGGTGGCCAAGGCCCTGAAGTTCCTTACCGGCGGCCACGACGTGGACCTGCGCGCCCTGCTCAACGACGCCCTCTTCGACGTGGAGTACGCCGAGATGGTGATCGTGCGGGACATCGACTTCTTCAGCCTGTGCGAGCACCACATGCTGCCGTTCTACGGCAAGGCCCACGTGGCCTACCTGCCCCACAAGAAGGTGGTGGGGCTCTCCAAGCTGCCCCGCATCGTCGACATGTTCGCCCGCCGGCTCCAGGTGCAGGAGCGCATGACCTCCGACATCGCCAACGCCGTCCGGGACGCGGTGGACCCCTACGGCGTGGGCGTGGTGATCGAGGCCCAGCACCTTTGCATGATGATGCGCGGCGTGGAGAAGCAGAACAGCCGCACCGTCACCAGCGCCATGCTGGGCACCTTCAAGGACGACCCCAAGACCCGGACCGAGTTCCTGGACCTGATCCACCGCCCCTGACACCGGGTGACTCCCGGTGATTCCGGGTGATCCTGGGCCCCCCGCCCGCCCCGAAAGGGGGCGGCACGACGCCATGCGGACCGCCCAAGCGCCACCCCTGGCCGCGCTCCGCGAGGAGCTCGCGGCCTGCATCCAGTGCGCCGCCTGCGTGCCGGTGTGCCCCACGTACGTGGGCGCGCGGCGCGAGCCCTTGAGCCCCCGGGGCCGCCTGGCCCTGGCGGTGGGGCTGCTGGAGGGGGAGGTAAAGGGCCGGGACGGCGTCTTCGCACCCATCAGCTCCTGCATCGACTGCCGCGCCTGCGTCCCCGCGTGCCCGCGCCACATCCCCCTGGCGGACGTCTTCTATGCCGCCAAGGCCCAGCTCGCCACCGGGGACGGCGCCCCGTTCACCGCCCGCCTTCTGCGCCGGGTCTCGCGCCTGGTGCTGGTGAAGAACCGCCTGCGCCTGGCGATGCGCCTGGGGCGGCCCCTGGTGCGGCTCTACCACGCCATCGCCGACCGGAGCCCCCTGGCCCGGCTGCTGCCCTTCTACCGGGACGGCAAAAAGCGGGTCCTGCCCGACCTGGTGCGCCGTCCCATGACCGACGACTACCCCGAGGTGGTCGCCGTGCCCCGCCCCCGGGGCCGGGTGGCGTTCTTCCCGGGGTGCGTCATCAACTTCACCTCCACGGCCATCGGCCACGCCACCATGAGCGCGTTGCGCAAGCTGGACGTGGAGGTGGTCCTGCCCAAGGAGGCCCCCTGCTGCGGCATCCCCCTGCTCTCCGTGGGGGAGCGGGAGGGGGCCCGCGAGGTGGCGCGGGACGTGGTGGCCCGCTACGGCGCCCTGGACGTGGACTACATCGTCACCGCCTGCGCCTCCTGCGGCACGACCCTGCGGGACACCTACCCGGGGCTGCTGGGGGGTGAGGCGGCCCGGGCCTTCGCGGCGCGGGTGCTGGACGTGAGCGAGTACATCGCGGCCCACACCGATTACCGGAGCCGCGCCGGCGCCGTGGAGGGGGCGATCACCTACCACGACCCCTGCCACCTGGTGCGGGGCATGGGGGTCACCGAGCCCCCCCGCCGCATCCTCGCCCACCTGGCGGGCGCGGGTTTCCGGGAGATGGAGGGGGCGGACCGCTGCTGCGGCTTCGGAGGGCTGTTCTCGGCCCTGCACTACGACCTGGCCCTCCAGGTGGGGGCCCGCAAGGCCGACTCCGTGGCCGACACGGGGGCCGCCTACGTGGCCACGGGCTGCCCCGGCTGCCAGATGCAGATGACCGACTCCCTGGCCCGCCAGGGGGTCAAGGCCCGGGTGGTGCACACCGTGGAGCTGCTGGACCGGGCCCTGGGGCCGGACGGGGATGTTTCAGAGGCGAAAACCCGCGCCATCCCTGGCCCCGAGAGGCCTGGACCGGCCTGAAGACGGGCCGATTCCGACTGAAGTTTCACATTCGTTACACGAATTGTTGCAACCTGAAACGAAATGTGTTTCAATGGAAGCGTGGGGCCCGGGCCGCCCCCAGCCTTTTCAAGTGGTTGCACGGTGGGCAGCAGTTGGCACCGTTATTGAAGTACTTCGGGGGCAAAGGCCGACCGCCTTCGACAAGGAGGGACACACAACGTGGAATGCCCCAGATGCCGAACCGGGATGATCGCCGACACGTTCACCGACCTGATGGACGATACCGGCATGATCGGGATCACCGCCTGGCGCTGCCTCACCTGCGGTGAGGTGATCGACCCCGTGATCCTGGCCAACCGGACCAACCGCCCGGAGCCGTTCATCAGCAAGTCCCGCAAGAACTGGGGGGCCTGACGGACCCCCGGGGCGCGACTTGCCCGATGCCCGGATTGCCGGTAGCATAATTGGATTGCGGACAGCCGCGGCGCCCGTCCCGTGGCGGGCCCGGCGCGCCGGACGTCACAGTGCCCAGGCTGAACACACGAACGAGATAAGGAAGGACTGACCCATGTCGACGGAAACCGCTCTGGTCACGGTCACGGAAGCTGCCGCGAGCAAGATCAAGGAGCTTCTGGTCAGCGAGAACAAGGAGGGCTACGGCATCCGCCTGTCCGTCGCCGGCGGCGGCTGCCACGGCTACCAGTACGGGATGCAGTTCGACAACACCGTCGGCGAGATGGACCAGGAGGTCCAGATCAGCGGCGTGCGCTTCATCGTCGACGCCATGAGCATGCCCATGCTGTCCGGCGCCCAGGTGGACTACGTGGAGACCATGCAGGGCTCCGGGTTCGCCATCAACAACCCGAACGCCAAGTCCAGCTGCGGCTGCGGAAGCTCCTTCAGCGCCTGACCCCGGCACCGTCCGGGACCGAGTTCGAGCGGGGGTCCGCCCACGAGGGCGGGCCCCCGCTTTGTATTGCGCTACAATCCCCGCCCCGGCCCATGCCCCGGCCCATGCCCCGGCCCATGCCCCGGCCCATGCCGCGACCCATGCCGAACGACCGCCTGACCATCCACCACATCGCCTTCCGCGCCCCCTGCGGCGTGCGGGCCGAGGAGCGGGCCCTGGGAAACGACTTCACCGCCGACGTGACCCTGGTCCTGGATCTGGGGCCGGCGGGCCGCAGCGACGCCCTGAAGGACACGGTGGACTACGGGCCGGTGGCGGAGACGGTGGTGGCCACGGCCGCCGGGGAGCGCCACCTGGTGGAGCACCTGGCGGAGGACATCGCCGCCGCCGTCCTGGCGACCTACCCGGTGGCGGAGGTCGAGGTGGCCCTCACCAAGACCCACCCCCCGGTGGCCGCCATCGGCGGGGGGGTGACGGTGCGGATCCGGCGCGCCCGGGAGGGCGCGCGCTGAAGGGGGCCACGCGGGGCCTTGGGGGCGCCCCCCCTAGAAGAAGTCGAACCGGGCGATGTAGCGGCGGTCCTCCCGCTGGCCGCCGTAGGCCCCCAGCTCCTCGCCGTAGGTGGCGAGGTCGAGCTTGACGACCCACAGGTCCAGGGTGGCGCCGGCCGTGTAGTAGCCCTGGTGGTAGCCGGTCCGCACCGCCAGGAACTTCCACAGCCGGGCCTCGGCCCCCAGGTTGGTGCGCTTGCGGTTGTCGGAGTCCGTGGCCAGGTTGTGGGTCACGTCCACCCAGTCCGCCGCCAGGGTCAGGCCCACCGGACCCAGGTGGGGGTGCAGGGCGAAGCCGATGTTGACCTGGGAGGGCACCTGACCTAAGGTCCCGAAGTCCAGGTCGCCCAGGTTCAGGGCCGCGACGCCCAGGACCGGCTCCAGGGGCAGGTCCGGGCGGTAGGTGGCCCCCAGGTCGGCGGCCACGTCCACCTGGGACTCGTCCAGGTTGTTGAACGGGTCGAAGTTCTCGCTCGCCACGTCCACGGCGGTGAAGGTCTGGCTGGCTCCCTGGCGCCGCACCAGCTTGGCGGTGGCCCCCAGGGCCAGGCGGTTGTCCGGCCCGAAGCCGTGGGCCAGGGACACGAAGCCCGCCGTGTCCACCCGGGCGTCCACGTCCACCCGGGGGTTCACCAGGCTGTGGAACTCGCCGTCGGCCACGGCCTGCACCAGCAGGCCCACGCCGAAGTCGCGGGTGACCAGGTTGGGGAAGGTGTCGAACCGCAGCCGGAAGTGCTCCCCCACGTGGCTGCGGATCACGGCGGTGGCGCCGGCCACGTCGTTGGCCTGCACGTCCTGCAGGTCCTTGACCAGGGAGATGGCGTCCTTGGAGATCTCCCCCTCCAGGTTCACCAGGTCCAGCTGCACGCCCTCCACCCGGTTGAGCCCCGCCGGGTTGTAGAGCAGGGCCCCGGCGTCGTCCGCCACGGCGGTGTAGGCGCCCCCCATCCCCGCGGCCCGGGGGCTGGGGTAGAGGGTGGGGAACTGGACTGCCCCGGCCGGGACGGCCGCCAGGCACGCGGCCAGACCCGCCGCCAGGCCGGCCAGCCGGGCCGGGCCCGCAATGCGTGAAGACCGCTTCATGATCCCCCTCCCGCGCGACGTGCTCACAGCGTCCCCACGAACGTGGCGAGCTGGCCCTGGGTGAGGTTCACCGTGTTGTCCGGGTTGGCGCTGCCGCCCAGCTCCGCGACCATCGCGTTGAGCTCGTCGGTGGCGTCCGAGGTGCCGCCCAGCAGGGCCGCCGCCACCTCGTCCAGACTGGGCAGCACCACCTCCAGGTCGGCCACCACGGTGGCCGTCAGGGTGGCGTCCACCGCCCCGGCGTTGTAGTTGGTGCCGTCGAAGGTCGCGTCCACGATCGCCATGGCCGCGTGGCAGGCGGACGCCACGGCGTACTGGAACTCCTCGTCCGCGGTGCGGGCCGGGATGGCGGCGAGTGCGGCCAGGGCGTCGTCCAGCTCGGCCAGCTTGGTGGCGGAGTCGGTCGTGCCCAGCATGCCGGTCAGCAGGTCGAAGGTGGTCGGGGCACTGCCCAGGTCCACCTGCTCCAGGAAGGTCAGCACGTCCACGCCCCCCTGGCCCATGTAGGCCTCGGCCAGGAGGGACAGGATGTCGTCGGGGCAGACGGCCAGGACGGGGCAGAGGGCCTCCAGGGTCGCCTGGGCGGCGGCGTAGTCGCCGGCGTCGATGGCGATCCGGGCCTTCTCGACCTGGGCCTCGAGGGTGGCGTCGTCCAGGCCACAGCCCGCCAGGCTCAGGGCCAGGGCCAGGCCCGCGAGCGGCGCGAGCAGGAATTTCCGCATCATGGCTCCCTCATGGCTGGCCGCCCCGGCGGGCCCCGAAGGGGCCGCCGGGCGGCGGATGTCCGCCCGCCGCTGGTTCCGCCCGCGCAGATCAGGTTCTTATCGGAACGCGGGGCGCGGGCTTGAGCGCCGCTCCCCGATGGGTCCCCGCCCCCCGGCCGGGACGCCGTCCCTCTCCCGACCGGGCACCCGTTTCGCCGGGTCCGGTCTCTACCCCCGGGCCGCCGTCAGCGGCACCGGGCCACCACCTCCACCCGGCTCTCGTTGAGGGCCACCCGGTCCCGGGCGGCGGCCTCGGCCTCCCCGGCCGCCGCCGTGGGCAGGGCCGCCTGGGCGTCCGCCAGCTCGCGCCGGGCGGCCTCCAGGTCGATCTCGCCGGGCAGCTCGGCGGCCTCGGCCAGCACGGTGACCTTGTCGTCCTGCACCAGGGCGAAGCCGCCCGCCACCACCAGGGCGGTCTCGTGGTCCTTGTCCTTCAGGTAGGCGACGATCCCCGGCGACAGGGTCGTCATGAAGGGGCAGTGGCCCGGCAGCACGCCGAACAGACCGTCGCCCCCCGGCAGGGCCACCACCTCCTCGGTGTCCACCGCCAGCACCTCCCGGTCGGGGGTGACCACCTCCAGCCGCACGGTCTCAGCCACGTCGGTTGCCCCTTACGCCTTGGCCGCGAGCTTCTCGGCCTTCTGCATGGCCTCCTCGATGGAGCCCACCATGTAGAACGCCTGCTCGGGCAGATCGTCGTGCTTGCCCTCCAGCAGCTCCTTGAAGCCCCGGATCGTGTCCTCCAGCTTCACGTACACCCCCGGGGAGCCGGTGAACACCTCGGCCACGTGGAACGGCTGGGAGAGGAAGCGCTGCACCTTGCGGGCCCGGGCCACGACCAGCTTGTCGTCCTCCGACAGCTCGTCCATGCCCAGGATGGCGATGATGTCCTGCAGGTCCTTGTAGCGCTGGAGGGTGCGCTGCACCCCGCGGGCCACCTGGTAGTGCTCCTCGCCGACGATCTGGGGGTCCAGCATGCGGCTGGTGGAGTCCAGGGGGTCCACCGCCGGGTAGATGCCCAGCTCGGTCAGGGCCCGGTTGAGCACCGTGGTGGCGTCCAGGTGGGCGAAGGTGGTGGCCGGGGCCGGGTCGGTCAGGTCGTCGGCGGGCACGTACACCGCCTGGATGGAGGTGATGGAGCCCTTCTTGGTGGTGGTGACCCGCTCCTGCAGGTCGGCCATCTCGGTGGCCAGGGTGGGCTGGTAGCCCACGGCGGAGGGCATGCGCCCCAGCAGGGCCGAAACCTCGGAGCCCGCCTGGGAGAAGCGGAAGATGTTGTCCACGAACAGGAGCACGTCGCGCCCCTCCTCGTCGCGGAAGTACTCGGCGCAGGTCAGCCCCGACAGGGCCACCCGCTGGCGGGCGCCGGGGGGCTCGTTCATCTGGCCGTAGATGAGGGCGGCCTTGTCGAGCACGCCCGACTCCTTCATCTCGTTCCAGAGGTCGTTGCCCTCGCGGGTGCGCTCCCCCACGCCGCAGAACACGGAGTAGCCGCCGTGCTGCTTGGCGATGTTGTGGATCAGCTCCATGATGATCACGGTCTTGCCCACGCCGGCGCCGCCGAACAGCCCGGTCTTGCCGCCCCGGGAGTAGGGCTCCAGCAGGTCGATCACCTTGATGCCGGTCTCCAGGATGGAGGGCGTGGTCTCCTGCTCCACGAAGGCGGGGGCGGTGCGGTGGATGGGCCAGCGGGTGCCGGCCTCCACCGGCCCCAGCTCGTCGATGGGGTCGCCGGTGACGTTGAGAATGCGGCCCAGGACCTTCTCCCCCACCGGCACCGTGATGGGGGCGCCGGTGTCCACCGCGTCAATGCCCCGCTGCAGGCCGTCGGTGCCCGACATGGCCACCGCCCGCACCCGGTTGTCCCCCAGGTGCTGGGCGGTCTCCAGCACGAGGTGGATCTCGGGCCGCCCGGCGGCCTTGTCCGCCTTGGCGTCGATCGTCAGGGCGTTGTAGATGGTAGGCAGCGCCCCTTCCGGGAACTCCACGTCCACCACCGGCCCGATCACCTGAATCACTTTGCCTGTCGCCATTGCTCCCTCGAATCCTTACAGCCGCGGCCGGGGTGCCTGCCCCCGGACGGAAAAACCTTCACCCCGCCGTCTTCAGGGCCTCCACGCCGCCGATGATGTCCAGCAGCTCCTTGGTCACCGCCTCCTGGCGGGTGCGGTTGTAGACCAGGGTGAGCTTCTTGATGACCTCGCCCGCGTTGCGGGTGGCGGAGTCCATGGCGGTCATCCGGGCCCCGTGCTCGCTGGCGGCCGACTCCAGCAGGGCCTGGTAGAGCTGCACCTCGATGAACTTGGGCAGCACCGCCCCCAGCACCTCCTCGTCGGAGGGCTCGAACAGGTACGTGCGGCCCGGCTCCTTCGTCCCCGGCTCGACGGCCACGGGCAGCAGCTGGCCGCATTGGGGCACCTGGGAGATCACGGAGCGGAACCGGGCCGAGACCAGGTCCACCCGGTCGAAGCGCCCGTCCAGGAACGCCTCCACCAGCCAGGCCCCCACCTCCCGCGCCGACGGGTAGTCGGGCGCCGCCAGCAGGCCGGTCCAGGCCCGCTCCACGTCCACCGCCCGGCGGGTGAAGAAGTCGCGGGCCTTGCGCCCCACGGCCACCACGCTCACCGCCAGGCCCTCGCCCTCCAGGGCGCGCACCCGGGTGAGGGCCGTGCGGCACAGGTTCGTGTTGAGCGCCCCGCACAGGCCCCGGTCGGGGGTCACCGCCACCACCGCGACCCGCTTGGGGGGCCGGGCCACCAGCAGGGGATGGCTGGCCTGGTCCGGGTCGATGGACAGCCCCGCGAACAGCTCGTGCATCTTGGCCGCGTAGGGGCGGGCGGCCTCGGCGGCCTCCTGGGCCCGGCGCAGCTTGGAGGCCGAGACCATCTTCATGGCCTTGGTGACCTTCTGGGTCGACTTGACGGAGTTGATCCGCCTGCGGATGCCCTGGAGACTCGCCACCTGCCGGCTTCCCGCCCGCCTTAAGCCCGGTCCTGGAGGAACGCGGCCTTGGCCGCCTCGATGGCCTGCTTGAGGTCGCCCTTGATGTCGTCCTTGAGCTGGCCCGCCTCCACGATGCGGGTGCGGAGATCGGGGTGCTTCTCGTCGATGTAGGCGTGCAGGAAGAGCTCGAAGGGCCGCACCTGGTCCACGTCCAGGTCGTCCACGAAGCCCTGTCCGCCGGCGAAGATGGAGATCACCTGCAGCTCCACCGGCAGGGGCCTGTACTGGTCCTGCTTGAGCAGCTCCACCATGCGCTGGCCCCGGGCGAGCATTTGCTGGGTGGCCTTGTCCAGGTCGGAGCCGAACTGGGCGAAGGCCTCCATCTCGCGGTACTGGGCCAGGTCCAGCCGAAGGGTGCCGGCCACCTGCTTCATGGCCTTGATCTGGGCCGAGCCCCCCACCCGGGAGACCGACAGCCCGACGTTGATGGCCGGGCGCACGCCCGAGTAGAACAGGTCCGAGCCCAGGAAGATCTGGCCGTCGGTGATGGAGATGACGTTGGTGGGGATGTAGGCCGACACGTCCCCCGCCTGGGTCTCGATGATGGGCAGCGCCGTGAGCGACCCCGCGCCCTGCTCGTCGCCCATCTTGGCGGCCCGCTCCAGCAGGCGGGAGTGCAGGTAGAACACGTCGCCCGGGTACGCCTCGCGGCCCGGCGGGCGGCGCAGCAGCAGGGACATCTGGCGGTAGGCCACCGCCTGCTTGGACAGGTCGTCGTAAACCACCAGGGCGTGCTGGCCGTTGTCGCGGAAGTATTCCCCGATGGCGCAGCCGGTGTAGGGGGCGATGAACTGGAGCGCGGCCGGCTCCGAGGCGGTGGCGGCCACCACGGTGGTGTACTCCATGGCCCCGGCGTCCTCCAGGGCCTTGACCACCTGCACCACGGTCGAGCGCTTCTGGCCGATGGCCACGTAGATGCAGTGCATGTTCTGGCCGCGCTGGTTGATGATCGTGTCGATCGCCACGGCGGTCTTGCCGGTCTGGCGGTCGCCGATGATCAGCTCGCGCTGGCCGCGGCCGATGGGCACCAGGGAGTCGATGGCCTTCAGGCCGGTCTGGAGCGGCTCGTGCACGCTCTTGCGGAACACGATGCCGGGGGCCACCAGCTCCACCCGGCGGTGGTGCTCGGTGTCGATGGGGCCCTTGCCGTCGATGGGCTCGCCGATGCCGTTGACCACCCGCCCCAGCAGGGCCGGGCCCACCGGCACCTCGGTGATGCGGCCGGTGCGCTTGACCGGGTCGCCCTGCTTGATGCCCTCGAACTCCCCCAGGAGCACGGCCCCCACCTGGGCCTCCTCCAGGTTCAGCACCATGCCCCGGACCCCGCCGGGGAACTCCAGCAGCTCGCCGGCCATGGCGTTCTCCAGGCCGTAGACCCGGGCGATGCCGTCGCCGGCGGCGATGACGGTGCCGGTCTCCGCGACCTCGGCCACCTTCTCGTAGCCCTTGATCTGCTCCTTGATGAGCTGGGTGATCTCCGCCGCCTTGATGGTCATCGGAACGCGCTTCTCCTTCAGAGGGACTGCCTGAGATGGGCCAGGTGGTGCCGGACGGTGTAGTCGAAGACCTTGGAGCCGATCTGGACCGCCAGCCCCCCCAGCGCCTGAGGGTCCACCCGGTGGGCGATCTCGGCGTCCGCGCCGGCCAGGGCCCGGATCCGCGTCTCCACCCCGGCCTTGAGGGCCTGCGGGAGCGGGAAGGCGGCCGTCACGGTGACCGCCTGCCGGCCCCGGGCGGCGTCCACCTGCCGCCCGTAGGCGGCGGCGACCTCGCCCAGGAGCCCGGCCCGGTCGTGGGCCGCCAGCACCGACAGCAGGCGCCGGGCCGTGTCCCCGGCCCCGACCCGCCCCGCCACGTCGTCCAGGACCCGGGCCTTGTCGGCCGGCGGGACCCGGGGGTTGGCCAGCAGCCGCCCCAGGTCCGGCGCGGCGACGGCGGCCGCCAGCGCCTCCAGGTCGGCGCGAGCCCGGTCCCGGGCGGCGGCGTCCCCCTCCACCACCTCGAACAGGGCGGACGCGTAACGCATGGCGATGGTGGTGTCGCTCACCCTTGAGCACCCAATACGATGGACCTCGGCCGGACGACCCCGCTCCCCGGCCCGAACCCGCAAAAGAAGGGCGGCAAGTTAGCACATCGGCCCCAACACGGTCAACGCGTTCGCCCCCCGCCGGGGGCGCCCCGGTCAAGTGGGACGGCTGTACGTCCGATAGGCATTTCGAACCGCCGACTTCCTACATTCGGGGCCGGAACAGGTCGATGGACATTGCAACCCTGATCGGGCTTGCCGGCGCCCTATCCATGATCCTCGGGGCGATCATGATGGGCGGCGAGCTGGTCGCGTTCGTCAACATCCCCAGCCTGGTGATCGTGGTGGGGGGCACCTTCATGTGCGCCCTGGTCATGCAGCGCCTCCAGGTGGTCGTCGGCGCGCTCAAGGTGGCGGTGAACGCCTTCGTGTACAACCTGGAGCCCCCCGAGGTCCTGATCGAGCGCATCGTGGGCCTGGCCATCAAGGCCCGCAAGGACGGCATGCTGGCCCTGGAGCGGGAGCAGATCGACTACCCGTTCCTGAACAAGGGCATCCAGATGGCCATCGACGGCAGCACCCCCGAGACCATCAAGTCGGTCCTGGCCACCGAGATGGGCTCGCTGAAGCAGCGCCACGAGCGGGGCCAGGCGGTGTTCAAGTTCATGGAGAGCACCGCCCCGGCGATGGGCCTGATCGGCACCCTGGTGGGCCTGGTGCAGATGCTGCGCACCATGAACGACCCCTCATCCATCGGCCCGGCCATGGCCGTGGCCCTGCTGACCACCTTCTACGGCGCGGTGCTGGCCTTCGTGATCTGCGGCCCCATCGCCAAGAAGCTGGAGAACCGCACTTCCGAGGAGGCCACCTTGATGCGCATCACCCTCGCCGGGGTCATGGCGATGGTCTCCGGCGAGAACCCCCGCAGCATCCGCGAGCAGCTCATCTCGTTCCTCGCCCCGGCCCTGCGGCCGGTGGAGGAGGAGGGCTGATGGAGGACGAGGAGCACACCTGTCCCCCCGAGGGGGCCCCCGCCTGGATGGCCACCATGGCGGACATGTTCTCGCTGCTGCTGACCTTCTTCGTCCTCCTGCTGTCCTTCTCCCAGCTCGACCTGGTCAAGTTCCGGGCCATGTCCAAGTCCATCCAGGAGGCCCTGGGGGTCACCTCCCAGACCTCGGCGGGCATCTTCAACAACAACTCGAACCCCATCGACTTCGACACCGTGAACTACAACAGCACCGCCAACATAGACCTCAACGGCTCGGGCCAGGACAAGGTGGTGGTCAAGGAGATCGACGCGCACGAGCAGATGGCCAAGGACATCGCCAAGGTGGTGGCCGAGATGGGGCTGGAGGACACGGTGACGGTCAAGTCCAGCTCCCGGGGGGTGCTCATGCAGGTGGAGGGGCAGGTGTTCTTCGAGGCCGGCCAGGCCGAGCTGAAGGACGCCTCCCACCCCTTCCTGGACGAGATCGCCCGGATCATCAAGGCCTCCCCCTACCACGTGGCGATCGAGGGCCACACCGACGACACCCCCATCCACACGGCCCGCTTTCCCTCCAACTGGGAGCTCTCCACCACCCGCGCCATCTCGGCCCTGCGCTACCTGGTGGACCGGGGCGAGGTGGACCCCCGGCGCCTGTCGTCGGCGGGCTTCGCCGACACCCGCCCCATCGTCCCCAACGACACCGCCGAGCACCAGCGCCAGAACCGGCGGGTGGAGTTCGTGCTGTTCAAGGACGAGCGCGAGCAGTTCTGACCGGCCACCAGCCCCCCGGGGGCCGCCCGGCCCGGCCCCGACTCCGGCCCGACTTGAATTGACAAGCGGCGCCGAGATCCCGTATAAAGATGAGCTTTTCCCGGCCCCTCAGGGGCCGCTCCGCCCCCTCGGGGCACGGCGCGGGCGCAGTCTAAGGTGCGGTGATGTACGCGATTTTCGAGAGCGGCGGCAAGCAGCACCGGGTCACCCCCGGCGAGGTGGTGGCCCTGGAGAAGGTGGACGCCGAGCCCGGCGCCAAGGTCACCTTCGACCAGGTGCTGCTGGTCTCCGGCGACAAGGGCACCAAGATCGGCAAGCCCCTGGTGGACGGGGCCAAGGTGTCGGCCACCGTGCTGGAGCAGTTCCGGGGCCGCAAGATCGTGGTGTTCAAGAAGAAGCGCCGCAAGAACTTCCGCCGCAAGCAGGGCCACCGGCAGTCGCTGACCCGGGTGCGGATCGAAGCCATCAAGGGCTGACGGCGGGCGTAAGGGGTAAGGAAGGATGGCACACAAGAAGGCAGGCGGCTCCTCCAAGAACGGGCGCGACAGCCACTCCAAGCGCCTGGGCGTCAAGCGCTTCGGCGGCCAGCTGGTGAGCGCCGGCAGCATCCTGGTGCGGCAGCGGGGCACCCGCTTCCACCCGGGCGAGAACGTGGGCCGGGGCGGCGACGACACCCTGTTCGCCAAGATCACCGGCTACGTGGCCTTCGGCACCAACCGTTACGGCCGCCGCCAGGTGAGCGTGCTCCCGGAGCAGGGCTAGCCCCGGGCGGCCCCGCAAAGCCGGCATCGGCCTGGATTTGGGAAGGGGGTGTGGCCCGGGGGTCGCACCCCCTTTTTTTTCATGTTCGTCGATCAGGTCGTCATCTACGTCGAGTCCGGTCACGGCGGCCGGGGCTGCGTGAGCTTCCGGCGGGAGAAGTACGTGCCCCGGGGCGGCCCCGACGGGGGCGACGGCGGCCGGGGGGGCGACGTGGTCCTGGTGGCCGACGACGGGCTCTCCACCCTGGCCGAGCTGCGTTACCGCAAGCGCTACGTGGCCTCCGCCGGCGCCCACGGGGCTGGGGCCCGCAAGTCGGGCCGCTCGGAGCCGGCCCTCGAGGTGCGGGTGCCCGCCGGCACGTTAGTCCGGGACAACGAGACCGGCGAGCCGGTGGCCGACCTGACCCGGGACGGCGAGCGCCTGGTGGTGGCCCACGGTGGCAAGGGGGGCCTGGGGAACCAGCACTTCGCCACCCCCACCCGCCAAGCCCCCCGCTACGCCCAGCCCGGCCTGCCCGGCGAGTCCCGCTGGCTGCGGCTGGAGCTGAAGCTGCTGGCGGACGTCGGGCTCGTGGGCTTCCCCAACGCCGGCAAGTCCACCCTCATCTCCCGGGTCTCCTCGGCCCGCCCCAAGGTGGCCGACTACCCCTTCACCACCCTGGTCCCCAACCTGGGTGTGGTCACCTGGGACGGCTTCCGCTCCTTCGTGGTGGCCGACATCCCCGGCCTGATCGAGGGCGCCCACGCCGGGAAGGGCCTGGGGGACCGTTTCCTACGCCACGTGGAGCGCACCCGCTATCTGGTGTTGCTGGCCGACGCGACGGCCCTGGCCGCGCCCCGGCCCGCCGAGGCCCTGGACGTGCTGCGCCGGGAGCTGGCGGCCTACGACCCCGGCCTCGCAAGGCGCCCGTACTGCGTGGCCGCCACCAAGACCGACGCCGTCGACCCTCAAGCCCTGGAGGAGGCCCGCCGCTGGGCCGCCGACCAGGGGGTGCCGTTCTGGGCCGTCTCCTCCGTGAGCGGCGACGGCATCCGGGACCTGGTCTATCATCTGGGCGGCACCGTGGAGCGGCTCAAGGCCGAGGCCCCGCCCCCGGCGCCCGCCCCGGCGGCGGCCGGGACGGAGGACGACGTCTGGGGGGAGGAGGCATGAGCACCGACCGCAAGGCCCTGATGGACGGCGTCCGCCGCGTGGTCATCAAGGTGGGCAGCGGGGTGATCTCGTCCCGCGCCACCGGCCTGATGCCCGACCGGATCGCCCCCATCGTGAAGGACATCGCCGCCGCCGTGCGGGGCGGGCGCGAGGTGATCCTGGTCTCCTCCGGCGCCGTGGCCGCCGGGGTGTCGGTGCTGGGCATCGAGGCCCCCCGGGGCATCCCGGCCCGCCAGGCCGCCGCCGCCGCCGGCCAGAGCCGCCTGATCTGGAAGTACGAGCAGCACTTCCAGGCCGAGGACCTGCGGGTGGCCCAGGTGCTCCTCACCCAGGACGACGTGGCCAACCGCCGCCGCTACCTCAACGCCCGCAACACCTTCGCCACACTGCTGGCCTACGGCCTGGTGCCCATCGTCAACGAGAACGACTCGGTGGTGACCACCGAGATCCAGTTCGGCGACAACGACACCCTCTCCGGCCTGGTCGCCACCGTGGTGGACGCCGACCTGCTGTTGATCCTGTCGGACGTGGACGGCCTCCACACCGCCAACCCCCGCACCGACTCCAAGGCCGAGCGCATCCCCGAGGTGGCCGAGGTCACCGACGCCATCCGCCGCACCGCCCGGGGCCCCGGCAGCCGGGAGGGCACCGGCGGCATGGCCACCAAGGTGGCCGTGGCCGAGCGCCTGGCGAAGGCCGGCATCCCCACCCTGGTCACCGACGGCACCCGCCCCGGGGCCGTGGCCGACGCCCTGGCGGGGGCCCCGGTGGGGACCCTGTTCGGCGCCGCCGCCCCCCGCCGGGCCCGCCGCAAGCACTGGCTGGCCCAGGCGGCCCGCTGCCAGGGCACCATCCACGTGGACGCCGGGGCCGTGCAGGCCCTGAAGGCGGGCAAGAAGAGCCTCCTGCCCTCCGGCATCACCGCCGTCACCGGGCACTTCGAGATGGGCGCCGGGGTGCGCTGCGTGGGCCCCGACGGCGCCGAGGTGGCCCGGGGCCTGACCAACTACGCCGCCGCCGACATCGAGCGCATCCGGGGCCGCCACACCTCCGAGATCGAGGCCATCCTGGGCCACAAAGCCTACGACGAGGTCATCCACCGCGACAACCTCGTGGTGACGGGTTAGGCGGGCCCGTCCCGGGCCCGGGGCGCGGCGGGCCGTGCCCCCTCTCCCCGGCCGGGGAGGGCGCCGCCGGGGCACCGTGCGGGGGCCGCCCGCGGCCGGCCGATCCGGGGGGACCCTGCTCGGAAACCGGTGGGGGCCGTGCCCCCGTCCGTTACAATGGTCCCCGCACCCCTCCACCCGCCGCCCCCGGCGGCCGACAAGGGAATGTCATGGAACGGGTCAGGTACGACGCGATCGTGGTGGGGGCCGGTCCCGCCGGGGTCACCGCGGCGGCGGCCCTCGCCCGCACGGGGGCGTCGGTGCTGTTGCTGGAGGCCGGGGCCTACGCCGGGGCCGAGAACTGGTCCGGCTGCGTCTACTTCACCGAGAGCCTGGCCGCCGAGGACGCCTTCGGGCCCGAGGCGGTGGCGGCCGCCCCCTTCGAGCGCAAGGTGGTCCGGCGCGGCCTGTTCGCCACCGACGGCGACACCCTGCTGGGGGCCGCGCACACCGGGGCCGACACCTTCGCCCACTGCTACACGGTCCTGCGCCCGGCGTTCGACCCCTATTGGGCGGTCCTGGCCCGGCGCCTGGGGGCCACGGTGGTGGAGGGGGTCACGGTCACCTCCCTGATCCGCCGGGGCGACCGGGTGGTGGGGGTCCACACCGAGCGGGGGCCCGCGTACGCCGACGTGACCTTCCTGGCCGAGGGCGACGCCTCCCACCTGGTGCGCTACGAGGGCCTGGAGCGGGTCCAGGCGCCCGACTTCATGCAGGGGGTCAAGGCCGTCTACCGGCTCCCGGCCGACGAGATCGAGCGCCGCTTCGGGGTGGGCCCCGGCGAAGGGGCGGCCGACGAGTACCTGGTCCGCAACGCCCACCTGGGGGGCCGGGGCCTCAGGCTCAACCTGGCGGCCTTCCTCTACACGAACCGCGACACCCTCTCCCTGGGCTACGTGGTGCCCCTGAAGAACCTCGCGAGGGCCTACCGGGGCGAGCACGAGAAGCTCCTGGGCCTGGTGGCGGGGCTGCCGGGCATCGCCGAGCACCTCCAGGGGGCGGAGCTTTCCGCGTTCGGCGCCAAGCTGATCCGCACCGGCGGCATCACCCAGTCCCCCATCCTGGTGGAGGACGGCCTCGCCGTGGGGGGCGCCGCGACGGGGCTGGGAGTCGACGTGCCCTACCCCAACTTCACCGGCCCGGCCTCGGCCACCGGCCTGTGCTTCGCCCGGGCGGTGCGCGACCTGGCCGCCGCCGGCAAACCCCCCACCGCCCGCAACCTCACCACGAGCTACCTGGAGCGCCTGCGCCGCACCCGCTACTGGCAGGACGCCGAGCAGCTGGGCGAGTGGCCCGCCTACCTGGAGGAGACCGGAGTCCTGTTCGACGCCGCGGTGGACCTCGCCTGCGGCGCCGTCCGCCACCTGACCGCCCGGGAACCCGTGTGGCGGCGCTGGTGGCACCTGGGCCGCTTCTTGCGGGACCACCTGGCGCCGCGCCGCGTCGGGCGCCTGGCCGCCGACCTGCGCCGCCTGCTGGCCGCCTCGGGGCTTTCCGCCGCCGCCAAGGGCGCCTTCTCCCTGAAGGCCGCCGGGCGCTGGGCGGGCAATGCCTTAAAACCCCCCGGCCACCCCCCGGCCGACCTCAAGGTCACCATCCGGGTGGCGGGCGAGGTTCGCGACCTGGACCGCCTGCCGCCGGGGCTGCGGGGCCCCGTCCGGCGCATTCTGGGGCCCCTGTCCACGGCCCTCGGCCACGTCTACCGTAACGACGCCACCCCCATGGCCGAGCGCATGCGCCGCGCGGCCCAGGCCCTCTCCGACGGGGCCCGCCTGACCGACCTGCTGCTGGTGCTCGACGTGGCCCTGGGGGCGGTGCTGGCCGCCGTGGCCAGCGCCCTGACGGACCTGTTCCGCTACCGGGTGCTGCGGGTGCCGGCGGCCCGCCTGCTGGACGACGCCGTGGGGCGGGACAACGCCCGGGTGCGTGCCGCCCGCGACCTGGAGGCGGTGACCGGCACCTTACCCATGGCGGCGCGGCTGGCCACCAACACCTATGCGGGCGGGGCCGCCTCCCACATCCGGGTGCTCTGGCCCGAGGCCCTGGGGGACCACGGCCGCCTGGCCGAGGCTCCCTACTGGTCGGTCTGCCCCGCCGGCGTGTACGCCTACGAGCCCGCCCTGTCCGGCCACGGGGTGGTGACGGTCAACCACGAGAACTGCATCAAGTGCGAGTCGTGCTGGCAATCCGACGCCAACCAGGTGCGCTGGGGGCGCCACACGGACCACCGCCTGATCTACCGCCCCGAGACCCCCGCCCTGGACCTGGGCCCTGCCCCGGCGGACGCCCCGGCCCCCCACGCCCCGGAGCTGCGCCCGGTCCCGGCCCTGCCCGACGCCCTGCTCAGCGCCCCCGTCCACGCCGACACGGTGGCCGCGGTGCTGCGCCAGGAGGCGCGCGCCCGGGGGGCGCTCTCCGCCTTCGCCGTGGCGGTGGAGAACGTGCCGGAGGCGGCGGACGCCGCCCGCACCGACTGGCCCGCCCGGGTGGGCGAGGCCGCCGCCCACCGCCTGCGGGCCCTGGGGGCCGAGCTGCTGGGCTCCGAGGTGAACCAGCTGCCCCTGCTGTCGGGCATGGCGGGCTCCCCCTTCGCGGCCCTGGCCGACGCCCTGGCGGAGGAGGTGGAGCGGTTCGTCGCGCACCTGCGGGCGGGCAGCCTGTTCGAGGCGGTGGCCGCCGCCCGCCGGGTGCGGGAGACCGTCCTGGACGAGCTCGCCGCGACCTTGAGGTCCGCGCCCGCCCCGGAGGCCCCCGCCGTTCCGTGCCCCGACGACCTGGGCCCTTCGCCCCAGGAGGCCGCCCTGCGGGACGCTTATCCCGACCCGGTGGTCAAGGCCTGGGACCGGGACGGGGTGGACGACGCCGGGGCCGCCGCCCTGGCGGAGCGCTTCGCCGCCCTGCCCGCCCCCACGCCGGGCGAGCCCCTGCCCGCGGAGACCCTGGCCGCCTTGAGGGCCTGGGGCGCCCTCCACCCCGGCCTGGGGCTGCTGGGCCTGACCCACCTGACCGCCCGGGGCCTCACCGGCCGCACCGGCGGCACGGCCGTGGACGCCACGGGGCTATCCGTGGCGGCGGATCAGGACGGCGCCGTGCGCCTGTCCGGCACCCTGCACCTGGTCCCGGCGCGGCTGGCCGACCACGTGGTCGTGGTCCACCGGGGCATCGCCCACACCATGGCCCTGGACGCCCCCGGCGTGACCCGCCGCGCCGTCCCGGCCACCGGCCTGCACCCGGCGGGCTTCGAGGCCCTGGACCTGGACCTGACCCTGCCGGCCGACGCGGTGGCCCCGGTGCCGGACGGCTATCGGGCCTTCGTGGCCCACGGCTACGGCGCGGTGGCCCTGGGGGCGGGGGATTACCTGGCGCGGCGCGCCGTGGAGCAGGCCCAGGGCCGCATCCAGTTCCCCGGCCAGATGCGCGACGCCGCCGGCCGCGACGGCATCGCCAAGTTCGGCGCCGTCAAGGCCCTGGTGGCCCGCACTCTGGCGTGGCGCGACCTGCTGGAACGGCTCGTGGGCGTCCCCGGCCAGGGGACCCTGTGCGCCGCCGTGGCCGCCATGGCCTTCTCGGCCATCGACCGCCGCATGGGCTACGACGCCGGCCAGACCTTCGGCGGCACGGGCTACTCCGAGGACGACCTGCTGGCCCGCTTCTACCGCGACAGCGCCGTGTTCCCCCACCTGCCCCCAGGGCGCGAGGCCTGCCGGGCCCTGGCGGTGCGCTGGAAGGGGGGCGGCTCGCCCCTGCCCATGGCCGCGCGCCTGGCCGCCGACCCGGCGGACCTGGCGGCCCTGGCCGACGGACCCCTGGGGCCCATCCTCCAGCGCTGGCAGGCCGCGGCGGCCCGGGTGGACCGCCTGGAGCCCGTCACCCCCGCCGCCTGCGAGGCGCTGGCGCTGGCCCTGGGCACCTTCCACCTGCTCATCGCCGCCCGCGACGCCCTGGAGGCGGGCCGCCCCGCCGAGGGCCGCCGGGCCGCCGTGGAGGTGCTGCTGGACGAGGCGATGGACCTGGTCGGCCGGGCCGAGGCCGAGCAGGCCGCCAAGCCCCCCTTCCCCCTGGCCCACTTCCCCGAGGTGCCGGAAGGTCCCGCGGCCGCCCTCGACCTGGACTACGACGCCCTCATCCACCTGGACGACCCCTACGCCTCCGGCGACTTCCTGAGAGGGCCCGGCAGCGGCGCCCCGCGCTTCGTGCCGGAGGTCCAGCTCCACGATCCGGCCTTGAGGGCCCGCTGGCAGGACTGCTACGCCTGGTTCCGGGAGCGCTGCACCACCGCGCCGGACGACGGCGGGCCCTACGAGCGCTACGTGGAGCGGGTGCACTCCATCCCGCCCGAGATCCTGGACGGCTACGTCCGCGAGCGCTTCCTGGCCACCGTGGTCCCGGCAGAGCTCGACGGCCTGGGGTGGCGCAAGATCGACTACTACCTGCTGGTCTCCGGCGCCATGCGCTTCGGCGACGCCTCGCTGTCGCTGCTCATCATGGCGAGCACCAGCATCGGCACCACCCCCGCCCTGCTGGCCCTGGAGAAGGAGATCCCCCTGGTGGCCCGGGAGCTGGGCGCCTTCCGCGACGACCCGGAGCGGCTGGGGGCGCTCACCCAGGGCCTGGACGGCCTGCTGGCGGGCCTGGCCCATCCCGACCCGGCCCGCCTGGAGCGGGATTTCACCCGCCTGATGGAGCAGGTGGAGAGCGGCGTCCGCCGCACCAAGGTGGTCAAGTACCTGGCCCAGAACTTCCTGAAGAGCTTCTACGAGGCCGCCCTGGCCGGCCAGCGGCGCGACTTCGGCGCCTTCGCCCAGGGCCTGAAAGCCGCCCGGGAGCAGCTCGAGCGCCTGCCCGAGGTCCTGGGCCGGGCCCTGGACGAGCTGCCCCGCAGGGAGCGGGCCACCGGGATGTTCCTCAAGGCCCTGGGCCACGGCGCCGTGTCGGCCTTCGCCCTCACCGAGCCCACGGCCGGCTCCGATTCCGGCGGCGTGGCCACCGTGGGCCACCTGCGGGAGGCGCGGCTCACACCCCTGGACGACGGCCGCTACCGCTTCGAGGTGGACGGCCGCGAGCGCTTCCTGCTGGACGCCGACCGGATCGCCTTCACCGACGAGGGGCTGGCCTACCGCCTGGAGGACGGCGCCTCCGCCCCCATCTCCACGGCGGGCTACGACTACGCCACCGACCAGGGGCTCCGCACCGTTCGGGTGGACGGCGAGGACCTGCCGTTCCACGACATCGCCCAGGTCCGTCGAGACGCCGGGGACGGCGACCGCTACGTCTTCTACGAGCTGTCCGGCGCCAAGATGTGGATCACCAACGGCCGGGTGGCCACCCAGTTCGCCATGTACGTCCGCACCGACGAGGGCGTCACCGGCCTGATGGTGGACCGCCACGCCGAGGGCCTCGTCGTGGGCCGCGACGAGGAGAAGATGGGCCAGAAGGGCTCCCCCACCAACGAGCTGGCGATCGACCGGGTGCGGGTGCCCCGGGAGTGCGTGATCGGCTACGAGGGCCACGGCCAGGTCAACGCCTTGGAGACCCTCAACGTGGGGCGCTGCGGCTTGGCGGTGGCGGGGGTGGTCATGGCCCGCCGGGTGCTGGCCGAGGCCCTGGCCGCGGTCGAGCCCGGGGAGGCCCGCGACCGGGCCCTGGCCGAGTGCGCGGGCCGCATCTTCGCCGCCGAGTCCCTGGTGCACCACCTGATCGGGCGCTTCGACAACCACAGCACCCGCTCGGTGCGCATGGAGAGCGCGATCGCCAAGTACGTGTGCTCCGAGATGCTCCACGAGTGTCTGGACCGGGCCGAGCCCCTCTACGGCCCCGTGGGCCAGACCCAGGACCTCCTGCTGGAGAAGATGCGGCGCGACGCCCGCATCCTCAACATCTACGAGGGCACCAACGAGGTCCAGCGCTTCTTGATCCTGCGGGAGCTGTGCGGCATGGCGGCCGACTGGCAGCCCGCGCCCCCGGTGGAGGGCGACGGCCCCCCCGCCGCACTGGCCGCCGCCCGCGAGACCCTGCGCCGCCACGTGGCCGAGGCGGTGGAGGCCCTGGGCGACGCCGTGTGGCAGGACGCCGCCATGCAGCCGGCGTTCTTCCCCCTGGCCGAGATGGCGGGCGAGATCTACCTGCTGGACTGCACCCTCCACCGCCTCGACTGGCTGGCCACCCGCCGCGAGCTGCTGGGCGCCGACTATGTGGACCCCCTCACCGCCACCGGCGAGCGCGCCGCGGCCCAGTGCCTGGAGCGCCTGGGGGTCATGGAGGCGCGCTACACCCGGGGCCGGGAGCAGGCCCTGGCGAGCCGGTACCCCGCCGCCGTGGTGGCCGCCGACGCGGCGATGGAGGACCGCTCCGCCCGCGAGCCCACCCCCCCGACCCTGGCGCGGGACGTCACCCTCACCTGCCTGCTGCGCCCCGTGGCGGTGCCGGCCCCATCCCCGCGCCTGGGGGAGGACGGCATGCTGAAGGAGCGAGTCTGGCGCGCCGACCCGGCGGACGAGCACGCCCTGGCCCGGGCCCTGGCGCTCCGGGCCGCCGCGCCGGGCCGCGTGACCGTCCACGCCGTCGCCTGCGGCGGGGCCCGGGGCGAGGCGCTGCTGAGGGACGCCCTGGCGGCCGGGGCCGACTCGGCGCTCCTCCTGGACCTGCCCGCCGACGCCGACCCGGCGGCCTGGGGCGGGGCCCTGGCGTCGGTGCGGGCGGTGGCGGACAGCGACCTGCTCCTGTGCGGCGCGGAGGGGGCGGCGGTGGATACGCCCCTGGGGCCGTTCCTGGCGGCCCGCCTGGGGCGGCCCTTGGCGGCCGGGGGCGACCTCGCCGTGGCCCCCGATGGCGCGGGGCTGGCCCTGGACGGCGGAATGCTGGACAAGGGCCCCGCCGTGGCGGCGCTGGCGGGCGCCACGTTGCGCCTGCGCCCCACTCTGGCCGGGACCGCCCGGGTGGCCGCCGCCCGCGTGCCTCGGGGTACCGGAGCCGAGGCAGCCGGGGTGCTGCGCTACGCCCCCGTGGCGGCGGCGGCTGCGGCGCGGGAGCGGGCCACGGACGTGGAGGCCGTGGCGGCCCGGGTGCGGGACTTCGCCGAGGCCGCCCGGGGCTTGGCGGCGGCGCCCTTTGACGGCGACTGGGAGGCAGAGCCCCTGCCCCGGGGCAAGGCCGTCTGGACCGTGGCCGAGCCCCACGACCGCAAGGGGGCCGTGGCGGCCTTCGGCGCCGCCCGCGCGCTGGCCGACGGCCTGGGGGTCCCGGCCCGCGCCTTCCTGGTGGGCGATGACTTGGGCATCCGCGCCCTGGCGGGCCTGGCCCGGCAGGCGGGCATCGAGGCCGCCCACGGCCTGGAGACCCCCGCCGCCCTCTCCCTGGCGGGCCGCCGCAAGGTGCTGGGCAGCCTCGCCAAGACGGCGGGCGGTCCCACCGCCGCCGTGCGCGTCGTCGCCCCGGCGGGCTGGGAGGACGCCCTGGGCCTCGCCGCCGGCGACCGCCCCGGTCGCCCCGCCCTGTACGGCGGCGTGCGCGCCCTCGAGGTGGAAGGCGACGCCGTGACCCTCACCCTGCCGGCCTACGCCGACCGCCTACAGGCCGCCGTGACCGTCCCCGCCGCCGCCCCCCTGTGGCTCGCGGCGGCCCCCACGGCCAGCTTCCCGGCCGCCCCCGCCGAGGGCTTCACCCTCGCGCGCTCGGCCCTGCGCCTGGCCAGGGCGGCCGACCTGGACCCCGCCTTCGTGCCCCCCAAGGCCGACCTCACCACCGCCGAGGTGATCGTGGACGTGGGCCTCGGCGCCGGAACCCCCGAGGGCCTGGCCCTGGCCCGCCGCCTGATGGAGGCGCTGGAATCGCTGGGGCTCGCCCCCCACCTCGGCGCCACCCGCAAGGTCACCCAGGGCCTGGGGCTGCTCGACACGGGCCACCAGATCGGCCAGACCGGCGTGAAGGTCAACCCCCGCCTGGTCTTCGCCCTCGGCATCTCCGGCGCCCCCCAGCACGTGGACTACCTCGGCGCCCGCGCCGACGTGATCGCCTTCAACAAGGACCCGGACGCGCCCCTGATGACCATGGAGAAGCCGGGCCTGACGGTGCACCCGGTGGCGGGCGACCTCTTCGAGACGCTGCCCGCGCTGCTCGCGGACCTGGCCGGCTAGGGCCCCCCTCGCGGAGCGGGAGGCCCCTGCCGGCCGTTCCGGTCCACCGCTGTCCGCCCCCCTTACGGCCCCAGGGCGCGGATGGCCGCGGTGGCCGCCGCGCTCATGTGGCCCAGGGCCCGGGGCGGCACCCCGGTGTCCGGACCCACCAGCGGGTCGGCCGCCATCACCCGCCCCACGTTCACCGGCGGGATCCCCGCCCCCTTGCGGTTGAGGGCGCGGATGAAGGCGTTGGCGACGATCGCCTGGGCGGTGTTGGTCGGGTGGATGCCGTCCAGGGAGAACACCCCGCCGCCGAAGGCGCTGGTCAGCCGCTGCCCGCGCACCACCACGCCGCCCGCGTCGATCCGGTTCATCAGGGCGTGGATGTCCACCAGGGCGGCCCCGTGGGACTCCGCCTCGGCGGCGATGACGGCGTTGAAGGCGTCGGTGGCCGCCCGGATGTCCGCCACCTCGTCCGCGTCCAGCACCACCGGGTCCGGCAGTGGACCGCTGGTCGGGTCGGCCAGGATCGCCAGGATGAAGTCCCAGGCGTCCGCGGTCACGTAGTCGCCGGGGCCGATCCCCAGCAGGTAGCTCACCGTGGCCGGGTCCAGCCCCAGGGCGGCGGTGACCTCCTCGAACGACGTCAGGTAGGGCACCACCGTGACGTCGGGCAGGTTGGCCACCACCAGGGTCGCGCCGGTGGCCGCCATCCGGTCCATCACCTCGGCGTACACGGCCGCGAACGCCGCCGGGTCGGGCGCCGGCACCTGGCCGCCGGTGATGGCCGGCCACAGGGTGTCGTTGCCGCCCAGCCACACGAACGCGGTGGTCGGGGCCAGGGCCTCGGCCAGGCCCACCTGGGTCCGCTCCACGGGCCCCGGCAGCGGGGGCGTGCCCAGGACCAGCTCGGTGAGCAGGTCCTTCGTGACCCCGTACACCTCCAGCGGGTCGTCGGGGTCCACGGACCCCAGCACGTCCGCCAGGAACGCCGCCACCTCGGTGCCGTAGTCCGGGTCCGTGAAGTCGGTCGGCACCGCGAAGCCGTTCACCTCGCCGTCGGCCTCGGCCTCCAGGGCGTCGGCGGCGTCGGCGCCGTACACCGCCAGGTTGAACGCCTGCACGTGCGGGTTGACCCGCCAGCCGAAGCCGTCCTTGCGCTCGATGTCGCCCGTGCCGGGGTCCACGTAGAGCTCCGGCGGGATGCCGGGCTCCCCGATCAGCGGCAGCGGCAGCGCCGCCCCGGCCTGTGCCGCCACCAGGCTGGCGAAGCCGTCCGGCTGGTGGGTCCGCACCAGCGAGCTGTTCTGGTACCCGGCCGACAGCGAGTCGCCGATCACCACCAGCCGCGACAGGTCGGCCCGCCTGTCCCCGGCCCACGCCGGCACCCCCGCCACCAGCACCAGGAACGCCAGCAGCGCGCCCCACCGCCACACGGCCGGCGCGCACCTCCCCCACGCATGCTTGTCCATGATTGCACTCCCCATCTGAAGCACTTTGCGGCGACCCCGCCCGGGGCCTCCCGCATCGCCATCCATATTGCACATATAGCAGGCGGAACCGCGAATTGCATGCCGGATGTCATGCCTCGGGGTCTGCGCGACGGCCCACGAAGGGCCCGCGTGGGCGGAGGGACCGAACCGCGTCAGTCGGCGCGCGGCCTGTCGACTACCTCGGCACCCGCGCCGACGTGATCGCCTTCAACAAGGAGCCGGACCCGCCGCTGATGTCCATGGAGAAGCCGGGCGTGACCGTGCACCCGGTGGCGGGGGATTTGTTCGAGACGGTTGCGACACTGACGGACACTCCGGCCGAAGTCGGCCCCCCCCGCATAGCCGAACCTGCCTCCAGCCACCTCGCACATGCCGATCGCGCGTGCCCCCTCGATGCGGTGTCCGCATTCGGCTACAATTCCGCCATGCGGCAAAATCGGCAGGACTCAATGGCTAGGATCGCGTGTGTCGACCTCT
>Ga0210124_1000255_pt1 | contig 29422 bp, 29 predicted proteins | sample Muzzi_PWC_D2_FD_185554 | JGI IMG/M metagenome (GOLD analysis project Ga0210124, IMG submission 185554) | Wetland microbial communities from San Francisco Bay, California, USA, that impact long-term carbon sequestration - Muzzi_PWC_D2 (SPAdes) | ecosystem: Environmental > Aquatic > Marine >... | reverse complement strand
TGACGCTCGGCGACAGCAACATTCAGGCGATCACTTATCCGCCCGAGCTCCGCGCCGCCTACGCGGTCAACGAAGGCTCCACGGCGCGGTATTGCGCCGAGCCGCCGCCCGACGTGGCGCTCAGCACAATCGAAAAGATCGCGGCCGAAGCGAAGGCGAAAACGGAAAGCGGGACGGAGGCCGAAGGGAAACTCTCGGCCGAGGCCTCGACGACCGCCCTGGAACTCGCCGGACGCACCCAGCTCGTGCTGCTCGCGCGCGAAATGCTCTATCGCGCCTGCGAGCTTTCGCTGAACCGCTCGGACGTCAACGAAGAAGACGTCATCGATATGTACAAGGCGGTCGTCGAACTCGTGCGGACGCTAGGTGCTGCGAGCCTCGTGGAGGCGCAAACGAAGTTGATGGGTGTTTCCGTCAAGACGCAGGAAATTCTCGCAGCGAGGCGGACGGCAATCGATGCGATCATAAGCCACGTGACGAAGGCCGACAAAAGCATCGACAAAGACAAACTGAAGGCCCTTCTGGATAAGACGGAAAGCGCGACCTTCGTGCGCGCCTATATCGAGGGCGCAAGAGATACAAGCGATCTGAGATCTCGTTTGCAGAGGGTCGCGCCCACAGTGCTGGATGACATCGCCGCCGGCATCGGATGAGCCTTGCGGTAATCGGCAACTTGGGGAAAATTGCCATGGCGGAAAGAAGAATTGTCGTCTGCAAGTCGGAGTCGGATGCGGTCGCGCAACGGCAGGTTTTGGAGCATGACGGCTATCAGACCTCGGAACCGAAGCAACTGGATCTCATCGGCTGGGATGCGACGAGAGCCGGCGGCACCGCCGACATTCGAGAGAACGTCTGGGTCGTTGACGGCAGCAAATAGCTAGAGCGCCGCGTCGCTCAGTGCCGCGACCGTGGCGCTCAGGCGCGCCAGGTCGGCCGGCTCCGACAGGCGGTGCCCGCCGCCCTTGACCAGCGTCACCGCGACGTCATCGGACTCCAGGCGCTCCATGATCTCGAGCGACAGCTTCCACGGCACGTCTGTGTCGTCCATGCCGTGGATCAGGCACACCGGACAGGCGAGCGGTATCGGCTTGTCCATGACGAGGTGCGTCCGCCCCTCCTCGATCAGCCGCCGCGTGATCGTATAGGGTTCCTCGCCGTAGTCGGAGGGCTGCCGCAGCACGCCGTCGCGCTCCAGCGTCGCGCGCATCTCCGGCGTGAACTCCTGCCACATCAGGGTCTCGGTGAAATCGGGCGCGGCGGCGATGCCGACCAGGCCGGCGATCCGTTCCGGCCGCGCCAGCGCGGTCAGCAGCATGATCCAGCCGCCCATCGACGACCCGACCAGAATCTGCGGTCCTTCGGTCAGCCGCTCGAGCACGAGGCGCGCGTCGTCCGCCCAGCCGCCGATCGTGCCCTCGTCGAAGCGCCCCGAGGAGCGCCCGTGTCCGCGATAGTCGAAGCGGACGAAGGCCTGGCCGCGCGCCGCCGCGAAGGCCTCCAGGGCGACGGCCTTGCCGCCGGTCATGTCGGACATGAACCCGCCGAGAAAGACGACGCCCGGCCAGTGCCGCCCGCTTTCCCGCGCCGCAGTCCTGTGGTAGGCGATGGCGCCGCCGTCGGGCCGTGCTAGGATGCCCGGCTCGGGCGCGTTGGCGGGGTCGGCGTCGGACATCGAAGTGGCGGCAACAGTGGACAAGGGATGACGAAGGGCCACGAGCCTAGCATCGCGGGCGAAGCGGCGAAAGGCGGCCGGCCGGTCGTCCTGCAGGTCGTGCCGCGCCTGGTGACCGGCGGCGCCGAGCGGGGCGCCGTCGACATCGCCGTCGCCCTGGCCGAGGCCGGTGGCACGTCGCTGGTCGCCTCGGAGGGCGGCCCGATGGAGTACGAGTTGAAGCGCGGCGGCGTGACGCATATCAGGCTGCCGCTCGACACCAAGAACCCCTTCGCCATGTACCGCAACGTGGCGCGCCTCGCGGCGGTGATCCGCGCCCACGACGTGGACATCGTGCACGCCCGCTCGCGGGCCCCGGCGTGGAGCGCCGCCGCCGCCGCCAGGCGCTGCGGCTGCCATTTCGTCACCACCTTCCACGGCACCTACAACTTCTCGAACCGGCTGAAGCGCGCCTACAACGCGATCATGACGCGGGGCGAGCTGGTGATCGCCAACTCGAAGTTCATCGCGGCGCACATCCGGGAGAATTACCGGATGGACCCGGCGCGGCTGCGCGTCATTCGCCGCGGCATCGACCTGGACCGCTTCGACCCGCAACGCGTCAGCGCCGAGCGGGTCATCCAGCTCGCCAACCGCTGGCGCCTGCCCGAGGACGTCTCGATCATCCTGCTGCCGGGCCGGCTGACCCGCTGGAAGGGGCAGGGGCTGTTGATCGAGGCCTTGGCCAGGCTCGGCGACGTCGATTACCTCTGCGTGCTGGCCGGCAACGACCAGGGCCGCAGCGGCTACCGCGCCGAGCTCGAGCGCCTGGCCCAGCGCCACGGCCTGGCCAACCGGGTCTACCTGCCCGGCCACTGCGAGGACATGGCCGCGGCCTACATGCTGGCCGACGTCGTCGTCTCCGCCTCGATCGACCCGGAGGCTTTTGGCCGGGTGGTCAGCGAGGCCCAGGCCATGGGCTGTCCGGTCGTCGCCGCCGACCATGGCGGCGCGCGCGAGCAGATCATCGAGGACCGCACCGCCTTCCTGTTCAAGCCGGGCGATGCCGACGCCCTGGCGGCCGCCCTGCGCCACGCCCTGGGCTTGAGCGCGACCGAGCGCGAGCTGCTGTCCATGGAGGCCCGGACCCACGCCCGCGCGAACTTCTCGAAGACGCAGATGTGCAAGGCCACGCTCGCGGCCTATCGCGAGCTTCTCCAGGCCGAGGCGAGCGCCGAGCTCGAGGCCGGCGCGCGGCGACCCGCGGCCAGCAGCAGCGCCGCCGGCTCCTGATCGCCCTCGTCCTGCGCAGGCGGGCCGTTCTTGACAGGGTCCGGATTCGCTCTAGAGTGCTCGGCCTTGCTCCCGTTCGTTAAGGATTTGGAAGCTTTATCAACATGGTAGCCATTACGCTGCCGGACGGGTCCCGGCGCGAGTTCGACTGCCCGGTCAGCGGCGCCGAGGTCGCGGCGGTGATCGGCCCGCGCCTGGCGAAGGACGCGCTGGCGGTGAAGGTCGACGGCGTGCTGCGCGACCTCGCGTTCACGATCGGCAAGGACGCCAGGATCGAGATCGTGACGCGCGGCCACCCCGACGCCCCGGCGCTGCTGCGCCACGACGCGGCCCATGTCATGGCCGAGGCGGTGCAGGAGCTCTATCCCGGCACCCAGGTGACCTTCGGCCCGGCAACCGAGACCGGCTTCTATTACGACTTCGCGCGCGACGAGCCCTTCACGCCGGAGGACCTCGCGAGGATCGAGGCGCGCATGCGCGAGATCGTCGCCCGCGACGAAACCATCACGCGCGAGGTCTGGGACCGCGACGAGGCGATCCGCTACTTCGAGAAGCTCGGCGAGAAGTACAAGGCGCAGCACATCGAGACCCTGCCGCCCGAGGCGGAGATCTCGATCTACCGCCAGGGCGACTGGCTCGACCTCTGTCTCGGGCCGCACCTGCCCTCGACCGGCAAGCTCGGTGACGCGTTCAGGCTGCTCAAGGTGTCCGGCGCCTACTGGCGCGGCGACGCGCGCAACGAGCAGCTCCAGCGCATCACCGGCACCTGCTGGGAGACCGACAAGCAGCTCAAGGGCTATCTCCACATGCTGGAGGAGGCGGAGAAGCGCGACCACCGCCGGCTCGGCCGCGAGATGGACCTGTTCCATCAGCAGGAGGAAGCCGCCGGCTCGGTCTTCTGGCACCCCAAGGGCTGGACGCTGTACCGGACGGTGGAGCGCTACATGCGCGCCCGCCTCGAGGCGGCCGGCTACGTCGAGGTCAAGACGCCGCAGTTGATCGACCGCTCGCTGTGGGAGGCCTCCGGCCACTGGGAGAAGTTCCGTGAGCACATGTTCACGGCGGAATCGGAGGACGACCGCACCCTGGCGATCAAGCCGATGAACTGCCCCGGCCACGTGCAGATCTTCAAGCAGGGCATCACCAGCTATCGCGACCTGCCGCTGCGCATGGCGGAGTTCGGCGCCTGCCACCGCAACGAGCCGTCCGGCGCGCTGCACGGCCTGATGCGGGTGCGCGCCTTCGTGCAGGACGACGCCCACATCTTCTGCACCGAAGAGCAAATCAACGGCGAGACGGTCGCGTTCTGCGAGCTGCTGCAGAGCATCTACGCCGACCTCGGCTTCGACGAGGTGACGGTCAAGTTTTCCGACCGGCCGGACGTGCGCGCCGGCAGCGACGACACCTGGGACCGCGCCGAGAAGGCGCTGCTTCAGGCCGTCGAGCAGACCGGGCTGCGCTACACGCTCAACCCGGGCGAGGGCGCCTTCTACGGCCCCAAGCTGGAATTCGTGCTGCGCGACGCGATCGGCCGCGACTGGCAGTGCGGCACCTTCCAGGTCGATTTCGTGCTGCCCGAGCGGCTCGACGCCCATTACGTCGGCGAGGACGGCGAGAAGCATCGGCCGGTCATGCTGCATCGCGCCATTCTCGGCTCGTTCGAGCGCTTTCTGGCGATCCTGATCGAGCAGTACGCGGGGCGCTTCCCGCTCTGGCTGGCCCCGGTGCAGGCCGTGGTGGCGACGATCACCTCGGATGCCGACGACTACGCCAAGGAGGTCGCCGCGGCGCTGGCCGAGGCGGGCCTGCGGGTCGAGACCGACTTGCGCAACGAGAAGATCAATTACAAAATCCGCGAGCACAGCGTGGGCAAGCTGCCCGTGATCGCCGTCGTCGGCCGGCGCGAGGCCGAGGAACGGACGGTTGCCTTGCGACGCCTGGGGGGCAAAACTCAGGAAGTTCTGGCGCTGGACGCGGCGGTGGCGCGGCTGCGCGACGAGGCGGCGCCGCCGGCCGGCGCGTGACGGTTGGACGATTTGCGCGGCCCGGTCGCGGGCCGCGGCGAGCGAGTGTTTTCAACGATAGGGAGGTCAACCCATAGCAAGACCACCAATGGATAGCACGCCGTCCCGGGAAGGACCGCGTGTCAACGAGCAGATCGGCGTGGCCGAGGTGCGGCTCATCGACGAAACCGGCGAAAACGTGGGGGTTGTGTCGAGGGACGACGCGCTGGCGCGGGCCGGTGCGGTCGGACTGGATCTGGTCGAGATTTCGCCGGGCGCCACGCCGCCGGTCTGCAAGATCCTCGATTACGGTCGCTTCAAGTACGAGGACCAGAAGAAGAAGAGCGAGGCGCGCAAACGTCAGAAGACCATCGACGTCAAGGAAATCAAGATGCGCCCCAACATCGATCAGCACGACTACGACGTGAAGATGCGGTCGATCCAGCGCTTCCTCGCCGACGGCGACAAGGTCAAGGTGACCCTGCGGTTCCGCGGGCGCGAGATGGCGCACCAGGAGCTCGGGATGAAGGTGCTCGACCGGGTCCGGGAAGAGCTCGACGAGGTCGCCAAGGTCGAGCAGTTCCCCCGGCTGGAGGGCCGCCAGATGATCATGGTGGTGGCACCGCGCTAGCGGAGCTCGGCGCGGGGCCGGCCGGCGGCCTGCCCCGATCCGCCGACGGGGCGGACGGCGGCCCGGATTTCCGCGGATTCCGACGGCTTTCCCGGTGCCCGGCGGCGGCTTGCAATTGGCCGGGGGCCCCGCTATAACCGGCGCCTTCCAAGTCGGGCGGTTCGGCCGAAAGGGCATGCCCAGCCGCCCAGATCAACGCTCTTTCGTTACGAAAGGATTGGCGAAATGCCCAAGCTGAAGAGCAAGAGCGGGGCCAAGAAGCGCTTCCGCCGAACCGGCACCGGCAAGGTGCTGATGAACTTCGCCCACAAGCGGCACGGCCTGCGCAAGCGGTCGCAGAAGATGAAGCGCAAGGCGCGCGGCAGCAAGCTTCTCTCCGCGCCCGACGCCAAGCTCGTCGTCAAGCATTTTCTGCCCTACGCCTGAGGAGGTCTCGCCATGGCACGAGTCAAGCGGGGCGTCACCGCGCGCGCCCGTCACAAGAAGGTCATCAAGCAGGCCGAGGGCTACCGCGGCCGCAGCAAGAACGTCTATCGCGCGGCCGTCGAGCGGGTCGAGAAGGCGCTGCAATACGCCTATCGCGACCGCCGCGTGCGCAAGCGCAACTTCCGCAGCCTGTGGATCCAGCGCATCAACGCCGGCGCGCGCGAGCACGGCCTGACCTACTCGCAGTTCATGAACGGCATCAAGCGCGCCGGGATCGAGGTCGACCGCAAGGTGCTGTCGGACCTGGCGGTGCGCGAGCCCGAGGCCTTCAAGGCGCTGGCCGAGCAGGCCCAGTCCGCGCTGGACGGCGCTCGGCACTAGCTCCCGGGGTCCGGGCGGCGGCCGCCGCGCGGACCCGGAGCCGACACGATGGCCGGACGTTCCGATGAGCACGGATGATCTCGAGCAACTGCGCGAGCGGCTTTGCGCCGAGGCGGCGGCGGCCGCCGACCTGACGGCGCTCGAGGCCCTGCGCGTGCGCGCGCTCGGCAAGAAGGGCGAGATCACCCAGCGCATGAAGGCGCTGGGCGGGCTCGATCCCGAGGCCCGCAAGGCCGCCGGGCAGGCCCTCAACGCGGTCAAGGATGCGGTCGCCGCCGCCGTCGAGGCGCGCAAGGCGGCGCTGGTGGACGCGGAACTCGAAGCGCGCCTGGCCGCCGAGCGGGTCGACGTGACGCTGCCGGCGCGCCCCGACGCGGTCGGACGGCTGCACCCGATCGGCCAGACCATCGAGGAACTCGTCGCCATCTTCGGCGAGATGGGCTTCGCCGTCGCCGAGGGCCCCGACATCGAGGACGACTTCCACAACTTCAGCGCCCTCAACATCCCGCCCGAGCACCCGGCGCGCCAGGAACACGACACCTTCTACCTGCCGGAGCGCGCCGACGGCAGCCGCATGGTGCTGCGCACCCACACCTCGCCGGTGCAGATCCGCACCATGCAGTCGACGCCGCCGCCGATCCGCATCATCGTGCCGGGACGCACCTTCCGGGCGGATTCCGACGCGACCCACAGCCCCATGTTCCATCAGGTCGAGGGGCTGGTCGTCGACGAGACGACGCACATGGGGCACCTCAAGGGCGTGCTGATCGAGTTCTGCCGGGCGTTCTTCGGCCTCGACGACCTGCCGGTGCGGTTCCGGCCGAGCTACTTCCCCTTCACCGAGCCCAGCGCCGAGGTCGACATCGGCTGCACGCGCGACGGCGGGCAGCTCAAGATCGGCGCCGGCGACGACTGGCTGGAGATTCTCGGCTGCGGCATGGTGCACCCCAAGGTGCTGGAGAACTGCGGCATCGATTCGACCCGCTATCAGGGCTTCGCCTTCGGCATGGGCATCGAGCGGATCGCCATGCTGAAGTACGGCATGCCCGACCTCAGGCCGTTCTTCGACGCCGACCTGCGCTGGCTGCGCCACTACGGCTTCCTGCCGCTCGAGGTGCCCAGCCTGGTGCGCGGGCTGTAGGGCGGAGGCGGGCGCCCATGAAGTTCACGCTCAAGTGGCTCAAGGATCACCTGGAGACCGAGGCGAGCCTCGAGGAGATCCTCGCGCGGCTGCCGATGATCGGCCTCGAGGTCGAGGCGGTCGAGGACCGCGCCGCGGCGCTGGCGCCCTTCACCGTCGCCTACGTCAAGGAGGCGCGCCAGCATCCCAACGCCGACCGCCTGCGGGTCTGCATCGTCGATACCGGGCAGGACGAGGTGCAGGTCGTATGCGGCGCGCCCAATGCGCGCACCGGCATGAAAGGCGTCTTCGCGCCGGCCGGCAGCTACATCCCCGGCACCGACATGGTGCTCAAGCCCGGCAAGATCCGCGGCGAGGCCTCGAACGGCATGCTGGTCTCGGAGCGCGAGATGGGCCTGTCGGACGAGCACGAAGGCATCATCGAGGTGCCGGCGGAGGCCGCGGTCGGCGCCTCCTTCGCCGCCGTGCTCGGCCTCGACGATCCGGTGATCGACGTCGCCATCACGCCGAACCGCGGCGACTGCCTCGGGGTGCACGGCATCGCCCGCGACCTGGCAGCGGCCGGGCTCGGCCGGCTCAAGCCGTTCGATGCGGCGCCGCTGCCCGGCAGCTTCGAAAGCCCGGTGGCCTGGCGCCGCGACCTGCCGGCCGACAAGCAGGACGCCTGCCCCTACGTCGCCGGGCGGCTGTTCCGCAACGTCCGCAACGGGGCCAGCCCGGCGTGGATGCAGCGCCGCCTGCGCGCCATCGGCCTGCGGCCGATCTCGGCCCTGGTCGACATCACCAACTACGTGACCTACGACCTCAACCGCCCGCTGCACGTCTTCGACGCCGACAAGGTCGAGGGCGACCCGACCATGCGCCTGGCGCGCCAGGGCGAGGAGATCCTGGCGCTCGACGGCAACGGCTATCGGCTCGATCCCGAGATGGTGGTGATCGCCGACGAGAACGGGCCCGAGGGCATCGGCGGCGTGATGGGCGGCGAGCTCAGCGGCTGCACCGAGGCGACGACCAGCGTGTTCCTCGAGGTCGCACTGTTCGATCCGGTGCGCGTCGCGACCACGGGACGCAAGCTCGGCATCCTGTCCGACGCGCGCTACCGCTTCGAGCGCGGCCTCGACCCGCAGTCGGCGGTGTGGGGCGCCGAGGTCGCGGCCCGGCTCATTCTGGAGATCTGCGGCGGCGAGGCGAGCGAGGTGGTCACCGCCGGAACGCTGCCCGAGACGGCGCGCGAGATCGCCTTCCGCCCGGCGCGGGTGGCGGCGCTCGGCGGGCTCGACGTGCCGGTCGCCGAACAGACCCGCATCCTGGGCGATCTCGGCTTCGCCGTCCGCGGCGACGGCGCGACCCTGCAGGTCGCGGTGCCGTCGTGGCGCAACGACGTCGAGGGCGAGGCCTGCCTGGTCGAGGAGGTCCTGCGCATCCACGGCTTCGACGCCCTGCCGCAAGCGGTGCTGCCGCGCGACAGCGACCTGCCCCAGCCGGCCCTCACGCCGGCGCAGCGGCGCGTGTCGCATGCCCGCCTCGCCCTGGCCCGGCGCGGCCTCGACGAAGCGGTGACCTTCTCCTTCGTGTCGTCGCAGCAGGCGGCGCTGTTCGGCGGCGCCCCGGAGTCCCTGCGTCTGGTCAACCCGATCAGCGCCGACCTCGACGTCATGCGGCCCTCGGCGCTGCCGGGCCTGGTCGCGGCGGCGGCGCGTAATGCCGATCGCACGCTGGCCGACGCCGCATTGTTCGAGGTCGGGCCGCAGTACGCCGACGACACGCCGGCAGGTCAGGCCCTGGTCGCGGCCGGCCTGCGCGCCGGGGCGGCCGTGCCGCGGCATTGGGCGGTCGCGGCGCGCGGCGTCGACGCCTTCGATGCCAAGGGCGACGCGCTCGCCGTATTGGCCGCCTGCGGCGCGCCGGTCGACAAGCTGCAGGTCACCGCCGACGCGCCGGGCTGGTATCATCCGGGGCGCTCCGGCAGCCTGCGGCTCGGCCGCAAGGTGCTCGCCCACTTCGGCGAGCTGCACCCGCGTGTGCTGAAGGCCCTGGAGCTACGCGGCCCGGCCGCCGCCTGCGAGGTCTTCATGGCCGAAATTCCGCTGCCCAAGGCGGCGGCCAAGCTGCGCCCGGCAGTGGAGATTTCGCCGTTCCAGCCGGTGACGCGCGATTTCGCCTTCGTGGTCGACGCCGAGGTGCCGGCGGAACAGCTGCTGCGCGCCGCCAAGGGCGCCGACAAGACGCTGATCGCGGGCGTCGATCTGTTCGACGTCTATGCCGGCAAGGGCATCGACCCGGGCAAGAAGTCGCTGGCCATCGCGGTCACGCTGCAGCCGCGCGACCACACGCTGACCGAGGCCGAGATCGAAGCGGCGGCGGAGAAGATCGTCGCCCAGGTGGGCAAGGCGACCGGCGGCGTACTGCGCGGCTGACTCCTAAACGGGGCTCAGTCTCGAAACGACGCGCAAAGGACGGCCGCGTCGCGGCGCCCTGCGGCATGGCCCACGCGAGCGGACCGCGTCACGGCTCCATGTCCTCGACGGAATAGCCGAGCTGCGACAGCCCTTCCTCGAGATAGTCGCCGAGCATCGGCTCGCCGAGCAGGTACTCGGACGTCGGGCCGGTGTGGCGCTCGCGCGCGGTGCGGGCCGCCTCCTTCCAGTCCTCGGCCGTGTAGTCGCCGCGGCCGATCCACATCAGCGCCACCAGTTCGGCCTGATGGTCGTCGTTCAGATTGTCGATCGCGTCCTTGATCTCCTGGGCGACCGGGTCGTCGCTGTAATACCGCATGCCGCGGCTGATGGCCTCCTCGGCGGGGTCTTCGTCCGGGCCCGGTTCGCCGAGCTCGTCCTTCTCGTCGTATTCGCGGGCCTTGAGGACGATGAAGTACACCGTCTCCGGGTCGATCTCGATCGGGACCCGCTCCGCCACCTCGACGCTCCGACGCTTCGCTGCCATCGCTCCCGCTCCTGCCCTCATCGTCTCATCAGTACATATTATCGTTATCCTCGTTTGCCTAGGCATATCGAACATTGATTTGGCGCAAATCCGCGCCGGGCGCGGCGGCCTTGCTTGACCGCGCTCCGGGCCGGCGGCAGGCTGGCGTCCCGCGACGGAGGACGGCGGCGCGATGACCGGCTCGCCCATGACCCTTGCCCTGCACGAGGCCGCTGCCGCGGCCGAGCTCGGCGAGGTGCCGGTCGGCGCGGTCCTCGTCGACGGACCGAGCGGCGCGCTGCTGGCCAGGGCGCACAACCGCATCGAGGCGCTGCACGATCCGACCGCCCATGCGGAACTGCTGGTGATCAGCGCCGCCGCCCGGCGTCTCGGGCTCAAGCGCCTGACCGAGGCGGACCTCTACGTTACGCTGGAGCCCTGCGCCATGTGTGCGGCGGCGATCGCCTTCGCGCGTCTCCGCCGGGTCTATTTCGGGGCCTACGACCCCAAGGGCGGCGCGGTCGAACACGGCGGCCGCTTTTTCGCGCAGCCGACCTGCCGCCATCGCCCCGAGGTGATCGGCGGACTCGCGGAGACGCAGTGTGCCGCCCTTCTCAAGGACTTCTTCCGCGACCGGCGATGATTCGCGAATCGCGGTTTTTCGCGCCTTCCGCGCGCCGCAAATTCGACTCTTGCGCCCATTGCGAATCGATGGCGTGTTTCTCTGCCGCGACTCCGACACGAGACTCATGGCTCGACGCAGATTCTGCGGACGGGACTCGATTGAAAGGTCCGCAAGCTTCGCGCCGGGCGTTGGAGAACTGCGATTCAGCAACTTGTCGCCGCGATGTAATGCATAGTCCGATTGACAGTTTACCTATAGCTTGTAGATTCGCTTTTGGGGGCACACACAACTTAGCGGGAAGTCACGGGGCGTCGCGGGCCGAATGCGCGTCGACGGCGGGACGAGGATTGATTGCAAAGGGGACGGTGCCACCATGAGAATCGTCGTGATTGCCTCGCGCAAGGGCGGGTCGGGCAAAACAACGTTGGCCGGGCATCTCGCCGTGCAGGCCGAGCGCGAAGGGCAGGGGCCCGCGGCGCTGGTCGACGTCGATCCACAGGGCAGTTTGTCGGAGTGGTGGAACAAGCGCGCGGCGGAGACCCCCGTTTTCGCGCACACCACCATCGCCCGGCTGCCGCAGGATATCGAGCGCCTGCGCGAGCTCGGCATCAAGCTGCTGATCGTCGATACGCCGCCGGCCTTGACCTCCGCCGTCGGCGACGTCGTGCGCCTCGCCGACCTCGTGGTGATTCCCAGCCGGCCGAGCCCGCACGACCTGCGCTCGATCGGCGCGACCGCCGAGTTGGTCGAGCACCTCGGCCGTCCTCTGATCTTCGTCATCAACAGCGCGGTGCCGCGCGCCCGCATCACCAACGAGGCGGTCGACATCCTCTCCAGGCACGGCGTGCTGGCGCCGGTCATCGTGCATCACCGCGTCGACTTCGCCTCCAGCATGATCGACGGACGCACCGTCATGGAACTGCCGGGCAACTCGAAGTCGGGCGACGAGATCGCACGGCTCTGGTCCTACGTGCAGGAGCGCCTGGTCGGCCAGAGCCGGCCGTCGCATCTGCCGTCGCTGCCGACGCTCGGCCCGGCGCAGCGCTTCCTGGCGGTATCCGGGTCGCGGGCCTGAGATGACTCCGGCGGGCACCACCGGCGAGACGCCGCTGCTGGCGCGCAAGGGCATGGCCGCGCCGACCGGCATGACGGTGGAGGGTGCCGGCGAGGCGCGCGCCGCGGCGACCGCGAAGGACCTCGCACCGCGCGGGGAAAGCGCGGAGCAGCCGGGCAAGAGCGCCCCGCCTCGGGCGGCGGCCGAGGCGGCAGCGCCGGACCTGCCGCCGGCGGCGAGCCTGCTGCCGATCGACTTCACCTCGGCCGGGTTTCGCGAGGCGCAAAGCGACAACCTGCTGCGGCTCGAGCCGGCGACCGCGGGCCGGGAGGCGACGCCGGCGCCGGCGCCTTTCGAGGCCGCGCCGCGCGCCGATGCGCCTCCGGCGGCGCGGCCGCGTTCCGGAGTGGGGTTCGGAGCCGTGGCCGCGGCGATCGCCGTGGTTGCCGTGGCCGGCCTCGCCGTCTGGCGCCTCTCGGCGCCGCCACCGGAATCGACCGCCCTCAGCGACGCCCCCGCCGCGTCCGACGGCGCGGCGAGCGGCGAATCCGCCATGCCGCAGCCCGCCGGCGATACGGCGGCCGAGGGTCCCGGACCGGCCACGCAGCCGTCCAGCGCGCCGACCACCGCGGCGGCCCCGCCACCGGACGGTTCGGCGCCCGCCGAGGCGACGTCCCAGACGGCAGCCCCGGCCGCGGCAAGCGTCACGCCATCGGTCGACGTCGTCGATCTGCAGCCCGACGGATCGGCCGTCATCGCCGGACGCGCCGCGCCGGGCAGCGAACTGATCGTCCTCGACGGCGACACGCCGATCGGCACGGTCAAGGCCGACTCCTTCGGCGAATGGGTGCTGGTTCCCGAGACTGCGCTGCCGGTCGGCGAGCACGCCTTTGGGCTGGTCATCAAGAAGGTGCACGGCACGGTGCTGATGCCGGCGCCCGAATCCAAGATGCCGCCGGCCGAGCCGGCCGCGACGGACGAGGAGCAGAGCCAGGCCCCGCTGCCGACGCGCAAGCCGGAGCGCACCGCCGCGGAGGCGGCGGACCCGACCTTCGTGGTGCAGCTCGCGTCGGTCAAGACGCGGGACGGCGCGATGCAGGAATGGGAAAAGCTCAAGTCGCGCTTTCCCGAACTGCTGGCCGACAAGAAGCTGACGCTGGACGAGGCCGAGGTGAAGGGATTCGGTCCGGTCGTGAGGGTCCGCGCCGGCCCTTTTGCCGATCATAACGGCGCCAAAGACTTCTGCGCCAGCATCGCCACCGGCCGCCAGCATTGCCTGGTGGTGCGCACCAGCGGCGGTAGCTGACCCCCCCGAACTGCAGTCTCCCCGGCGTCAGCGGGCCGCGGCTTGCGCCGTGTCGGCCGCCGCCGGCTCGGCCTCGTGCAGCCCGATGGTGCGCAGCAGGTCCTTGATCTCCTCGCGCGCCGCCAGGTGGCTCGGGCTCGGCGGCAGGTCGTCCTCGGACTCCGGCAGGTCGAGCAGGGTCAGCCCGCGCAGGAACAGCTCGCGGAACACCACGCGCTCGCCGAAGCCGGGCGCCAGCCGGAAGCCGATGCGCCGCGCGAGTTGCTCCAGCAGGCTGGCGATCTCGCGCTTGTTTCTGGCGTCCAGGTGCATCAGGCGGTTGCGCATGACGATCCAGTCGATCGGCGCGCGCCCGGCGATGACCCTGCGGTTGTTCTGCTCCCACACCATTTGGCTGTAGGTGCTGGGCGCCAGGACTTCGCGCCGCCGCCGGTCGATCTGCGCCAGGACGTCGATGTCGAGGAAGCTGTCGTTGATCGGCGTGACCAGCGTGTCGGCGTGCTCGTGCGCCATGCGCGACAGCCGCGAATCGCTGCCCGGCGTGTCGATGACGATGAAGTTGCAGGTAGCGAGCTCGCGCAACACGCGGTTGAGGCGGGCCCGTTCGTCGGTCTCGGCCTCGGCCAGGGTGGCCGCCCGGGAGCGCTCGACCTTGCGGTGCTGCGGCATGGCGAGCGCCGTGCCGCGTTCCTCGGCGTAGCGCGCCCGGTTGTCGAGATAGCGGGTCAGGCTGGCCTGGCGCGCGTCGAGGTCGAGCGTGCCGACGCCGAAGCCGAGCCGCATTAGGGCGACGGCGAGATGCATCGCCGTGGTCGATTTGCCGGTGCCGCCCTTCTCGTTGCCGACGACGATCACGTAGGGCGCAGGGCCCCGGCCGGCGGTCGTATCTCCCATTCAGGTCCCCCGTTTCGTCGGCTTCGCCCCGGTCGCGCGCGGCCCGGCCGTCGTCAAAACAGAATCTTCCACTCCTCGGCGGCGATTTTCTCCTCCGGCGCCGGCGGCGGGGCGGCGGCTGGCGCCGGTGACGGAGCGGCTTGCGCCAATGACGGAGCGGCTTGCGCCGGTGGCGGAGCGGCTGGCGCCGGGGCCGCGGCCGGCGGCGCCGCGGCCTCGCGAGCGCGCCGGGGCGCGGCGGCCGCCTCGCCGGCGGCCTCGCGGGCGTGCCGGCCGAACAGCGTGCGCAGCGCCGCCCGGCGTCGCGCCAGGCATTCCGTCGCCGCCCAGCTCAGGGCCTCGGCGCCCGGCATCGCGTCCTCCTCGGACCCTTGCACCGCGGCCCAGCGGCGCCGGCGCGGCGAATAGAGCGAGAGCACGATTTGCTCGCCCGGAATGGCGGCGTCGAGGGACCGGGTGTAGGGCGCCAGCTCCTCGTCGAGCAGCTCGGAGACGATGTCCCAGGAGTAGCCTTCCCCGACCAGAAGCTGGATCATCTGCCCGGCCTCGCTCGAGGTATCGCCCAGCACGTAGGCGATGACGATATCCAGCTCGCGGCTGCCCTTTTCCGCGGTGCCCAGGGATTCGAGAAGCTTTCCCAGGACCCGCGCCCGTGTGGTGCGCTGGCTCATCCGCCTCCCCGACGCGACGCACCGGTCGCCCGCTTGCGCGCGCCGACGGTGCATCCTCAGTCGTTCCCCCGTAGGCGAGACTCTTAGCATGCGGCCGGGCGGCGGGGAAAGCCGTCAGCCGCCGCGGCCAGTTCGCTTCCCCAGCCCGGTGCAAGGCTGGACGCCGCGCGGACGGGGCGGGCGCAGAGGCTGTGGCCCGGTCCGGATCGGGCTTCGGGGCCGCCGCCGCGCCGCCGCGGCCGTCCGCGGGCGCGGCCGGGTTAGCCCTTGTTGGCGGTCTGCAGCTGCGCCTCGATGTGCTTGGCGAGCTCGACCGTCGGGCGCCCGTCGACGAGCAGCTTATGATCGCTTTGATACTGCTTGATGGCCGTGGTCGTCTTCGCGCCCAGGACGCCGTCGGCCGGCCCCGGATCGTAGCCGAGCTTCGCCAGGCCGACCTGCACGCGCGTGATGGCGGCGCTGTTGGCCGGCTGGTCGCCCTTGGCCCAGATCGGGTCGCCCAGGTTGATCGTATCCTTGTCGGTCAAGGCGCCGAGCACGCCGCCGGCGCCGGCGCCGATCAGCGCGCCCTGGACGATGGACAGGCCGGTGACGGCGCCGACCGCCGCCCCCGCGGCGGCGCCGATGCCGGCGCCCGAGGCCGCACGATCCCCCGTACTGCTACCGCACGCCGACACGGCAAGCGTCATGACCAGCAGTATTGCCAATAGCGAACGCGACATGGCTCTTCTCCCGTCAATCCCGCACAAGATCGCCCATCGTTCTGCTCCAGGATAGATAAGTCACGGTTAAAGATAAAATCCCAGCCAATCCAGGGAGTGGGTCAGTTTGAATCATTGATCTGTAACGGGCAGGCAAACTAGAACCATGGGAGTTGCAAGAGTGCAAACTTTCATCTTGCCGGTGAGACGATCTATCTTAATCAGCGTCTTCCCACGCCATTCGTTATCATAGCGCAGCACTAAAGCCGTAGTCGCGCTCACGATTAGCGCGGCAATGATGATGCTAGCACCGATTACCAGACTACTTTTCACGAACTCTCATCTTTTTCTTATAGGGGTTCTTATAGGGGCCGCGAGGACTAGGCCTCGGGACATCAAAGAATATTCTCCTTTTGATCTCTGCTTCCCCATTTCCACAGGAGATACCCCGGAAGTGCGCAAACTGCTAAAATCCAGATATCACCATAACCGCTTTCGAATAAGATGCCGCGGCCAGCGAGCCCTAGCCACAGACCGACAATAACCATCGCGACCATCCAAAATAGACCGGCCCTTTGTGCAAATAATCTCACAGTAACCTCTGTTTGCTTTTCGCTAAATATATAGAGGCTGGATCGCAAAAGCGACAGCCCGTCAACTGCGGTCGTTTTCAAACTGCACTACCCCATTCCGGGCCTCGTTCGGCCGGCCGGCCGCCGCCCGGGCCGGCGCTCTATTTGCGATCATGCCGCATCCGTCCGATCTCGACCTCGCCGAGCGGCAGCTTGCGCTTCACCCGGAGGCTTTCGGCCCATTCCCGGCCGAAGTCGCGCTGCAGGGCGAGGTTGATCAGCGCGGTGACCGTCATGGACAGGACGGCGCCCAGGCTGGCCAGCAGCATGTCCTTGTGCGCGTCCCAGATGTCGCCCTGGGTTCCCAGATAGGCCACGCCGAGGTCGCCGCCGAACAGCTCGGCGGCACCCCATTCGAACAACTCGAACATCATCGAGGTCGCCATGGTGAATTCGAGCGGCAGGACATAGCCCCAGAAGCCGCGCACGTTCGCGATCCGCAGAAAGACCTCGCGCAGCGGATAGGCCAGCAGCAGGCCGTAGGCGAAGTGGGTGACACGGTCGAAATTGTTGCGCTGCCAGCCCACCAGCGCATTGAAGGGACGGCCGAACAGGGACTCCGTCCAGGCGTCGTAGGGCACTTCGGAATAGGTGTAGTGCGCCCCCACCTCGTGCAGGCAGAGGAACAGGAAGATCAGCGTGTAGGAGACGCGCGACAAGGGAAAGCCGCGGTAGCTGGCGATCAACGCCAGAACGAACGCGGCGACCAGCACGTTCTCCAGGGCCCAGTCGCCGCGATAGAGCGGCGCGATCGCGAGAGCGGCCCAGAAGACGGCGAACAGGCCCGCCAGGATCAGGACGTAGCGCCGGTGCGAAAGTCCCATGCGTTCCACCGATCACGCGCCGCGGGCGCGGTCCACCCGCCGGCTCTAGCCCCGAGCGCCAAGCGCGCGCCAAGCGATATCTCGGCGGCAGAAGCCGCCGGGCCAGTCGATCTTGTCGATTGCCGCGTAGGCCCGCGCCCGGGCCTCGGCCAGGCTCGGCGCCTGCGCCGTCACGTTGAGCACCCGCCCGCCGTTGGCCAGGATCCGGCCCTCCGCGTCGGCCTTGGTGCCGGCGTGAAAGAGGGTCACTCCCTCGGTCGCGGCGGCCGCGTCGAGGCCGCGGATCTCGTCGCCCTTGGCGTAGGCGCCGGGGTAGCCCTGGGCGGCCATGACCACGGTGATCGCCGGCTCCGGCGTCCAGCGCAGGTCGACGCTGTCGAGCACGCCGTCGGTGGTCGCGATCAGGGCCGGCAGCAGGTCGGACACCATGCGCACCATCAGCACCTGGCACTCAGGATCGCCGAAGCGCACGTTGTACTCCAGCAGCTTGGGCCCGTCGCCGGTCATCATCAGGCCGGCGTAGAGCACGCCGCGATAGGGGTGCTTCTGCTCGGCCATGGCGCGCACGGTCGGGCGGATGATCGTCTCCATGACCTCGGCGGCCAGCGTCTCGCTCAGCGCCGGCGCCGGCGAATAGGCGCCCATGCCGCCGGTGTTGGGGCCGGTCTCGCCCTCGCCCGCGCGCTTGTGGTCCTGGGCCGAGATCAGCGGCAGCGCCGTTTCGCCGTCGACCAGCGCGAAGAAGCTCACCTCCTCGCCCTCGAGGCACTCCTCGATGACCAGCGAGGCGCCGGCCTCGCCGTAGGACCGCTGCACCATGATCTCGTCGATGGCGGCCTCCGCCTCGGCCACGCTGACCGCCACGGTGACGCCCTTGCCGGCGGCCAGGCCGTCGGCCTTGACCACGATCGGCGCGCCGGTTTCGCGGACGAAGCGCTTGGCCGAGGCGGCATCGACGAAGCGGCCGTAGTCCGCCGTCGGGATGCCGTAGGCCGCGCAGAGGTCCTTGAGGAATCCCTTGGAGGCCTCGAGCCGGGCGGCCGCGGCGGACGGCCCGAAGGCCGGGATGCCCGCGTCGCTCAGGCGGTCGACCAGGCCGGCGACCAGCGGCGCCTCGGGGCCGACGACGACGTAGTCGATCGCCTTGTCGCGGGCCTGCGCGACCATCCCGTCGATGTCCTCGGCGCCGACCGGCAGGCACTCCGCGACCTCGGCGATCCCGGCGTTGCCGGGCGCGCAGTACAAGCGGTCGCACAGCGGCGAGGCGGCGATCTTCCAGCACAACGCGTGTTCGCGCCCGCCGCCGCCGACGACGAGAATGTTCATGCGCGCCGCCCAACCCTAGATTCGCGTCTTCGCACGTCTTGCCCCGATCCCTGGTTTCCGTGCCGGGCGTCTTGTAGCATAGCGGCCGGCGGACATGAGCGACTTTTCCGAAGACGACACCGGGACGGCGGACAAAGGCGGCAACCTGCCGCCCTATTCCGTTTCCGAGATTTCCCAGCGCATCAAACGCACCCTCGAAGGAACCTTCGACTGGGTGCGGGTGCGCGGCGAGATCTCGGGCTTCAAGCGCGCCGCGTCCGGTCATCTCTACCTCTCGCTCAAGGACGAGAACGCCGTGCTCGACGCGGTCTGCTGGCGCGGCACCGCGGGGCGCCTGGCGGTCAAGCCGGAGGACGGCCTGGAGGTGATCGCCAGCGGTCGGATCACGAGCTATCCCGGGCGCTCGAAATACCAGATCGTCATCGAGCGCCTCGAACTCGCCGGCGAGGGCGCGCTGCTCAAGCTGCTCGAGGAGCGCAAGCGCAAGCTGGCCGCCGAGGGCCTGTTCGACGAGGCGCGCAAGCGGCCGCTGCCCTACCTGCCCGAGGTGATCGGCGTGGTGACCTCGCCGACCGGGGCGGTCATCCGCGACATCCTGCACCGCCTGGCCGACCGATTCCCGCGCCGGGTGCTGGTCTGGCCCGTGCTGGTCCAGGGCGAGGGCGCGGCCGAGCAGGTCGCCGCCGCCATTCGCGGCTTCAACCGCCTGGCGCCCGGCGGCGCGGTGCCGCGGCCCGACGTGCTGATCGTGGCGCGCGGCGGCGGCAGCCTGGAGGACCTCTGGGCATTCAACGAGGAGGTCGTGGTGCGCGCCGCGGCCGCCTCCGAGATCCCGCTGATTTCCGCCGTCGGGCACGAGACCGACGTGACCCTGATCGACTTCGCCGCCGACCGGCGCGCGCCGACTCCGACCGCCGCGGCCGAGATCGCCGTGCCGGTGCGCGCCGAGCTGATGACGGCGCTGGGCGATGCGGCGCGCCGCCTGCAGGGTGCGGCGCTGCGCCTGGTCGCCGAGCGGCGCGGCCGGGTCGAGGGGCTGGCGCGCGGGCTGCCCGAGCCCCGGCGGCTGGTCCAGGACGGCGCGCAGCGGCTCGACGACCGGGCGGAACGCTTCGCCAACGCCATGACGCGGCTGCTGCGCGACCGCGGTGCCCGGCTCGGCGAGCTCGGCGCGCGCCTGCCGCGGCCCGAGCGCCGGGTCGCCCTGGCCGCCGAGCGCTTGCGCGACCAAAGCGAACGGCTCGGCCGGCTGCAGACGCGCCTGCTGCGCCCCTACCGTCAGGCGTTCGAGCGGATCGATGCCGCGCCGCGCCTGGCCAAGGCGCTCGGGCTGCGGCACGAGCGGGCGAAGGACCGCCTCGACGCGCTGGCCCGCGTGCTCGCCAGCGTGTCGTACCAGCGGGTGCTCGAGCGCGGCTTCGCCGTGGTGCGCGGGCCGGACGGCGTGATCGCCGCGGCCAGGGCGGTGACGCCGGGCCTGGCGCTCGAGCTGGAGTTCGCCGATGGCCGCGCGCCCGCGGTGGGCGGCTCGGCCGGCGGATCGGGCGGCAGTTCGGGCGGGGGATCGGCGCGGGGATCGGCCAGGGAATCGGCCGGTACGGCGCGCGGACCCAGGCGCAAGGCCAAGGGCGACGATCCGCAGGGGAGCCTGCTGTGATCGCGCGCTTGCTTGCTGGATTTCTCGGCCTGTGCTGGATCGCGGCTTGCCTGGCCGCCCCGGCGCGGGCCGGGACGCTCGATCTCCAGGGGCACTTCACGCAGGGCGGCCTCGTCTTCGGCACGACCGATCCCGGGGCGCAGGTGCGCCTCGACGGGCGCCACGTGCGCGTCTCGCCGATCGGCCACTTCCTGCTCGGCTTCGGGCGCGACCATTCGGCGGAGGCGCATCTCGAGGTGACCTTTCCGGATGGCGCGACCGAGCGCCGCACCCTCGCGATCGCCGCCCGCAAATACCGGATCCAGCGCATCGACGGCCTGCCGCCCAAGATGGTGACGCCGCCGGAAGAGGTGCTGGCGCGGATCCATGCCGAGGCCGCGCGCATCGCGGCGGCCCGCGCCGAGGACCGGCCCGAGCCGCTGTTCGAGAGCGGCTTCATATGGCCGGCGGTGGGGCCGATCTCCGGCGTGTTCGGCAGCCAGCGCATCCTCAACGGCGAGCCGCGCCGGCCGCACTTCGGCCTCGACATCGCCGCCCCGCCCGGCTCGCCGGTGGTCGCGCCGGCCGACGGCATCGTCGTCATCGCCGAGACCGACATGTACTACACCGGCGGCACGGTGCTGCTCGACCATGGCTACGGCCTGACCTCGGTCTATTCGCACATGAGCGACGTCGCCGTCACCGTGGGCCAGCGGGTCCGCCAGGGCGATCGGATCGGCAGCGTCGGCGCCACCGGGCGCGCCACCGGGCCGCACCTCGACTGGCGCATCAACTGGTTCGACCAGCGGCTCGATCCGGCCTACTTCGTGCCGCCCATGCCGGCGCCGCCGGCCGAATAGCGCAGCCTCGGCGCGGGCGACGCGCATGGCCAGACCGCCGGCGCTCTGCTAGGATTCGAGTCGAACCTGCCGGCGCTTCGGAGTCCGGGCCTTTGCGTTTCGCCGTACCGATCTTCTTGAGTCTGGCTGCGAGTCTCTTGCTGTCCATGCCCGCGCGGGCCGAGGGCGGCTACATGCTGCAGCTCGCCTCGGTCACGACGGAGGCCGCGGCGCAAAAGGAATGGAAGCGCCTGCAGCGCCTGCACGGTGCGCTGCTCGACGACATGCCGCTCACCGTCCGTCCCGCCGAGGTCAGCGGCCAGGGCACCATGTTCCGTCTGCAGACCGGGCCGTTCCCGAACCGGGCGACGGCCGACGACTTCTGCTGGCAACTGCGGGCCGAGAAGGGCGACTGCCTGGTCGTAAAGCGCTAGTCGCGGCGCCGCGCGGTTTCGCGGTAGGCCTCTTTCGGCCAGCGCCGGTGCAGCCAGAGCCACGCCTCCGGGCGCTCGCGGATCCACGCCTCGAGGATCCCGTTGAGCCGGGTCATCAGGGCCAAGGTATCGGCGTGCCGGTCGCCGCTGTCGGGCAGCTCGAGCGGCGCCAGGGCGCGCAGGCGGAAGCGGCCCGGCCCGCTGCGCCGGATGGCGATCGGCACCACCGGGCAGCGGTAGCGCAGGGCAAGCTGCGCCGGCGCCGACGGCGTCATCGCGTCGATCCCGAAAAACGGCACGGCGAAGCCGTCGTTCATGCGCTGGTCGACCAGCATGCCGAGCACCCGGCCCTCGCGCAGCAGGGCGAGCGCGCGCCGGGCGCCCGGGCTGCCCTTGGGGATCATCGTGCCGCCGCCGACGGTGCGCAGCCGGTCCACGGTCTTGCGGACCAGCGGGTTGTTGGGCTCGCGCACGATGACGCTGAGATCGAAGCCGCGGCGCGCCGTCGAGATCGAAGTGACCTCCCAGTTTTCGAAATGGCCGGCGACGAAGATGGCCGCTTGCCGCGCGTCGCGCACGGCGTCGAGCGCAGCCGTGTCGTCCCACACGACGCGGCCGGCCGCCGGCTCGGTGATCGCCTCCAGGTGCGGGTACTCGAAGGCGACGCGGCCGAGGTTGTCCCACATGCCGCGCACGACGGTCTCGATCTCCGCCGGGCTCTTCTCGGGGAAGGCCAGGCGCAGGTTGGCGCGCGCCGTGTCGCTGACCGGCAGCCGCGGGCCGACGCGGCACCCGATCCAGCCGCCCAGGTTGGATGCCGTATCGATCGGCAGCAGGCGGATGAGCGCCAGGGCGAGGTGCAGGAGCCCGGCCTCGAGGATGTAGCGCAGCCGCTTCATGAGGCCGGCATGGCGCCCGCCCGGCGCGGGACCAGGGGATCGAGCAGCGCGTCGATCGCGCCCGGGTCGCGCCATCGGGCGCGCACCGGCAGGACCGCGACCTCCGCGGCGAGCCCGCGCGGCAGGCGGACCGCGTCCTTCTCGGTGGTGACCAGCCCGGCGCGCAGCCGCGCCGCCTCCCGACGGAGCGCGTCGATCTCGGCCGCGCCGTAGGGATGGTGATCGGGGAAGGCGTGGGTCGCCGCGACCTCCGCACCCAGCGCGCGCAGCGTGGCGAAGAACTTCTCCGGCCGGCCTATCCCGGCAAAGGCAAGCACGCGCTGGCCGCGAGGTGGCTCGCCCGCGGCGTCCGGCACCAGGTCGGCCCGCAGCAGCGGCAGCCCCGGAGGCAGCGCCTGCGCGACGCCGGCCGCGTCGTCGCCGAACAGCACCACCGCCTGGGCCCGTGCCAGGCCGGCGGCCAGGGCCTCGCGCAGCGGGCCGGCCGGCAGCACCCGTCCGTTGCCGAAGCCGTAGGCGCCGTCGACCGCGATCAGCGACAGGTCCTTAGCCAGGCGCGGGTTCTGAAAGCCGTCGTCGAGCACCACCGCCGCGGCGCCCGCCGCGGCGGCCGCCCGCGCGCCGGCGACCCGGTCGCGCGCGATCCATGTCGGCGCGGCGCGGGCCAGCAGGAGAGGCTCGTCGCCGACCGCGGAGGCGTCGTCGCGCTCGGGATCGACGCGGCGCGGGCCGCCCTCCCGGCCGCCGTAGCCCCGCGTCACGCAGTGCGCGCGCCAGCCGCGTTCGGCCAGCCGCCCGAGCAGGGCGATGGCGAGCGGCGTCTTGCCGGCGCCGCCGACCACCAGATTGCCGACGCAGATCACCGGCACCGACGCCCGCTGCGGCGTGAGCAGGCCGCGGCGCAGCCGCCCGGCCAGGTCGTAGCCGGCGCCGAGCGGCGCGAGCAGCGTGGCGAGCACCCCCTCGCTGCGCCAGAAGTCAGGCGCCCGCATGCTGCTCGCGCTCGACGCTCTCCACCGGGGCCGGGGCGATGGCCGGCAGGCCGAGGCGCCGGTCGGCCTCCTGGGTGATGGCGTTGAGCTCGTCTTCCAGCTTCTGGCGCAGGCGCTCCTGCTCGGCGGCGTCGGCGTCGCGCGGCACGTAGATCGGCTCGCCCCAGATGATCAGCGCCCGGCCGAAGGGCTTGGCGAAGCAGAAGCGGTCCCAGGTGCCGAGCACCCGGCGCCGGCTGAACGCGCAGGTCAGCGGCACCAGCGGCGCCCCGGACAGCTGCGCCGCCTTGATCGCCCCCGGCTTGGCGCGCATGCGCGGTCCGCGCGGGCCGTCCGGGGTGATGCCGACGATCCCCCCGGCGCGCAGCAGGCGCTGCATCTCGCGCAGCGCGCCGAGCCCGCCGCGGCTGGTCGATCCCGCGATGGTCTCGACGCCGAAATGGGCGATGGCGCGCGAGATCAGCAGGCCGTCCCGATGACCCGAGATCAGCATGTGGACGCGCACCTGCCGCGGCAGCCCGGGCCGCACGATCATCAGGCGGTTGTGCCAGAAGCACAGGATGAAGGGCTCGCCGCGGCGGCGGATGGCTTCGAAGGCCGGCGGGCTGACGGTCGTCCAGCGGGTCGTCAGGTAGGCGAGCTTCATGTACTGCGCCGCCGTCCAGGCGAGCGCGCGCTGGAACCCGTCCGATTTCACGAAGCGCTTGACGGCCTTCATGGCGCGACCTCTAGGAGCCGGGCCGCTGCCGCGCCGCGGCGGAGACGTGGCCTTGCGCCGGCTCCGCCGCCGAATCCGCCGCCAAGCCCGCACCGGAGTCCGCCGCCGCGCCTTCCTCCGAGGCGAACTGCAGGGCGTAGAGCCGCGCGTAGGCCCCGCCGCGGGCCAGCAGGTCCGCGTGGCGGCCGGATTCGACGATGCGGCCGTCCTCCATCACGTAGATGACCTCGGCGTCGATCACGGTCGACAGGCGGTGCGCGATCACCAGCGTGGTGCGCCCCGCCACCAGCTGGCCCAGCGCGTCCTGCACGTGCCGCTCGGATTCGCTGTCCAACGACGAGGTCGCCTCGTCGAGCAGCAGGATCGGCGCGTTCTTCAGCATGGCGCGGGCGATCGCGATGCGCTGGCGCTGTCCGCCGGAGATGTTGCCGCCGCGCGGCCCGACCAGAGTGTCGTAGCCGTGCGGCAGGGCGGCGATGAACTCGGCGGCGCCGGCCGCCTCGGCCGCCGCGGCGATCTCCGCGTCGTCGGCCTCCGGCCGGCCGTAGGCGATGTTGGCGCGCACCGTGTCGTCGAACAGCAGGATCTCCTGGCTGACCAGCGCGATCTGGCGGCGCAGGGTTTCCAGGGTGACGTCGCGCACGTCCTGGCCGTCGATGGCGACGCTGCCCTCGTCGATGTCGTAGAAGCGCGGGATCAGGTTCATGACAGTGGACTTGCCCGCGCCGGAGGGGCCGACCAGCGCCGCGGTCCGCCCCGCCGGCACCTCGAGCGTGACGCCGTCGAGCGCGGGGATGCCCGGCCCGTAGGCGAAGCGGACGTCGTCGAAGCGGATGCCGCCGCCGGAGACCATCAAGGGGCGCGCGCCGGCGCGGTCGCGAATCGCCGGCTCCTCGTCGAGCAGCTTGAAGACCCGTGCCGCCGCGGCCAACCCCTCCTGCAGGTTGGCGTTGAGCTTGGCAAGGCGCTTGACCGGCTCGTAGGCGAGCAGCAGCGCGGTGATGAAGGCGAAGAAGGAGCCGGGTTCCTTGTTCGCGGCGATCACCTGCTGGCCGCCGTAGACGATGACCGCGACGATCGCCAGGCCGCCCAGGACCTCCATGATCGGCTGCAGCAGGCTGCGCACGCGCGCCGCCTTGTAGTTAAGGTGGAACACCTCGTCGATCGCGCCGTGGGCGCGCGTCGCTTCGTAGGATTCCATGGCATAGGACTTGACGTAGCGTATGCCCTGGAAGGATTCGTCGAGCAGGGTCGTCAGCCGGCCGATGCGGCTTTGCGTCTGCCCCGAGACCTTGCGCATGCGCCGGCCGATGCGGACGATCGGCAGCACGGCGGTCGGGAACGCGAAGAACGCGACCAGGGCGAGCGGCCAATCCTCGTAGAACATCACGCCGACGAGCGCCAGCGCCGTGAGGCTGTCCTTGCCGACCCCGACCAGGGTGTTCGAGACCGCAGTGCGCAGCAGGTTGATGTCGTTGATGAAGCGCGACACCAGGTCGCCCGGCGAGGTGCGGTTGAAGAATGCCAGGTCGGCGCCGATCAGGCGGTCGAACAGGCGCTGCTGGAGCCGGGCGACGATCCGGTGTCCGACGAAGCTCATGAGCACCGACTCGCCGAAGGACGCAACGCCCTTGGCGGCGAAGACGGCGAAGGCGACCAGCGCCACCGGCAGCAGCATCTCCTCCCGCCGGTTCAGGAAGATCTCGTCGATGATCGGCTTGATGATCTGCGTGAAGGCGGCCGTGCTGGCCGCGACCACGACCATACAGGCGAGCGCCAAGAGGATGCGGCCGATGTGCGGCCGGATGTGCTCGCGCAGCAGCCGCCCGAGCAGGCGCCGCGTGGTCTCGTCGAGACGGATCGCGCCCTTGGCCGCGGGCAGGCTGGAAGGTGTGACCTTTTGGGACAAGAACTGGCCGGTATGCTGTCGAAGTTATGCTGTCGAAGTCGCGCGGACCATAGCACGCGCGGTCCGGCCAAGCCTAGGTTCCGGGCGGCTTTCGGGCGGCCTTCCGGACGCCCTAGGGGACCGCCTCCCGGGGCGGGCCGTCCGGCACCGCGGTTTCCGGCCCCGTAGGGCGCTGCGGCGTCAGGTTTTCCAGGAATTGCGCGGCGCAGGCCGCCCGGGAGAACGCCAGGGCATGGGCACGGCAGGCCTTGGGCGAGACGCTCAGGGCGCTGCGGGTGGCCGCGGCGAGGTTCTCGTCCAGCCGCCCGACCGGCGCCCCGTCGACCACGTCGAGCGGCCCCGGCACCGGGAAGGCGGCGACCGGCAGGCCGCAGGCCAGCGCCTCGAGCAGGACCAGGCCGAAGGTGTCGGTGCGGCTGGGAAAGACGAAGACGTCGGCCGAGGCGAAGTGGCGCGCCAGGTCGTCGCCCGTCTTGGCGCCGGTGAAGACGACCCGCGGATAGCGCCGCCGCAGGCGACACCCTGCGCGCCGCGGCGCCGCGCCTCCGCGATCATCGCCTGCGCGTAGTTCTCGATGAACCCGACGGCGTTCTTGACCTTGTTCTTGAGATAGGCGGAGAGCGACCAGTAGCCGAATCCGAGCTGCCGGCGAATCACGTTGAACCAGTGGTTGATCCAGAGCGCCAGCCAGCGGGCGTATCGCACGATGCCGTCGAACTGATCGCCGTGCATGACCAGCAGGCGGCGCCCGTCGGCGGTCGCGTGCAGCCTCTCGTTGACCACCCGGACGCCGCCGAAGTGCATGCCGGTGTAATGCCGAAGCACCTCGTCGTGGTTGCCGGTGAGGTAGATCAGGCGGGTGTCCTTGCGCGCCTTGCGCAGCAGTTTCTGCACGACGTCGTTCTGCGCCTGCGGCCAATACCAGGAGCGGCGCAAGCGCCAGGCGTCGAAGATGTCGCCGACGAGGTAAAGCGTTCCGGATTCGGTGTTGCGCAGGAAGTCGTGCAGGTATTCGGCCTTGCAGCCGCGCGTGCCGAGGTGAATATCCAAAATCCAGATCGTTCGGTAACGGAGCCGTTGGACGAGTCCGTGCATGGATCCTTGTTGCTCTGCGAGTCAATTCCGGTCCGGCGCCATCACCATGCTGGCCCTATAGCTGCGATTCGGTTTAGAACAAACGGCGTCTCCCGGTAATTTGCGGGCAATCATCGAAAATTCACGCCCGTGCAACAGGGCCGAAACCGCAGTGTTATCGAAGTTCAAGAATGCCTGACGATCCGCCGCGGCGCGGCTCGCGGGCGGCCTGTCGCGACGCCGAGCCCGGCGCGCTTTGCGTGATCCACAATCCGGCGGCGGGCGGGGCGCGGCTGCGCCGCTTTCGCGCGACTCTGCGAAGTCTCGAGGACCAGGGCCGGCGCGTCGCGGTGCGGGCGACCCGCGAGCCGGGCGATGCCGGACGGCTGGCGCGCGCCGCACTGGCGGAGGGCCACCGCCGCATCGTCGTCGCCGGCGGCGACGGCACGATCAACGAGGCGATCAATGCGCTGGCCGGCGGCCCGGCCGAGCTGGCGATCCTCCCGCTCGGCACGGTCAACGTGCTGGCCGCCGAGATCGGGCTGCCCCTCGACCCGGCGGCGCTCGCCCGCAGCATCCTCGCGGGCCCGGCGCACAGGGTCTCGCTCGGGCGCATCGCGGCGCCGGGCGAAGCGCCACGGCTGTTTTCCATGATGGCCGGTGTCGGCTTCGACGCCCACGTCGTCGCCGGGGTCGACCTCGCGCTCAAGCGGCGCATCGGCAAGGGCGCCTATGTCTGGGAGAGCCTGCGGCAGCTCGGCCGTTTCGCCTTTCCGCGCTATCGCGTGACATTCGACGGTGAAACCGTCGAGGCCGCCTCGGTCGTCGTCGCGAAGGGGCATTATTATGCCGGACGCTACGTCTGCGCGCCGGAGGCGCGGCTGCGCGTGCCGCGTCTCCACGTCTGCCTGTTCGAGAAGGGCGGTCCCTGGGCGACGCTCGGCTACGCCATGGCGCTGCAGACGGGCCGGCTGCCGGAACGCGGCGGCTATCGCGTGGTGCCGTGCGAGAGCAAGATCACGATCGAGGGTCCGGCCGGCGATCCGGTGCAGGCGGACGGCGATCTCGTCGCGGCCCTGCCAGTCGAGATCGACGTCCTGGCGGACGCGGTCTCGCTGGTCTATCCGGCGGACTGACTCGGCGTCGGATTCCGGCCGCGGCCGTGACCGTGGCGCGCGGCTTCGAAGCCGGGTGCCGGAACGCTCCGTTGCGTTTCGGGGCCTGCCGTCTCAGCCCATTGCGCCGGCGCGTCGATCGAGACGTGGACCGACCAGCCTGCCAAGGCGGCGGCAGCACGCGAGCGAGCTGACGAAGCACAGGCCGGCGACGGCGAAATAGCTGGCGTCCGCCGCTGCAACGGCGGCGATCGAGACGAGCGCCGCGATGAGGGCATATTCGGCGACGATGTTTCGCATCGGGTCTCTCGACATGGGCGACTTCCTCTGATCGTTTCGAACGCCGTGTCAAATTGATGGCAAGAATAACCTAGTGAATCGAAAAAATCAAGAAATAACAATGGTTTATAATAAACTTTGATTCGAATTTCGGACAACTTAGATGGGCCCGCCCCGATCCGCGCAGGCCGGTTGCCATACAACGATTCAAAACGCGGCGCAGGAGGCGGGCTTTCCGACGGGCGGCGACGCTTCGCTCGAAGCGGCCCGATGGCCGCGTCCGAGGCGCGCGCCGCGAACGCCCTATGTTTTGCGATGCCGATCCGGACGTCGGCGACGATAGCCCTAACGTCTCGTCATCAAATCTATTAATCGGCGGTTAATTGCTCGGGGCGCACAGTCGAGCCAGTCGAAAACCACTATGGGTTCACCGCAATGTGCAAGCTGATTGTCGCGCTGCTGCGCGACGAGTCCGGTGCGACGGCGATCGAATACGGCCTCATCGCCGCCCTGGTGTCGGTTGCGGCCATCGGTGCGCTGACCGCCATGGGCAACTCTCTGCAGGCCATGTTCGGTTCCGTGGCGAATACCTTGAGTAACGCCGCCGGGGGCTGACCCCCCGCAGACGGGATCGCCCCGGCTGCCGGCCGGCAGCGGAAGCAGCATCCATGAAAGCCCCGCCGGCGATGCTCGTCGGGGCCTTCGCGAATTCCACATGTGGACGATCCTGCCGGCGCTTCGTCGCGGATCGCGGAACGGCGCTCACCGAATTGAAGGCCGACCGTGCCGGACACTTCGTTCGGCGCGCGGTTCGCGTCAGCTTCCGGCCACGGTCATGCCCTCGATGCGCAGTGTCGGGGCGTTGGTGCCGTAGCGGAACGCGAGGTCGTCGGCCGGCGTCAGGTTGCGGAACATGTCTTTGAGGTTGCCGGCGATGGTGAGCTCGCTGACCGGATAGGCGAGCGCGCCCTGCTCGATCCAGAACCCGGCGGCGCCGCGGCTGTAGTCGCCGGTCACCGGGTTGACGCCCATGCCCATCAGCTCGG
>Ga0210124_1000253_pt1 | contig 29568 bp, 15 predicted proteins | sample Muzzi_PWC_D2_FD_185554 | JGI IMG/M metagenome (GOLD analysis project Ga0210124, IMG submission 185554) | Wetland microbial communities from San Francisco Bay, California, USA, that impact long-term carbon sequestration - Muzzi_PWC_D2 (SPAdes) | ecosystem: Environmental > Aquatic > Marine >... | reverse complement strand
CTCGCATGATTGATGACCTCGTAACCACTTCCCCCTTCGTGCACCAGCACCACCGCCCCGACGTCACCCTCCTCCAGGCCGTGCTCCGGCAGGTCGGTGGTCAGCACCACCGTGTCGAGCTCATCAATCATGCGAGTCACTCCCGTGGCTGAGGGTACGCGGTAACGAAGCGGGGGATTTCCTCTCCGGTCTCGATGAACCACACCGTCCGCACAATCGGATCTCGTCCATCCGGAGTCTCAAGAGGTCCGTCAACAATATAGCGTGTCCCGAAGGGAGAGGGTTCCTTCCCCTGGATAGGATTGTCCGCCGCATGTCGTTTGAGAGCCATCGCCAGCCGTTCCCACTCGGCGGGTCGAAAGCCGAACGCGCGAAAGAAGCTCGCCTTTCCGCGACCGATCGGATGGGTCGGCGACAACAGATACTCAGTGAGCTTTGCGCGGGGGAGGACGGCCTTTCTGTGGTTTGGTAGCAGCACGAGATCACTCCGACGCATGTCCTGTATCTGAATGCTCTACCAACTCCGCTTTGCGCCTTGGCGCCTTTGCTTTAAAAACCCGTCGCGCCGGTTCCTACCGCGGGAAGGCCTCGGGGATGCCGCCGTCGATGGGGAGGGTGGCGCCGGTGGTGGGGGTCTGGTCGGTGACGAAGAACAGGACGCCGTTGGCCACGTGGTCGGCGGTGACCTCGGCCTTCAGTAGATTGCGGTCGCGGTAGTAGGCGCGCAGACCCGCCTCGTCCAGGCCGCGGGCGCGCATGCGGTCCGGGCCGACCTCCTGCCAGAGCAGGGACGGGATCTCCTGGTCGCCGAACACGGCGTCGGCGTTGATCATGTTCACCCGGATGCCGAGCGGCGCCAGCTCCAGGGCCGCGATCTTGCCGAGCTGGTGGGCCGCCGCCTTGGAGGCCGAATAGGCGCCGAAGCCGGCACCCGGCGCGAAGACGTTCTTGGACGAATTGACGACGATGTGGCCGCCGCTCCCCTGGCGCTCCATCACCCTGGCCGCGGCGCGCAGCACCCGGTGGTAGCCCTGGGCATTGATGTCCAGGACCCGCGCCAGGTCCGCATCCGTGAGGTCCGTGAGCCGCGCCACGTGGGCGACGCCGGCATTGAGCACGCAGATATCGAGGCCACCGAAGCCACGGCAAACGGCGTCGATCCCCGTGTCCACCGAGGCGCTGTCGGTCACATCCATCTGCACGGCGAGGTGGGGGCGCTTGCCGAGCTTCGCGCACGCCGTGGCCAGGCGGGCCGCGTCGATGTCCGCCAGGGCGACGCAGGCGCCGGCCTCCGCGAGCCGCTCGGCGATGGCCGCGCCGATGGCGCCGGCGGCACCGGTCACCAGGGCGATGCGGCCGGCGAGGGTTGGCGGGCTTCCCTTGCCCAGCTTGGCCTGCTCCAGGGACCAGTACTCCATGTCAAAGAGGTCGGCGAGGTCGAGCCCCTGGTAGGAGCCGAGGCCGCGGCTCGCGCTCTTCACCGCCACCGTGTGCTGGTAGAGGTCGCCGGCGATGGCCGCGGCCTTGGCGTTCTCCCCGATGGCCACCTGCCCGAGCCCGGGCACCACCACCACCCGCGGCAGGGAGTCGAGGCGGGTGCGCTCCACCCCCTTGGCCAGGACGTTCTCGTCGAAGTAGACCTCGTACTCCTCGCGGTACTCCTCCAGGGCGCGGGCGAGCTGGTCGTGCAGGGCCGCCGGGTCGTTCCACGCCGGCTCCTCCACGACCAGGGGGTGGGCCTTGGTGCGGATCACGTGGTCCGGCGTGAGGGGGGCGGTGCGGGCGAGGTCGCGGCCCTCGACGTCGTCGCAGAAGGCGAGGATCGCCTCCGTGGCGCGGTGGTCGAGGATCCAGCGACGTCCCGCCTCGTCCATCTCCGTGAGCAGCCCGCGCAGGATGGGGAGAAAGAGCGCGGCGCGCGCCGTGGCCTGGGCCGGCGTGGTGGTCGCCCGCAGCGGCCGTTCCGGCGGATGGACCGCGAGGTATTTCTCGGCGCGATCCACCAGCCGCACGTGCTCCTCGTAGGAGGCGCGCGCGTCGTCGGCGAAGGTGAACAGGCCGTGCTTGGCCAGGACCATGGCCCGGGCCGCTGGCTGCGCCTCCCACGCCTCCACCACCGCTTTGGCCAGGGGGAAGCCCGGCATGATGTACGGCAGACACAACACGTCGTCGCCCAGGGCGCGGCGCACGTGCTCCTCGCCGTCCGGCTGGTTGGTGAGAGCGAGGATGGCGTCGGCGTGGGAGTGGTCGACGAAGGTGTGGGGCAGGAAGGCGTGGAGCAGGGTCTCCACCGAAGGGGTCGGTGCCTGCGCGTCGAACAGGTGGGTGCGCAGGGCGTTGACCATCGCCTCATCGGTGAGGGCATCGCGGGGACGCAGGCGGCGCAGGTAGTCGAGGTCGACGGCGGGCAGGCCGGCGGGCTCGATGGTGTCGAGGTTCCAGCCGCTCCCCTTGACGAAGATTGCCGGCCGCACCTCGCCGGTGAGGTCGGTCACCTCCCCCTTGGCCGAGGTATTGCCGCCACCGTGCATCACCAGGGCCGGGTCGGCGCCGATCAGGCGCGAGGTGTAGACCCGCAGGGCGACCACCTCGCCGTGGGCCGCGGCGTAGCGGTCGAGAAAGGCTCGGGCGTCGGCGTCGGACCAGCGGCTCTCCATGGCCTGTTGTACCGGCCCGCCGGAGGCGGTGTCCAGCGGGGGACCGACCCGTCTTTCACCACAGAGACACAGAGGGCACAGAGGGGAGGTTGTCGCACAGGCGATCAATCCATACTGATCGCCTCCTGGCAGGTCGATTGACCACGGGGGGAACGGGGGGACTAAGGGGCAGGTCACGCTCGGCAGTCCTCCCACCCTTCGGTGGCGACATCATGTGGTCACGAGACCACCTTTCGCGGGAGTGTGTGGCGACCACAGCCAACGCCGATTGCCCCCCGCGCTCCCCGTGTCCCCCGTGGTGAAAACCCCCTCCCAGGGAGACGCGGCCCTCGCGTCAAGTCGCGTTCGCCGCGATAACGCGGCTCGTGTTCCGTGTCCAAGCGGTAACCGACACCCCAACATCCCCTCTGTGCCCTCTGTGTCTCTGTGGTTAGGCGCATCCACCGCAAACCCGTATGGTCCCGCGCCACGGATTTGCTAGGCTCCGCCATCCTGACCAAGGGAGTGATCGTTGACCCCGATTGCAGAGCACCCGTCCCTTTCTTCGCCGGAGCGCCGTCGTGAGTGACACACCCCGCTACTCGGTGGTTATCCCCGCCTTCAACGAGGAGGCGAACGTCGAGCCCCTGAGCCGCGAGATCGCGGCCGTGATGGAGGGGATGGGCGAGCCGTACGAGATCGTCTGGATCGACGATGGCAGCCGTGACGCCACCGCGGAGCGGGTCCGCGCCCTGGAGCGAGACGGGGTGGGCAGCCACGGGGTGGTGCGGCTACTCCAGGTGGGCCGGCAGTCGGGCCAGACCTCGGCCATGGACATGGGCATGCACGGCGCCGCCGGAGAGGTGGTGATCACCATCGATGCCGACCGACAGAACGATCCCACGGACATCCCCAAGCTGGTCGCGGGCCTGGCGAACCATGACGTCGCGGTCGGCTGGCGCCAGAACCGGCAGGACACCTGGGTGAAGCGCTACACCTCGCGCTTCGCCAACTGGCTGCGCATCACCGTCACCAAGGACACCATCCACGACACCGGCTGCTCCCTGAAGGCGTTCAAGCGCGAGGTCCTCGCCGACATCAAGCTCTTCCATGGCATGCACCGCTTCCTCTCCACCCTGGCGAAGATGGAGGGCTACACGGTGGTCGAGGTGCCGGTCGCCCACCGGCCGCGGGTGGCCGGAGTCTCGAAGTACTCCACCCTCAACCGCATGATCGGCCCCCTGCTCGACCTCTTTGCCGTGCGCTGGATGCAGTCGCGCTCCCTCTACCGGCGGCGCCACGGATCGCGCTGATCATTGCCCATCTGCCCCACGTCTCCATCCCCCGCCGGCGACCCATGGAGCGTCCCCATCTCGCTCTCTGTTCCCTCCGCCTCTGTCTCTATGCCGTCGTCCTGCTATCGCCGTGCCGCGGTGCCTGCGACGTTCTCGGCCACCTCACCGGGCTGTACGCGGCCGAGACCCTGTCCACGGGCCAGTTCGAGGTGGCGGCATCGTTCACGGCGGTGCGCAACGAAGGAACCACCTTCTTCCACAGCGGCCAGGACCGCCTCTCTCTGCCGCAGCTCTATGGCGCCTACGGCATCGGTCCGCACGCCTTCGTCGAGGCGTCGTGGGACTACCGCTTCGTGGACGACGACCGCACGGGCAAGGCTAACGGCTCGGGCGACCTCCGCCTCGCGACCCAGGTGGAGATCGCCCCGCGCCTGTGGCCAAAGACGACGGTCGCGGCGCGCGCCGCGGTGAAGGTCCCGAACGCCGACGAGACCCTCTCCCTGGGTACCAACGAGACCGACGTCCTGGGGTTGATCGTTGCAACCCACACCCTGACGACGCGCTGGGACCTCCTCGTCCAGGTCGGGGTGGAGATCCTCGGGGATCCGCGCGACTCCTCGGTCCAGGATGATGTCCTCGACGCCGCCATCGGCGTCGACATTCACGCCGGCGCGTCGACGACGCGCATCGGTGTCGTCGCACACGACGGGACGCACAACGGCAACGATTCGGAGAGCATCGTCTGGGCCACCCGTGGACCGATCAGCAGACGGCTCTCCTGGGTCGTGGGTGGCGAGGCAGGGCTGGCGGGGTTGGCGCCCGACTGGGGCGTCCAGGCGGGCATCATTCTCACCAACCTCACGGACCACCGGGGCCGGGAGTGACGAGGTCCGCGACGCCCTCGCACAGGTCCCCCTCCCTGGCGGGGGCGGGGGAGGTCGACTCCCAAGCCGATGCGCCATCCTGGGCCTTCGCATGACCCGTAGCGGCGCCACCCTCTCCGGTGTGTTGTGGCTCGGGGCGATCGCCGTGGTCGCCATGCTGTTCTACCGCCTCGGCGCCCACCCCCTCATGGAGACCTCGGATGCGCGCTACAGCGAGATCGCGTGGGAGATGGTGGACAGCGGCGACTGGGTGACGCCACGAATGAACGGCGCCATCCACCTCGACAAGCCACCCCTGGCCTACTGGCTCGGCGCCACGGGACTGACCCTCTTCGGCCACTCGGAGCGGGCCGTGCGCCTACCCCTGGCCATCGCCGCCACTGCGACGCTGCTGCTCATCCTCTACCTCGGGCGGTGGCTGTTCGGGGGGCGCGCCGGGCTCCTCGCCCTGCTCCTCCTGGGGACCGCGCCGCTGTTCGTGTTCATGGCGCGGCTGTTCACCACCGACCTCTACCTCACCCTGTGGGTGGTGGCGGCCTACGTCGCATTTCTCCGCGGCTACGCCAGCTCGGAGCCGCAGCGTGGCTGGGCGATCGCCTTCGCCGCGGCCCTGGCACTGGGCATGCTCACCAAGGGGCCGGTGGTCCTGCTCCACACCCTCGTGCCGATCCTTCCCTACCACTTCCTGTGGGGGGAACGCGGCCGCCTGCGGCCCTTCTTCTCGTCCCCGGCGATCGCCACCTTCTTCTTGATCGTCGCCCCGTGGTTCCTCCTCGTCTGGATCCAGAACCCCGACCTGTGGGGGTTCTACTTCCACCACGAGGTCGTGGGCCGCGTCACGGGCGACGCCCTCGGCCGGCGCCAGCCGTTCTACTACTTCATCAAGATCATCCTGGGGGGCTTCCTGCCGTGGATCTTCTGGCTCCCCTTCCTCGCGCGCCGAGCGAGCGCGGCCATCGATTGCCAACCCCCCGTGCCGCACGCCGACCGTCTCCTCTTACTCTGGGCGAGCCTGCCGTTCCTTGTCCTCTCGATCGTCCCCTCCAAGCTGCCGCCCTACATCCTCCCGTTGATCCCACCCCTCGCCCTGTGGGCCGGGGCGCGGCTCGACGGACTCCTGGGCGAGGAGCGGCGGCCGTCGCCCAGGGCGTTCGTCGCCTTCGCCACGGTCGCGGCGCTGGTCGGGATCGTTGGCGGGGTCGCGATGGCGCGGCAGCATCACCGCTGGTATGCGGAGACCCTCCCGAGCCTCGCGATCTCCCTCGCATTGCTGGTCGCGGGCCTGGTCGCCTTTGCCCTGTCGTGGCGCGGGCGCAGCCGCGCAACCCGCTTCGTCACCGTGCTATGGATCGCCCTCGCCATCAACCTCACGGGCATCCACTTCCTACCCAATGCCAAGGCCCGGTACCACTATTACCCGTTGGCACATCAACTGACCGAGCTGATGTCGGCCGACGACGAGGTGGTGACCTACCGCTGGTATCTCCGCGGCCTGCCCTTCTACCTCCGACGGACGGTGACCATCGCGGACTACGTAGGCTTCCCCCACCCCCTCGATGCCTCCCCGGACCTCAACGGGCACCACCTGCAGAGCGAGGCGGCAATCGCCGAATTGTTAGCCGGGGAGAAACGGGTGTGGGTGATCGTCGCGGATGAAGACCTCGCGGACCTGCAAGGGATCGTCGAGGCGCCGCTCGTCGAGGTGGGCCGCCACAACCAATTCCACCTGCTGTGCAACCGGCCGCTGGCGGGTTAACCCCGCCGGCTCACCGCAGGCACCAGCGCACCTCGACGGCCGCGCCGATCTCGGCGCCGAGGACCTCGCGAGCCGAGCCGCCGGCGACCGCGATCTCCAGGTAACCGCCGCTGCCCAGCACCGCGATCGGCTCCCGGCCCCCAGCCTCGCCGTAGGTGCGCACCAGCCCGTTGATCTCATGGCCGGCGACGCGGACGCGCAACATCCTCTCCCCCGCGTGGTGGACGAGGACGGCGTCGTGGATGTTGGTGATCAGGTTCCCGAACCGGTCGGTCGCCACGATGACGCCGTCCACCCCTTCACGGTGCTCGCTGAGCGTCGATGGCGGCAGGAGGATGGGGTCCGTGATCGGGGCACCGAGCCCCTCCATCGGCTCTCCCGCCAGGATGTGGGCACAGGCGGGCGCGAACAGGTCCCGGCCGTGAAATGTCGGGGCGGGGTTGTGGCGCCAGAAGCAGCCGCCGCAGATCTCATGGATCACGGCATCGGGCCGCTCGATGATCGGCGTCAGTACGCCGTTGTCCGGCCCCACCGCCGTCGCCGTCGGGGTCTGGACCGCGAGGGCGCGACGGTTGGTCCCGACCCCGGGATCGACCACCACCAGGTGGACGGTCCCCGCCGGGTAGTGCGGCAGGATCGACGCGAGAGCCAGCGCGCAGGCGCGAATGTCCCCCGGCGCGATCTGGTGGGTCACGTCCACCAGCCGCGCGTCCGGCACCAGGGAGAGGAGCACCCCCTTCACCTGCGCCACATAGGTGTCGCAGTCGCCGAAGTCGGTGGTGAGGGTGAGGAGGGGGGACACGTTGTGTCAGGGACTAGGGGTCAGGGGCTAGGGAAGGATGACCGCCTGCGGCGGTCAAAAGATGCGACGGAGAGACAGGCCTCCACAAGATAGCGCCGACGTCGAGGCACGGCACGGTCCCGCTCCAGGCATCGCGCGCGCTGCATCAGCGTAGTGCAGTGCACCGCAATGGTGCGGCAGAGATCGGGAGCGGCTAGCCGACTACGGCGGGGATACCACGACCAGTCGGGAGACACCCAGAAAAAGGATCGCCGGTCCGCAGGGCCGGCACCACCCCCTAGCCTCTCACCCCTAGCCCCTAGCCCCTGTTTTTAAAAAAAGCTCTCCCCCTTTTCCGCCATCCGCACCAGCAGGGGTGCCGGCTGGAACCGCTCGCCGTGGCGGTCGGCGAGGACGTGGAGGGTGCGCACGATCTCCTCGCTGCCGCGGCTATCGGCGTAGTGCATCAGGCCGCCGCGGAACGGCGGGAAGCCGGTGCCCATCACCATCGCCATGTCCAGGTGGACCGGCGAGGCGACGATCCCCTCCTCCAGACAACGCGCCCCCTCGTTGACCATGGCGAGGACCATGCGGTCCAGCACCTCCTTGCGATCGCTGACCTCCTGCTTCTGCACGCGGATGTCACCGTACACCGCAGGGTCGACGCCGCGCTTCTTGCCCTTGCCCTGGTAATAACCCCGCTTGACCTTGTCCCCGAGGCGGCCCTTCTCCACCATCGCGTCGAGGATGTGCGACGGCTTCATGCGCTCGCCGAACGCGCCGTACAGCACCTCGGTGACCTCCTTGCAGATGTCCAGGCCGACCGTGTCCATGAGGGTGAACGGCCCCATGGGCATGCCGAAGTCGAGGATCAGCTCGTCGAGGGCCGCGATGTCCGACCCCTCCTCCAGGATCAGAGCGGCCTCGTTGAGATAGGGCAGGAGCAGGCGGTTGACCAGAAAGCCGGGCCGGTCGCCGACCACCACCGGCGTCTTGCCGAGCTTCTTGGCGAAGGCGACGGTCGCCAGCGTCGCCTGATCCGAGGTCTTGGCGCCGCGGATCACCTCCACCAGGGGCATGCGGTGGACCGGGTTGAAGAAGTGCAGGCCGATCACCCGCTCCGGGTGGGCGGCCTCGGCGGCGATCTCCGTGATCGGCAGGGACGAGGTGTTGGTGGCGAAGATCGTGTCGTCGCGGATCTGCCCCTCCACCTCCGCCAGGACCTTGCGCTTCACCTCCATGCGCTCGCTCACCGCCTCGGCCACCAGGTCCACGCGGCGGAAGCCGTCGTAGGTGACGGTCGGCGCCAGGTGGGCGGCGCGGCGGCGGTAGTCGTGCCGGTCGAGGCGCCGTCTTTTGAGCGCCCCGGACCACACCTTGTGGGCCGCCTGCATGCCGGCGCTGACGAACTCCGGCTTGATATCCTTCATGCGCACCGGGATCTCGCGGTCGGCGACGAGCTGCGCGATGCCGCCCCCCATCACCCCGGCGCCGAGCACGGCGGCGGCCTTCACGGTTGGCGCCGTGGCGTCACTACCGGCAACGCCGCTCTCCTTCTTGAGCTGCTCACCGGCGAAATAGAGGGAGACCAGGCCCGCGCACTCCGGGGTGACCGCGGTCTCGCCCAGGCCCCGCGCCTCCATGTCGAGGGCCAGCTTGCGCTCCTTGCCCCATGCCCCCTCGATCACCGCGAGCGCGCGCAGGATCGACGGATAATGACCGCGGGTCTTGGCCATCACGCCCTTGCGCGCCTGGGCGAAGGCGAAGTTACGGCCGAACGGCAGGTCCTCCAGCAGGCGGGCGCGCAGGCCGCGCTTGCGCGCGGCACGCCGCTTGCCGGTACCGGCGATCTGGTCGCGGATGAACCGCTCCGCCTCCTGGCGGAAGATCGCCTGGGGGATGAGGGCGTCGATCACCCCGGCCCTGAGGGCACGCTTTCCCTGGAGGGTCTTCGCCCCGAGGATCATGGCCAGCCCCTGCTCCAGCCCCACCAGCCTGGGCAGGCGGTAGCAGCCACCGAAGCCGGGGAGGATGCCGAGCTGCACCTCGGGCAGGCCGATCTTCGCCTTGGGGTTGTCCGAGGCGACCCGCCAGTCGCACGCCAGGGCGAGCTCGCAGCCACCGCCCAGGGCCGCGCCATCGATCGCCGCCACGGTCACCGCCGGCAGGTCGGCGATCTTGTTGATGATCGCCTGGCCGCGCGCCGCGAGGCGAGCGCCGTCCACCGCCTCGCGGATCCGCTCGATCTCGTGGATGTCCGCCCCGGCGATGAACACCCCCTTCTTCGCCGAGGTGATCAGCAGCCCGCGCAGGTCGGGCCGCGCCGCAAGACCCTCCAGCGCCTCTTCCATCTCCTCCAGCACCCGCGCCGCCAGGGTGTTCACCGGCGAGTCCGGGAGGTCGAAGCACAGCTCGGTGAAGCCGTCGTGATCGATGAGCTTGATGGTTTCCATGGCAAGCCGTCCTATGCCTGGGTGGGGAAGCTGTCAGCGGTCAGCGTTCAGCTATCAGCCTTTCGAAGTCACGCAGAAGTCCCGTCCAAAAAAACAGCCAGCGAAGCTGTCCAAACAAGCTGATCGCTGTCTGCTGATAGCTGATCGCTAGCCTTGCTCCAACACGAACGCCGCGCCCTGGCCGCCGCCGATGCACAGGGTGGCGAGGCCGCGCTCCACGCCGCGGCGGCGCATCTCCTTGAGCAGGGTGATGATCAGGCGCGTGCCCGACGAGCCGACCGGGTGGCCGAGGGCGATGGCGCCGCCATTGACGTTGAGCTTGGTCTCGTCGATCGCCCCGAGGGGCTCCTCGCCGTCGAAGTGCTCCGCGAAGTAGTCGCGCGAGTCGAAGGCGCGCAGGCAGGCGAGGACCTGGGCCGCGAACGCCTCGTTGATCTCGATCAGATCGAAGTCGGCGAGCCCCATCCCCACCTTCTTGAGGACCTTGCGCGTCGCGTACACGGGCCCGAGCCCCATGCGCGCCGGCTCGTTGCCGGCGAAGGCCCACCCCACGATACGCCCGAGGGGTTGATAGCCGCGTGCCTTCGCCTCGGACTCACGCATCACCACCACCACGGCCGCGCCGTCGGTGATCTGGGAGGCGTTGCCGGCGGTGATGGTGCCGTAGCGCCGGTCGAAGACCGGCTTGAGCTTGGCCAGGGCCGCCATGGACTGGCCGCGGCGCACGCCGTCGTCGTCGACGACCGCCGGGAACCTCGGTGGCGGGTAGACCGGTACGAGCTCCTCGGCCATACGGCCGGCGTCGATGGCCGCCTCGGTCTTGTTGTGCGAGACCATGGCGAACCGGTCCTGCTCCTCGCGGGTGAGAGCAAAGTCGCGCGCCAGAATCTCCGCGGTCTCCCCCATGTTGAGGCCGCACACCGGGTCGGTGAGGCCGAGCTGCAGGCCGATCTGCGGCTTGAGATACGCCATCTTGAGCTGGCTGATCGCGCGCAGCTTGTCCGCTGGCCGCTTGGCGCGCTGCAGCCCCATCAGCCAGTGCTGGAGCTTCTTGCTGAACAGGAAGGGGATGTTGCTCATCGACTCGACGCCACCGGCCAGGACCACCTTGGCCTCGCCGAGGTAGATGAGCTGGGCTGCCTGGGCGATCGACTCCATGCCCGAGGCGCAGTTGCGGTGCACCGTATGGGCCGGGACCTCCTCCGGGATGCCGGCGCGCAGGGCGATGACCCGCGACAGGTTGGTGGCGTCCCCGGGGTGGGCGACGTTGCCGAAGATCACCGAATCGAGATCGCCCCCATCCAGGTCCATGCGAGTGAGGAGCTCGGCCGCCACGATCCGCCCCAGCTCATCGGCGTGCAGGTCGTCGAAGGCCCCCCACGCCTTGGTATACGGGGTGCGCAGCCCATCGACCACCACCACCGGATCATTCCCGTTCATCCGCTGCCTCCTTGCGAGCAGAGTAGTCGCCCAGACGGTATCAGGTTAGGGATGCAACGGCATATCCGGTACCACTCTTGACCCTTGGTCCCTCCGGGCCTCTCTGAAGGAGCTCCGTGGGTCTCTCGCGAAGCCGCCAAGATCGCGAAGCCGTCCCGCCCCACCAAGGTGCACGACCACCCTCGGCGTTCCTGGCGTCTTGGCGAGGGCAAAGAAAAAGATCCAAACCGCGGCGTGGCCGGCCGAGCTCACGGCCGAGCCCATTACCCTGCGTCCGTGGTGGCGCGCCGGCCGCCGTGTAGGGGCACGGCATGCCGTGCCGATCCGGTGTGGCCGTAGACCGCGCTCCGCGGCACTCGAGAGCTCCGACGGCACGGGTCATCGGGAGGAGGTGCGCCCGTGGCCAGGCGTGGCACTCGGCTGGGGTTCCGGAGATTCGGCGAGAGCGTATGCTGGCCGTAGGCTATCTGGATCGGGGGTGACACATGAAGATCGGGATCATTGGCTCCGGGGTGGTGGCGCAGACCTTGGGGAGCGGATTTCTCAAGCACGGTCACGCGGTGGTGCTCGGGACGCGGACCGCGAGCAGACTGGCGGAGTGGGCGACCGACCATCCGACCGGGCGGGTGGGAAGCTTCGCGGAGGCGGCGCACTTCGGGGAGCTGGTGGTCCTTGCGGTGCGCGGGCAGGTGGCCGCCGAGGCCCTGCGCCTGGCCGGGGCGGAGAATTTCGCCGCGAAGCCGGTCATCGACGCGACCAATCCGATCGCCGATGCGCCGCCGATCCACGGCGTCCTGCGCTTCTTCACCAACCTCGACGAATCCCTCATGGAACGGCTCCAGCACGAATTCCCCGGGGCGAGGCTCGTGAAGGCCTTCAACTCGGTGGGCAGCGCGTGCATGGTCAATCCGCAGTTCGCCGGCGGCAGGCCGACCATGTTCATCTGTGGAAATGACGAGGAGGCAAAGATCGCCGTGCGCGGGCTTCTCGACGAGCTCGGCTGGGAGACGGCGGACATGGGGCGGGTCGAGGCGGCGCGCGCCATCGAGCCCCTGTGCATGCTGTGGTGCATCCCCGGCCTGCTGCACAACGACTGGAGCCACGCCTTCAAGCTCCTGACGTAGCCCGCGGCACGGATCGTCGACCAGGCCGCAAGGATCCGCGAGGGACTGCTCCCGACGCACCGGGGCTGGCCGCGATCTGCCGCGCCGCACTGGGGCCGGCGTGATTCGTCTCGGCACCGCCGTAGGGGCACGGCACGCCGTGCCCGACAACGCCCCAGCGCGATGTGATCGGACCCACCGCGCCCCCATCCTACGGCGCCGCCGCTGCCCGCGATCTGTCGTCAGGCCCCGGGCCGACGGCGGCCTTCCGCGACCGCCGTAGGGGCACGGCATGCCGTGCCCCTACAGATCACCCGACCCATGAAGATCGACGCGGTGATCTGCGTTCATCTGTGTTCATCCGCAGTCTCAGACGACGATGGACTCAGGCGAGCGCACGGAAGGAGCGATACTACCGGATTCGCGAATCCGAGGTGGTGGCGGCGGCTACGGTCTCGGGATCAGCCGGACGCCGGGTAGCCCTGCGAAGTCGGAGTCGGAGGTGGTGAGCTCGGCGTTGTGGTGCCGGGCGGTCGCGTAGACCAAGGCGTCCGCCATGGCCAGTCCGTGATCCAGCGAGAAGTCCGCGGCCTCCATCACCAGCGGGGCGTCCAGGCCCACCACTTCGCCCTTGTGGAGCTGCGCCGCCACGACGAGCGCCATTTCTTCTCCGTGCGTGCGACGCAGAAACTTGTACACCTCGTAAAGCACGATCACGGGCACGAGAGGCCGAGGCTCGCTCTCGATCAATGCGGCGTACTCGCCGGCCAACGGGCCGTCGGTGAAGTACTCGAGCCAGCCGCAAGAATCGATCAGGACCATCACATGCGGTCGGACTTGTCGCGGTAGTCGACCACCTTGGCGCCTCTGGCAATGCCGCGCAGCGCCGTCACCTCTTGATCGGGGACGAGGTACAGGATTCCGCCCTTCTCCAGGATCGTGAGTTTCTGCCGCGGATGCAGATCGAGTCGTTCCCGGAGGGCCTTGGGAATCACCACCTGAAACTTGCTGGAGATCGTCGTTTGCATGACCCTACCTTTCGCTGATCGATCGAAAAAGTGTAGGTCTCCACTGACCACCGGTCAAACCGGCGCGCGTACACCTGCTCCGTCTTCGCCATCCCCTCTCTGCGCGTCTGCCTAATCTCGCGGTGATGAGCGGTGAGGCATGCGGGTTAGACTGGCGCCATGACCCTCGAAATCGGCTTCCTGTTCGCGCTCCTGGCCGGGATGATCTTTCTCTTCCTGACCGAGAAGCTGCCGGTCGATCTCACCGCCTTTCTCGGGCTGGTGGTCCTCATCTTCGGCGGCTATCTGACGCCGGCCGAGGCGTTCACCGGGTTCTCCTCGCCGGCGGTCATCACCATGCTGTCGGTGTTCATCGTCGGGGCCGCGCTGCTGGAGACCGGCGTGGCGGACCTGATCGGCGCGCGCATCCACATTCTGGTCGGGAGCAGCGAGACGCGGCTCATCGTGACCCTGATGCTCGTCGCAGGAGTCTTGTCGGCGTTCATGAACAACATCGCGGCCACCGCCGTGTTGATGCCGGCGGTGGCGACCATCGGCCCCCGCGCCGGGCTGGCGCCGGGGCGCCTCTTCATGCCCCTCGCCTTCGGCGCAATCCTCGGCGGCACGATGACCCTGGTGGGGACCCCGCCCAACATCCTCGCCGCCCAGGTCCTCCGCGAGCACGGGTTGCCGCCCTTCGGCCTGTTCGACTTCACGCCCGTGGGCATCGCCATCCTGGCGCTCGGCACCCTGTTCATGGTCACGGTCGGGCGCAAGCTGCTGCCGGTGCGCGAGCAGCACGGTGCGACGCTGCGGCACGCCGACGATCTGTCACAGGTCTATCAGCTCCACGAGCGGCTGTTCTCGATCCGCATTCCCGCAGGCTCCGCCCTGCATGGCCGGAGCCTCGCCGAGACTCACCTGGGCAAGGCCCTGGGGGTGAAGGTCGTCGCGATCATCCACGCCGGACGCAAGCGGCTGGCCCCGGATGGGTCGACCCCGGTGCACGCGGGCGACGTCCTGTACGTCGCCGGGCGGGCGGCCGATGTCCGGGAGCTGTTGCGGCTCCAGGGCGTCGAGGTGCAATCGGTCCGGGCCGGCGAGGTACCGGCGCCGCCGGGCGGCGTCCACGGCATCCGCATGCGATTGGCGCCCGGCTCCCGTCTCGCGGGTCGAAGCCTGCGTGAGCTTCGCTTCCGCGACCGCTTCGGCGTGGTGGTGATCGCCGTCCGCCGCGGTGAGCGGCTGCTGCGCGAGCACCTGGCGGAGGTCATGCTGCGCGAGGAGGACGTCATCCTAGCCCTGGGCACCCCGGAGCAGATCGAGAGCCTCTCGGCCCGCCCGGACTTCGCGGTCGAGGAGGTCGGTCTGGCGGCCCTCGCCGAGCTTCAGGACCGGATCTCCTGGATTCGCATCCCCGAGGGCTCGCCGCTGGCCGGCTCCACGATCCGGGACAGCCGCCTCGGAGAGCTGATCGGGCTGACCGTGGTCGGCCTGGTTCGCGCCGGCGAGACCCATCTGGCGGTGCCACCGGGCGAGACCATCCGCGCCGAAGATCATCTGCTGATCGCCGCGGACCCGTCGGGCCTGGTCACCCTCCGGGACCTGGGCGAGGTGGAGCTCGGCGCCGCGCCGCCGGAGACGGCCTTCGAGTCGGAGGAGGTGGGCATGGTCGAGGTCGCCGTCGCCCCGCGCTCCGCCGCCGCCGGCCGCACCCTGGCGGAGCTCGATTTCCGCGACCGCTACGGCCTCCTCGCCCTGGCCCTGTGGCGCGAAGGTCGGGCGGTCCACAGCCACCTGGGGAAGGTCGCCCTGCGATTTGGCGACGCCGTGCTGCTCCAGGGGCCGCGCGACAAGATCCGGCGCCTGGCGACGGAGCCCGACTTCGTCGTCCTCTCCCAGGCCGCCCAGGCCCCACGCCGCACGGGCCGGGCGCCATACGCCCTCGCCTGCCTGCTGCTGATGATCGGCCTGGTGGCGAGCGGCCGGCAGCCGATCCACGTGGCGGCCTTCACCGCCGCCTCCCTGAGCATCCTGGCGGGCGCCCTGACCATGCGCGAGGCGTACCAGGCGATCGAGTGGCGGGCGATCTTCCTGGTGGCGGCGGTGTTGCCGGTGGGCCTGGCCATGGAGCGCACCGGCGCGGCGCGGCTGCTCGCCGAGAGTGTGGCCCTCGCCGGCCCCCTCGGCCCCCACGCGGTCCTCGCCGCGCTGGTGGTGCTGGCCAGCCTACTCAGCCAGGGGCTCGACGGCGCCCCGGCCGTGGTGCTGCTGGCACCGGTGGTGTTCGAGACCGCGGACAAGCTCGGCCTCAGCCCCTACCCGTTGATGATGGGCGTCAGCCTCGCCGCCTCCGCCGCCTTCATGACCCCCTTCAGCCACAAGGCCAACCTCCTGGTCATGGGTGCCGGCGGCTATCGCTCCAGCGACTACCTCAAGGTCGGCACGCCCCTCACCCTGCTGCTGTTCGTGGTGCTGGTGGTGCTGGTGCCGGTGTTCTTCCCGTTCTCCGCGGCGCCGCCGCCCCTGCCGCCCTAGGCCGCACTCTTCACCAGTCCTGACGCCGCGCTGTGGCACCCCAGCACGAGGAGAAAGGGGGATGATCCTCGGCCGGTCGGGGCCGCTTACTCGTCGCCGCACGCGGCGAGGCGTTCGAGGAGGGGGATGCGGCCCCGGATCCACAGCCTGGAGAAGCCCATCTTGCCGGTCATGCTCGCCAGGGTGCGCTTGCCGTACCGCTTGAGCCCCCCCGCCTTGGCCAGGTCAAGCCATTGCGACTTGATATTTTCGATGGGGGCCTTGAAGCCGACGCTGTAGCTCGAATCGTCCAGTAGGCCGGCCGGCCCTCCCACCGGCAGGTGGCCTGGTGGGGCATCGGCGGCGAAGCGGACGTCGGCGTAGTAGATCCACAGCCCCTCATGGATCCAGCCGATCGCTGCGGCGAAGCGGTCCGGGTCGCCGCCGCACTCACGGAGGAGGCGGGCCTGGACGCTGAAGCCGAAGCGGCCGCCGGAGTGGCTGCTCCACAGGGCGTCCACCTCGCGCAGCACGCGGCAGGGATACCCGGCGATCTCCTCCTCGCTCAGGCCGCTGCGCGCTCCCTTGCCGATCGCCGTGCAGATGAGGGAGCGCGTCTCCTGATCCGCGCCCTTCCAGTCGCCCACCTGGAGCAGGGCGGCGAGGCGGTGCTGCCCGGTCTCCGCTGCAACGGTAAGCACCTGCCCCGCGTCGCCAGCCGCGAGTAGGCCGGGAATCGGTTCCGGGTCGATCCGGTGTCCCGGTACTGTCGGCTGCGGGGTATGGTCGGCGACCGACGCCTCCGGGGAGACCGTGGCAGGCGACGCGCTGTCATCGGGCGCCGCTACAGCCCCTGTTGCCGGCGTCTCGGTCTGCATGCGCGCCAGGGCCTTGCGCGCGGCATCGGCGACCCGGCGGCTGTCGTCGTCCGCGAGGCGTTCCAGCCACTCGCCGGCGGTGAGCGACAATCCCGGATCGGCGCCGGCCAGCATCGCCTCCAGCTCGGCAATGGCCCCGACCATCTGGAAGGAGTGGCCACTCTCCAGGGCGGCGCGCAGCTCGGCGGGTAGCTCCACGGGTTCGATGATGCGGCACGGGCTCCTGGCGACGACGATGTCGCCCTGCTGCTTGTAGGTCCACTTGCCCGGGGTCTGCTTGGGGGTCTCCTCCAGCACCCGGGCATGGACGTAGTCGTAGAGCTCGTCGATGGTGATGGTGCCGCTGTGGTTGACGTCCGCCTCGCCAGTCGCCAGGCCGGCGATCAGGTGGCGGGTGAAGACCGAGCTCTCGGCCTCGCCGGTCACCTCGTCGCCCTCGAAGGCGTACTGGGTCTCATCGGTGGCGGTGAGAACCACCCGGCCGCGGCCGGTGCCCTCGAAGGCGGTGGCGGTGCCGACCCGGGCGCCGGTGGCGCTCCGGGCACCACGGGCGAAGGCGCCGGAGTGGCAACAGTCGAGGATCAGGATCTGCTGTTGCGAGCGACAGCGGTCCATCTCCCGGGTGACGAGGGAGGCGGGGACGGCCGTGGCGCGGATCAGGTCGTACGCGAGCTCCGAGTCCCGCAGGGCGAGGTAGAGATGACCCTCGTCGTCCCGCACGCCGTGGCCGGCGAAATAGAGCAGCAGCAGGTCGTCGCGCTTCTTGCCCGCGAAGAACTGGACGATGGCGCGCTGCACCTCGGAGAAGCTGCCGTTGAGCAGCGGCGTGACCTCGTCGAAGTGGCCGATCTCCGGGTCGATCAGGACCTCGGACAGGCGCGCGACGTCCGATTCCGGCAGCTTGAGCTGGGCGAGCTTCGGATCGTCGTAATGACTGCTGCCGATGAGCAGGGCGAGGCGGGCCATCTTCCGGATCCTCGTGGGCCTATGGGGCGGGGAGCGTCCTGTGGTTCGCGTCCTTGCCTCCGGTGCCTCAGGAAACCGCGTTGCCCAGTTTGTCGACCAACTCCTGGAGCTGATCCATCGAGCAGTTCCGTCCGTCAAGTTCCAGGTCCACGGAGGTCTCGCCGCGCTGGAGCTTGATCTTGATGGTGCGGGTGGTGTCGCGCTTGAGCCAGCCACCGAGCAGGTCAATCAGGTGGGGCAGCACCGACGGCAACAGGGTCACGAGCAGGGAGCCGATGGCGATCGCCTCCCCGGCGCGAGCACCCTCCGGGATCTCCCCCGTGGTGACCAGCTCGGCGGACTCGACCTCTTGATCGAGGATCTCGCGGCGCAGGCGGCGGGTGAGGCGGTCGACCTCCTCCGCATCGCCATCGCTGTCATTGCCGACCTCCAGCACCAGCCGGAGCGTTTCATCGTTCGTGGACATCTTTGCGTCCCCTCATGTTCATCCGGGATGGCGGCACGACCGGGCCGCTCGATTCGTCGTAAAGATATCAGCTTTGTGGGGAATTCGGAGCAGCAGTGCCGGTCTGCGCCCATGGGCCATGGTACTCGGACCCGACGCAAGAGATCGAGCTACGCCGTGGCGCAGGCGGGGGAGTACCGTTGAACCTGTAGTTCAAGTATGGGATCTACCATCGGAACCATGATCGGACGCATGTCACCGGAAGGCGCCGCAGATCAGGTCGGGTCGCCCCCCGAACGCGAAACGGATGGCCTCTCCGAGCGGATCATTGAGGGCGGTGAGCTCCTCGGACAACAAGACGAGAGCCTCAATCGCCCCGATGCAGATGTTGCGGTTGACCAGCGGCCCCACGAGGGCCCGGAACTCGGCGCGGATCGCTGTCAGCGCCTCGGCGCTCCTCGGCGCGCCAATCCGTGTGAACAGCCTCAGGCTGTTGGCCGTGACGCGGCCATAGACCTCGCCGATCGCGCGGTAGGTGAGGTCAAGCACCTGCTGGCCGAACTGGCGCTGGACCACCAGGCGCTCCGCCGCGAAGACCTCGTCCTCCGCCTCGGCCACTGCTATATCGATCAGGGTATATTGGCGCCCAGTGGGATCCCGGAAATTCACTGGGTCGGCGCCCGCGTATAGGAACCGGTGCAGGCTCCGAGGCCGCTCCGGCTCGCCCGGCTCCGGGTCCATGCCAAGGAAGCGCCCGGTCGCGGGATCGTAGGAGCGGGCGCGCAGGTGGAGAAGACCCGTCGCCGGCTCGTAGGGTTCTCCCGCGAAGCGGAAGCGATTTGGCGAGATTCCCACGCTGGCCTCCGGCACGCCGAAGGCGTCATAGCCGTAGCTGTCCGTGACGAATCCACCCGCGTCGCTCAGGGCGACGACGCTGCCCAGGGCGTCCTGGTGGAAGAAGTGCAACGCGCCGTCCTGCTCGGTGACGACTCGCAACGGTCCCGGGATGTGCGCCGCCAGAATGCTCCCATCGGGCGACGTCTCGAGCACGGGCTCCGAGAGGGACTCGCTCGTGTCGACCAGGAAGCGGGTCTCGGTGCCGAGCGCAGTCTCTCCGACGCGGTCGCCAAAGGCGTCATAGGCGTACAAGAAGTCCTCGAAGCCATCCTCGCCGAGATCGACGCCCAGGAGGCGGCTCTCCGAATCCCAGCGATAGCTCGTTGTACCCGTGGGTGCGTTCCTGCGGATGCGGTTGCCGCGCTCGTCGTAGTCGTAGTCGACGATGCCGCCCGGTCCCTCCTCACGGAGCAGGCGGTCATCCGCGTCGCAGCTATAGAGCGACACCCCCTGGCCCGAATCGTCGCGCTCGGTCCGATTGCCCACCGCATCGAGCTCATAGGTAATCACCCGATCCGGCACCGCGATGCCTGCGAGAAAACGCCGTTCCGCGACGAGCCTGCCAACCGCATCGTACTCGTAATCGGTATGAACTCCGTCCTCACGGGCCACCGAGACGACTCTACCCTCGGAGTCGCGGCTGTAGTCCAGTCGCAGCAGCAAAGCGCCGCCGCCCTCGCGCTCCTCCAGCGAGGCCGTCCGGCCGACCGCGTCGACTCCCCGCACCAGGACCGTCCCGTTGGGCCGTTCCATCTCGACCAGCGCCCCGGAGAGATCGTAGGAGAAACGGGTCTCGCGGCCGTCCCAGTCCTCGATCGCGGTGATGCGTCCCAGCGCGTCGTAGCCGGTGCGCACCGTGCCGCGTGCCGTCCGCACCTCCACACGCCGGCCTGCGGCGTCGTAGACATATGCGATCTCGCGGCCGTCTGGCTCCACCCGCCGCACGAGCCGATCGCGTGCATCGTAGTCGTATTGCGTCACCCCACCCGTGTTCGCGGCCGTCGCGACCTGGCCCGTGGGGGTGTAGGTGAACGTGACGGGTCCCTCCGGGAGGAGCGTTTCCGCAAGACGGCCCGCATCGTCATACGCGAACCCGAGGCTCGTTCCGTCGAAGTCCGTAAGGGTCGCAAGCTGCCCCACAAGGTCGTAGCCGCGGCGCTGAACCGCCCCGAGCGGCCGGGACAGCGCGGTCTCCCGGCCTAAGCCGTCGAATTCGCGGCGCGTCTCGCGACCCAAAGCGTCGGTCTGGGAGACCCGATTGTCCGCCTCGTCGTAGCCGAAACGCGTGATCCCGCCGAGCGGGTCCTCGACGATCAGGAGCCGGCCGATCGCGTCGCGCTCGAAGCGCCTGGCAAAGCCCAGTGCGTCACGCCGTTCCACCACGAGGCCTCGAGCATCTCGATCGCTCTCGCGCCGCGTGCCGTCGGGTAGGATCCGCGCAGTCGCCCGCCCGTTCGCATCCCGTTCGAAGCTTGTGACGCGCCCCAGCGGATCCGTCGTCGAGACCAGGTTCCCCGTCGCGTCGTGGCTCTCGGCAATCTCTGGCCGGCGCATCAATCCGGTCGCTGGGTCGAGGACGGCGGGCAGAATGGTTCGCACGCGGCGCCCGGCACGATCGTACTCGAAGTCGGTCCGGTTCCCGAGCCGGTCGATCTCGGCGACGAGCTGCCCCGCCGCGTCGTACTCCCAGCGCACCGTGGGATCGTCGGAAATATCCGCCGGCGTATCGTCGGGATAGGTCGTAGTAACCCTCCGGTTTAAGGCATCGTATCCGTGACGGGTGACCCTGCCCGCCCGATCGGTCTCCTCCACGAGGTTGCCAGCGGCGTCGTACGCGAAGAACTCGGCAGACCCATCCGCATACGCGACCTGGGTACGCAACCCACGCTCATCATAGTGGAAGGCCGTGCGCCGGCCGAGCGGATCGACCTCGGCGACGACGCGACCGAGTGCGTCGTACTCTGTTGTGGTGAGCCCCCCTGCGGGATCTTCGTGCTCGACCATTCGTCCCTCATTGTCGTACGCGAAGCGCCACGTCAGGGTCTCCGGCCCCGACGGCGTCGTACGTGGAATCGATAGCGCCGTGCGCCGTCCGTTCGCGTCGTAGGTCGAGAGGCGCTCCTGCCCCAGGGGATCGACCTCACGCACGACGTCGCCGAACCCATCGACCTCGAACGAACTCATGCCCGCGGCATCGGTGTGCGAGACCAGTGTGCCGACCACATCGTAGCCGAGCTCGACCATACCCCCTTCCGCATCGACTAGGGATTCCAGCAGTCCGAGGGGCGAGTAGGTCTGGCGATAGATACCGCCGAGCGCATTCATCGCGGAGATCGGCCGCCCCCTTGCGTCGTACTCGAACGTCTGGACCGCGCCTAGATCGTTGGTGATGGTGAGAACGTTGCCGTTCGCATCATAGTCCAGACGGGTCACGCGCCCGAGCGGGTCACTCTCGCTCACGCGGTTGTCCTGCGCGTCGAATTCGAAGGCGAAGCGCCCGCCCAGCGCGTCCATCTCCTCGACGATGTTGCCGCGCTCGTCGTAGACGTACGTGCTCGCATTGCCACGGGCGTCGGTGACGACCTGTACTCGCGCGGCGAGTGCGTAGTCGAAGCTCCGGATCGCGCCCGTCGCGTCCGTCATCTGGACGACTCGCCCGGCCGCATCGTACTCGGTACGAATGGCGCGATTGCCCAGGGGATCGCGCACCTCGACCAACCCATGGCGCCCGTCGTAACCGTAGCTCGAGACATTCTCTAGCCGATCGGCAAAGGAAACGAGGTCGCCACTATCGTCGTAGGTGTAGCGGAGAACTTGTCCCTCCGGATCCGTGATCGTCTCGATCCGTCCGAGGGCGTCCCGTCCAAAGATGATCGATCGGCCCGAGGAGTGGATGATCCCATCCGCTCGGATATCGAGGCTGTTGCCGAGAAGATCCGCTATCCGCGTCACCCCCCCGGCGGCGCGATCCAGGTCGATGACTCGCCCGTCGAGCGTGGTGAGCCGCACCCTCTGCGGGTCGAAGAGGGTGAGCGTGTCCGGGTTCAGCACCTCATTGGTGCCGAGCTCGTAGAACACGTCGCTCCCGTCAAGCGGCGTGAGCGAGGCGCCCGTCGTGGTGCCCGTGAGCAGCTCGAACTCCACGTCCGCGGTGCAGCCTCCGAAGATGATCGCTGGATTCGTGAGACGGGGCACGAAGACGTAGGATTCGCGGTCCGAGAGCGTCACCTCGACCTGATGTGGGGCGGACTCGAAGCTCTGCCGGCACGGCAGTCCGAGGGGCCCGGGGTCGTCCAGGATCTGCCAACCCAGCCCCACCGGTCGGTTCTGGGTGAATGATCCGCGCGCCACACCGAGGCTCCATCCGAATCCGAAGTCGCGGGTCTCCTTCACGCGGCTGTCGTAGACGCGCTGCACGGCGATGTCGATGCCGTTCAATGGCAGCGCCAGATCCGTGTAGGTGAGGGTAAAGAGTCCTACCTTGGCAGCCCCACTCACCCGGAACGCGCGCTCATCCACCGCCACGGCGCCATTCACGTCCTCCGCCACCAGCCGGACGCGGTAGATGCCGTTCTCCAGCAGGGTCGGGTCGAGGGTGGCGAGGACGTCGCCCGCGCCGGGGGAGAATCCCTCGGCGATCAGGGTGAAGGGCTGGCCGGTGCCACGAGCGAGGCCGATCCGGTAACGGAAGAAGTTCGCGTCGCTGGCGGTGCCGATCACGTCGGTGAGATAGGTGACCTCGGCGAGGTCATCGGGCGACGCCAGGGCCGCGACCGGCGGTGTCACGTCCGTCGGGTCGGTGACGGCGAGGGCGATCTTCTTGGTGGTGGTGTTGCCGGCGGCGTCGGTGACGGTGATGTCGATCAACACCACGCCGGAGCTGCCGGTCGGGAGGACCGCCTGGCCGTTCTCATCGAGGGGCACCGGCACACCGTTGGCGAGGACGACGACCGTCGGCGGGGCACCGTTGTCGTCGGCCACGACCGTGAGGATCGCGTCCTCCCCCGGGTCGACGCGCTCGCTGCTGAGATCGATGGAGAGGGTCGGCGCCACGGTGTCGGGCACCACGGCCAGGCTGTAGGTCTGGGTCGCCGTCAGGCCGCGGGCGTCGGTCACCCGGATCGTGACCGGCTGGTCGCCGAGCTGGGTGTCGAGGGGTGTCCAGGTCACGAGGCCGGTGTCCGGGTCGATATCCATGCCGGCCGGGGCGGCAGCCAGGGAGAACGCGCTCGTGTCACCCGGATCGTCCTCCACCGTCGGCGCGTAGCTGTAGGCCGCCCCGGGGACGGTCTCGATGGGCGGGGCCGAGGTGAAGGCGGGCGGGCCATTCGCGAACACGGAGAAAGCGGCGCAGCCGAGATCACCGCCGTCGTCGGTGACGCAGAGCGCCGCTGCGTAGGTGCCACGCGCGGCGTAGGTGTGGCTCGTGGCGATGCTACCGCCGCCGTCGACCGGATCCACGAATAGATCATCCACGACCCCGTCGCCCCAGTCGGCGGTGGCGGTGTGGGTGTCATCGCGGCCGGCATCGGTGAAGGTCGTGACCACGTCCAGGGGGTCACCCAGGTCAATGATCTGGTCCGGAATGGCCTCGATCTCCGGTGCGGCGTTGAACACCGTCACCCCCAGGGTCGTGCAGCCCTCACCACCGTCGTCGTCCTGTACGCAGAACCGCGCGTCGTAGGCGCCGTCCTGGCGATAGACGTGGGTTCCGCCGACGAAGCCGCTGCCGGCCGTCGTGACCGCGTTGGCGGGCTCGACGGTGCCGTCGCCCCAGTCGATGGTGCCGATGTGGGTGTCGAGGACGCCGGGGTCCGTGAAGCGCAGCGTCAGGCTGGATGCCTCGCCCTCCACGATCGTGGTCGTGCCGTGAAACGCGCGGGGAACCGCGAAGGCGATGTCGATGGTCAGGCTCGGGAAACGGAACCGATCCTGATACGCGAACGCATTCACATCGACACTGACCAGCCGGTTGGTCACGCTCGACGCGCCGAACAGCACGCCGAGGGGCTCGGCGTAGGCCAGACCGAAGAGGAAGAGGTCTTCGCCCGGTACTCCAATATCTCCGACCAAGTCGGCGAAGCCCGTATCGAGGTCGATTCGGTAGAACAGCGTGATGCCGGTGCCGACGCCACCGGCGGCATCGACCGCATAAAGCTCCCCGTCGATCCACTCGATCGCGTCCGCGTCGACGCGCGACCCGAAGTCGCCGGCGGATCCGGCCTGGGTCAACGTCACGAGGGGGGTGATCTCGCCGGTCGACGCGTCCACCAGGCCAAGGCGGTCGCACGGATTCTGGGCCGCCTCCTGCGTGAAGATGGCGTAGAGCCCCCCGTCCTGGGGGTTCCAGGAGAGTCCGCAGACGGCGGTGGCGGTGCCGCCGGTGGTGAGCGCGGAGGGACCCACCTCGGATGCAGCGCCCGACGTGGGATCGATGCGTACCAGGGTGGCCGGCCTCCGGTAGGTCGCGAAGAGGGTGCCCCGCACCGGGTCGAACGCGAGCGCGTCCTTCCCCGACACACCGGGGACCACGATCTCCCCGAGGTCGCGCCCTCGGCCGATCCCCACGTCCACCAGCAGCAGATGGTCGTCCGCATCGATGGCGTAGAGGCCGCCGGTCGAGCACGGGGGGCCGGGAACCGCCGCAAGGCCGCTGAGCGGGATCGACTGCGGTCCCACGAACGAGACCCCGCCCGTGGCCGAAAGGCGGTAGAGACCGGGGGTCCCCTCCCCCAGGGAGACGGCGTAGAGAATGCCCGTCTGCGGATCGGCGGCCAGCCCCTGGAAGATGTTCGGGTCGAAGTCGACTCGATTACTCGTCGCCCCGGTGTCCAGGTCGACGTCAAAGAGGCTGGAGCCTCCGAAGCGCGGGTGCGTCTCAGGGAGTCCGCCGATCCCGTCGTGAACCAACATCCGGCTCCCGAGGAAAACCATCCGATCCGCGTCCGCCACCGTCTGTCCGCTGGGCAGGAAGTCGATGGTGAGGCCCAGCTCGGCCACGAAGGTGGCCTCGCCGGTGTCGGGGTCGATCTCCACGATGACGTCGGAGTAGAAGTCACCATCCGCGACGCCCGTGGTCAGGCTCACCCCAGCGAAGAGGCGGCCGTCGGGGGCGAAGTCGAGCGCCTCGGCCAGCGCGATCGGTACACCATCGAGGGTGAGGCGTCCCACACGCTCCGCCTCCCCGGTCGCGGGGTCGATGCGGCCCAGGGCGGGGGCATCGACAATGTCCAGCAGACTGAACAGGGCGCGGCGCCGGGGATCCCAGGTGAGCGTGCTCCATCTGCCCACATCGTTGCGGCCAATCTCGGTCTGAACGCCGGTGAGTGGGTCCACCTCGTAGAGGACACCCTCCAGCGTGATGCCAAGCAGGCGCGTCGCCGCAGCTGGCGGGATCACGGCGATGTCGTTCACCGCCGGACCGTGGCTGCCGATCAGGGTCTTTTCTCCGGTCGAGGTCGAGATGCGATACAGCCCCGGCTGGGCCCTCGGGCTTCCCGGCGAGGAGCCGTAGAGGATCCCGGTGCTCGCGTCGTAGGCGAGACCATTCATGGTGGGCTCGTCCTGCCGTAGGATCACGGGCGTCCCGGTGGTGCGATCGATCTCGACGATGGCGGACTCGAAAGGCTCCCCCCCGCGTGAGTCGGTGAGAAGCAGGCGGCCGTTCACGAACTCGAGTCCGTCGCCATCACCCTCCGGCGAGTAAGAGGCAGTCGGGGCGTTGATCTCGACGATCAGCGTCGCGTCGGCGGTGTCCGGATCGATACGAACGAGGAGCTCGGAGTGGAAGTCACCAATGTCCACACCGGTGCGGCTGGCGGTCGCGATCAGGTCGCCGGTCACCGGATCCGCGGCGATGCCCTCGACGAGCGCGAGCGGGTCGCCGTCGAGCATCACGGGGCCAATCTCATGCACCTCACCCGTGACGACGTCGATGGATGCGAGGATGTTCTCCCCGTTGAGGAAGATGCCGAACAGTGTCGCGCGCCTCAGGTCGTAGGTGAGGGCATCCCAGCCGGTACGCTCGGTGTCCGCGATCGGAGTCTGCTCGCCCGTCAGCGTGTCGAGCTCGACGAAGACGCCATCGGTGTTCATGCCGACGACTCGGAACCCCGACAACGAGCACTCGATGCGGGGCGGCAGATTTTGCACCTCGATGGGCGTGGCGTCACAGCCGGTAACACCTTGATCGTCGGTGACACAGACCTCGACCGCGCCGGTCGTGTCGTCAAGGAAGGGCCGGGCGGAGGTGATGGTGCCCATCCCGCCGGCCTCGGTGAGGCCACCCGGCTCCGGCGCCGCGCCGGGCCAGGCCACCGTGGCGGTGTGCGTCTGCTCTGGCTCGGCGTCGGTGAAGGTGGCGGGGGCGAGGGCGGCGGTCTCCCCCTCGAAGAGACCCGAGAGCACCTGGTCGGGGCGGGCGATGATCAGGTCGTCCATGCCGAAGCCGTCGACCACGGCGTTCGAGTTCTCGATCACGATCGCCAGGACCGGCCGATCCGTGGTGACGACCCCGAAGAAGAACGCGCTGCCGGAGGACACGCTGCCGGCGTCGGCGGTGTGGGGGATCTCGACGGCGGTGGGATCGCCTGTCTCGTGAACGAGTGTCATCGAGAGCTGACCGAAGCCGTCGCCCGCGTCGGTCACGGCGAGACCGAAGGCCCCCACGGCCACGTCGAACTCGATGGACAGGGTGCCCACGGAGCCCGCATCCGAGAGCAGGAAGGTCTCTCCCGAGATCGGGTAAGTACCGTTGAAGGTCCCGGAGGCCAGGCGCCGAACGCGTGCGTCGCTGGTGAGCGTGGCCGTGCCGGTGCCGAAGTCGATCGACGTAACAAGGGTGCCGTCGGCCACCTCGTCGAAGGTCTCGACCCCTACGTCTCCCCCGAGCTCTCGCAGGAATATCTCGCGTGTGCTCGTCGTGTTCGGAAGGGAGAACGGCCGCAGCGGATCGTCGACTCCGGGCGTGTCGGGGTTCTCGGTCCGATTCAAATCCTCGCCGAAGAAGGTCTGGAAGCGCTGCGGCGGCCGTGCCGACTCGGCGAGTAGCGCCTGGACCACCGGCGGCGCATTCGGTGGCACGAGCGAGCCGTCGCAGTTCTCGTCCACGTCGTTGCCGGGGATCTCGGTGGCGCCGGGATGGATGTCGGCATTGCCATCGTCACAGTCGCCCGCGCAGATGCGGAAGGTGTCGCCGTCCCCGTCCGCCTCGTCGGCCGGGATCGCGCCGTCGCAGTCGTTGTCCAGCCCGTCGCAGACCTCCGTGACCGACGTGCCTGGGGTGCAGTCATCGACGAGCTGGCCATCGACGCAGCGCTCCGTACCTGTCGCGCCACACGCCCCCACCCCGCAGGTCGTGGCTACGGGGGTCAGGCCGTCGTCCGCGACGCCGTTGCAGTCGTTGTCGAGCCCGTCGCACCCCTCGGCGGCCGGGGGGCCTGGTGTGCAGTCGTCGACGAGCTGGCCGTCGATACAGCGCTCCGTGCCCTCGGCGGCACACTCCCCCACCCCACAGCTCGTGGCCACGGGGGCCAGACCGTCGTCGGGGAGGCCGGTGCAGTCGTTGTCGACGCCGTCGCAGATCTCCGGATTGCCGGGGAAGCGACTCGGGTCACCGTCGTCGCAATCGCCCTCGTTTTCCGTGACGCCGTCCCTGTCGTCGTCGACGTCGTTGGGATCGACGCCCGCCGCCACCTCGCACCCCGGCAGGGTGCATTGCGGGATGCATGCCTTGACGTCCGCGGGCGTGATCAGCCCGTCGCCATTGGCGTCCCGCGGGTCATCGGGGCCGCTGGCCGGCTGATTGCGCGCCCGACTGATCTCCCGCAGGTCCAGCTTATCGATGTCACCGTCGCCGTCGACATCGCACACCTCCGGGGCTTGCCCCTCGGCCGGGACCGTCCCGAGAGGGAGGACGCCGAGCGATGCCATCCCGACGAACAGCCACAGCAGCGCCACCCGGTGGAACCGGGCCTCGGCCGCCTTTGCGAATGCAGGGCCGGGTACCGCGCGCACGCTGCCTCCTCGGGGACGCCGTTCGACGCCACAGGAGGCCACGGGTCATCGTGGTAACGTCACGCGCGCGCCCTGCGGCGGTCGGGGTTTTTGCTACCTGATCGCAGTAGTAATCTTTTACGCAAGATCGCTGCCACACGTACCAAAGCCATGACAGAGGCTGAGGTCTATCGCTCAACTCACTAGACAAAAAGGGGGTTGGCGTCTCGTTATTCGGTCGCGTGACGGGGTTGCACCCGGGCCGATGCCCGTGACCCTGTGAAGATGCCCCTGAATCTGTAAAGAAAAGGAACGCCGGCATGCGCGCGCTGGCGGCGACAAGGGTAAAAACAAAATGAAATTAGTAGGTTAATCGCTGTTCACATTCTTAACGCCACTCCCGGAGGCGCGTCTCACGATGAGAACCGTGCCGGTCTCCGACCCCTGACGCGGCGCTCCCGGTGGCGGATGCGGTCTGCGCGCGCCGCGCCGACCCACCGGCCGTGGATGCGGACCGCATTCCCGCCCGCCGACACCAGCGGACACCCATCCCCCGCCAATCTCTTCCTACAACTGAATCATGGACTCGTGTCACGATGGGATGCCGCCCACCATCCCATGTGACGAACGAGGATCCCGATGAACGTCAACGGCACCCATTACCGCACCGTGTGGATGGACGGCTCCACGGTGCGGATGATCGATCAGCGGTGGTTGCCGCATCGTTTCACGGTCGTCGACCTGCCGACCGTGGCCGGGACCTGCACGGCGATCCGGGAGATGTGGGTGCGGGGGGCCGGGGCGATCGGGGCCACCGCCGGCTACGGCATGGCACAGGCGGTGTTGCTGGCGGACGGCGACGGCTGGCGCGAGGAGGTGGCCCGGGCGGCCGCCGCGATCTGCGCCACCCGGCCGACGGCGCAGAACCTGTTCTACGCGGTGGAGCGGGTCGCCGCGACGGTCGATGCGAGCGCCACCCTGGACGAGGCACGGCAGCGGGCCGTGGCCGTGGCCCAGGCGATCGCGGATGAGGACGCGGCGGCCTGCGAGCAGATCGGCCGCCACGGCGAGCCCCTGGTGCCGGACGGCGCCCGGGTCCTCACCCATTGCAATGCCGGCTGGCTCGCCTTCGTCGACTGGGGGTCGGCCCTGTCGCCGGTGTACACCGCGGCGCGGGCCGGCAAGCGGGTCTCGGTCCTCGCGGACGAGACGCGGCCGCGCGGCCAGGGGGCGATGCTCACCGCCTGGGAGCTGGCCCAGGAGGGGATCGACCACCGGGTGATCGCCGACAACGCCGCGGCCCATCTGATGAGCCGCGGCGAGGTCGACCTGGTGATCGTCGGCTCGGACCGCATCGCGGCCAACGGCGACGTGGCGAACAAGATCGGCACCCTGGAAAAGGCGATCTGCGCCGCCCACTTCGGCATCCCGTTCTACGTGGCGGCCCCGACCTCAACCATCGACTGGGGCTGTCCGGCGGGAGCCGAGATCCCCATCGAGGAGCGCGACGGCGAGG
>Ga0210124_1000251_pt1 | contig 29743 bp, 28 predicted proteins | sample Muzzi_PWC_D2_FD_185554 | JGI IMG/M metagenome (GOLD analysis project Ga0210124, IMG submission 185554) | Wetland microbial communities from San Francisco Bay, California, USA, that impact long-term carbon sequestration - Muzzi_PWC_D2 (SPAdes) | ecosystem: Environmental > Aquatic > Marine >... | reverse complement strand
GGCACGCCGCCAGCGTTCGTTCTGAGCCAGGATCAAACTCTCAGTAGAATCGCCACCTCGCAGGTGACGCTTGAACCAAGGTTCCCCTCCAAGCGGACGCTCATCCTACCCAGTTGTCAAAGACCCGATGGCCCCCGCGCGGGGGCCCGAAAGGGAAACCGGTACTATAGGCAAGCGGGGGCGCCCCGTCAACCCATTCCCCCGGGATTTTCCGCCGATCCGGTCAGTCCCCCGCCGGGCGCGCCCCGGCCCGCCGCCAGGCCCTGCGCCAGGGCGTCGAAGGCGGCCTCCGCCCCGGCGCCGCCGCGCCCCGGAAGCCCCTCGAACACCCACGCCCCGGTCAGCTCCGCGATCAGGGCACCGTTGCCGCCCCGCGAGGCATCGCCGGGCCCTGCCTCGCCGGCCGGGTCGTTGAGCACCACCGCCGCCACCTCCAGGCCCGCGCGCCGCACCGCGTCCACGGTGAGCCGCGTGTGGTTCACCGTCCCCAGGCCGCGCCGCGCCACCACCACCACCGGCAGGCCGCAGGCCCGCGCCACCTCGGCCGTGTCCACTCCGGAAGCGTAGGGCACCGCCCAGCCCCCCGCCCCCTCCACCACCAGGACCGCGTGCCGCTCCGCCAGGGCCGTGAACGCCTCTTCGATGCGGGCCAGGGACAGCTCGACCCCCTCGGCCCTCGCCGCCGCCAGGGGCGAGGCGGGCGGGGCCAGCCGGAACGGGCACACTTGGTCCACCGGGTCGTCGCTCCCCGCCGCCGCCACGAGCGCTCGCGCATCCGGCCCGAGGCCGGTCCCTTCCGGCACGCCCGTCTCCGCCGGCTTCATCACGCCCACCGATCGGCCCTGCGCCCGCCAGGCCCGCGCCAGACCGCAGGCCACGTGGGTCTTGCCGACGTCGGTGTCGGTGCCGGTGACGAAGATGCCCCTCACCACGGCCCCGGCACCCGGCTGCCCAGGTCGAACACCTGCCCCGAGGTGGCCGTCAATCGGCGCAACGACGCGATGAACGCCGCCGCCTCCTCCACCCGGCCGATGGCCGCCAGGGCGTTGTGGCGCAGCACGTCGCGGCGTCGCCCCGCGTCCAGGGCCCGCCACATCGCCGTGTCGAGGGGGCCGGGCAACACGGCGTTGACCCGCACCCCCTCCGGCCCCAGGGCCCGCGCCAGGGCCTCGGCGAGGCCCACCAGCCCCGCCTTGGCGGCGGCGTAGGCGGCCTGCCCGGCGCGGCCGTGGCCGCCCGCCCCCGAGCCCACCAGGACGACGAAGCCCCCCGGCGCCACGCCCGCCTCCCGCACCAGGCGCCAGGCCGCCCCCAGGTGGACCGCGATCACCCGGTCCCAGTCGGCTTCCGTCAGGCGCGGCAGCAGGGCGTCCCGGGTGCCGCCGGCGGCGTGGACGATGCCATCGGGTGGTCCCCCGGCCCAGTCCCGCACCGCCTTCGCCAGGGCGGAGGCGCCTCCCGGGGTCTCCAGGTCCGCCGTGAACACCTCGGCCTCCGCCCCCGCGTTCCGCGCCGCGAGGGCCCGGGCCCCGGCCGCGTCCGGGTGGCGGTGGGCGTGCAGGGCCAGGCGCGTCCCCGGCGCCGCCAGCGCCTCGGTCACGGCGCCCCCCAGGCCCCCCGAGGCCCCGGTGACCAGGACCGCCTCAGCCCCCACCACGGCCGGCCTCCAGCGCCTCCAGGGCCCGGTCCAGGTGGGCCCGGGTGTGGGTGGCCATGACGGTCAGGCGCAGGCGGCTGGTCCCGGCGGGCACCGTGGGGGGCCGCACGGCCGGCGCCAGCACCCCCCGCTCCAGCAGCCCCGCCGCCAGGGACGTGGTGGCGGACGCCTCCCCCACCACCACGGGGAGGATCGGGGTGGGCGCCTCCGGCACGGAGAAGCCGAGCCCTTTCAGGCCCCCCGCCAGGTGGGCGCGGTTCTCCGCCAGCCGCTCCCGCAGCGCCCTGCCCTCCGGGCCGGTGACGATCTCCAGGGCGGCCAGGGCCCCGGCCGCCACCGCCGGCGGCAGGGCGGTCGTATAGATGAAGCTGCGGGCGTGGTTCACCAGGAAGGCCACCAGGTCCCGGGAGCCCGCCACGAAGGCCCCGTATCCCCCCAGGGCCTTGCCCAGGGTGCCCATCTGCACCGGCACGTCCGCGGCCGACAGCCCGAAGTGGTGCACGGCGCCGCGCCCCTCCCCCAGGACCCCGGTGCCGTGGGCGTCGTCCACCACCAACGGGGCGCCGTGGCTGCGTGCCAGCGCGGCGATCTCGGGAAGGGGCGCCAGGTCGCCATCCATGCTGAACACCCCGTCGGTGGCCACCACGGCCGGGCGGTCCCGGTAGCGCGCGAGCAGCTGCGCGAGGCGAGCCGTGTCGCGGTGGGGATAGACCTTGAGGGACGCCCCCGCCAGGCGGGCCCCGTCCACCAGGCTGGCGTGGTTGAGCCGGTCCCCCAGGATCACCCCCTCCGGCGCCAGGGCCTGGAGCAGTCCCAGGTTGGCCGGGTAGCCGGAGCCGAACACGAGGGCCGCCTCCGCCCCCTTGAGGTCGGCGAGTCGTTCCTCCAGCGCGCCGAACAGGCGGTGGTTGCCCGAGATCAGCCGGGCCGCCCCGGATCCCAGGCCGTGGGCCTCCAGGGCCCGGGTCGCGGCCGCCACCACCGCCGGGTGGTTCGCGAGCCCCAGGTAGTTGTTGGAGGCCAGGTTCACCACCTCGCGCCCCCGGTAGGTGATGACCGGTCCCTGGGGGCCGTCCACGGGCGACAGCTCCCGGTACAGGCCGGCCGCCTTGAGGGCGTCGAGGTCCCGCTTGAGGTCCATGGTGCCGATACCGTAGGGGCCGCCGGAAAAGGGTGTCAAGCGGGCCCCCGGCGCGGCTTGACAGCGCCCCCTCGGGCGGCGGACCATCGGGCGCCCGACCCCATCGGGCCGGGCGCCGCCGCCCGGCCTCCCCGGAACCCCGAGCCGGCCCCCCGGACAGGCTGCCGATGAAGGGCCCGCCATGAGGCGCAGCCAATGACGCGCCCCCCCGATGACGCGCCCCAAATGGCGCGTCCCCCAATCACGCGTTCCCGATGAAGCGTTCCCGATGAAGCGCCGGGTTCCGGAGCCCCTTGCGCGGGCGCTGCGCCGCGCCGCCGTGCGCGCCAGCCCGGTCGCCTGGGCCAACCTGCCCGGCGTGCGGTGGGTGCTGGCCCGCGGGATTCCGGCGGCCCACCCGCCGGTCCTGGTGGTCTCCCTGCCCCGCAGCGGGTCGAGCTGGGTGGGGGCGGCGTTCGACCTGTCCCCGTCCGCCCTCTACCTGCGCGAGCCCCTCACCCAGACCTACCTCGCCCACGCCACCGCCCCGGTCCCGGCGGAGTTCGAGGTGGACCCGCGCCATCCCCCCCCGGCCTACCGGTCGGCGGCGGACGCGGCGTTCGCGGGGCTGCCGTCCTTCGCGACCCGGGTGGTCCGGCGCCCCGAGCGGTGGGGCCTGCTGCGGCGCGGCGGGCGGCGTCCCGTGGTCAAGGAGGTCAACCCCCTGGCCCTGGAATGGATCATCGGCACCTACCGCCCCCGGGTGGTCCTGCTGGTGCGCCACCCGGCGGCGGTGGCCGCCAGCTACTTCCGCCTCGGCTGGAGCGGCCGGAACCTGGCCGGTCGCTTTCCCCCCGGACGGCTCGCCACGCTGGGGGTGGACCCGGAGGCGCACCGGCACTCCTTCTGGAGCACCCACGGCGTCTTCCAGGCCCTGGCCCTGGAGGGGGCCCTCGCGGCCCTGGACGGCTACCGGGACGCCCGGGTGGTCCACTACGAGCGCCTGTGCGCCGACCCCCTGGAGGTCTTCCGCGACCTGTACGCCTTCGCGGGCCTGGCCTGGACCCAACCGGTGGAGGCGGAGATCGCCCGCTCCAGCACCGACCCCGGCGACCGGCAGGACCCCTACGGCACCCGGCGCGACAGCCGGAGCATGGCCGACGCCTGGCGCGCCGAGGTGACCGGGGAGGCCCTGCGGGAGATCCGGGACGCCTACCTGTCCCGCGATCCGGCCCTGTATGGCGCGGACGCCTGGTAGGCGGGGGCGGACGCCCGGCAGGCCGCGTGCCCTTGACAGCGCGCGGCCCGGCGGCCGAGCATCGGGGCCTTCGGGGGCCGGGGGCGGGCGAGCGTGGCGGAACCGGTAGACGCACCAGATTTAGGATCTGGCGGATTCATTTCCGTGGGGGTTCGAGTCCCTCCGCTCGCACCAGCCCCGCCGCGCCGGGCGGCCTGCGCGCGGGGCCCGGCGCGGCGTGTCGGGGAGGTGGCATGACCCAGGAGGAGACCGGCCGGCTCGTCGAGCGCTTCTGGAGCGCCTATCTGGACGCGGGGGTGGTGGGCGGGGCGGCCATCGCCGACCTGGTGACGCCGGACGTGCGTTTCCGGGGCTCCCTCGGCATCGCCACCCAGGGCGCGGACGGCATCGCCGATTACTGCGCCGAGACCCGGCGGGTGTTCCAGGGTTTTCGCGTCGAAGTGCGGGAGGTGCTGGGCGACAGCGACCGGGTGGCGGCCCGGCTGGCGTTCTCCGGCACCCACCGGGGGGAGCTGTTCGGCATCGCGCCCACGGGCCGCTACGTGCGCTTCTCCGGCACGGCCTGGATGACCCTGGCGGACGGGCGCGTCGCCGACGTCCGGGTCATGGGGGACGCCGCGCAGTGGCTCCTGTTCTTCCAGGGCCGCCGGCCCTGAGTCCCCTGGCCGCCGCCCATGCCGCGACCGCCCGCCGACCCGTCCCCCTCCCGCCGCCCGCGCCCGGCACCCCGGCCCCGTCCCGCCCCCGCCGCCCGCCGGGGGCCGTTCCCGGTGGAGACCGTCCTGGCCCGGGTGCGGGAGGCGGTGAAGCATTTGGGGCACCCCTCGGTCACGGACCAGGCGGCCCGGACCCGCGACCCGTTCCGGGTGCTGATCGCCTGCGTGATCTCCCTGCGCACCAAGGACGAGGTCACCGACCCGGCCGCCGCCCGCCTGTTCGCCCGCGCCCGCACCCCCGAAGGGCTCCTGGCCGTGCCCGAGGGGGAGATCGCCCGGCGCATCTTCCCGGCCGGGTTCTACCGGGTGAAGGCGCGCCAGATCCGGGCCATCTGCCGGCGCCTGGTGGACGCCTTCGGGGGCCGGGTGCCGGCGGACCTGGACGCCCTGCTCACCCTGCCCGGGGTGGGGCGCAAGACCGCCAACCTGGTGCTGGCGGAGGGGTTCGGCCTGCCCGCGGTGTGCGTGGACGTGCACGTGCACCGCATCGTCAACCGCTGGGGCTACGTCCGCACCCGCACCCCGGAGCAGACCGAGATGCGCCTGCGGGGCCCGCCTGCCCCGGGCCTGGTGGATTCCGGTCAACCCGCTCCTGGTGGCCTTCGGCCGCCACGTCTGCCGCCCCGTCTCGCCGCGGTGCAGCACGTGCCCGGTGGCGGACGCCTGCCGCCGGGTGGGGGTGTCCCGCTCCCGCTGAGCCGGGGAGGAGGCGCCTAGCGGACCAGGATCGCGTCCGGATCGCCCTTCCACACCCCCATGGCCGGGTCGGCGTCCGGGTCGAACACGATCACCGCGATGGCCCCGGTCAAGGCCGCCTTCAGGGAGTGGGTCACCAGGGCGTTGGACCCCGGGCCCGGCGCCACCAGGTCGAACGCGGCCGCGTCGCCCGGCCCCACGGTCAGGGTCTGCACGCCGCGCAGCACGTTGGCCGGGTTGCCGGACGGGTAGGCCCGCTCCCAGATCCCCCCGATGGCGTGGAAGGCCGAGAACTCGCTGGGCCCGGCGTTGGCGAAGTAGATGCGAACGAGCTCTCCCGGCCGGGCCACCAGCGTGCGGGCGGCGTTGGGGTCGTGCACCGGGTCGTACTTGAGGATCGTGCCGTTGAAGACCACGTTCGACCACCGCCCCGCCATGATCGGCTCCAGGTCGTCCGGGTTCGGGTAGAGCTCCGACTGCACCAGCACGTACTCCCGGTCCGGCTTCGGATAGTCGCCCGTGTACTTCTTCGGGTCCACGAGGATCACGCCGAACATGCCCCGGGCGACGTGCTGGGCCATGTTGGGTGCGCCGCAGTGGTAGAGGAACACCCCCGGGTGCCCGGCCTCGAAGCGGAAGGTCTTGGTCTCCCCGGGCTTGACCGGCGCCAGAGGGCCCAACAGGTCCGCCGAGGCGGCGTGGAAGTCGATCGAGTGGGCGTTCTTGTTGGCGGCGTCGTTGACCAGGGTGATGCGGACCGTGTCGCCCAGGGTCACCCGCACCAGGGGCCCCGGCACCTTCCCGTCGAAGGTCCAGGAGGCCTGGGTGGCGCCCTTGTTGTCGATGACGGTGGGCATCTCCCGGGCGGTGAGGGTCACCTCCACCGTCTTGGCGGCGGCGGGGGCCGGGAGCGCCAGGGCCGGCCAGGCGGCCAGCAGGGCGGCGGCGAACGGGAACGAGCGGCGCGCCCGGGGGGCGCGGCGGGGGGCGCGGGACACGCGCGGGGGGCGCGCGATCATCGGGTTCCTCCTGCGGGCGGCCGGCCCCCGTGGCCGGCCGCGCCCCCCAGCATACCGGAGCGGCCGCCGTGTCCGGGAGGAACCCGGAGTGTCCCGGCGGGGCGGACGGCGATCGGCCGCCCGTCCCGCCGGAACGGGTCGACTCAGCGGGGCAGGATGTTGTCCCCCGTGCCCATCTTGGGGTCGGCGTCCTTGTTGTTCATCAGGACGGTGATCGCCCCCCTGAGGGCCGCGCTCATGGTGTGGTCCACGATCGCGTTGTTGGTGGGCCGGTCGGCCGGCGAGACGAGGTCGAAGGTGTCCGCCTCGGCCACCGCCACGTTGTAGGTCTGGATGTCGTACAGCACGTTCCGCGGGCTGCCGTTGATGTAGACCCGGTCCCAGATCCCGGCGATGGGGTGGAACGCCACCGGCATGTTGATGTTCGCGTTGACGAAGTAGATCCGCACCCGCTCACCCGGCTTGGAGACCAGCGCCAGGGAGGCGTTGGGGTCGTGCACCGGGTCGTAGTGGAAGATCTTCCCGTTGATCAGGGCGTTGGTCCAGCCCCGGTTCTCGATCATGGCGTCCTTGTCCTCCGCGTTCGGGAAGAACTGGGACTGGATCAGCACGTACTCCCGGTCCGGCTTGGGGTAGTCCTTCGAGAAGGACTTCGGGTCCACGATGATGATCCCGAACATGCCGCGGGCGATGTGCTGCGCCATGGTGGGCGCCCCGCAGTGGTACATGTAGACCCCGGCCCGCCGCGGCACGAACTTGAAGTGCTTCGACTGGCCCGGCTTGACCGGCGCGAACTCGTCGAGCACGTCCACCTCGGCCGCGTGGAAGTCGATCGAGTGGGAGTTCTTGTTGGCGGAGGGGTTCACCAGGGTGAAGTCCACCGTGTCCCCTTCCGTCACCCGCACCACCGGCCCCGGAATGGTGCCGTCGAAGGTCCACGCCGGGTACTGGGTGTCCTTGTTGTCGATGGCGACCGGGGTCTCCTTCGCCGTGAGGGTCACCTTCACCGTCTTGGCCTGGGCCACCCCCGTCAGGCCGAATGCCGCCAGGGCCGCGACCGTGCCGGCCGCGACCAGAATCCGATTCCACCGCATCGTCTGTCCTCCTTGCTTGCCTTCCGTTCCGCCCCGCCGCCGCCCGCCGGCGGCCTGGGGCCCCGCCTCTTGCCCGTCGGCTACCCCCGGCCCTGGCACTCGCACAGGGTCCTCAGGTAGCGGACCAGGGAATGGATCTGCTCGTCCGAGAGCACGCCGCCCCAGGGGGGCATCAGCACCGACTTGGTCACCGCCGGTCCCCCCTCCTTGATCGCCTTGAAGATGCGCGCGTCGGAGAGCCCCCCCATGCCCTCCGGGTCCGTGTGGTCCCGGGGCTGCACCGACATGTCGCGCACGTTGACGCCGTTGCCCTTGCCCTTCAGGCCGTGGCACTGGACGCAATAGGTCCGGTAGAGCGCCGCCGCGTCGTCGTCCGCGGCCCGCGCCGTCCCCGGCCCGGCGCCCAGGGCCAGCGCCGCCACGACCAGCACCGCCAGGGCCAGGCCGATCGCCCGACTGCCGACCGCCATCTAGTCGCCCTCCTGCTCGTGGGCGTCGGCCACCAGCTCCAGGTAGCGCACCAGCTTGTTCAGGTCCGCCTCCTTGAGGGGCATCACGGGCATCCAGATGCCCGGGTCCCACGCCTGGGGGTTCTTCATGTAGCTGTACAGGTAGGCGGGCGTCAGGCGCCGGGCCGCCGTGTAGAGCTCCGGGCCCGAGAAGCCGCCGTAGTCCGGGGCGCTCTGGTGGCAGGCGATGCAGCCCTTGAACTTGTCGAACATCAGGTCCCCCATGGCCAGGGAGACGGACGCCGGCTTGACCTCCACGCCCTTGAGCAGCGCCGCCTTGGCCTTGCGGGTCATCAGGGCCGCCTCCGCCGCCTCGGCGTCGTCCTCGGAGAGCTTGACGTGGGGCGCCAGGGTGGCGGTGTCCACGGTGTCCCACTTGTCCGTGGCCTTGACGTGGTCGCCGTAGTACATCCCCGCCGGCCGGATGCGCGCCGGGGCCTGGAGCCACTTGGTGATCCATCCGGCCCGGTACTTCTCGCCGGCGTAGAACAGGTCCGGCCCCTTGCGCGCCCTCAAGGCCGCGGGCGTGCCGGGGGACGGCCCGGTCAGGTTGTGGCAGCCGGCGCAACGGGCCGCCAGCAGCTTCTCCCCGGCCGCCCTGTCGCCGTCGGCCAGGGCCTGGCCCCCCGGGGCCAGGCACAGGGCCGCCGCCAGGAGGCCGAGGGGGATGATCCGTCGCAGCATCGCGGCCATCCGCCCTTTACCGCCGGCCCCGCCGGCGCTTCTCCACCGGCTCGCCCTTGAAGGCGTCGTGGTCGTACATGCCGTAGGGCTTCTTCATCGACTCGGTGTAGAAGTAGTCCGGGTCGTAGACCTTGTCCTTCCAGACGTACCAGTCCTCCTTGGGGATGCCGTCGTACTCGATGACCGTGACGATGCCCCCCGGGTACTTGCCCGCGTTGGTCACGTGGGTGTCCATGTGGTCGTGGAAGATGAAGCGCCCCGGGTTGTCGGCGTTGAAGATCAGGTCGTACCGCTCCCCCGGGCCCAGCAGGATCGTGTCCGCCTCGTAGGGCTGGGGCAGGGGCCGGCCGTCCTTGTGGGTGACCCAGAAGTCGTGGCCGTGGGTGTGCATCTCGTGCAGGCCGCCGCCGGCGCCGATCAGGCGCACCCGCACCACGTCGCCCTTCTTCACCCGGATCGGCTGGGTGCCCGGGAAGGCGCGGCCGTTCAGGCCGAAGTAGTCCATCTCGCCCTCCTCGGTGGGCAGGCCGCCGAAGCCGGGCTTGTCGGCGTATTTCGAGTCCCAGGTGGAGAGCATCAGGACGAAGTCCTTGGTGACCTTCTTCTCCAGGTCCGTGGGCTTCTTGGGGTCCACGATGAACGGCCCCCACATGCCGCGCAGGGCCACGTGCTCGTTGACGTTCACGTGGCAGTGGTACCAGAGGGTCCCGGAGGGCTCGGCCTTGAAGCGGTAGGTGAAGGTGTCGCCCGGCTCGATGGCCGGCTGGGTGATGGACGGCACCCCGTCCATCTGCCAGGTGTTCTTCTGGAACATCCCGTGCCAGTGCACCGTGTGGGGCAGGGAGGTCAGGTTCGTCACGCGCACGGTCACGTCGTCCCCCTCCTGCACGTGGAACAGGGGCCCGGGGACCTGCCCGTTGAACGCGAACGTGTGGTACTTCAGGCCGTCGGCCACCTGAATGTACACGTCCTCGATGGTCATCTCGAACTCGCGCTGGGCGGCCGGGGCGCCGCCGGCCGAAAGCAGCACGGCCAGCACCGCCGCGCCCGCCAGGGCGAGGGGCCGGAACGGGAACCGGAACAGGTCCATGGGTCTTCTCCGTAGCGGGTTGAGGATGTCATGTGTACCACGCCCCGGGGGCGCCCGGAATTGACGCAGGTCAACCCCGGGGAAAAAAGACGGGGCCGCAGCGGCCCGGAACGGGAGGTCGGGGGGAAGGGGGGCGGCCTAGTGTAGCAGAGGCCCGCCCCGGGCCAGGTCGGTCAGGCCCTGGGTATCGTTCACCTGGAAGCGACGGCCGTCCATGGTGATGAAGCCCTCCTCCTGGAGGCTCGCCAGGGTGCGGGACAGGGTCTCGGGGGTCAGCCCCAGCTGGGCCGCCATGGTGCGCTTGGACACGTCCAGCACGTGGGGAGCGGCGTCCCCGTTGCCGGCCAGGTCGCAGAAGAAGCCCGCCACCCGCTGGCGGGCGTCGTAGAGCGTGAGCCGCTCCACCTTGGCCACCAGCTGGTGCATGCGGACGGACAACGAGGCGATCAGGCCCAGCAGGAGCTGGGGCCGGGCCTGGAGCACGGTCAGGTACGGCTCCTTGGGGAAGAACAGCAGGCGGCTCGCCTCCAGGGTCTCTGCGGTGACGGGGCATTCGCTGCCGGCGAACACCGCCGCCTCGGCGAACGACTGGCCGGCCCGGATCACCTCCACCACGTGCTCGCGGCCGTCCGCCGACGACTTGAACAGCCGCACCATGCCGTCCACCACCACGTAGAACCCCTTGCACGGGTCCCCTTGGGCAAAGAGGACCGTGCGCCGGGGCTGGGACACCTCCCGGGCGATGGACAGCAGCTGGCGCAGGGCGTCGTCGGGCAGGTCCTCGAACAGGCGGTGGCGCTGGAGGACGCGGGTGGCCGGCAGCACGTCGCGCGACCTTTCGGTCAGGGGCGGGCCGGGGCGGGGCCCGCGCTCACCGTCCCCCCCGCGCCCCGGCACCCACCGGGAGCCCTGCGCCGCTGCGGTCGATGCGGTGCAGGCGGGCGGGGTCCTTGAGCACCACGTGGCCGTCGTCGTCGGCCACCAGGCCGTCCTTCTTCAGGGCGCTCATCAGGCGGATGGTGGTCTCCAGGGTGGCGCCGATCACCTCGGCGATCTCCTCCCGGGTGAGCCGCAGCCGGATGCGGATGCCGTCGTCGTGGGGCTCGCCCTCCTCGTCCCCCATCTCGATGAGGAACTCCACCAGGCGGTGGCGGGCGTCCTTGGTGGCCAGGCTCTCCACCCGCTGCTCGGCCTTGTGGAGGGCGGCGGCCAAGCGCCGCACCATCTCCAGCATCATGTCCGGGTAGTCCTTCAGGTACTCCATCAGCACCGGCTTGGCCAGGAAGCAGACCACGGTCTCCTCCATGGCCTGGGCCGTGACGCTGTGGCGCGCGTCCTCCCGGAACAGGTCGGTCTCGCCCAGGGTCTTGCCGCTGCCGGCGATGCGCACGATGGTCTGGCGCCCCACGCGGCCGGTGCGCACCAGCTTCACCTTGCCGGCGCACACGTTGTACAGGCCGGTGCTGGGGCTGCCCTCGTGGAAGATCACGTCGCCCTTCTGGTAGCGGGACGCCACCCGGTGCTCCGCCAGGTCCTCCAGGCTCTCCTGGGTCAGGCTCGCCCACACGGTCCGGTCGCTGATCCGGCAGCCCTGGCACTGGGGCATGGTGGTCTTGGACACGCTCCGCCTCCCTCCTCTTCGCCGGCCCACACGCCGGATGTGGGTTCCGGTTTGCCGGTTTGGGTGGACTTTCATCATAGCCGATTTGCGACAAGGCGCAGCATCGGGCGCCCGGCCTGGGGCAGATCGCCCCAAACTGGGGCATCCCGCCCCGCCCGAGGGCCCCCGTCCCGCCCCCGCCGGTCCCGCCCCGAAACCCGGAAAGCCGCCACCCCGGCGGGCCTCGCGTCCCCCGGCGGCCGGATGGCACGGCCCGTGAAATGGTCCGGGGCGGGAGCGCGAGACGAATGACCCGCAAGAAACCCCCGATGGAGAAACCCCAGGCACCCCGCGTGCTGGTGGTCGACGACGACCCCGAGATGACCGACATGCTGGTCACCGTGCTGGCCGACGCCGGCTACAGCGCCGAGGGGGCCGCCAGCGCCGCCGAGGCGCTCGAGGCGATCCGGCGCGCGGCGCCGGACGCCGTGGTCACGGACCTGTCCATGCCCGGGATGGACGGACTGCAACTGGTGGAGGCCGCGCGGGCGTTGCGCCGGGGCCTCCCGTTCATCATCCTCACCGCGTTCGGCGACTGGCCCTCGTTCAGCCGGGCCCAGGACCTGGGCGTGGAACGCTACCTCACCAAGCCGGTGGCGCTGGCCGAGCTGCTCGACGGCGTGCGGACCCTCACCCGGGGCCCGCGCGGGGCGCAGGCCGGCGGACCGGCGGAAGCCGCATAAAAGGAGACAGGCCCATGTTGATCGTCAAGGACGTCCTCACCCGCAAGGTGGTCACCACGCCGCTCGACACGACCGTGCGGCAGATCAGCGACATCATGAAGGACAAGAAGATCGGCAGCGTCTTCGTCACGGACGCGAACGGCAAGATGACCGGCATCGTCACCGAGTCCGACATCGTCCGCAAGGTGGTGGGGTCCGACCGCGTCCCCTACGTGACCAAGGCCGAGGACATCATGTCCTCCCCGCTCATCACCATCGACATCGAGGAGAGCGTCTACCGGGCCCAGGAGCTCATGGACCAGAAGCGGATCCTGCACCTGGCGGTCATGGAGAAGGACCAGATCGTGGGCATGGTCTCCATCCGGGACCTGATCCATCCCTACGAGCACTTTGAACAGGGGACCTCCTGGGTATAGCATGGGGCGCTTTTGTTGAACCCGCGCGCCCACGCAGGAGACAGATGATGAAGCGATTCCTCGCCCTCGCCGCCGCGCCGCTGCTGGCGCTCGGCGTCTCGGGGACGGCCCCGGCACAGAGTGTCGGCGACAGCAACGGCCTGCTCATGGACCTGTGGGGGATCACCCCCGAGATCCAGGCGGACCCGGTCAAGTTCGGCGGCGTCCTGGTGGAGCACCTGGGGTGCCTTTACTGCCACGGCCTCGGCGGCCGCCAGGGGATCGAGAACCCGAACGCGGCCCGCAAGTACGTGCCCGCCTGGGACGAGCAGGCCTTCATCGACCGCTACCCCACCCCGGAGAAGGTACGGGAGACCATCCGCAAGGGCCGCTTCCCCGACAAGGACCCCAAGGCCGACGGCAGCCCCATCCCCATGCCGCCCTGGGGCAACCGCCTCAACGACCAGGAGCTGGACGCGATCATCGCCTACATCTGGTCGCTGCGGGAGACACCGGTGGCGGCCCACCCCCGGGGCGGGCGGGGCACCCAGCAGAACGAGGAGGACATGGCCCCCGAGTCGCCCCTGGCGGCGCTGCCGGTGGCCGCCGCGGAGTCGGCCCCCCGGCAGGTGCCCGGCACCAAGCCGGCCGGCGCCGACAACCCGGTGCAGCTCGGCCACGACCTGGTCGAGCACCTGGGGTGCCTCTACTGCCACGGCCTGGGCGGCCGCCAGGGGATCGATAACCCCAACGCGGTGCGCAAGCACGTGCCCAGCTGGGACGCGCCCGAGTTCGTCAAGCGCTACCCGGTGGACGACGGGGTGCGCTACGTGATCGAGAAGGGGCGGGTGCCCGAGCAGGACCCCAAGGCCGACGGCAGCCCCATCCCCATGCCGCCCTGGGGCAACCGCCTGACCAAGGACGAGATGGACGCCATCGTGGCCTACATCTGGTCCCTGCGGAATACCCCCGTGACCAGCCACGAGAAGGGCGGCCGCGGGGCCATGGAATAACCGCCCGCCCGGCCGCCGGGCGGGCCCTCGGGGAGGGTCCCATGCTCACGCTCAAGGACATCATGGCCCCCACCGTGTTCCGGGTGGACGCCGACACCACCATCCGCGACGCCGCCCGCATCATGTCCTCCAAGGACCTGGGCAGCCTGCTGGTGACCCGCGGCCACGATCCCGCCGGCATCGTCACCGAGGCGGACCTGGTGCGGCGGGTGCTGGCCCTCGACCTGAACCCCGACACCCACACGGTGGAGGAGATCATGTCGGCCCCGCTCATCACCGTGGAGGCGGATACCGGCATCCTGGAGGCCCGCGACCGCATGGACCAGGAGCGGGTGCGCCACCTGCTGGTCACCGAACACGGCGACATCCGCGGCATCGTCTCGGTGCGGGACCTGATCCACAAGCCCAAGCTGGCGCGCCCCGCCTCCGCCGACTAGCCGCCCCCTTCCCGCGCCGTTCCACGTGGAACGGCGCGGCGCGGCGGCGCCGTGTAATGCCCGGCGCCGGTCCGCTACACTGCCCCCCATGCGGATCGGCACCAAACTCACCCTCGGCGTGGGGGGCGTCCTGGTCTGCGTCGCCGTCGGCTACGGCGTCTTCTACCTGGTCGTCCGCCACGCGTACGTCCGCGCCACCCTCACCGACAACGCCCGCCTGGTGGCCGACGTGGTCGCGGCGGCCCGCCGGGGGGGCCTGGCGCCCGACGCCGTCGGCGCCCTGCTGGACGACCTGGCCGCCACCACCGGCGCCCGCGAGGTGTCCGTGCGGGGGCCCGGCGGCGCCCCGCTCCTGGCCTGGCGCGCCGCCGGCTCAGGGCCCCCCGGGGTGCCGGAGCTGACCCGCGAGCAGGCCGCCCCTTCCGGCGACGTCGTCCAGGTGCGGGTGGCCTTCACGGCCCGGGAGGCGGAGCGCTTCTCGTCCCGCAACGTGGACGTGTGGGTGGTGGCCCTGGTGACCCTGGCCCTGCTGTTCATCGTCCACCGCCTGTCCCGCACCAACGTGGCCGAGCCCCTGGCCGGGCTCACCCGCCAGGTGGAGCGCTTCGCCCGGGGAGACCTCGCGGCCCGCGCCCCGGACGGCGCCCCCGGCGAGATCGGCCTGCTGGCCGGGCGCTTCAACGCCCTCGCCGAGACCGTCGCCCGCCAGACCGAGGAGCTGGTCAAGGAGCGGGAGTACGAGCGCAACATCGTCCAGAACATCACCAGCGGCGTGGTGGGCCTCGACGCCGAGGCCCGGGTCACCACCTGGAACGGCGCCATGGCCCGGCGCTACGGCGTCCCGGCCGAGGCGGCGGCGGGCCGCCCGGTGGAGGACCTCTGCCCCGAGGTGTTCGACCCCGCCGTGGCCACCGCGGTCCGGGAGCTGCTGGCCGGCGCGCGGGAGCGCTTCGACCTGGTGGGCCTGTCCCACCCCACCGCCCACGCCGGGGACCACGTCATGGACGTGCGCGGACGGGCTCTGCTGGACGGCGCCGGGCACACCTACGGGGTGGTGCTGGCGGTGGACGACCGCACCGAGCAGGTGGCCCTGACCGCCCAGCTGCGCCACGCCGAGAAGCTGGCCACCATCGGCCAGCTGGCCGCCGGCCTGGCCCACGAGATCGGCACCCCCCTCAACGTGATCAGCGGCCGCGCCGAGTTCGTGCTCAAGAAGCTGCCCGAGGGGGACGACCTGCGCCGCCACCTCACCCGCATCGTGGCCCAGATCGACCGCATCTCGGGCATCGTCTCCCAGATGCTGGTCTTCGCCCGCAAGCGCCCGCCCCGCAAGGCCCGCCTGGAGGTGGCCGAGCTGGTGGACACCGTCGTGGACCTGGTGGCCCACCCCCTGGACCGCGCCGGCATCGCCCTCGAGACCGACATCCCCAAGGACCTGTGGCTCGACGCCGACCCGGACCAGGTCCAGCAGGTGGTCATCAACATCCTGATCAACGGCATCCAGGCCATGGGCAGCGGCGGCACCTTCCGGGTGCGGGCCACCACCCTGTGCCTGCCGTCCCGCGGCTACGCCACCTACGTGGGCCTGTCCGTCGCCGACACGGGGCCCGGCATGCCCCCCGACGTGCGGGACCACATCTTCGACCCGTTCTTCACGACGAAGGAGCCCGGCAAGGGCACCGGCATGGGCCTGCCCGTGGCCCAGGGCATCGTCAGCGCCCACGGCGGCTGGATCGAGGTGGAGAGCGCCCCCGGCGCCGGGAGCTGCTTCACCGTCTACCTGCCCCAGTCCACCTCCGACGCCGACACCGACGCCCCGGCCCCCGGCGCGGAGGGCGCGCCTTGAGCGCCCCCCGCCCGCGACCCCTGGGCCCCTGCCCGATCCTGGTGGTGGACGACGACCGGGAGATGGCCGACCTGCTGGCCGAGATCCTGGTCGACGAGGGCTACTCCGCCCGCACGGCCACCGGCGCGCGGGAGGCCCTGTGGATGCTCGACTCCGTGCGCTTCCCCCTGGTGATCACCGACCTGCGGATGCCGGGCTCGTCGGGCATGGACCTGCTGGCGTCCATCCGGCGCCACCACCCGCAGACGGAGGTCATCATGATCACCGCCTTCGGCACGATCGACACCGCCATCGAGGCGATCCGCCAGGGGGCCTACGACTACATCACCAAGCCGTTCAAGACCGGCCAGATCCTCGCCGTGGTGCGCCGCGCCCTCGAGAAGATCGGCCTGCAGGACGAGGTGCGGCGCCTGAAGGAGACCGGCGCCGGCCGCTTCCACGACATGGTGGGCGTCTCCCCGGCCATGCAGGCGGTGTTCGACTACATCCGCCGGGTCGCCCGCAGCCCGGCCAGCGTGCTGATCACCGGCGAGTCGGGCACCGGCAAGGATCTGGCGGCCCGGGCCCTCCACGCCGAGAGCGGCCGCGCCGGCCCCTTCGTGCCGGTCAACTGCGCCGCCGTGCCCGAGACCCTCATGGAGGGGGAGTTCTTCGGGGTGAAGCGGGGCGCCTACACCGACGCCCGGGAGGACCGCAAGGGCCTGTTCGAGCAGGCCGCCGGCGGCACCCTGTTCCTGGACGAGGTGGGCGAGATCCCGCTCCCCCTCCAGAGCAAGCTGCTCCGGGCCCTGCAGGACCGCACGGTGCGCCCGGTGGGCGGCGACAGGGAGATCCGCACCGACGTGCGGGTGGTGGCGGCCACCAACACGGACCTGAAGGCCCGCGCCGCGGCCGGCACCTTCCGGGAGGACCTGTACTACCGCCTGGACGTGATCCCCCTCCACCTGCCCCCCTTGAGGGACCGGCCCGAGGACATCCCGCTGCTGGCCGAGGCCCTGGTGGACCGCTTCGCCCGGGAGAACGGCAAGACCGCCCCCACGGTGTCGGCCGCCGCCCTGGAGCGCCTGCGCCGCCACTCCTGGCCGGGCAACATCCGGGAGCTGGCCAACGTGATGGAGCGGGCGGTGATCCTGGCGAACGGCCCCGAGCTGGGCGCGGCCGAGCTGGCTGCCGGCGCCGGGCCCCAGGAGGCCGCCGGGCCCGGGCCCGGCCCCCGGCCTCCCGCCGGGGGCGTGACCCTGGAGGAGCTGGAGCGGGGCTACATCCTGCGGGTGCTGGAGGAGTCCGACGGCAACCGTTCCCTGGCGGCCGAGCGCCTGGGCATCGACCGCAAGACCCTGTACCGCAAGCTCCTGCGCTACGGCGTCGAGGGCGACTAAAGGCGCACCGGCCCCCTTGGAACGGCCCCGGGGGACGCGTATCATCCCGCCATGGCCCGCCCCACCCTCTACCTGATCGACGGCAACGCCCAGATCTACCGGGCCTTCTTCGCGGTGCGGGGCTTCTCCACCTCCCGGGGCCTGCCCACCAACGCCGTCTACGGCTTCGCCACCATCATGAACAAGCTGCTGGGGGAGAAGAAGCCCGACGCGGTGGTGGTCTGCTTCGACGGCCCCGGCCCCACCTTCCGCCACGACCGCTACGAAGACTACAAGTCCACCCGCCAGAAGATGCCCGAGGAGCTGGTCGTCCAGCTCCCGTACATCCGGAAGCTGGTCGCCGCCATGAACCTGGCCCAGGCCGAGCAGTCCGGCTACGAGGCCGACGACCTGATCGGCGCCCTGGCCCGGCGCGGCACGGCCGCCGGCTACGACGTGGTCATCGTCTCCGGCGACAAGGACATGATGCAGTTGGTGGACGACCACGTGGGCCTCTACGACGCCATGAAGGACCGCTTTTCCGGCGCGGCGGAGGTGAAGGAGAAGTTCGGCGTGGAGCCCGCCCGGGTCACCGACGTGATGGGCCTGATGGGCGACAGCTCCGACAACGTCCCCGGCATTCCCGGCGTGGGGGAGGTCACGGCCAAGAAGCTCATCGCCCAGTTTCACGACCTGGAGTCGGTCCTGGCCGGCGCCGACGAGATCGCCGCCAAGGGCGTGCGGGAGAAGGTCCGGGCCCACGCCGACCTGGCCCGGCTCTCCAAGGAGCTCGTCACCATCGACACCGACGTCGAGCCTCCCGTGTCCATCGAGGAGGCGAAGGTCCGGGCCCCCGACGCGGAGGCCCTCACCGCCCTCTACCGGGAGCTGGAGTTCACCAGCCTGCTGGGCACGGTGGAGGCCCCCTCGGCCAGCGCCCGCACCGCCGGCAAGGCCTACCGCGCCGTGTGCGACCGGCGCGCCCTGGACCACCTCATCGCCCGCATCCGCACCCGGGGCGAGGTGAGCGTGGACCTGGAGACCACCGCCCTCGATCCCTTCCGGGCCGACATCGTGGGCTTCGCCCTCTCCCTGGTGCCGGACGAGGGCTACTACGTGCCCGTGGCCCACACCGGCGAGGGGCACGAGGACCAGCTCCCCAGGGACGACGTGGTCGAGGCCCTGCGCCCGGTGCTGGAGTCGGACGCCGTCACCAAGGTCGGCCAGAACCTCAAGTTCGACCTCCAGGTCCTGCACCGGGCCGGGGTGGCCCTCGAAGGCGTGCGCTTCGACACGATGATCGCCGCCTACCTGGTCAACCCCAACCGCCGCAGCCACGGCCTGGACGCCCTGGCCCTGGAGTACCTCAACCACCGCACCATCGCCTACGAGGAGGTCACCGGCAAGGGCCGCGCCCAGGTCTCCTTCGCCGAGGTGCCCGTGGCCACCGCGGCCGAGTACGCCGCCGAGGACGCCGAGATCGCCCTCAGCCTCAAGGAGAAGCTGGCGCCCCTCCTCAAGGAGCACGACCTCGTCGCCCTGTTCGACGAGATGGAGATGCCGCTCCTGCCGGTGCTGGCCCGCATGGAGCGCACCGGCTTTCTGATCGACGTGCCGTACCTGGAGGCGATGTCCAAGGAGATGGAGGGCCACATCGACCGCTTCGTGGCCGAGATCCACGCCATCGCCGGGGAGGCATTCAACGTCGCCTCGCCCAAGCAGCTCCAGGTGATCCTGTTCGACAAGCTGGGCCTCAAACCCCTCAAGCGCACCAAGACCGGCTACTCCACCGACGAGGAGGTCCTGGTGCAGCTGGCCAAGGAGCACCCCCTCCCCGAGAAGATCCTCACCCTGCGCCAGTACATGAAGCTCAAGAGCACCTACGTCGACGCCCTGCCGGCCCTGGCGGACCCGGAGACGGGGCGGGTGCACACCTCCCTGAACCAGACCGTGGCGGCCACCGGCCGGCTGTCCTCCACCGAGCCCAACCTGCAGAACATCCCGGTCCGCACCGAGGACGGCCGCCGCATCCGGCGCGCGTTCATCTGCCCCGAGGGCACGAAGCTGCTGGCCGCCGACTACTCCCAGATCGAGCTGCGCATCCTGGCCCACCTGGCCGAGGACGAGGCCCTGATCGCGGCCTTCCGCGACGGGGACGACATCCACCGCCGCACCGCCGCCCACGTCTTCGGCCTCGACGAGGGCCTGGTGACCCCCGACATGCGGCGCTTCGCCAAGACGATCAACTTCGGCATCATCTACGGCATGGGGGCCTACTCCCTGGCCCAGGACCTCGGGGTCTCCCAGCGCGAGGCCAAGGAGACCATCGAACGCTACTTCGCCACCTACGCCGGGGTGCGCGCCTGGATCGACCGGACCCAGGCCGAGGCCCGGAAGCGGGGCTTCGTCACCACCCTGTTCGGCCGCCGCCGCGACGTCCCCGAGATCAACGCCTCGAACGCCCAGGTCCGCGCCGCCGGCGAGCGCACGGCGGTCAACTCGGTGATCCAGGGCACCGCCGCCGACGTGATCAAGCGCGCCATGATCCGCATCGACCAGCGCCTGCGGGAAGAGGCCCCCGGGGCCCGCATGCTGCTCCAGGTCCACGACGAGCTGATCTTCGAGGTGGACGCGGGGGCGATCGAGCCCGTCACCGCCCTGGTGCGGCGCGAGATGGAGGGAGCGGCCGAGCTCAAGGTGCCTCTGGTGGTGGACACCGGCGTGGGCGCCAACTGGGACGAGGCCCACTAGGCGATGCCGGTCTGCCCCCTGTGCGGCGCCGCCCTCGAGGGCGAGGGGCACGTCTCCCGCAAGGACGCCTGCCCCGTCTGCCACGCCGACCTGCACGCCTGCCACGCCTGCGCCCTGCACGACCCGAATGCCCACAACCAGTGCCGCGAGCCCCGCGCCGAGTGGCAGCCGCGCCGGGACAAGGCCAACTTCTGCGACTTCTTCGAGCTGGCCGGCCCCCCGGCGGGGGGCGGCGGCGATGACCGGGAGGCGGAGCGCAAGCGCCGCCTGGACGACCTGTTCAAGAACCTGTGAGCCGGGGCCCGGACCCGGACGGATGCATACCGGAAACACCGCCTTGACTGACGCCGTGACCGACGCCGTGACCGACGCCATCCCGCCCTTCGGCGCCCCGGCGCCCCTGCCCGCCGGGCGGCCGCCCCTGCCGCCCTTCGACCTGGACCTGCTGCCCGCGCCTTTGCGGGACTTCGCCGCCGACGTCGCGGCCCGCGCCGGCAGCCCCCCGGCCGTGCCCGCCGTGGGCCTTACCGTGGCCCTGGGGGCGGTGGTGGGGCGCCACGTGGGGATCCGGCCCCGGGCCGGCGACCCGCGCGTCACCGTCGCCAACCCGTGGGGGGCCCTGGTCGCGGAGGGGGAGGCGTTCACCGACAGCGGGGCCCTGGCGGAGGCGACCGGCCCCCTGGAGCGGCTGGAGTGGCGGGCCCACGAGGACTTCGTGCGGGACGACGCCTACCACCGCGCCCGCCTGGACGCCTACCGGGTGGCCCGGACCGTGTGGCGCGAACGGGTCCGCCGCGCCGCCCGGGAGGGGCAGGACCCGGCGGCCCTGGCCGCCCTCCACCCCCCCGAGCCCGCGCCCCCGGCCGTGCGCCGTTACCGCACCGCCACCGGCACGCCCCGCAACCTGGTGCGCCTGCTCACCGCCCACGCCGGCGGCCTGCTTCTGGAGGCGGGGGACCTGGCCGCCTGGGTGCGGCACCGGGCGGGGCCCGAGCGGGAGGGGGAGCGGCGCTTCCTGCTGGCCTGCGCCGACGGCAACGCGCCGGGGGTGGACCTGGACCTGCCGGACGGCACCGGCCTGCACTGCCCCCACCCCTGCCTGTCGGTCCTGGGGTGGCTCACGGCCGACGCCCGGGCCCGGCTCCTGGCCCCCGGCATCCCGGCGGCGGGCGCCCACGAGCTGCTGGCGCGCTTCCCCCTGACGTACCTGCTGGACGGCCCCCGGGAGCCGGCGGAGCCCGACCGCCCCGCGGAGGCCGGGCCAAGGGACCGGGCGGTGGCCGTGTTCGAAACCCTGGACCAGGCGCTACGGGGCCGGCCCCACGGGGCGGGCATCCACGCCCTCGGCTTCGAGGCCGAGGCCCAGGGCTTCGCCGACCTGTGGCAGGCCGAGCGGGCCCGCCGCCTGGCCGGGACGGTCCCGGACGGCCTCGCCCTGGCCCTGGCGGCCCAGGGGGAGGCGATGCCCGCCCTGGCCCTGCTGCTGCACCTGGCCGAGGGGGTGGAGGCCGGGCGGGGCGAGGCGCCCGTCTCCCTGTGGGCCGCCCGCCGGGCCGCCGTGTGGTGCGACCAGCTGGAGGCCCACGCCCGCCGCCTGCACCGGGCGGAGGCGCCGGCCGAGGTGGGCGGGGCGCGGCTGCTGCTGGAGCGGCTGCTGGCCGGGGAGCTGCCGCGCCCCTTCACCCTGCGGGACGTGTACCGGCGCCACTGGACCGGCCTCGCCAGCCGGGATCGGGCCCGGGAGGCGGTGCGGGTGCTGGAGCGCCACGGCTACCTGGCCGCCGAGCCCGTGCCCACCACGGCCCGGGGCGGCAAGCCCACCCGCATCTATCACCTCAACCCCCGCGCCGGAGAGGCGGCGGAGGGTTCGGCCTAGGCCCTACGGGGCCGTTTCGGTGGGCAGCTGCCCGTACCAGCGGGCCAGGGTCTCCCGCACCGTCCGCACCAGCCGGGTGCCGTCGTAGGGCTTGCGGATGAAGTCCGAGGCCCCCTTGCCCATGGCCTTGAGCCAGTTGGGCATCGTGCCGTGGGCCGTGAGGAACAGCACCGGGATCTCGCGGGTCTCCGGGTCGCCCTGGAGCTTCTCGAAGGCGATGAAGCCGTCGTCCCCGGGCATCGAGATGTCCAGGATGATCAGGTCCGGCATCGCCTCGTGGGCGCGGGCCACCGCCTCCTTGCCGTCGTAGGCGCAGACCACGTCGAAGCCGGCGTGCTCCAGGCGCACCTGCACCGCCCGGGTGATGTCCCTGTCGTCGTCGGCCACCAGGATCTTCATGGGTCCTCCTTGTCTGCGCCGGGGGGCGTCCCGTCCGCCTCCAGCGCCTTGCGCACCACCGCGACCAGCTCCACGCCGTCGTAGGGTTTGGCCACGAACCCGGCCGCGCCCAGCGCCGCGGCCCGCTCCCGGTTTGCGTCCTGGGGATTGGCGGTGAGGAACAGCACCGGGATCCGGGCCGTTTCGGGCTCGGCGCGCAGCCGCTCCAGCACGGTGAAGCCGTCCCCGGCGGGCATCTTGATATCCAGCAGGATCACGCCGGGTCCGCCGTCCCGCGCCAGGCGCAGGGCCTCGGCCCCGTCCCGGGCCGCGAGCACGGCGAAGCCCGCCTTGCCCAGGCGCACCTTGAGGGCCGCCACGATGTCGGCGTCGTCGTCCGCCACCAGGACGGTGGCGGGCGCCTCCGGGGCGCGCCGGGCGAAGGGCCACCAGCAGCGGCCGGTCCCGGCGCCCCCGCTCATGCGAGCCCCCCTTCCGGGACGGCCGGGGCGGGCCACGGGCCGGCGTCCGCCCGGGCGCCGGCGGCCGCCTCCACGAGGGGCAGCTCTACGGCGAAGCGGCTCCCCCGCCCGGGCTCGCTCGCCACGTCGATGCGGCCGCCGTGGCGCGCCACGATCTCGGCGCAGATGGACAGGCCCAGCCCCAGGCCGCTCTTGCTGTGCCCCTCGGGGTCGGCCTGGTAGAAGCGGTCGAAGGCCCGGCGCTGCTGGACGGCGTCCAGGCCCCGGCCGGTATCGGTCACTTCGATCCAGGCCACGCCCCGGGGCCGCTCGGCCCGCACCCCCACGGTGACCTCGCCGCCACCGGAGGTGAACTTCAGGGCGTTGGAGACCAGGTTCGCCAGCACCTGCCGCAGTCGCCGCCGGTCGCCCCGCACCGGCACCGGCTCCTCGCCGCTCACCAGGGCCAGGCGCAGGCCTTGGCGCTGGGCCTGGGGGGCGAAGGTCTGGAGGGTCTCGGCGGCCAGGCCGGGCAGGTCCACGGCCTCCAGCTCCAGGGTGAACTCCCCGGAGTCCAGGCGCGACAGGTTCAGCAGGTCCTCGATCATCCCGGCGAGGTGGTGGCCGTTGGCCCGCACCGTCTCCAGGCACTCCCGCTGGGCCGACGTCAACTGCCCTGGCACCCCCTCCAGGACCAGGGCGGCGAACTCGCAGATGGCGGTCAGGGGGGTGCGCAGCTCGTGGGAGAGCTTGGCGATGAACTCGTCCTTGGCCAGCCCCAGGCGCATCAGGTGGCGGTTGGCGCTCTGCAGGGACTGCTCGTGGGCCACCACGGTGTCCTGCAGGCGCTTGACCTCCAGGAGCCCCGCCAGGCGGGCCCGCAGCTCGGCGCCGTGGAAGGGGTGGCCGATGCACTCGTGGGCCCCCGCCTCCAGGGCGGCCACCCGGTCCGCCACCCGGTCCCGGGTGACGGCGATGACGGGCACGAAGCGGGGATAGGGCGTGGCCCCCAGGCCCCCCAGCAGGTCGGCCAGGGGGCCGCCGTCCGGGCCGGTCAGGTCCACCAGCACCAGGTCGGCCTCGGGTAGGGCGGCGTGGGCGGCCTCCGGGGCCACCCGGCGCACCCGGTGGCCGCCGGCCTCGCAAGCACTGCCCAGTTTGCCCGCCCGTTCCGGATCGGTTCCGACGATCAGGATCGCCGCCATCCATCCTCCCCACGCGGTGGGGGCGGATCGGCCCCCTTCCCCCGTTCGGCCGATCGGCCGATCGGCTTGAGGCGGACCTGATGGGGATCACAGGGCCCGGCTGACCACCCGCAGGTCCGGGTCCTCGGCGCTGGTGCGGACGGAGAAGCCCAGGCCCTTGATCATCCGGAGCATGCCCGTGTTCTGGGCCAGCACCTCCCCCTCCATGGCGGTCAGGCCCCGGCGGGCGGCGATGTCCATCAGGCGGCGCATCAGGCGGCTGCCGATGCCCTTCTGGTGCCAGGCATCGGCCACCACCACGGCGAACTCGCAGGTCTCCCCGTCCGGGTTGGTCACGTAGCGGGCCACGGCCAGCTCCACCTCCGCCCCGTCCCGCTCGGTCACGGCCACCAGGGCCATCTCCCGGTCGTAGTCGATCTGGGTGAAGCGCACCAGCATCTCCGGGGTCAGCTCCTGCAAGAGGTGCATGAAACGGAAGTACTTGGATTCGGGGGAGAGCCCCCGCACGAAGGCCTGCTCGATCTCGGCGTCCTCCGGGCGGATCGGGCGGATGGTGATGTCGGTGCCGTCCGGCAGCTGCCACCGGTCCACCAGGTCGGCGGGGTAGGGGTGGATCGCCACGTGGTCGTAGCGCCCGGTGGCCGGGGCGTGGTGGTCCACGTTGATGCGGGCGTCCATGGCCACGGCGCCGTTCTCGTCCACCCACAGGGGGTTGATGTCCAGCTCCCGCACCTGGGGCAGCTCGCAGACCATCTCCGAGACCCGCATCAGCACGGCCTCCAGGGCCTTGGTGTCGGCCGCCGGCATGTTGCGGAACGGCCCCAGCAGGCGCGCCACCCGGGTGTGGGACATGAGGCTGCGGATCAGGAACTCGTTGAGGGGGGGCAGGGCCACGGCCCGGTCGTGCATCACCTCCACGGCGGTGCCCCCGGCGCCGAACACGATGGCGGGGCCAAAGGCCGGGTCCCGCAGCACCCCCACCATCAGCTCCCGGCCGTGGCCCCGGGCCATCATGGGCTCCACGGTCACGCCCCCGAGGCGGGCCTCGGGCTTGAGGCGGCGGGCCTCGTCCATCAGGTCGTTGAACACCGCCCGCACGGCGTGGGCGTCCCGCACCCCCAGGCGCACGCCCCCCACGTCCGACTTGTGGGAGATGTCCGGCGAGCTGATCTTCATCGCCACGGGGAAGCCCACCGACTCGGCCAGCACCAGGGCCTCGGAGGCGGAGCGGGCCTCCACCGCCCGCACCACCGGCACCCCGAAGGCGGCCAGCACCGCCTTGGACTCCACGGTGGTCAGCGTGTCGCGCCGGTCGGCCAGCACCCCCTCGATGATCAGGCGGGCACCTTCCACGTCCGGCTCGCTGCGCCGCCCCAGGGGCCCGGGCACCTGCATCAGCAGCTGCCGGTTGCGGTGGTGGCTGGCCAGGTAGGAGAAGGCCTCCACCGCCGCCGCCGGGGTGCGGAAGTGGGGCAGCTTGCGGCGCGCGAAGCGGCGCCGGGCCGCCGCCACGTGCTGCCCCCCCATCCAGCAGGCCAGCACCGGCTTGGGGGCGCCCTTGGCCGCCTCCAGCACCGCCCGCGCGGCCCGGTCCGGGTCGGTCATGGCCTGGGGGGTGAGCAGCACCAGCACCCCGTCGGTGTTGGGGTCCTCCAGGGTGGCGGAGACGGCCTCCCGGTAGCGGTCCGGGGGGGCGTCCCCCAGGATGTCCACCGGGTTGCCGTGGGACCAGTGGGCCGGCAGGGCCTTGTCCAGGCGCGAGAGGGTTTCGGGGCCCAGGTCGGGCACGGTCAGCCCCAGGTCCACCGCCCGGTCCGCCGCCAGCACCCCGGGGCCGCCGCCGTTGGTGACGATCCCCAGGCGGGGCCCGTGGGCGGTGTGGTCGCTGGCCAGCACCTCGGCCGCGGCGAAGAGCTGGGACAGTGTGGCGGCCCGCACCGCCCCGGCCCGCTCCAGGGCGGCGTCGAACACGTCGTCGAAGCCCACGATGGCGCCGGTGTGGGAGGCGGCGGCCCGGGTCCCCTCCCGGTGGCGGCCCACCTTGACCACCACCACCGGCTTGATGCGGGCCGCGGCCCTGAGGCCGCTCATGAAGCGGCGGGCGTTTCGGATCCCCTCCACGTAGCACAGGATGCTGCCGGTGGCCGGGTCCAGGGCCAGGTAATCGAGCACGTCGCCGAAGCCCACCTCGGCGGTGTTGCCCAGGGACACCACGGCGGAGAAGCCCACCCGCCGCTCCACCGCCCAGTCCAGGATCGCCGTGCACAGGGCCCCGGACTGGGACACCAGGGCCACGTCTCCGGGCAGGGCCGTGTTCTTGCTGAAGGTGGCGTTGAGCCCCGTGGGGGGCGCCATGATCCCCAGGCAGTTGGGCCCCAGCACCCGCACCCGGTGGCGGCGGGCGGCGTCGGTGAGGGCCTCGGTGAGGGCGCGGCCCGCCGGCCCCACCTCGTCGAAGCCCGCCGACAGCACCACGGCGGCCCGCACGCCGTACTCCCCGCACCGCGCCACCACGTCGGGCACCGTCGGGGCCGGGGTGGCGATCACCGCCAGGTCCACGGGCTTGCCGATGGCCTCCAGGTCCGGGAAGCAGTCCCGGCCCTGCACCCGGCGGCGCTTCGGGTTGACCGGATAGACGGGTCCCTGGAAATCCCCCGCCAGCAGGTTGCGGAACACCTGGGCGCCCACGGCCTCGTCCCGGTCGCTGGCGCCGAACACGGCCACGGAGCGCGGCCGGAACAGTCGGTCGAGGTAATGGCGGCCCATGGGCACTCCCCTCCTGGTCTTGGGTCCCCGCCCCCCGGGCGCTGCCTCCCCCCGACATTATCGGTCATGCCGGCCGCGAGGCCCACCCCCCGATGACCCTCGGCCGCCGCCCCGCCGCCGCCGATAAGGAACGGGGGGCGGAAGGGGCCGGAAAGGGGAGCCCGTGCACATCGACCGGATCAGCGAGCTGACCACCGTCCTGCAGGCGTCCATCTCGCCGGTGGCCCTGATCTCCGGCGTCGGCCTGCTGCTGCTTTCCCTCACCAACCGTTTCGGACGCCTCACCGACCGGGCCCGGGCGCTGCACGACCGGATCCACGCCGGGTCTGCCGAGGACGCCGCCGAGCTGGAGCGTGAGGTCCGGATCCTCTACCGGCGCTCCCGCATCCTGCGGGCCTCCATCAGCCTGGCGGCGGCCAGCATCCTGTCCGCCAGCCTGCTCATCGCGGCGCTCTTTCTGGCCTACCTGTTCGACGCCCCGGCGCGGGACCCGGTGGCGATGCTGTTCGCCCTGAGCTTCTTCACCCTGGTGGCCTCGGTGGTGCTGTTCATCGAGGACGTGGGCCTGTCCCTCGGCGCCCTGCGCCTGGCCTTGGGGCCCCACCTGGCGCCGGGCCCTCCCGCTCCCGGCGCGCCCCGGCACGAGGCCACCGCCTTCATCGCCCGCCCCGCCCCCGCCGAGGACCCCGCCTCCCGGAACCGCGAGCGCGTCTAAAGGGCCTACTTGTAGGCCACGGCCGCGCTGGTGGGGCCGGCCAGGGGGAGGGTCTCGAACCGCGTGAACCCCGCCTCGCCGCACCAGGCGCGGAAATCGGCCCCCGTGTAGTCGAAGCCGTCGCCGGTCTCGATGAGCATGTTGAGGGACATCAGCAGGCCGAAGGCGTTCTGCCGCCGCGCGTCGTCGATCAGGTTCTCGATCACGATGAAGGCCCCGCCCTCCGGCAGGGCGTCGAACGCCTTGCGGATCAGCAGCTTCTTCTTCTCCAGGTTCCAGTCGTGCAGGACGTTGCCCATGGTGACCACGTCCGCCTCCGGCAGCGGGTCGGCGAAGAAGTCGCCCGCGACCACCTCGATGCGCCCGTCCATGCCCGCCGCCTCGACCTGCCTGCGGGCCAGGGGCGCCACCGCCGGCAGGTCGAAGCTGCGGAACGTCAGGTGCACGTGACGCGCGCCCACGGTGCGGGACAGCAGCGCCAGCGCGCCACCAACGTCGCTCACCGTGCGGTAGCGGGAGAAGTCGAACTTGTCGGCCAGCTGCGCGAAGTTCGCCGCCTGGAACCCGGTCATGGCGTCGAGGAACACCCCGAGGCGGGCCTCGTTGGCGTACAGCTCCTCGAACATCGGCTTGCCGTGGACCTTGATCTCGTTCTGCGGCTGCCCGGTCCGGAGGGCGGTGCCGAGGTGGTTCCAGAAGCCGAACAGGCGCGTGTTGAGCATCTCCGGCAGGCCGCCGATGTACGCCGGGCCGTTCCGGTCCAGGAACGCCGCGGTCTCCGGCGTGTTCCGGTAGCGGCCCTCGGGGCCGTCGCCGTCGCGCTCGAGGAACGCCAGGGCCACCAGGGCGTCGAAGAAGTCGTAGGTGCCCCGCGGATGCAGCCCCAGGGCCTCCCCGAGCTCGGGCGCGGTCTTCGCGCCGTCCCCCAGGGTCGTGAACAGGTCCAGTTCCACGGCCGTGAGCAGCACCTTGGACGCCCAGAAGGCGGTCGCCGTCTGCATGATCCGGCCCGGGTCGAGCTCGGCTTCCATCTTAGGTGCCCCCTTCGCTTGAACGTAAGACTCCGGCCAGAGCGGCGGGCTCCGCAGGGCCGGCAGCCGCGCGGTGATCGGTCAGGAAGCAGGCAGTCTATCCGGCCGCCCAGGCCGGGTCAAAGCGCCATGCAGTCGGCCCAACCCCGGGCGCGGGCACCTACAAAGGCCTGCGAGCGCGCGACCTTTTCGCGGGAAGAGGGCGTGCGTGTCCCGAGCCTAGAGGAGGGCCGCATAGACATCCTGGGGGCCGACCCGGTCTTGGACACCACCAAAGGAGGATGCCCCCTGAGGCCTAGCACGACGACGCCCCTGCCAGCCAACTTAGAAGAACAACTGCAACAACACACTTGCGACAATCATTAGAATGCCTCCACCAATCAGCAACCGATACCGCCACGTCTTCCACCGAGACGATACTGTGGCAAGTATCAGGTTCTCGTACAAAAACCTATAAGACACCAACATTGTCCCAAAGTTATTCCGATAAAGGTAGATCACAAACATCAGAAGAACCGCGAGAACCACGGCCGTCGAAAATGCCAATCCGGAAGAAAACACGGCTGTTCCAAACTTGACCGCCCACAAGCGTTTTGCTTCTTCTCCTAACGTATCTTGAATAGCTTTTCGATATATAACCAGAGCGGGACCGACAATGGCGAGTACCAGCAATACGATCGACCTGGAACTACTCCAAGCGGCATCCGCTTTTTGAAGGATTCGACTTCGGTGCTCAGCCCTCGACGCGAGCGAGCGCTCAAAGTTGTCAAAGTATTCGCTCAACCCCTCGTACGCGTCTACCGGAAGCTTTCTCCGCGAGCGACACGATCTGACCAAGGATTTTCCATACAACGCAATCCCGCGGGCTTCATAAAGATCATCGTGGTCCCATTCCCGTGTCTTACGCGCAATATCGACAAGCCCGTCCCTCAGGTCGTCGACCAGTTGTTGATACGTTATGGCCTCGTCTGAACTAAGCCGGTGTGTAGTAGTGAGGCTATCAGCGCTCGGGTCGTGATGCTTGTGTTTGTGGAAAGTATATTTTGTATAATAAAAAACCTGTCTTACGACTACATCTCCGCTCTCCCTTGAGATTTGAATTTCCTTTGAAGTTGGCGAGGTATACGCATAGGTGAACTTTGTAATGCCATCAGCTTCGATCAGGAAATCTACCCTGTGAAGCGTCCGGGCGCCACAGGACTCAAGTGCTTCGACCAGTCGCTCAAATAACAGCGCGAACTCAGAGTGCCCATGGTCCGCAGAAACAACGGCGGCATTCGCTCGCTCTAGCGCTTGGTCGACTGTCTCCTTGTCATACGGATTCT
>Ga0210124_1000247_pt1 | contig 29887 bp, 20 predicted proteins | sample Muzzi_PWC_D2_FD_185554 | JGI IMG/M metagenome (GOLD analysis project Ga0210124, IMG submission 185554) | Wetland microbial communities from San Francisco Bay, California, USA, that impact long-term carbon sequestration - Muzzi_PWC_D2 (SPAdes) | ecosystem: Environmental > Aquatic > Marine >... | reverse complement strand
CGCTTTATGGTCCCGGCACGCGCCCCATTCCCTCGAACCGAACCTTCCACCGCCTGGACCGACCACCGAGACGCACTCGAGTTCCCCATCAACCCAAGCCAACGGCGTTAGTCCGACAGACTCCTAGCCCACAAGGAGCCCTTACCCATCGGGCGAGAGCGCAGGCGGCTCGGGCCCCCGGTGGGTAAGGGCTTCTGAGCTGGATACAAAGCGGCGCGCCATGCTGGGGATGCTAGGGCGCGTCGTGGACCGTGCGGGCGCCCGCGCGGACCCGCCACTCCAGCGGGTCCTGCGCATCTTCCACCCCGTAGTCCACGGGCAGCTCCAGCCGATGGCGCGCGCCGTGCAGGTCCCGAGGAGCGTGGCGGGATCGAACTAATCGCCGAGGGCGGTGATGGCGTCGTTGCGACGACGCGGTTCGTACGGCAGGCAAGTCCAAGCATGCGGCGACGAGCGGGCAAAGCCCGCTCTACACGGCGCCGGGACGTCTCTTGTAGCAGCGGGCTCGCCCGCACTCGGCCGCTGACCTCACCGAGCGGCAATGCCTTGGGCGAAGATGGCGATCTCCGCGGCCGTGGCCGCGCCGAGATCGATCAAGCCGTCCTGGCGGTCGATGCGCCACCCGTGGATCGCGCCGTCGGCCGGGTCGAGGGCGTAGAGGTATTGCCCGTTCGCCGTGATGGCCATATCGATCGGCCGGTTGGCGAACGCCGCCGTGTCGTCGAGGAGCGCCACGCTGCCGTCCTTTTCCGCGACGTCATAGGCGGAGATGTTCTGGCTCCCGGTGTTGGCGGTGAACACGTCGCCGCGTCGGTTACCCGCGATCCAGCACGTCGCCCGCTGGCCGTTGGCCACCGACGCGCTGATCACCTCCAACGTCCCATCGCCAAGAATCCGGTACGACGAGACCGCACCGCTGCCCGCTTCCGCAACCAAGAGATCGCCGCGGTGATCGAAGATGACGGCGAATGGCCCGAGGCCGCTCGACGGCGACGTCACGGGAGCCATGGCCGGGCGCCCGCGCCAGTCGACCGGGTAGACGAGAAGCTCATGATCCATCCGGTCCGTGACCACGAGGTTCTCGCCGGAGGGGTCGAATGCCACCTGGGAGAAGGCCCCGCCGCCCAGGGAGCGGGTAGCGTCCCCGATCGGGAGCAGCCGGCCCCCGCGGGTCAGATGGAACCCCGTGATGTTCGCCGCGTCGCCGGCGTTGAGGACGTAGACCAAGCGGTGGTCGACGGCCAGGCTGGTGGGAAGCGAGCCGCCGGAATCCACCTTGTCGGTGAGGTGGAGGCCGTCGTCTCCTACCCGGAAGACCGAGATCTCGTTACTCCCGCCATTGACCGCCAGCAGCCACCGATGGTTCTCGGTGAGCACCAGGGCCGCCTGCGAGGCCAGCGGATCCAGCCCATCGCCGGATCCGCTTCCCCCGGTCGCGACCGTGCCCACCTCCGTGAGGTGACCCGCCCCATCCCGGTCGAAGACGACCACCGCGTTGTCCGCCGCATTGGTCATCGCGTAGACGGCGCCGGCCACGTCGTCCCCGTCTCCATCGCTTGCGAGTGCACCCACGGCCGGTGCTACAAGCATCGCGGCCGTGACGACCGCCCAAAAGGTCTTGCTATTCATCTCACATCTCCTTTGTCGACGCGTGATCGCGTCCATCACTCGTGACGTCGGCCCACCCGCCGCCACTCCTACGCACACAACCGTAGAAGGCGCGGATGAAGGGCGAATAAAGGCGAGATGAAGATTCGGTAACGGCGCGGGGCTCCATCTTGCCTCCCCGCGACGACCGGAGTCGGATGCCGGCGGGAATCGTCGACGCCGCGCCGACACGCTACCGGCACGCCGCACTCGACCGGCTGGGCGGACAGTGGGCGTCGGCTACTCCCGCCGAGCGAACCAGAGCCCGGACCAGCGACGCCCACCGGGCGACGTCACGTGCAGGCGTGGAGCGTCAGCGCTTCCGCGCCATCACGAGCTGGCAGTCGTGGCTCACGCTACTGGCGGGCACGCCGAATTCGACCGCGGCAAGGTCCGGCGGTGACGACCCGGCGTCCCTTCGCATCGTGTGTTATGCAACGTGCTGCATCTTGTTGGCGAAGTCCCGGCCCGACGTGGCCGGCGGCAGGGGTCTACCATCCTTACGGTACAGCGCGATCGCTTCATCGACGATCTGACACAGTTCGTCGAAGACCGCCCTCTCGTCCGGACCATGGCATCCGCCGAGCAGCAGGCCCGGTGCACTCCCGATGTAGCAGTCGTCCTCGTCCGACCATTCCACGATCTTGGCGTATCGCGCGCTCTCTTTCATCTTTCGATCTCCTCGATAGCCGACCGGACGGCACGGATCTGGTACTGCTTGGCATCGTCACCGGACTTTCCAGATAGGGTAACGGTTTCGTTACGCGTGGATGAACAAAGTTTCGACGACTCCCCTTCCCTCCGCGATCCACGAATCCGGCCGCCGTCAGCTCGGCTATCAGCTCCCTGATTTTTGGTGGCATTCGCTCTTCATCTCCTGAGCCGTTCCAGACAATTCACGCACGTAGCTCGGCTCCCTCACCGCTTCCGCGCCAGCACGAGCTGGCAGTCGTGGACGTGCACCGTGCGGGCGCCCGCCCGGACACGCCACTCCAGCGGGTCACGGACCTCGTCCACCTCATAGTCCAGCGGCAGCTCCAGACGATTGCGCTCGCCGCCCAGCGCCCCCAGTAGGGCGTCGCCATCGAACTGCTCGGCCGGTGCGGTGATCGCGTCGTTCCATGCGTACGGGCAGCTGATGATCAGCCCCCCGCCGCGACGCAGCAGGGCGTCGGCCTGCCCGAGGACCAGCCGCGGCCGGGCAGCCGAGTCCAGCACGTTGAGCAGCAGCACCGCATCGAAGGACTCCGCCTCGAAGGGCGGATCCGCCGCGTCCCCCACGATGCCGGTGCCGACGAAGGCCCGCGCCAGAGGGAAGCTGGTATCCAGCCCGACCACGTCACCGCGCCCGTGCAGCCCGGCGCCGCACCCCACGTCGAGGATCGTCCCCTCCAGCCCCTCCACCAGCGCCGCGACCCCCGTGCGCAGCGGACTCTCCAACGGATCGAGATAGCTCCGCTCCAGCGCCGCCCCCCGCCGCAACGCCTCCCCCGCCCCGGCCAGGATCCGCGCCGAAACCGCGTCGGGCAGGTCTCGCCGCGCCAGCACCACCCCCGCCTCGCTCGCCAGCCACCCATCCGTATCCCGCAACACGATCGCCACCCCGTCCACCACCGGATAGGTCGCGAAACACGCCGGACACCCGTACCCCTCCGCCGACTCCCCCAACCGCGCCCACACCAACTGGCCGCCATCCACCCGACGGCAACGGGGACAGACAAGGGGCGGCTTCATGGAACGGTCAGTGGACGACACTCATGGCCATGTAAACGTACGAGTTAAACACCTGCGGGGCGCTCGTTCGAAGCGAATCCAGCCGATGAAATAAGATCACCTCTTCTTTGGAGACAGTCGCTCGAATATGTTCGAAAACTTGTTTACGGCATAGGGGGCAAAGAGAGTGAGACCGGCGAGTAAGAAATTGACAACTTTGTCCATCGACTCCGGCAATGTTCCCGTACTCGAAAAGGAATACAGTGCTACGGCGCCGAATCCGAGAAACATAAGTAGTATCACTATGGTGCCCATTAGTGCGATCATTCTACTAGAGCTTGCGCGCATTTCAGTGATGATCATCGGCTTACCTTCCGCGTCCAGCTTAATCCGGCTTATGCCGGCAGCGTCGATCTCCATCGCTGTTGTGTCAATGGGTTCCGATAAAGCATCCGAAAAGGACCAAACGGAAACCGTGAGCGCCGCGCGAATGAGCAGCAGGCTGATGACGGATCCAGCCAGAACCACAGCGACGATGGCATAGGTGAACCAGCGATCTGGCGCTACCCAAGTGCTAGCTTCAGCACCATGGGCGACCATCGGAATTGCGCTTACCAGGAGTGCAGTAGCCGGTAACTTGTATGGAACGCTGTCGATGACAGTCTTGACCTTTTTCATCGCGTAGCTCCAAGCGCAGTTGAGGTTACTGTAAAACCGCGCCGAACGATAACGGTTCGCACGGCACGGTACGTGCCGACTTCGACGCCTGGCGCCAGGCCATGGACCGCAGCGAACAGGTCCGCAATACATCGAGCTGATCAAAGAGGAGAAAGTGCTCCTGTTCAGACAACACCTCTAACCGGCTGTACCCGTCAATCCCCACCCGCAACCTACCGCGCGCGGCCCGCACACCGCCACACTCGCCAGCCATCCGTCCGTATCCCGCAGCACGATCGGTACCCCGTCGACCACCGGATAGGCCGCAAAACACGCCGGACACCCGTACCCGTCCGCCGCCGCCTCCAGCCGCGCCCAGACCAATCGCCCGCCCTCGACTCGACGGCAGCGAGGGCAGACGAGGGGTGGATTCATGGGACGGCCACGCAGATTTCGGGCACACATCTTGGAGAATTAGCGTCGCGAGAAAACCGTATGTTTCGAGACCGGACTCCCGGGTCGTGCATTTCCAACCCTTCGATTGCGAGTCTTCAGGTAGACGTTCACGGCTGAATCTGCACGTACCCTTGCTGGGCAAGTTGAATCAGACGGATTACGGCCCCCGTGGTGACCTTCACGCCCGGTAGTAGATCATCATTCGACCAGTTGTGGCCCTTCATGGAAACAGCGCACTCCTCGATCTCAACGCCCTGATGCAACAACCCAGCAATGAGCTCCTTATAGGGGTTACCGGTGCTAACCGCCCGATACGCATTGTATGCACTGTCATTGAGCGTGAGGTAGGCCACTTCGCCGTAAAAAAGCCCGATAATCTTCCCTTTAATATTATGCTCCTTATAATAGTTAGCCAAATGTTGCATATACTTGATACCCACTGGCATGTCGCCGCGAAATGCTAGGTGGTGCATATTGAAAACGATGTCTGCATTCTCTACCTTTACAGGAACGTCGATCCCAATCACGTTTTTCGATTGAACAGACATCACTTCATCCGCCATTGACGATTGCGGAAAGTATACGCTTACTAGCATCAGGGCGACTGAAAAGGCTTGTATGATATTCTCTGTTTTCAATTCACGTTCTCCTTCAGCTTGCCATGGCTACCCGCAGGCAGACCGTCATACATGTAGGCCTGGGCGATCTCTTCCCCAGCCTCATAGAGAGCCTCGTCCACAGAATCTACGTTGGCGGTAACGGCTCGGAAGCTCAGGATCGGAAACGGCCTTACAAGGGGCCGCCTGGTGGGGTGCGCTGCCAAGGTGCGCCAGAAGAACCAGCAGCGCACCTGCTGGGTAGGGCATGGCTAGGTAGCGGAAAACTCACCTCTCTCGCGACACATAACGTTCGGGCTGAGCGGCCGTCATAGCCAATCCGCTCTAGCCTCTTGTTATGTACTGTGAACACACGCCATCTCGCTCCCCACACACCGCAGTTAGAGTACTTCGATATTGATCGCCATGTTCGAGTCCTCGAGCTTGGTAGGATAGAAGCGCAACCGCTTGCCACGGATAAGTGGCTTACCGCGATCCGTCTCGATGATGTACGAACTCATGAAGAAGTACTGACCGCCGTCATCGGCTCTGAGGAATCCCGAGCCTTCACGGATGTACTCGATCTCACCTTCGATCTTCCCCGGCAGCTCGGCCTGCTCAAGTACTTCCTGACTCAGCTGGGTAACGCGAGTGATCCAAACACCGCTGGTCAGTGACCGCTCTCGGTCGATGCGCTCAGTCCCTCGCACATAGTGAGTTGGCACGTTCTTAAGGACGCAACATGCATAGTCAAAGGAGTAGGTGTTCCCGCGTCGTCCGGAACCAACCTCATCGACATTTATGAGGTTGTACTCTTGAGATTTGTTCGTGTACTTGTAGAGAACCGGTGACATGGCGGGAAACCGGAAACGGTAGGTGCTTCTGGATTTGCATGCGTCTGCCAGCCTCTGTAGGAACAACGTCTCATCGGGCGTGAAGCGCGACTCGACCGTAGACGCATGCTCTATGATTGCGTTCGTTGCGTCGGCCTTGGTCACAACTAGCGACTCTGGATGTGCTTTGAAGGCTTCTGCCATTGAGAGATCGAGGATATTGATGAGTCTTCTGATATTTCCGTTAGAGGCGAAAACGATCTGCTCAATCGCGTCGTCCGTTCCCTCACCATCCGCCACTTCAAAGATGTCCCCCGGAAGCCGGCCGACGTAACTCTCCACTAGCTTTAGCACCTCTGTACGGAAGCTCGTATATTCTCGCGGATCCTTGACAGAGTGCTCCAGTTTGACAATGTCGCCGTAGCGGGTCTCCGTCAGCATGTCCGAATACGAGTTGGGGTACACCGCGATTTTTGTTCGGACAAACGCAGTCGTGCGAAACTGGTTCATCAAGATTTCGAAGTACGCCGTCTCGCCCTTCTTCTCGCTGAAGAACCGGTTGTCCAATGACCCCGCTTCGTCGATGAGCAGAAGGACTCGGCCGTCTCTGCCCTCAAATAGGTTTGAGTAGCATTCTTCAATATCCTTAATGCCTGGATTTGGCTTAGCCTTGAGCTCGACGAGTTGGTTTTTTCGCCACTCCGCCGAGAGATTGAAAAACGAGTGCTTCAACTCACCTTTCACGCCGAGCTCGGCAGTAATGCGCTCGACATACTCTTCTGAACCTAGTTTGGCCAACTGTCGAACGCTCAGCGCCAGACGGTCCTTTGTATCGATCCTGTCCGCAATGGATCTCGCACCCGAGTGCAGCTCAACCAGCTTGTCGGCGTCTACCAAGTGTAGATACGCGGAAGTCATCTCTTCCACGACCTTGATGACGACGGCCCGATAGATATCCTCTGGTTCCTTTAAATGCTGAAAACTGTTCAGGCGTATCAATACAGGAAGGATCAGATCTTCGGAGTTCAATAGAGAAGGGACTAACCCGTAGAGGTAGTACGCATGGTTTGCTCTCAGGAACATGGTCTTTCCCGATCCCATGCGACCTTTGACAATCGTGTTCTCGAAGTCGAACGGCGATGTCAGCCCCTCCAGGGGATTAACGAATAGGTCTAGGACCTGCTGCAGGTCGTACTCGTCCGCGTTCCTGGTTTTGAAGGGTCGGGAGCGAAAGAGGTCTTCTGCGTCCATCTGCACATCCCTACTGGTGTACATAACGATGAAGCTCAGGCGACCCGGCAACCAACGAGGTGCCGCGCGAGCGATGAGATACGACGCTCCAATCCCTGGGGAGCGCGCGTGTTGCCGGGTCGCCTGGAGCGCCTCGTTAGGTGTTGTATAGCCACAGATCTGTGATGGAGATGCCAATGACGTAGACGATGGAACTTGCCGTGTAATAGGCGGTGGTCCGTGATGCCGATGTGGCCATAAATCTGACAGCCTCCGCGTCATCTCCAGCGAGTTGCAGCATCGCCGCCGCGGCCTTGCTTTGTTTCTTACCGACCACGAACAGCCAGACTGACGCCAATGCTAGCTGCCATAAGAAGAAGGCGTGCATATCCAGTGCGTAGAGTGCCCATCCAACTACCGCTGCGTATCCAACGAGGAGCGGAAGCGAACGCCAGAAATATCGGTGATATGTGGTGAGACGGAAAACTTGCATTACCCCAAGATGGCTAGCCCCAAGAATAGTAAAAACCTGATGACGTCCATATCTGCTCCGACAACACCTAACGACCGGGCTAAACGGCGCGCGTATCGCCTCTGACGGAGGCCCAAAAGGCCGAAACGAATCTGACCCGCTTGTTAGGTATCATACTGGAACCAGCGATAGCTTTGAGCGCCTGACCGGCGCCTTTAGGTCATAGCGCTTGCAGAGTTCGCGCACGGCCTCAAGAAAATTAGATTCAGCTTCCGGTGCCACAACAACACTTCTGACAAGCGAGTTGACACTCGGAAGGGCGAGCCATATCCCGATTGGATTTGTCTCCCACCCATTGCCCTGCTGCGGCACGATCACTCGGAGTTCTCTCTCGTACTTGTAGGCATCGCTCTTGTACTGGAGGACATCAGTGAAGCTAGCCATGATGTACTTTCGAACACGGCGATGATCAACATACTTTACCTTGTGGAGGTGCGTAGACCGGTTCCAAGCGAAAGCGCATTCGACAAGCCGGCCAACAGTAGACGTCACGGCAATTGATGTACTCACTCCACCATAGAGCTGCCACAGAGCCATGTTGTCTTGGGAGCCGATCGTCCAACAACTGACATAGTTCCCGACTCTCGACCGACGATAGAAGTACTCTGCATCATAAGGCACCCTCTTTCGCGCAAATGCCTCGTCCAGATATTTTCGGAAGCTCGGAAACAGGGCTCCCTCCAACCGATCGGAGATCCCGTCAGCACGTCGAAAGTACAGGGATCTTGTGTGAAGCAGATCAAGCAGCTTCGGCAAATCCATGTAGCGACGCAGAACGCTCTCCTGCCGAACTCCCGGATCTGATGTGATGTGCGCGGGCATCATGACACCTAGACAGTATGACTCCCGCGTCGGGAGGCTGACCCCCGGTTGTTACGCGGGTTAGCTAGCCTGAAGCCAGAGCCGCACAGTGATGGTGCCGCAGTCACTCGAACTCGGGGGTCAGCCATGGGTCACACTAGCACATTGTTTGTGGGTCTCGATGTTCACAAAGATTCCATCACGGTTGCCTATGTCGATCGGGCGCCGGATGCCGAAGCGGTGCTGCTGGGCACCATCGGCACGCGCCACTGCGACCTCGACAAGCTCATCCGAAAGCTGCAATCGAAGGGCAAGCCCTTGGTCTTCGTCTACGAGGCGGGGCCGTGCGGGTACTGGCTCTACCGGTACCTGCGGCGCAAGAAGCTCCCCTGCTTCGTGGTGGCCCCGTCGTTGATTCCCAAGCGGCCCGGCGACCGCGTCAAGACCGACCGGCGCGACGCGATCGCCCTCGCGCGCTTGATGCGCTCGGGTGATCTGACGACCGTCTACGTGCCCGAGGTGGAGGACGAAGCCATCCGCGATCTGGCCCGCGCCCGGGAGGATACGCTCAAGGATCTGAAGGCCGCCAAGTGCCGGCTGAAGGCGTTCTTGCTGCGCCACGACATCGGCTACACCGGTCGGGCCAACTGGGGTCCGGCGCACCTGCGCTGGCTCGCCGAGGTCGTCTGTCCCACGCCGGCCCAGCAGATCGTCTTCCAGGAGTACGTCCGCGCGATCGATGACCATCACGATCGTCTCGACCGCCTGGAGGCCGAGCCGCGAGACTATGCGAAGGCCTGGCGGCTCTACCCGGTCGTCGAGGCCATCCAGGCGATGCGCGGGGTAGCCTTCACCGTGGCGATCACCGTGATCGCCGAGCTCGGCGATCTCACCCGCTTCGAGAACCCCCGGCAGCTCATGAGCTACCTGGGTCTCACGCCGTCGGAATACTCGTCCGGGCCACGCCGCCACCAGGGCGCGATCACCAAGGCCGGCAACACCCATGCCCGCCGGGCGCTCATCGAAGGCGCCTGGGCCTACCGCTATCCCGCCAAGGTCAGCCGCCATCTGCAACTGCGCTTGGAGGCCCTCCCCAAGGCCGCTCAGGACATCGGCTGGAAGGCGCAGGTGCGATTGTGCAAGCGCTACCGGCGCCTCACCGCCCGCGGCAAGAACCCCAACCAGGCCGTGGTCGCGGTGGCCCGGGAGATGGCGGCGTTTATCTGGGCCATCGCCCGCGAAGTCCCACTCACCGCCTGATTCGCCTTTCGATTGGCCCAACGCCTCCTCCACCAGGTTTCCCCTTCAGGCCACCGGCATGCGACGCAGCCCCGGTACTGGCGTAACCCTCGATATCGTTACGAGGCTGAAACAAACCCTCGAGCCTAGACCGAGGCAGGCGCCCGACGGACGCAAGTCAGGGGGTACCCAACCCACGGATCGCAGCAAATTCAACCGTCGCATTGACTGGCTCCGTCCGTCCGGTGGCCTGAACAACCACCCACCATGAAACCCCAACATCCTCCCTAAACCGTACCGTTGACAGAGGGAGTCATAGCAACGACCAAGCTCAGGCGACCCGGCCGACGACGGGATAGCGAAGGCGGCAAGGCGCCGCGAGGCCACGCGATGCGCTCGAGCGCACGTGAGGCCGGGTCGCCTGGAGCGCCTCGTTAGCCGAGACCAAGCGATACAGTTGAAAAAATTCTGCCGCACCGTCTTTAACATTGACGCTAACATTCAATCATGATGCAGATAATAAAGGCTTGTAGCTATGCTGAATAAGCACGAAGTACGGCAACATTTATAAGTTCTACAGCCTGCTTTACACGGTCAATATCGACCGCCACGTTTTCGATCACACTTCCTTTGAAATTCAAGCCCCAAAGTTTGTCTCCGCCATTCTGAACATGCAGACCCATCTCTTTTTTGAGAACATAGGCAAGGAGAAGCGCACCGGAAACTGCTATGCCTATCAACAATGATGTAGCACCAGCATTGGCGCCCAGAATAATGCTTCCAACAAAAACAACTCCGGCCATAACCAAAAGCCTGAATGGTTTCGTGTAGCCACCCGATATGCCAGATGTTGCCGGCAATGGAATGGTCATGTTTTGTTCCCCAAATAGGCTTGCCTCTCTGAATTCAATTCTGTCATGAAAGCATTTTAGATGTGTCGTTGGATCGATGCCGATTACTGTCAAGAAGAATGATATGACACCACTCACGCGGCCAGCTATTTCGACAAGGGGCTCCTCCTTGGCATCTGCGTTCACGCTAAACTTTTTTAGAACGAGGGTACCGGTCATCTTCGTCTCCTCCGTTTTGTAGTTAGTGTCTGACGTCAACAAAGATGTCAAACGGGGTTTACGTTTTGTTGGCTACTCTGAATTAGGTAGTTCCGTATTTTCCGGCAAACGCCGCGGGATCGGTCGGCCTATCGCCGGAGGGATGGGTCGAGGATTTCGGCGCAACGCGCTGACACAGCGGTAACACACCGTCCGATGTGGATTTTCCGTGACGGGGATAGGCCGGTCGGCCTTTTGCGGCAAACGCGGCGAGGGGGCGCGGTGTTTGGCAGGTGGGTTCACCGCCGTTGCAGGCGCGACTTGGGTCATCGCGCCGCTTCACCCTTTGCGGATCGACGTGCCGTCCCTGCCCCCTGATCGCTGTGACCATCACCCTCCCCTCATGTGTGGCCGCAAACGTATTCCCCAGTGAAGGGAGCGTCAACCACGCAGGGCGCAGAGGAACGAAGTGGGTCGGTCGAGCCTCTCCCGCGAAGCCACAAAGATCGCCAGAGGCGGTGGGCTCGGGCGTTCGGGGTGGGTCCGACAAATCACTCAACGCGGAGACGCAGAGACGCAGGGAGGTCGGCGGATCGCTCGAGACCGTGGAGAAATCTTTGCGCCTTTGCGCCTTTGCGAGCGCCCACAAAAGAGCGCTACCTAGCTCGCGTCCCATCCGCGCGACCGCCGCGGCCATTCCTGGTCGCCTCCCGTGATGCCACTCGGCCTCGGGTCACCCGGCGGCAACCACCGGCTCGAACGAAGGGTTGGCCCAGGCTCGATCTCGTCTTCGATTTCCCCTGAACACGGCTATCAGCCCTGCCAGGCCAATCAGGATCAGCGGGCCCGAGCTTGGCTCCGGGACCGCCAATAGCGTGATGCGCAGGTAGCCTTCACCGAGGGGGAAGTCGACCCTGTCCAGGAAAGTGACATCGACAGTATCGTCGCCAAAGGTCGCCCAGGAATCGTCCCAGCCGGAGAAGTTCGTCGATACCGAGATGCCTCCTATGCCTCCATAGTCGAGGCTGGAGAAGTGCCAGCCAAGGCCGGGGAGAATGCCGGTGGCGTCTGGTAGCAGGGAATCGATGTAGTCGTCGCCGACGTCGAGGCTGTAGAATCCGCCCCAATTCCCGGTCAGCTCGACTTCCGGGCCAACAACCACGGTCTTCGTTTGGTGGAAAGACGAGTGGGAATAGGCCCATGCCGCCGTCACCTGGTCTCCCATGAGTCCGGCGTGAGCCGTGGTCGACACCATCGTGGCCAATGCCGCGAGGATGGTTAGCTTTCGTTTCATCGATCTACGACCTCTCTGCGGGAAAAAGGTGCAGGCCAACGGCTGATCACGGCCGTGCTGCTACCGGGTTCTCTGCATAGCGAATCATCATGTTCGAGCAACGGCCTGGCCGAGGGCCAACCCTTCGCATGAATCCGCGACCCGATTGACGTCGATTCGCGGGCGCCTCCCGTTATGCGACCCTCTGCGCCTTCGCTCGGCATCGGGTCACGCGCGGGCACGGGGTTCGTGGGTCTCCTCCGCGAGGACGTTCTCGGTGGGGATCGTGAAGAAGAAGGTTGTGCCCTGGCCGACGTCGCTCTCCACCCACATCTCCCCGCCGTGGCGCACCACGATGCGCTGGCAGAGCGCGAGACCCAGGCCGGTACCGGGATATTCCTGGCGCGTGTGCAGGCGCTGGAAGATCAGGAAGATGCGCTCGAAATACTTGCGGTCGATGCCGATGCCGTTGTCCTGCACCGCAAAGCGCCAGCGGCCGTCGTGGCGCTCGCACGACACGTGCACCGAGGGTGGCGCGTCGCCCCTGCGGAACTTGATCGCGTTCGCGATCAGGTTCTGGAATACCCGCATGAGCTGCGAGCGATCCCCGTTCACGACCGGCAGCGAGCCGTGGGTGACCATCGCCCCCGACTCCCGGATCGCCAACTGCAGGTTTTCCATCGCCTCCCCGAGGACCGCCTCGGTGTCGACCGGCGCAAATGGGTCCCCGCGGCTGGTCACGCGGGAGTAGCTCAGGAGGTCGTGGAGGAGACGCTGCATGCGGTCAGCACCGTCCACCGCGTAGTGGATGAACTCATGGGCGTCCGCATCGAGTTGCCCGTCGTAGCGTTTGGCCAGGAGCTGGGTATAGCTCGACACCATGCGCAGCGGCTCCTGCAGGTCATGCGAGGCCACGGAGGCAAAGTGCTCGAGCTCCCGGTTGGAGCTCGCGAGGTCCTCGTTGAGCTTGTGTAGCACCTCCTCGGCGAGCTTGCGCGCCGTGACGTCGCGCGCGATGACCGAGGCGCCGGTGACTGACCCGGAAGCGTCGCGCATCGGCGACACGGTCAGCGCCACGGTCAGGGACGAGCCGTCCCGGCGTGCGCAGACGGTGTGGAGGTTCTCGATGCGCTCGCCACGGGCGATGGTTTCCAGGATCTCGTGCAGCTCCGGACGGCGCTCCTCCGGCACGAGCATGGCGACGTTGTGGCCGATCGCGTCCTGCGTTGCGTAGCCGTAGATCTTCTCCGCTCCCCGGTTCCAGGTCACGATCGTGCCATCCGGGGTCGTGGAGATGATCGCGTCGTCGGAGGACTCGACGATGGCGGCGAGATGGTCGATGGCCTTGCGTGCCGCCCGTTGCTCCGTCTGGTCGTGAAAGACCAGCACGACGCCCACGAGGTGACCATCATCGGTGCGGATCGGCGCGGCGCTGTCGGCGATCGCCCGTTCCGTCCCGTCGCGGGCGATGAGCACGGTGTGGTTCGCCAGCCTCACACTCACGCCTTCACGGATCACCCGGGAGACCGGGTCCTCGACGGGCCGGTGCGTCTCCTCCTGGGCGAGCCGGAAGATCTCCGTCAGGGGCCTGCCGAGGGCCTCGTCCTGCCCCCAGCCGGTGAGATCCTCGGCCACCGGGTTGAGCAGCTTCACCCGTCCCCGGGGGTCGGTGGCGATGACCGCGTCGCCGATGCTGCGCAGGGTGATGCCGTACTGTTCCTGGCTGGCGCGCAGCGCCGTCTCGGACTCGTAGAGGGCCCGGTAGTGGCTGCTCTGATCGCGCTGCCAGACGATGAGCGCGGTGGCCCCGAGCAGGGCGCCGAGACCCAGCAGCCCCCCCAGGATATAAATGGAACGATTCCGCCACGTGGCGAAGATCTCTTCCGCGTCCACCTTCGCGACCATGAACCAGGGCGAGTCGGGTACGGCCGTGACGAACGCCACGACATCGACGCCGCGATAGTCGCGCCCCTGCACCACGCCCTCCTTGCCCAGCACGGCCATCGATGCCGGCAGGTCCGCCTGGCCCACGGGGATCCGCAGCTTGAGCGCCGTTGCCGGCCGGTGGCGCAGCTCGTTCAGGAACAGCACGTCGTCGCCGTCGCGTCGCACCAGGAGGGTCTCTGCGCTCTGGCTGGGCGTCGGCCAGGACTGGATGAGCGGGTAGAGGAATTGCCGTGGGTCGCAGACCAAGATGACTGTGCCGGCCAACTGCCGCGCCTCCGCGGTGCCGCCGACGAATAGCGGCGCGATCACGTTGATGTGCGGTACCGTATCCCCCGGGCCGGCGTGCAGGTCGACCAGCACCGGCTTGTGGCTGCGTTGGACGGCGTCCAGGGCCGCGAGCTCCTCGGGGTGGATCTCGCGGCGGCCGCTCAGGCTCAGGCGGACCTGTCGGTCCGGGTCGACCAGCAGGACATCGTCGTAGCCGTAGAATTCAGAGAGGTCATGGAAGCGCGCGCGGATGGCCTCTCCCACGTCCCCGCGACCCGGGTCCTCCAGCCAGCCTCGGATCGCCGCCAGCAGGAATGGGCTATCCATCAACACGGCGGCATCTCCGAGCCGCTTGGCGCGCCAGTCCGCGATCTGCGACACCTTGAGCCGGGCGATGGTGATGAGCCGTTCCTCGACATGGAGCCGTGCCTGGCTCTGTTCCGCGCGATAGAACCAGCTCCCCCCGGCAGCAAACGCGAGGACCACCAGGACCAGGACCGCCTTCGTCCAGCCAGGGAACCGGGTCATCGGACGGCTCCCCCGGCCCGCTGTTGGCGACCGGTGGGTCGGGCACGACGCGCTGGCACCCGGTGGCGGGCGTCCCCGGTCGATCCAGCGCCGGGGTGCAGCAGCCGCGATGCCCGACGAGTCCTGGGCGGCGTAGCCCTGCCGAGGGCGACGCCGACGGTGGCGACGACATGGGACGTCCCGCCGGTCGGACCGGTCCAGTTATCGCTCGCCCGCCTCACACGCTCTCTGGTACCCACACGCGCCTCTCCTGTCACGTGTGCGTAACGTAACCCCGGTTCGCGGATTTCGTCCAGAAGGGGATAGGACTGATACGGAAGGAACAAGAATCGGTCCGGGATCCCGCCGCGCGCCGCGCCGCGAGCCCCGGGCCGTGCGGGCGTCAACTCAGGAGCAGGAGGACGAGGAGCAGGTTGGCCGCCAGCAGCAGGATGGCGAGGCCGCGCCAGAAGAGCACCGGGTTGCGCTCCAGGAGCGGGGCCGCGTCGCTGGGGATCAGGGCCGGGTTCGGGTGCGACAGGTCGTGGACCAGCTCGGAGAGGGCTTCGTAGCGCTTCTGGGGATCGGGGTGAACCGCGCGCTGCAGGGCACCGTCGACCCACACGGGGAGATCGGGCCGGTGGTGGGTCGCCGGGCGGTAGGGTCGCCCGCGGGTCGACGTCATGGACCGCTGCTCGCCGTACGGTAGCTTGCCGGTGAGCATCTCGTAGGCGATGACGCCCAGGGAGTAGATGTCCGAGCGGTTGGTGCCGCGCTCGCCCCGCAGGTACTCGGGGGCCGTGTAGTTCACCGTACCGAGGGGACCGGTATCGGCGAGCGGGCTCGCGATCTCCTCGATGCCGGCGATCTTGGTGGAGCCGAAGTCGATGATCTTCAACGTACCGTGGGCGTCGATGAACAGGTTCTCCGGCTTCAGATCCTGATGAAGCATCTCCAGGCGGTGGAAGGCGCGCAGCCCCTGGGCGATCTGCTCGACGAGCCCGCGCACCTCTCCGAGGGGCGGCTGCGGGTGGTCCGTCATCCACTGCCGCAGGGTCTCCCCCTCCAGGTACTCGGTGACGTAGTAGAGGAAGCTGCGCTTGCGCCGCGGCTCGACCACCCACAGCACGTGCGGGTGGGTGACACGCTTGCCCGCCCACTCCTCGTGCAGGAAGTGGTCGATGTAGGCGGCGTCGTCCTGGTAGTTCACCGACGGCGTCTTGAGGATGACCCGCTCCTCGGTGTCGGTGTCGAGGGCGAGGTAGATCTGGGTCCGCTTGCTGGCGTGCAGCTCGCGCAGGATGCGGTAGCCGTCCACCACCTGGCCCGGCTCCAGGGGTGGCGGGAAGGGCAGCTCGGTGAGCCGGTGGTAGAAGCCCTCGTGATCGTCGGTGGGGAGCCGCTCGACGCGCAGCACCTGGCAGGTGAGATTGTCCGGGCTCTGGTTGCCGCGCGCGCGTTCCACGATCACCCGCGCCGCCTCCTCCAGATCGGCGGCGTGCTCCGCGAGGATCTCCACCATCGCGCCCTCAGCGAGGTACTCGTGGACCCCGTCGGTGGTGAGGAGGAAGAGATCGTTCGCCTCGACCGCAATGCTGCGGTGGTCGATCTCCAGGCACAGGTCGACCCCCATCGCGCGGCTGAGATAGCGCCGATCTCCGGCGAGGTGTACCTGGTGATCGCGCGTGAGGCACTCCAGCACACCGCCGCGCAGGCGGTAGATGCGGGTATCGCCGACGTGGAAGAGGTGGGCGGTGGTCGACTTGATGACCATCAGGCTCAGGGTGCTGACCAGGCCGCGGCCGGTGCCGTGCTCGCGCTGACCCTGTCCGTAGAGCCAGCGATTGAGCGAGGCGAGCACCCGCTCCACCGAGGTCTTCACCGACCAGGTCTCGGAGGTGGAGTAGTAGTCCGCGAGGAAGCCCTGCACACAGGTCTCGCTCGCCTCGCGGCCCGCGTCGCTACCGCTCACCCCGTCGGCGATCACCGCCGCGATCCCCTTGGTGAGGAGCAGGGGCTCGCCCGGGATGCAGATCCCGCACGAGTCCTCGTTCACCGGCTTGGCACCGGCCTCGGAGCATTGCCCGGCCGCGACCGCCAGGGCGGGGGCGTCCTCGCCGGCGGAGTGGGTCACGACGCGCATGTCCGGTGGGGCTCCTTTGCGAGGCGGCACGCGCGGCAAGACACGGGCAGCCTACCCTACCGGGTGTCTTACCACAGAGGCACAGAGAGCGCGCAGATTTTCTGGCGCGTGCGGGGATCTCTCCGTGCCTCTGTGGTGAGGGGAACCCCGTCAGGTCACCTCGATCATCTGTACCGTGCCGTCGGGCATCACCTCGGCCATGTGGCCCGCCGGCTCTTCCAGGAACGCCACCACCGCCACCAGGGCGACGAGGGACGAGATGGCGATCACCAGGAAGAAGGTCTGCGGCGAGACGAAGGACAACACGGTGAGGAAGCTCACCGCCCCGACGTTGCCGTACGCCCCGGCCATGCCGGCCACCTGGCCGGTGAGGCGCCGCTTCACCAGCGGCACGATGGCGAACACCGCGCCCTCGCCGGATTGCACGAAGAACGAGCAGCCCATGGTCACCACCACGGCCAGCCACACGGGCCAGGTCGAATCGATCCGGCTCATCAGGAGGTAGCCGGCCGCGAGGCCGACGAGGAGCACGATCATGGTCCGCCGGCGCCCCAGCATGTCGCTGATCAGGCCGCCACCCGGCCGCGCCATCAAATTCATGAAGGCGTAGCCCGAGGCCAGCATGCCGGCCGCGACCTGGGAGAGGCCGAAGGTGTCGTTGAAGAACAGGGGCAACATCGACACCACGGCGAGCTCCGAGCCGAAGGTCACCAGATAGGCGAGGTCGAGGACCGCCACCTGCCGGAACGAATAGCGGTCGATCGCCGGGATCTCCTCGGTGAACACGTGTTTGTTGATCTGGTAGACACGGGCGCTCTGGAAGCCATACAGCCCCACGAGGACCGCATAGATGATGTCCGCCACCCCCGCGCTCAGGAGCTTGAGGTTGGCCGGCCCCAGCTTCCAGGTGAGGAGTGCCAGGGTCGCGTAGAGCGGGATGTTCATCACCAGATACAGGAAGAAGTCACCGCGGCTGGTGACCTCCATGGCGCCGCTCTTCTTGGGCTTGAAGTAGGTCGAGCCCTTGGGGGTGTCGGTGACCGTCAGGGCGAAGATCACGGAGTAGACCAGGGAGATCACGCCGGTCAGGGCGATGGCGTAACGCCAGCCGTTTTCGCCGCCGAACATCAGGGCGATGGTCGGTAGGGTCATGGCGGCGGCCGCCGAGCCGAAGTTCCCCCAGCCGCCGTAGATCCCCTCCGCCAGGCCGACCTGCCGGGCGGGAAACCACTCGCCGATCATGCGGATTCCGACCACGAAGCCGGCGCCCACGAACCCCAGCAGGAAGCGCATCAGGGCCATCTGGTCGAAGCTGTTGGCCATGGCGAAGCCGAAGCACAGGAAGGAGGAGATGAACAGCAACAGGGAGTAGATGCGCCGCGGGCCGAAGGAATCCACCAGCATGCCGATGACGATCCGCGCCGGGATGGTGAGGGCGACGTTGAGGATCAGCAGGGCCTTGACCTCCTGGTCGCTCAGCCCCAGGGCGCCGCGGATGGAGGCCATCATGGGCGCATGGTTAAACCATACATAAAAAGTGATAAAAAATGCGATCCAGGTCAGGTGCAAAATCCGTATGTTTCCACTAAAGGAAAAAAGCTTCAGTTTCGCGCTAGCCATAACCTGACCTCCTCCAAGGGGGTTAACCATTGAGGTAATCGGAGCAAATGGAGTGCCAGATTGCTTTGCCTTCCCGCATCCTTATAGGCGCGACAAGAAAAACTATCGCAACACTGCATTTTTTGTAGGCAACCGCGGCGCTCGTTTGCCTTTTTTTCGTGCATTGGACCGCCCTCGGCGGACGGCACAGCGCGCCGAATCCCACGCAAAGTACGGCCGTTCAAGCCGTTGCGCGCCCGCCGCTGACTGGCATCCGGCTTGCTCTTCATAAGCAGTGGCTCGCGTGCGGTGTGCGAGCCGGGCAGTCGAGCTGTGTCACTCACGTACCCCGGAGGGTCCCATGCGCAAGAAACTCGTCCTGGTCGGCAACGGTATGGCCGGCGTCCGTACCCTCGAGGAGCTGCTGAAGCTGGCGCCCGAGGCGTACGACATCACCGTGTTCGGCACCGAGCCGCACGGCAACTACAACCGCATCCTCCTGTCTCCGGTGCTCGCCGGCGAGAAGCGGCTCGACGAGATCATGCTCAATGACGACGCGTGGTACGCGGCCAACGGCATCACCCTGCACAAGGGCAAGACGGTGACCGAGATCGACCGCGTCCACCGCCTGGTGATCGCGGACGACGGCACCACCGCCAGCTACGACCGCCTGCTCCTCGCCACCGGCTCCCTGCCCGTCGTCCTGCCGATTCCCGGTCATGACCTCCCCGGCGTGGTCACGTTCCGGGACATCCGCGACGTGGACCGGATGCTGGAGGTCGCCCTCACCCACCGCCATGCGGTGGTGATCGGTGGCGGGCTCCTCGGGCTGGAGGCGGCCAATGGTCTGATGAAGCAGGGCATGGAGGTCACCGTCGTACACCTGATGGACACCCTGATGGAGCGCCAGCTCGATGCCCCGGCCGCCGACATGTTGCGCCGCTCCCTCGCAGAGCGCGGCCTGGATATCCGCATGACCGGCGAGACCGAGGCCATCGTGGGCAACGGACGGGTCACGGCGGTGCGCCTGAAGGATGGAACGGAGCTGCCTGCGGATCTGGTGGTGATGGCGGTAGGCATCCGGCCCAACACCCATCTCGCCCAGAGCGCCGGCATCCATTGCGAGCGCGGCATCGTGGTCAACGACACCCTGCAGACCTACGACCCACGCATCTACGCCCTGGGCGAGTGTGTACAACACCGCGGCACCACCTACGGCCTGGTGGCACCGCTGTTCGAGCAGGGCAAGGTGTGTGCCAACCACCTGGCCGGTCTCGGCTACTGGCGCTACGAGGGGTCGAAGACCTCCACCAAGCTCAAGGTGACCGGCATCGACCTGTTCTCCGCCGGCGACTTCGTCGGTGATGACACCACCGAGGAGATCTACTTCAAGGACATCGCCGGCGGGGTCTACAAGAAGCTGGTGCTGCGCGACGACCGCATCACCGGCGCCGTGCTCTACGGCGACACCACCGACGGCTCGTGGTACTTCCAGCTCATGCGCGAAGGGGCGGACATCTCCGACCTGCGCGAGCACCTGCTCTTCGGCCAGCGCCACCTGGGCGACTCGGGCCACGGCGACGTCAACCACGCCGCCGTGATGACCGACGACCAGGAGGTGTGCGGCTGCAACGGCGTGTGCAAGGGCGACATCATCAAGGCCATCACCAGCAAGGGGCTCTTCACCCTGGAGGACGTCCGCGCCCACACCAAGGCCTCCTCGTCGTGCGGCTCGTGCACCGGCCTGGTGGAGCAGATCCTCGCCCACACCCTCGGCGGCGAGTATTCGGCACCGGAGGTGAAGCCCCTGTGCAAGTGCACCGAGTTCACCCACGACCAGGTCCGCAAGACGATCCTCGAGCACGAGCTCAAGACCCTCGCCGCGACCATGCACTTCCTCGAGTGGAAGAGCCCCGACGGCTGCCCGGCGTGCCGGCCGGCGCTCAACTTCTACCTCCTGACGGCGTGGCCCGGGGAGTACCACGACGAGGGCCAGTCGCGTTACATCAACGAGCGGGTGCACGCCAACATCCAGCGGGACGGCAGCTACTCGGTGGTGCCGCGGGTGTTCGGTGGGATAACCAACCCGGCGCAGCTCCGCGCCCTGGCCGACGTGGCGGAGAAGTTCCAGGTGCCGGAGGTGAAGTTCACGGGCGGCTCGCGCATCGACATGCTCGGGGTGAAGAAGGAGCAGCTCCCGGCGATCTGGGCCGACCTCGCCGCCGCCGGCTTCGTCTCCGGCCACGCCTACGGCAAGGCGGTGCGCACGGTGAAGTGCTGCGTCGGCTCCGAGTGGTGCCGCTTCGGCACCCAGGACTCCACCACCATGGCGATCGAGATCGAGAAGATGACCTGGGGCTCGTGGACCCCGCACAAGTTCAAGATGGGGGTGTCCGGCTGCCCGCGGAACTGCGCCGAGGCGACCATCAAGGACCTCGGCGTGGTGGCGGTGGAGTCGGGCTGGGAGGTCCACGTGGGCGGCAACGGCGGGGTGAAGGTGCGCGCCACGGATCTCCTCTGCCACGTGACGACCATGGAGGAGGTGCTCGAGTACACCGGCGCCTTCCTGCAGCTCTACCGCGAGGAGGCGCGCTACCTGGAACGCACCGCGCCGTGGATCGAGCGGGTCGGGATCTCCTATCTGAAGGAGCGCCTGGTCGCCGACCCGGAGGGACGCCGCGCCTATCACGAGCGCTTCCTCGCCAGCCAGGTCTTCGCCCAGAACGATCCGTGGGGCGAGCGTGGGAGCCAGGGCGTGGATCGCCACGAGTTCATCCCGCTGAAGGTGCTGGCGTGAACCTGGAACAACGGATCCTCCCCGAAGGGGAGTCCTCTGAGACCCCCTCCCCCCGGGAGGGGGCCGGGGGGAGGGGGCATGGAACAGCCACTCTGTCCCGCATACGGCCCAACAGATTGCCGATCCCCACCACCCCCACCCCAACCCTCCCCCGAGGGGGGAGGGAGCTTGCCGCCCAACGCTCGCAGGAAGTCCCCCCTCCCCAGCGTGGGAGGGGGACAGGGGGAGGGGGTGGACGCTGCCCACACACTCGCAAGGAGTATCTGACCCATGGCTGAGACAACCTCCACCGACTACGACTGGATCAGCGTCGGCACCCTGGAAGACATCCCGCCGCTCGGCGCCCGGGTGGTGCGCACGCCGCACGGCGACATCGCCCTGTTCCGCACCGCCGATGATCAGGTCTTCGCCCTGCGGGACCGCTGCCCGCACAAGGGCGGGCCCCTCTCCCAGGGCATCGTCTTCGACCACAAGGTCGCCTGCCCCCTGCACAACTGGGCCATCGACCTGGAGAGTGGCGTGGCCGTGCCCCCCGACGAAGGGTGTGCGGGCCGCCACCCGGTGATGCTGGAGGGGCGTGAGATCTACCTGTCCCTGGCGATACTGGATGCCGCGACGATTTGCGACTAGCCATGCCCGCACAGCCCCTCCATGTGGGCCGGCGACCGGTCGCCACCACCTGCCCCTATTGCGGCGTGGGATGCGGCGTGATCGCCACCGCGGCGGGTGACGGTTGCGTCACGGTCGCGGGGGATCCGGCCCACCCGGCGAACCTCGGCCGCCTGTGCTCCAAGGGCACCGCCCTCGCCGAGACCCTGGAGCTGGACGACCGCCTCCTCTATCCCGAGGTCGGCGGGCAGAGGGTCGCCTGGGAGGAGGCCCTCGACACGGTCGCCGGCGGTTTCGCGCGCATCCTCCGGGACCACGGTCCGGAGGCCGTGGCCTTCTACTGCTCGGGACAGCTCCTCACCGAAGACTATTACGTGGCCAACAAGCTGATGAAGGGCTTCATCGGTGCGGCCAACATCGACACCAACTCCCGCCTGTGCATGGCGAGCACCGTGGTCGGCCACAAGCGCGCCTTCGGCTCCGACACGGTGCCGGGCTGTTACGAGGATCTCGACGCCGCGGAGCTGGTGGTGCTGGTCGGCTCCAACGCCGCCTGGTGCCATCCGATCCTCTACCAGCGCCTCGGCGAGGCCGCGCCGCGCGGCGAGTCACGCAAGGTGGTGGTCATCGACCCGCGGCGCACCGCCACCTGCGACCTCGCCGACCTGCACCTGGCCGTGCGTCCCGGCAGCGACGCCATCCTGTTCAACGGCCTCCTCACCTACCTGCACGCCCATGGGTGCCTCGACCCGGTGTTCGTCGAGTGCCGCACGGAGGGGTTCGACGAGGCCCTCGCCGTTGCCCAGGCATCGGCGCCGAATATCGCCACGGTGGCCGCCCGCTGCGGTCTGGCCGAGGTGGCCGTGGCGCAGCTCTACCACTGGTTCGCCACGACGGAACGGTCCCTGACCCTGTTCTCCCAGGGGGTCAACCAGTCCTCCAGCGGCTCGGACAAGGTCAACGCCATCCTCAACTGCCACCTGGCCACCGGCCGCATTGGCCGGCCCGGCATGGGGCCTTTCTCCCTGACCGGCCAGCCCAACGCCATGGGCGGACGCGAGGTCGGCGGGCTGGCCACGACCCTCGCGGCCCACATGGACTTCGGCGACGCCACCTGTGAGCGCGTACAGCGTTTCTGGCAATCGCCCACCATCGCCCGTGGCCCCGGCCTGAAGGCGGTGGAGCTGTTCGAGGCGATCGCGGCCGGCCGGGTGAAGGCGGTGTGGATCATGGCGACCAACCCGGCGGTCAGCCTGCCGGACGTCGATCGGGTCAACCAGGCCCTGGCCCGCTGCGAGCTGGTGGTGGTGTCCGATTGCGTCCGTCGCACCGACACCACGGCCCACGCCCACGTCCTCTTGCCGGCCACCACCTGGGGCGAGAAGGACGGAACCATCACCAACTCGGAGCGCCGCATCTCGCGGCAACGCGCCTTCCTCCAGCCGCCCGGCGAGGCCCGTCCCGACTGGTGGATCGTCACCCAGGTGGCGCGGCGGATGGGGTTTGGCGACGGCTTCTCCTACGCCTCCGCGGCCGAGATCTTCCGCGAGCACGCGGACCTCTCGGGCTTCGAAAACCAGGGCGAGCGTGCCTTCGACATCCGCGGCCTCGCACAGCTAGACGACGGGGCCTACGACGCCCTCAAGCCCATCCAGTGGCCCGTGCCGCACCCGGCGCACAAGGGCACGGCGCGGATGTTCGCCGGCAACGCGTTTCACACCCCATCGGGCCGGGCGCGCCTCGTCCCGGTGCAGCCCCGTCCCCCGGCCATGGCGCCGTCACGCGCGAACCGCTTCGTCCTCAACACCGGCCGGATCCGTGATCAATGGCACACCATGACGCGCACCGGCACGGTGCCGCGCCTCACCGACCACATCGCCGAGCCGCGGGTGGAGATCCACCCCGACGACGCCGCAGACCTCGACCTCCAGGACGGGGCCCTCGCCCGCCTGTCCAACGCCACGGGCACGATGCTCGCCCGGGTCCATCTGGCGGAGGCTCAGCTACCCGACACCCTGTTCGTCCCCATCCACTGGAGCGAACGATTCGCCGCCGAGGCGCGGGTCAACGCCCTGATCCCGCCGGTGACCGATCCCCTCTCCGGTGAGCCCGAGTTCAAGCACACCCCGATCGCCGTGGCCCCATTCCGGCCCGTGTGGCATGGGTTCGCCTTCAGCCGCACTCCCCTGGAGTCGCCCGATGCGGACTACTGCGTGCGCATCCGCGGCCGCCAATTCTGGCGCTACGAGCTGGCCGGCGAGCGGCCAGGCGCCGACTGGGCCGCATGGGTTCGCGAACACCTCCCCGGTGGCGGAGAGTGGCTGGAGTACCAGGACCGCGGCGCCCGGCGCTACCGCGCGGCCCGCCTGCTCGACGGCCGGCTCCAGGCCTGCCTCTTCGTGGGCCCCACCCACGACCTGCCGACCCGGACCTGGCTCGCCCGGCTGTTCGTCGAAACCACCCTCGACGGCACCGCGCGCGCGAGCCTCCTCACCGCCCGCCCGCCCGTCGACCAGCCGGATGCGGGACCGACCCTGTGTTCCTGCTTCGGCGTGGGGCGCAACGCCCTCATCGAGGCGATCCAGCGCGATCGCCTCACCACCCCGGAGGCGGTCGGTGCGGCCCTGCGCGCCGGCACCAATTGCGGCTCCTGCGTGCCCGAGCTACGCGCGCTGATCGACGACACCCTGCGGCCACCCGCCGCGGCGCTGGCGACGCGCGGCTAGGCCGGGCCGAGCACCGGCCTGCCTACCCCGTGGCGAGGACCCAGACGCCGACCAGGATGAAGGCGGTACCGGCGAACCAGGAGACGTAGCGCGGGTTGAGCCACTGGGAGAGGAGGGCCCCGACGAACACGGCGAGGGCCGACGACAGGACCAGGGCGAGGGCCGCGCCGGCAAACACCGTGAGCTTGTGGTTGTCGCCCTGGGTCGCGTAGAGCACGGTCGCCACCTGGGTCTTGTCGGCGATCTCTGCCAGGAAGACCGTGGTGAACACCGTGACCAGCAGCTTTATGTCCATCCTCGCCTCCTCGACCGACACCCGTCCGATAGGCTGCGTCCTGCCCGGTTGCCGCCGGCGGGCCGCCCGTAACCCTGCAGGATCATACGGGCAGGACCGCGGCGGCTCCATCCGTCCGGCTGGTCCCGGGACCGCCGATTGCAGGATGTCCCATCCCCGCACCGGGCCCCACCGTAAGGGCACGGCATGCCGTGCCCCTACATGGCGCCCGGAAGGAAGGTGTCGCACGGGCGGCGGTCAGAGCTTGAACCCGCGGCGGTGAGGAAGACACCGCTCAGTCGACGAGCTCGGCCTCGAAGAGGCACTCGGCGAGCCGCTCGCGGATACGCGGCTCTTTGCTCGCCTGGCAGTCCTGAAGGGAATGCAGGAACTGGCAACGCACCTCTTCCTCCATGCGCTCCAGGAGGTAGGCCAGGTGGACCGAGAGGACGTCCTTGTCGTGATGCATGTGAAGCCAGCAGGCGAGCTCTTCCTCGTTGTCACGCGGTGACCGTACGTGACGTTCCGCCCGGATTACCGTCTCATGTTGATCGCAGGTCATGACTCGCTCCCGGCAGGGGACTGCCACACCGACTGCTCCTTCAAGTTGTCGGTAGGGGGTGATACAAGCTTGAAGAGAGCCGGTGCTACCATGGCCCCCGTGACGACCTGTCCACGCCCCACCGATAAGAGCACCTCTCCGCTCGGCGCAGCCCTGCACCGCGACTACGGCGATGGCCATGCACTCCGACGTCTTTGACCACGACGACCCCCGTGACGCGGCCGCCGAGACGCCACCGCGCCCGCGGCGGCTGCGGGTGTGGATCTTCCTGCCGGTCTTCGTGGTGGCGGCCGGCGTGGGATTGGCCTTCACCTGGATGCGACCCCCGATCTACGAGGCGACCGCCCGTCTGCTCCTCGACTGGGGCGGGGCGGCCGAGGCGCCCGATCAGGCGGAGATCGAACGCCAGTTCTTGACCCAGTGCCAGGTCCTCACCAGCCGCCCCTTGCTGGAGAAGGTGGCACCCGAGGTCGGCTACCTCGGTGAGGCCGCCACCGCCGGTGAGGACCCGGTCGCGGCCCTCCAGGCGATGCTCTCCGCCGACCCGGTGGAGGGAACCCGGGTGGTGGTGGTCCGCGCCGAAGGGACGGAGCGTCTCTTCCTGCCCCGGCTGGTCAACGCGGTGGTCGAGTCGTACCAGGCGGAGCTGGCTGCTCAGCAGGTCTCCGCCGCCTCCAGCGAAGGGGACAACCTGCGCCGCCAGGTCACCGGGCTGGAGGAGGAGATCGCGGCCAAGCGCCAGGAGCTCGCCGCCCTCGGCGAGAGCAGCGACATCGTCTCGCTGCAACGCGATGAGAACCTCGCCCTCGCCCGCCTGAAGGGGCTGCAGGACTCCCTCAACAAGGCCGCCGAGGCCGAGACGATCGCGAGAGCTAACCTCACGGCGGTGAAGGGCGCCATCGAGCGCGGCGAACCGGTGGTGCGGCTCCAGGACCAACGCGCCATCGCCGACCTGAAACGCCGTGCCGCCGACCTGCAGGAGCGATGGGCCGAGCTCGAGGCCAAGTACCCGCCGAAGCGCATCGCCCTGGAGCCCGACGCGAAGTTACTAAGACAGAAGCTCGATCGGATCGAGGAGGACCTCGCCAAGGAGACCGCGGCGAGCCAGCAGGCCGCCCTCGCGGAGGCGGCCCAGGAATTGGAGCGCACCCGAGCCACGCGGCGCCGCACCGAGAGCGACAGCCACGAGCAGGAGGCGCGGGTGAAGGACTTCTCGCGCCGCTTCCAGCAATACGAGGCCGTCGGCGCCGAGCTGGCGCGGCTGGAGGAGGTGTACCAGGAGCGCAAGGAGAAGCTCGTCCGCCTCGACGTGGTCGGCCAGATCGCCCACCAGAGGGTCGAGGTGCTGGAGGCGGCGGCCCTGCCGGAGCGACCGATCCGCCCCCACTACGTACGGGATTCGTGGATCGTGGTCGGCGGTGCCGGGCTCCTCGGCCTCCTCACCGTCTGGCTGATCGAGTTCCTCAGCCGCCCCCAGCCGGCCCCGGCCGAGGCACCCGGCGGCGGCCTCTCGCCCCTCCTGGAGTTCCTGGCGCGGCGCCGGCCGGAGGCCTTGCCCCAGCAGCCGGTACCGTTACTCGCAGCCGAGAAAGGCTTCCCGCGCGAGCTCACCGCGGCGGAGGTCGCCACCCTGACCGCGGCCTCCGGGCCGCCGGTGGACGTCCTCATCGCCGGCCTACTCAGCGGCCTGGCGCCGCACGAGGTCGCCGCCCTCACCTGGCCGCTGGTGGATTTGGCCGGCGGCCACGTCACGGTGGAGGGCGAGGGCGCACGTACCGTGCCCCTCTCCCCAGCCGCGCGTCTCCTGTTCAAGCAGGCGTACGAGACACGCATGGCGGGGAGCGATGGCCCTCTGCACAGCGACGAGGGGGCCTCGCCCCAGCCCGCCGACCTCGACGGGCTCCTCACCTGCACGGCCCACGACGCCGGCCTGGTCCACGCCGAGGAGGTCACCAGCGACGCCCTGCGCCACACCCTCCTGGTCCACCTGGTCCGCCAGGGGGCACGCCTCGCGGAGGTGCCGCGCATCGTCGGCCCCATCTCCCCCACCCTCCTCGCCACCTACGGCCGCTTCGCCCCCGCCGGGCCCGGGCTGCCCCTGGAAGAGATCGACCTGACGCCGCCGGGGTTGTGAGCGCGCCGAACCATCGCCCGCCCCCCACCCCGACACGGTGCGCCGCGCTCCGCTTGGCGCACCCTATGGCTGGCTCGCACCGGACGCCACCGTAGGGGCACGGCATGCCGTGCCCCTACACCGCGGGGTGCGGTCGTCAAGCAGGCAGCAACGGCTCCAGGGGGCACCCATCGCAGCGCGGGGTCGGCTTGCAGTGGTGGTAGCCGGTGCGGACGATCAGGGCGTGGAGCTCGTTGTACAGGGCGACGTCTACTGGGAGGTGGTCCATGAACAGGGCGCGCATCTCCTCGTAGCCGGCCTCGGGGCCGCACAGGCCGTGGCGGCTCAACAGGCGCCGGGTGTAGGCGTCGCACACGAAGGCGGGACGGTTGCCCGCGTAGAGCAGGATGGAGTCGACCGTCTCCGGGCCGAGGCCGTTGACGGCGAGCAGCTCCCGACGCCGGATCGCCAGGTCCCCGGCGAGGTAATCCTCAAGGTTCCCGCCGCCCACCTCGTGGAGGTGGACGAGGAGGTTGCGCAGGCGCCTCGCCTTGACGTTGAAGTAGCCGGCGGGCCGGATGAGCGTCGCCAGCTCGTCGAGGGACAGGGCGAGCATCGGCTCCAGGGCGAGCCGCCCTGCCCCCTTCAAGTTGTCGATCGCCCGCTCCACGTTGCGCCAGCTCGTGTTCTGGGTGAGCACGGCCCCCACCGCCACCTCGAACGGCGTATCGCCGGGCCACCAGTGCTGGGGACCGAAGGCGGTGAGGAGGCGATCGTAGATCTCCAGGAGCCGGGTTCGCATGGGGCGCACTGTAGCGCAGGGTAGTGGACCACCCCACGGCGGCGCGTCTCACCGGACACGGGCACGGCATGCCGTGCCCCTACGGCGGGAACCACGGGCACCAGGGGATCACCGGGGGACCTGCTCCGCGGCGGTCGCGATCAGACGACTCACCGCGGGCGGTGGCGCGGTGCGGCCCGGCTGGCACTGACGATCGATGGCCGCGGAGAGATGCTGCGCCTCCGCCACCAGCACCTGGCGCTCCTGCCCGGCCAGGTCGAAGGCGGCGTCCAGGTCCTCCTCGATGGCGTCGAGGCCGGCGCCCAGGCCCGCCGTGAGACCGCGCACGAGGGCCGCCCGCAGGTCGGGCCGCAGCAGACGGTGGAGGAGGGCCGGGAGCAGCCACGCGAGGGCGATGAGCAATCCGGCGTGGATGGCGAAGTCGAGCCCGAGAAACGGCGCGCCGCCGGCCAGGCCCCGCCCGTACCCCGCCACCACGTCGTAGCCAACCCGCAGCGCGGCGGCCGCCGGCAGCGCGACCATCGCCACCTTCGCCACCCGGCGAGCGAGACGCAGGGCCGGCGCCCCGGGCCGGTCGATGGCGCGGCCGAGGGCCGTGCGCAGCGACTCTCCCGCGCTGGCCGGCGCCTCCTCGACGACCGCCTGGAGCCGTGCCAGTAGCGGCGCCACCGCCACGTTGGCACGCCGCGCCTCCACCTCCAGCCGGTCCACCACACGCCCGAGCCGCCCCTGGGCGGCGGCATCCCAGAGATGGTCGGCGAAATGGGCGTCATCCCCCTCCCCGTCCGCCGCGACCTCCGCGCTCCCCGCATCGGCGGTATCCGCCGGGCGTCCGACAAGTCGCCGTGCCGCCCGGCCCATGAAAGGCAGGACGCCGCCCCCAGCCTCGCCACGGCGCAGGGCGATCCGTCCCGCCGCTTCCTGGATGGGCCAGGCAAGGGCGTCGAGCACATCCTCCCGGGCCCGTTGCCACTCCTCCGCTCGCTGGCCGCCGAGACCGGCCCACGCCTGCGGGTCACCCAGACGCGCCGCGGCCCGCGACAGGGCGGCGCGCAGCTCTACCAGCCGCGCCCGCTGGCCGAGGCGCTCCAGCTCCCGGATGCCGTGGGCCTCGGCGACCGCGCGAATCGCCGCCTCCAGCTCGTCGAACCGGTCTTCCGCTCCGCCCGTGCCATTGGCCTCGCACACCGTGGGCAACACCAGCGGCTGCGCGAACCCCGCCTCGCGCAGCTCTGCGGCAAAGTCCTCCACCTGGCGCGGGTCCCCCTCGTCGCCCCGGTTCATGACAAATAGCCAGCCGTGGCGGTGGCCGCGGGCCTGGAGCTGCCGCCAGCCGGCATCGTCGCGGTAGCGCTCCGGGCTCACCACGTAGATCAACAGGTCGACATACGGCAGCCACGCCAGCGCGAGGTCGCGATTCTCGGTGGCAATGCTGTCGATATCCGGCATGTCGATCCACACCACGTCGCGCCGGCGGGCATCATGATGGCGCTCCACCCGCACCCGCTCCACGGG
>Ga0210124_1000246_pt1 | contig 29978 bp, 23 predicted proteins | sample Muzzi_PWC_D2_FD_185554 | JGI IMG/M metagenome (GOLD analysis project Ga0210124, IMG submission 185554) | Wetland microbial communities from San Francisco Bay, California, USA, that impact long-term carbon sequestration - Muzzi_PWC_D2 (SPAdes) | ecosystem: Environmental > Aquatic > Marine >... | reverse complement strand
GTGGGTTTTGAATCGTGATTGGAACCGTTGGAATCGTGCTGCAATACGATCAATTCCATTGATGTGGGTATAAGGTAATTCAAATGACCTTCGGGTTTGTCATTTGAGATTTTCCTTTGTGCGGTTGCTGGATTGTTCACGTATATTTTATATTTTTCATGCGGTTATTTGTAGCTGTAATCTGACAAAGTAGAATTAACCGCATCTGTAACAAATACCGTCTCAATTGATAGAGATTTAGGTGTGCAGCCGCGTGGGTATGATATTTCTCCAAGCGGAACGTTGTATGTGATAACAGGCTCCCTAAATTCAATGGAGTTATATTCTATTAATACTTCGTCTGGTGCAGCCACACTCAAAACAGCTATAACTGGTGCAGCAGGTATTGAAGCATTAGCCTTCACCCCAGATGGCACACTATACGCTGCAGGTTCCACTGAGATTGTTAGTGCGTCTGATTTGAACAGTCCCGTCTGAAAATCCCCGTGTCGGCAGTTCGATTCTGTCCCTGGCCACCATTATTATGATCACAGCATCCAGATTATGATCACAGCATCCACCTGTCTTGCCGTCCGAATCACACTTGTCTGAATACGGTCTGGGGGCCGGATCACGGCGATCCGGAACTTCACCAGACCCCGGTATAGCCGCAGCGACCGTGATCAGCTGCCGTCCGTGTCCTTGACAGCCCATCCCGGCGGCTTTTTGTCCCAGGGATACCCGGCAAGGGCTTTCTGGTAGCCGAGTTCGAACAGGTCTTTCATATACTCCTTGTCGAACATTTCGCTCGGCCTTGTTTCAAACTCAGATGGAATATAGGCCAGGTTGTAGTCGATGCCGTCACGCATGGAGAGCATATAGATCAGGTACATATCGCCAATGCCCTGGGTCCGGATCAGTGACGAGATCGATCGCCCTGTAATAGCGGCAAAACTGGGCTGGATTATTTCTCTTTTGGTGCCTAGCGTGGCATTGCGAATCACAAACATCCTGGCTTGCCCGGGCATCCTGAGTCGTTCCATTACTTTATTCCAGTCAACCGGGGCAGGGTATACGAAGACCTGTGTCGTTACGCCACCGTCGACGTGTAATTCATCGAAACTTTGACTCGCCGCATGGACATGAATCAGCACCGGCGGGAATACGCCCGGAATCGACGCAGATGCCAGCATAATTTTGTGAATGAGTTGCTTTGCACCCGGCTTCCCACTGGCCGCTATCGCACTGATATTCCATATCCTTGGTCGCATATAGTCGAGGTCGGTTGTTCCGATAAACAAGCGTCTGCCCTTGCGGTGCTCGGCGGCAATGGCTGCAATGACATCGTCGCTCATATAATGCTCTATCAGTTTCAGCAGTGGTCCAGAATCTGCGGCAGAAGCGGAAAACGGGAAGTCGTACCACCGTCTGAATCGCAGGATATCCTTGGTGGATTTTGTTGTGTAAATTTCTCTGAGAACAGAATCATATGCGGGACCCAGAAAGGCCCAGGGTGCGGTCAGTGCCCCGGTGCTCACGCCGCTTACCATCTGAAACTCAGGCCTGTCTCCTGCATCAGTCCAGCCAGCCAGCATGCCTGCACCGTAGGCACCATTGGCGCCACCGCCAGACAAGGCCAGGTAGTTGTGAGTGTGCCCGTACAATGCCGGGTAAAGCGCCTTGATCTGTCGCTCATCAGTCAGCTCCGCAAGCTGAGCTTCCAGGCTCGGAGGAATGTCATCTCCCCAGAAGCGCACATCGGGCATCCCCAGCACCTCGGCGGAATCTTCCAGCGTTTCTGGTGCCGGATGCCTGGGAGGTGCTGCAGCACATCCAGCCAGCGCGATCAGTGCTGCAATTACGACATACAATCGTGCCCTTAACCTTGTTTTCAGCATGTTGTTATCTCGCTGTGAGTGAGAATTTCCGTACAAGAAGTGCAACTAATCATAGGGTTCGTGAATTCGTCGCGGGTTATTTCCAATCAAAACTGGAATGGCTGTCCTACCATCATCTGAATACCGTAATCCTCTTCGGAAACAGCTGCATCAACACGTATTACCAGGCCTTTCGCCATGAGGCGAACCCCAAGTCCAATATCCTTCTTCATGTTCGTGTGTAACTCGTCCAGGTCCCACTCGGGCGCCACTCTCCCGATCTCGCCGAATGCGACAAGCTGCCACCACTGTACTCCCAGGTGTTCCTGCAGCCATGGCCATTCATCGAACGGATTCCACCTGGGGATGAGTCTGGCTTCCGCGCTGTAATAAATCGCGGCCCTGTCCTGGAATCGGGAACTGGGGTAGCCACGCATGCGGAATATGCCGCCGAGCGTTGCACCCGCATATGCTGGCGGGCGATGGTACACCGGTTCGCCATTTACCAGGTCGAAGTCATCCCAGGTTGGTGTGTCGGCAGTCCAGAAATCTAGCGCGATGACACGCTGTCGAAAAGTCTCGCTGCTGCCAAGCGAGAAATACTTGTCCGCTTCAATGCCATATACCTGGTACTCTCTTGAGCTGTTTCCCAGGCCCCAGTCTCGAGATACCCTGGCACGAATCGAGCTGCCCTGGCTGGGCGACCGCACGAAATCCCGATTGTCGTATTGCACCGCAAACTCGATACCGTTGGTCCGCAGCTCGGCATTCAGGTAATTCGCGTTGATTTCCTGTGATCTGTAAAAGGGCCGGATCTCGAGGTAGGTCCGTCCGCTGGCCAGTGGATTCCAGACGCGATTGATATCCTCTTTACCGGTCACTGGCAAGCCATTTACCAGCTTGTCTATATCCATCGGCTCATCCCTGCCTTCGCCGATTGGCAATACATACTTGAAGTTCAGCAACAGGTAGGCATCCAGTCCATCACCCTCAATATAATTATCCATGTCAGAATCATTGGTGCCAGCCGGTTGTCCTGTAAACACCGGGTTGCCGTCGCTATAGGAAACCGTTTCCGCGAAATAGCCGATCTGGCCGATCGCATCGACGAATAGCCGGTCACTTAGCGGTGTTTTCAGATCCTTTGCTAATCCGAATGCCATGGCAGAGCCGTTGCTGCCGGCGATCAGCGTGCCCAGTAGTGACGCCTGGGGCTGGGGCGATCCGAAAAGACCACGTACATACCCTGCGGCCAGGCCGAAATGCTCACTATAAAAACCGTAGGGAAGACTTATCTGCGCTCCCGCGGGAACAACAGGCTGGTCGGCTGATGCAATGTCAGCATACAGAAAAACCGTGAGTGCTACACAGTGAATAAAGCGTGACGCCACGGTCCATTTCGAGTGGCGGGGTGTCATTGCGCATACCGCAGCATGATATCTCTGGTGCCAGCGGGAAGCCGGATGTTCTGCGAAAACGGGATCTTTCATGAAAGGTATGATCCTGCGTTTGCACGCTTCATCACAATGTACACTGTTGATGGCGCGATGAACAGGGGAGGGTGGAAAATCCGTATGCATTCAGGACATGAGCCGTTCTCCCGGTGCCATGTCATTACCGGTCTGGTACCTGGCGTTGTTGTCCGCCGGGTTGCGTTATGCTGACCGGAAAAATCAGTCATTTGAAGGCTTGACGTCATCGCCGGCATATTCTGCAGTCTGTGTAGCATGAAAATGCACATCCATTTGCGGAAACGCTATGACAATACCTTCTTCTGCAAACCGGCGGTGTATATTGCGATGCATATCCGTCGTGACGGGAACACGATCTGCAAACGCATCAACGAAAATTCGCAGTGAAAGGTTCAGGCTGCTGTCACCAAACCTGTTGAATGCAACGACGGGCGGCGGATCACCGAGGACGCGCCTGTCGTCTTGCGCCATTTCCAGCAGCAGTGCAATAGCCCGGTCTACATCGCTACCATAGGCAATTCCGACCTCGATATCGATACGGATCATGGCATCAGACAATGTCCAGTTCAGGAGTCGACCGGTTATGAGTTCCTTGTTTGGAATCAGCAATTCCTTGCTGTGGAAGTCACGGATTGTGGTCGCGCGGATACGGATCCTGACGACCGTGCCGGACGCATCACCGACCGTGATCAGATCCCCGACGCGCACCGGTCGTTCAGCCAGCAGGATGAGCCCTGATATGAAGTTGGCGACGATCTCCTGCAACCCGAAACCGATACCTACACCCAGTGCTGCCGCGGCCCAGCCCAGCTGCGACCAGTTGGCGCCGAGCCTGCCAAGTACCAGAAGGGTGCTTATGATGACAATCGCATAGCGAACCAGTGTGGAAATTGCGTAGCGTGTACCGGACGAGAAACCACCACGCTTGAGCATGATGATATTCAGCAAGGAGGGAAGGTTGGTGGCGAGAACATAGCCACCGAGGCCGATCAGCACAGCGACGATAACATCACCCAGCGTTACCGCAAACTGGACAGCACCTCCATCGCCCTGAAAGCTGCCTTGCCAGAGTGCGATGTCCTCCAGAATACGGAAAGCTGGCAGCATCCCTCCCCATATGGCAGCCAGACCGAGAGCCACGGCAAGAACAGTTGTGGCATTCAGGAGTTGCCGGCTGTCCGCATCCAGTGACAGAAGGTCCACTTCGGTTTCGCCGGCATTTTCAGCATCTGTTTCGAGTGTTTCTCCCGCGCGGCGGGCGCGCGTCGTGTCGCCATCCATGACCACAGCCTGATAGGCCAGTCGACGCCGTGACACCAGCAACCAGCGACGAAACAGTTCACCTGTCAACCAGACCAGGGTCAGCAACCATGCCGAAAGAATCACTCTCTGGCCAAATTCAACTGCGAAGAACGTGTAGCCGGCCAGGGCGGCTGATGACAGAGAAACAGGAATGGCGAAGGCGATGATGAGCCATACGTAGCGCCATCGCCACCACGCTGTCTCTGACTGTTTTGCAAAATATCGGCTTATGACACCCCTGGAAGGGTGCAGGATCTGCAGTAACAACGATGCCGTTACCAGAGCAAAGGCAACAAAAGCCAGCAAGGACAACGAGATGTTGTCCGACTCCGTGTTCATCGCAACTGCACTTGGTATGAGAAAATACAGCGGTATCCCGGCTGCGAGAAACCAGGACGCTGCCTGATGTAACTTGCTCACTGTCCCGGCATCCCAGCCGAAATGCCGTTCCGCGAGACCACCGGCCTCGCTCATGGATTGGAAAAAACTCGCGAGCAACAGTAGTAATGCCGTCTTCAGCAGCGCCGTACTGATATTGGCCGAAAACAGCGTGGTCGTTTCCGCCACGCTCAACGCGCCCGCAATTCCCAGAACAACGAGGGTGTATGGCAGGGCCAGCAGCAGCGTCAGGGTCAGGGCGCGCATGGTGAACTGCATCCGGTCAAGGCGTATGCTTTGAACATACTCGCCGCTGGCTACAAGCGCGGATCGTATATGCCGCCGTTGCCACAATAACAGGACGGCCGGCACAAGGAGCAGCAAGGGCCAGCGTCCTTTCCACAGGCCCTGAACCAGATCGTTGCCAACCCGGTACCAGGCACCGGGATCAAGGTAATCGGCGATTTCCCGCGGTAGCACCGTCAGCGTACGGTAATCGGCTGCCGGTGCACTGCGGACCCAGAGCAAACGCTCACTCAAATACGTGTCATAGGCCCGGGTCCTGTTCTCCAGTTGTTGCAATAGTTCTGACGCGGCGAACAGCCTGCGCTGGTATGTTTCGGCATCGTCAATCGATTGCTGCAACAACTGCCTGCGCAACTGAACCATGTCCTGCAAACGTGCGAGTGTCCGACTGTCAGGTGGATGTATGCCGGCCCGCTCGATCCGGGTAGCTAGATACCGGTCGGAATCATTCAGTAATCTGAGTTCGGATGCGCTGTCGAGGAGCCGAAGACTGACCTTCGTGCGCTGCTCTTCAAGCTCATGTCGCTCAACCAGGTAGTCCTTGATCGTGGGCAGCAGCAGACGCTGTTCACGGACGGCGTCACCCACCGGAACGGAAGAACCCCTGAGTTCGAGCTTGCTCTGTGTGAGCTTGAATGCTTCAGCGAGCTGCAGGGCCAGGAGCCTGAGTTGATGTTCACGTCCGGCCAGATCATCCAGACCGACGTTACGTGCCTGCAATTGTCCGAGTAGCCTGAGGTTTTCACCGGCAATCTGCTCCAGTAGCGGATACTTGCCGTCCGCTCCGGCAAGTATGGCGTTGATTTGCGAACTGGCCGCTTCAAATTCAAGCTGGTGCTGTTTTTCCAGCGATTCATGTAGCACCGATATCCGCTGCCGGGTACGCTCCAGCGTTGCCAGCGTCCGGGTGCGTTGTGCCTGATTCAATTCCATGCGCACTGCATGGCTTTGAAGTTCTTCTGCCAGCATGGCGACTTCGGTCTGGATTGATTCGAGTTGAGCATCGACCACCCAGCGCTTTGCCTCAGCAAGCAGTGCGGTTTCATGGCTCCCCGGGTCTGCCGAACGCCTGCCGGCTATCTCTTCGCCCTCGAGGCGCAACACCAGGATGCGTTCCCGGATTTGCGCAGGACGACTTGATTCCGCTTCAATTTCTGCATCAAGAAGAGCCAGCCTGGCCTCGGCGGCAGTCTCTTTCGCCTGCTCTGCCGCAATTTCCTTTTCCAGTTCTGCAACCGGTCTGCCAGGGTTGGCATGGAGCCCCGGCTTCTTTTCCGGGTCACCCGAGTCATCGAGGACGGATCGGATCGCCTGTATTTTTTCCGGTGCTTCCTTTGCTGCCTTGACGAATTCTGCGGCCGCCTTGCGGTTATCACGGCTTTTTTTCAGGTAGGCGATGGCCTGTTTGCAGGCTTCCAGGGTCTCCAACCTGGAGGCGGGGTTCGCATCCACCGCTTCCTCAATCTCGGCTATCCTGCTTTCAATGAGTTCTATGCCAGGCCCTGTTTGTGGACCGTAATCCTGCGCCGATACAGCAGACCCCGCAGAGACTGTCCATGTCAGGAGCAGGAACGCAGCAATACGGTTCATACCCGGCAGATCTCCGATCTTCGGGCTGGTTCTGGCAGCCTGGCCGGACAGGGAAAAGGTGGTCGTCCTGAAAACAACCGTTTGTCATGGGTGGCCGGCATGGCGTCAGTTTCTGCGCCGGCACGCTTGTCGGAATGCTCGCGGCGACATCCCTGTCTGCTGTCGAAACGCCCTCGCGAAGTTTGCGGCATTCGAATAGCCCAGCATGGTCGCAATTTCCGTTACAGGTATATCCGATTGAGCCAGCCAGTTTGCGGCAAGACGCTCCCGACAATCCCTGATTATCTGTGAATACGTGAGACCGGTCTCGGCCAGACGTCGCTGCAGCGTTCGGGAACTCACGCCGGCGGCCCTGGCGGTTTTACGGATGTCGGGATAACCGCCATAAAACAGTGACTCCACCACCTGTGTAACGGACTCCCGGAACCCCGTCGGCATTGATAGATCATTTCCTGCGGTAGCGGATCTGCTGTACGTCTCTGCATTCAGGGAATCCGGGAGTGGCTGCATTACCAGCCGGTGCGGAATCGTGAATGAGGAATGTGTCTGCCCTGTGACAATCCTTGCGTTACCGAAGACAGTGTAGTCACGCACCAGCTTCTCGGCACCCGCCAGCAACCCTATTTCCTCGGGGTACCAGCCTTGACCGAGAATGTGGCGAAGTGTCGAAATCGTCACTGCCAATGTATACAGGTCCGCCTGGTACCAGCCGGAACCCGCTAGATCCGGAAGATACTGGTTGATGCGTAACCGGGACGGTTCGGTAGAAAGCCAGAATCTCTGACCGCTGGTCACAGAGTCAATCAACATTATTCCGATATGCAGATACTCGTGTACCGTCGATGCCTGTCGCAGGGATCTGCCATAGGCACCAAGGTCAAAGGCCAATGTCTGTTGTGCCACGACGAGCCCGAGATCCTCGATGCCTTCACGGCGGGCGGCCTTGTCGGCGAACCGGTACGCGGAATACAGGGGTATGAGTGACTCGGTATTTTTCAGCAAGTCCGGAAAGATGCCGGATTGTTCGAGCAGCCGTTCGACAGGAGTACCGATGCTGTCAAGAAAGGCAACGAATGGCGCCATGGCGCTTACCCGGGTGAAGGGTATTGGTGAACCGGAGCCGCCTGCAATACGGGGACGGCCGCCCTGACTTCGTTTAACCCGTGATGTTTTGTTGTTGCCCATGGCACATTTTGGCGCCTGATGAATCGTTTCTGGATGCTGACTTTACCTTGCAACTACAGGATACTAACATACGACTTATTAATACCCGGCGCCAGATCAGTACATCACCAGATAGTGATGGAAAATGGCTGAATCCAGGTTATGTTATGCGCCGGCTTTTTCCGAAGCCACGCACCGCTGCCATCACTCCTCCTGGGAGACTGTCACGAATCTGACTGATACACAGGTAGTGGGCTGCAGGAAGGATATTCAACTCGTTGTTCTAGTCAATTGGCCATCCAAACTGGAGAAAGTGATGAACTGCCGAATACATCTCATGCTATTGGCCACGCTGGCATACTCATCGGCGGCACTCGCAGATGACAAATGGCAATTCAGTCTGACGCCATATATCTGGTTTGCCGGTCTAAAGGGAGACGTATCGACAATTCCCGGGGCGCCGGTTGCACCGATCGATGTTTCCCCGAAAGAGGCATTCGATGATACGGAGACGGCGATAATGGTCATGCTGGACGCCAAAAAGGGTGTGAACGGCGTCTACACCGACTTTATCTATACCGACGTGCAGCAGGACGCCACTCTGCTCCCGGCACCAGTCAATCTGACGCTGAAATCAACGAGCAAGACAACGGCATTCACGCTTGCCTACCAGCGCGAAGTCTACCGCGACGATTCCGCTTTCGTGGATCTGCTCGCCGGCGCAAGGTACTGGAAGATCGATTCCGAACTGGCCTTTGGCAACGGACTCGGGCTGCTGGCGGGTAAGAAAGTATCCAACGACGAGTCCTGGGTTGACCCGGTTATCGGCGTGAAGGGCAGGACGTCGGTGAATGACACAAAGTTCTACGTTACCGGCGGTGTCAGTCTGGGCGGTTTCAATGTCGGCTCCGATCGCTTCTACGACTGGCTTGCAGCAGTCGGTTATCAGTGGCGGGACAACATCGGTACCGCGATCGGCTACCGGATGTTCGATCTCGATTACGAGGACGACGGGTTTGTCTATGACGTCAAACAGGAGGGCTGGATGGTTGGCCTGACCTGGACTTTTTAGGGTAACTACAGCATGGGAAGTGATCTGAATCGCGTTCAGTCCTGTTCGGGATTGGTGCTGTCTGCCCAATACATGCAAAGGGCGCGGCTACGAGATACATTATTGTGAGGGGGTAATGATGATGACTTGCAGGCCGGCCGGCTTCTGTTCCCGGCATTCTCCGACACCACGATTGCTGACAGGCAGCGTCCGGGTGATCACCACAGCGATCACCGCAATCCTGCTGCTGGCGGCTTCGATGGCGGCGCCGGCAGAACAGGGTGACCAGTCGAGCGCGGAACTGGCACAGGAGCTGACAAATCCGCTTGCCGACCTGATCAGTGTGCCGATCCAGATGAATTTCGATGATGACATCGGACCGGATGACAAGGGAAACAAGTTTATCGCCAACATCCAGCCCGTGATCCCTTTTCATCTCGGCAATAGCTGGAACCTCATCACACGCACGATCATCCCGGTGATCAACCAGGAGGACATCTATCCGGGTGCGGGTTCGCAGTTCGGCCTGGGCGACATCAACACGAGCCTGTTCCTGTCGCCAACGGCTGCCGGGCCGGGTGGCCTGACCTGGGGCGTCGGGCCGGTTTTGCTGCTGCCGACCGCGACTGAGTCCGCGCTCGGCGCAAAGAAATGGGGGGCGGGTCCGGCCGCCGTGGTACTGGCGCTGAATGGTCCCTGGACGTCGGGCATACTGGCAAATCATGTCTGGTCGTTTGCCGGCGACGACGATCGCCCGGATATCAGTAATACCTTCACGCAACCGTTTGTGGCCTACACCTGGCCGAGTGCCTGGACCCTGTCAGCGCAATCCGAATCCAGTTACAACTGGAAGACCGAGCAGTGGTCGGTGCCGGTCAACGTGGCGCTCTCAAAGCTCGTTCTGTTCGGCAGGTTACCGGTCAGCCTGCAGGGCGGGGTCGGCTACTGGGCCGAGTCTCCGGAGTCCGGTCCGGAAGGGGTCAGGTACCGGTTACAGGCCAGCATCGTCCTGCCCAAATAGGTTGCAAGCGACAAGTATAACGCCAGGAGATATCTCTCATGTCGCATCGATCATTTGTCATACCGTTGCTGGCAGCATTTGCTGCCGGATTTCCCGCCGTGTTGCTGGCCGCCGAGGCCGTGATGCCACCTACGGCCTACATGGGAGGACCGGCGGAACTGGTGACTGCACCAAACGGCGCGATTGCCAACAAGCGCATCCTGGACGGAGTTGACAAGGTGGGATGGCTCGAACCCACCATTGAGCAGCCCGTTGAAGGTATCTGGGTATTCGGTGGCTACGGCCTGGCACCCATTGCCATCATCGATACCGATGCAGGGCTGATCGCCTTTGATACCGGCGATACCGAACATGACGGCGAACTGCTGCTGGCGGCGATACGTACGGTCAGCGACAAGCCGGTCAGGGCCATTATCTACGGTCATTCGCACACCGTGCACGGTGCCGGGGTGCTGGCCGAGGGTAACACGGACATCCCGGTAATCGGTCACCCGAGTCTCAACGCGGTGGTTGCGCAGAATGCCAAGGCTGCCGGGGCACCGGCCTATTTCCCGGAGGTCGGCCCGTACCTGACGGCGCGCATGCTGATCCAGTTCAATGCCTTCATGCCGAAGGAAGGCCCGGATGCCTGGGTGGTGCCGACCACGCTCCCGGCAAACTTTGACTCGGCGTTCCTGCCGGTCAACACGCCGGTGGAAGACGGGCAGGTCATGACCGTACTGGGGCAGAAGATGCAGTTCTTCACCCGCTATGGCTCGGATAACAAGGTCCACACGACTGTCTGGTTGCCGGAGCGGAGGATTGCCGTGACGACAGGTGATGCGGCAGAGGCGGCGCGGGTGCTCGAGCTGTTTGATCGCTACGATCCCGGACGGGCGGTTGTTGTGCCGGCAGCGTTGCCTGTCCAGGACCAGATCTAGTGTTTCTTTGTTCACACAACCGGGGAACAGGATTTCATGTTTCCCGATACCACGAGGTGATATGACATGCTGAAAAAAATTCGCACTGCCCTGGGTTTGCTTCTTCTCATCGTGCCGTTTGCCAGCGCACTCGCGGACAAGTACGAGGACACCATCCAGATATTCAGGGGCGCTGGCCAGAGCGCCGCTTTCTTCGACAACTCGTATGGCTATGCTGTTTTTCCGACGATCGGTAAAGGCGGCCTGGTTGTGGGTGCCGCCACCGGTTCGGGGCGCGTCTACGTCGCTGGCAAGCATGTGGGTAACTCTACTTTCAGCCAGGTATCGGTCGGTTTGCAGGCCGGCGGCCAGGCATACAGCCTGATCGTCTTTTTCGAGGACGAACGCGCGTTCAGGGAATTTACCAGCGGTTCCTTCAAATTCGGTGCCGGTGCCTCGGCCGTCGCCATCACGGCAGGCGCATCGGCAGAAACCAGCACCACGGGTTCCTCGGCCGGCGCAAGCGCCGGCAAGAAGGATGCAAGCACTGCGGGCAGGTATCAGAAAGGCATGGCGCCCTTCACCGTTGTGAAGGGCGGCTTGATGTACGAGGCCAGCATCGCCGGGGGTGGCTTTTCGTACGAGCCGCTGTAGCCCGATCGCCAGGACCGCGGATGGCGGCCGGTGTCGCCCGGGCAGGGCGGGTGTGCCCCGGAAGCAAGACGAACAGAAATCCGGGGACTGAGCGCCCGGACTGTACTTGGTGGGAGGGATCGATGCGATGATATCTGCTTATCGATTGCACAGGATGAAACAAGGGCTCAAACAATTCATGCTTGCAGGCTGCGCATGGGCGTCGGCCTGCCTCACTCATCATCAACAGACTGGAGAACTGCAATGCACAAGCGGATGCGACGACTCACTGCTGTAATGACAATGGTCTTGCTTGTCCCGGCAGGCGTTCAAGCCGGCGCAGGCTACGCCGGTTACGGGGAAGAACCGACGCAAAGTGGCCATATCGGCCAGAAGGAATACTCGCCGTTTCTTGACATCGGCTATCCGCAGCGCGTGTACTGGGGGGACACCCACGTTCATACCTCGTATTCCACCGATGCCGGCATGATCGGCAACCGGCTCGGGCCGGAAGAGGCCTACCGCTTCGCCCGTGGCGAGATGGTAGTCTCCAGCACGGGCGTACGCACCCGGCTGCAGCGCCCGATGGACTTCCTGGTCATCTCCGATCATGCGGAAAACCTGGGTCTTGCGCCCATGATCTCCGAGCGCAATCCGGACCTGCTCAAGACCGACTTCGGGCGAGAGATCTCCCAGCTCGTTTACGACGGCAAGTACCTTGCGGCCTATACGCTCTGGGGCGAGGCCCTGGGGGCACTCAAGGATCCGCTGGCCGGAAACGATGAACTGACGCGCAGCATGTGGGAGCGCCTGACCACTGCGGCCGAGGAGTTCAACGAGCCGGGCAAATTCACGGCGCTCATCGGCTATGAATGGACGTCGAGCCCGAACGGAAACAACCTGCATCGCAACGTCGTATTCCGTGACGGCAAGGAAGAGGCCGACCAGGTTCTCCCGATGTCGAACTATGATTCGAGCGATGCCGAGGACCTGTGGAAATGGATGGCGGCCTACGAGGACAAGACCGGCGGCAGGGTGCTCGCGATACCCCACAACGGCAACCTGTCGAACGGCCTGATGTTTGATGACGTGACCTTCAGCGGTAAAAAACTCAGCCGCGAATACGCCGAGCAGCGCATGCACTGGGAGCCGGTGTACGAGGTCACGCAAATGAAGGGCGACGGCGAGGCCCATCCAGCGCTGTCGCCGAATGACGAGTTCGCGGACTACGGTACCTGGGACAAGGGCAGCTTCGGCGCCGAGCCCAAGAAGCCGGACATGCTGCCGCGCGAATATGCCCGCGAGGCCTACAAGCGTGGCCTCAAGTACGAGGCGCGCCTGGGTGCCAACCCGTTCAAGTTCGGGATGATCGGCTCCACCGACACCCACACGTCGCTCGCGACCACGGAGGAAAACAACTACTTCGGCAAGGCGTCGATGGCCGAGCCTTCAGCCGATCCGAAGCGTTTCGACGAGAAGGTTACCGGCATGTTGCAGAAGGAAGACGGACCGGATATCACGATCCGACACTACCAGACCCTGGCCTCCGGCCTTGCAGGGGTCTGGGCGAGCGAGAATACGCGGGAAGGAATCTGGGACGCGCTGAAGCGCAAGGAGGTCTATGCCACGACGGGTACGCGCATGACGGTGCGGGTCTTCGCCGGCTGGGACTTCGTGGAGTCCGACGTGCAGCGACCGGACTTTGCGGCAGAAGGCTACCTGCGAGGCGTGCCGATGGGCGGAGACCTGCATAATGCCCCGGAGGGCAAGACGCCTGCATTCGTGATCCGAGCGCTCCGCGACGTGGACGGCGCCAACCTGGACCGCGTCCAGGTCGTCAAGGGCTGGCTGGACGCCAAGGGCGCGACGCATGAGCAGGTCTATGACGTGATGTGTTCGGATCACCGCGCTATCAACGATAAACATCGTTGCGACAAGCCGGTGGGTAACACCGTAGACATCGAGAAGGCAACCTATACCAACAGCATCGGTGATCCCCTGATGATGGTGTACTGGGAGGATCCGGACTTCGATCCCGGGCAGCGCGCCTTCTATTATGTTCGCGTGCTGGAGATCCCGACCCCGCGCTGGACCACCTACGACGCCGCATTCTACGGGGTGGACCTCCCGAAGGGCGTTCCGCCGACCCAGCAGGAGCGCGCCTATACCTCGCCGATCTGGTACACACCGGAGACTTGATTAGATGAGCATCACACTGAAACGGGTTCTCAGGGAACCGTTGCTGCATTTTCTGGTGCTGGGCGCGGGATTGTTCGTCGCCTACGGGATGGTGCAGAAACCCGTCAGCGGGCCAGACGAGATCGTCGTGACCTCGGGGGACATCGAGCACCTCGCGGCCGGTTTCACTAGGGTGTGGCAGCGCCCGCCAACACCTCAGGAGATGGCGGGGTTGGTGAAAGACCGGGTGCGCGAGGAGGTGTATTGTCGCGAGGCCCTGGCACTGGGCCTGGACAAGGACGACACCGTTATCCGTCGCCGCCTGCGCCAGAAGATGGAATTCATCGCCGATGATATTGCGGCGCAGGCTGAACCTACGGACGCCGAACTGACCGCATACCTGCAGGCACACCCCGAATCATTCCGCATCGAGCCGCGGTTCACGTTTCACCAGGTATTTCTCGATCCGGAAAACCACGGCGAGCATCTCGCGCGCGACGCCGGGCGCCTGCTTGAGACATTGATCCGGACCGGCGACAACGCCGATGCCCGCAAGCTCGGGGATCCGTCTCTTCTGCAGAACGACTTTGTTGCACTAACGTCCAGCGAGGTCGCCAGGCAGTTGGGTACAGGATTCGCAGACAGCCTTTCAGCGCTATCACCCGGCCGATGGCACGGACCGATCGAATCCGCTTATGGTATGCACCTGGTTCTGGTAAGCGAACGGACGGCTCCACGCCTGCCCGAACTGGCGGAAGTTCGCGAGGCCGTACAGCGGGAGTGGGATAACGCACGTCGACTGCGTTCCAACGAGGAGTTTTACCAGAACCTGCGGCAGCGCTACACAGTGACTGTCGAGGGCCTGGAATCCAAGGACCAGGAGTCGTTACTGGCGGCGAATCAGCAGCAATGAGGGGTGTATTCATACTGCTGTTGTTGTTCGCCGGATTCGCTACGAACTCAGTGGCGCACGAGGTACGTCCGGCCTACCTCGAGATTCGCGAGATTGCGCCGCAAACCTATGACGTGCTGTGGAAAGTACCTGGCAGGGGCGAGAGCCAGCGCCTGGGGCTGTATGTAGAATTTCCCGCCGGCACGAAAAACGTGACCGAACCTCGCGCTTCAATGGCGGACAATATTTTTGCCCGGCGCTGGACGGTGAAGCGCGCCGGCGGGTTGACCGGCGGTACGATCCACATCGCCGGCCTGTCCGCGACCATGACCGATGTGCTGGTGCGCCTGGAGCGGCTCGACGGTAGCACACAAGTGACGCGGCTCACGCCATCGGCGCCGTCATTCGAAGTGGCGGCCGTACCGCGAGCGACGCAGGTGGCTGTGACCTATCTGAAGCTGGGCGTCGGGCATATTCTGGGCGGCATTGACCATTTGCTGTTCGTGCTTGCGCTGTTGATCCTGGTGAAGGGCGCGCGCAGGCTGATTGCGACCGTCACCGCGTTTACCCTCGCGCACAGCCTCACGCTGGCGGGCGCGACGCTCGGCTTCGTGCATGTACCGGGGCGGCCCGTCGAGGCAGCGATCGCGCTCTCCATCGTGTTCGTGGCGATGGAGATCATTCATAGCCGGCAGGGCCGGGTCGGTTTGACGGAGCGGTTTCCGTGGCTGATCGCCTTCACCTTCGGCCTGCTGCACGGCTTCGGTTTCGCCAGTGCGTTAAGCGAAGTCGGTCTGCCGCAATCGGCGATTCCTGTCGCGCTGCTGTTTTTCAACGTCGGCGTCGAGGTTGGACAACTGCTGTTTATCGCGGCCGTCTTCGCCGTTATTGCACTGGCGCGGCATGCCAGCCGTCACTTGAGCATTCCACAACCGGCGTGGGCGTGGCGTATTCCGCCATACACCATTGGCAGTATCGCGATGTTCTGGGTCATACAGCGCGTTGCCGCCTTTTAAACACGAAACAATGAGAGGCAGTAGCATGCATGTCAGGATGGGTCGCCGGTTGTCCGATGCTGCACTGCCGGCATTGAACCGTGATTCATAAGTCGTCGTGCCGCTTGTGTGGCAAAACCTGCAATAAACTGTCGGGAAAAACCAGGGAGTAAATCAGGAATGGATAGCGTTGCGAAAACAATGGTTGTCATTTCGGGCCTTCTTCTGGTGGGTGCGTTTGGAGAATTCATTTTTTCGCGAACGCGTATTCCGGACGTGGTCTGGCTGGTCGCCGCAGGCGTACTTGCAGGTCCGGTCTTTGAACTCGTCTCGCCGCAGGTTCTTACTCCCGCGATTCCGTTTTTCGGCGCGATTGCACTGACTGTCATTCTCGCGGGCGGTGCTTTCCGTCTCCGGCTTTCCGAGGTGGCCGCAGCCGCACCCAGAGGCATCCTTCTCGGGATAACCGGATTCCTGTTTTCCCTGATCGCGGTGTGTGCGTTCTTCTGGCTTATGACAGAGCTCGGTTTCGTGCGCCCGGCGCCTCCGCTGGTGTGGGTGATGATTGCCGCCATTGTTGGCGGTTCCAGTTCGATCATCATTATGCCAACCATGGCAATGGGCCAGGTTCCTGACAGGGTCGCGCGCACGCTGGAGGTCGAGTCCGCATGGACCGACCCCCTGTGCGTCGTAGTGGCAATGGTGCTTATTGATCTTCTCATAACCGGCAGTGAAGATCTTGCACGCCCTTTCCTGGCGCTCGGCAGGGAGCTCGGGCTCGGTATATTTATGGGGGTGACTGCCGCCGCTCTGCTGGTTTCCGGTATTCCGGCGATGCGGGACAAACCGCACGGCTATCCGGTGTTCCTGGCCGCAATGCTTGCCCTTTATGCACTGACGCAGATGGTAAACGGCAATGGTGCCGTGGCGGTACTGACGAGTGCACTGTTGCTTGGCAATGCCGCGTCCGTCGTACCGCGGTTGATACCCGACGCCCAGGGCCAGGCGTTTACGGCTTCAGAGACGACGGCGATCATGCAGGACCAGATGACCTTCCTGATCAAGTCGTTCTTCTTTTTTCTCATTGGGCTTGTGTTCCCGACCGATTTCCGGTTGATGATGCTCGGGGCGCTGGGGGTGTTGTTCATTGTTGTGCTGCGCATTCCCGCGGTTCTGCTCTCGACCCGGGGGATGAGCCTCGGGAGAAAAGAGTTCTGGTACCTGGTGGCATCAGTACCCCGTGGTCTCGCCGCTGGCGTGCTTGCAACCATACCTATGCACCGCGGCATTCCCGGAATGGAGAACCTGGCACCCGGGATCTATGCCCTGATCGTATTCAGTGTCATCTTTTTTGCAGCCGGATTCGGCATCGTGGGTCGACTGCATGAGTAGTCGCGAACGGTAATTGCGATGACATATCGGCAGTTGTTCTGGTCCATGGTGTGCCTGCGGCATCCCCTGGCCACCGCTGTTGGCAGGAATCACCGCTGTACCAAAACTTCAAAAACATCCATTTTCCAGGATATGGAGGAAATACAATGAACAAGTCGCCAGTGGTAACTGCTCTGCTGATAGCCGTGTTTTATACGGCAGGAAATGCGCAGGCCAGTAAAATGGTGTCTGTTGACTATGGAATCATCACCGGTGTCAATCAACAGGAGAAGGATACGACAGGAGGCAAGGCCGGCGGTGCGCTGCTGGGCGGCCTGGTAGGTCTGGGTACAGGCAAGGGAAAATCAGGCAGCAACAAGGCATTGCGTACCCTTGGGGGTGCGGCTGTCGGCTCCGCGGTCGGTGGTGCCGTGGCCCGGGGGACGGAGATGGTGTACACCGTAAGCCTGGTGAAGGGCGGTACCGTACGCATCATTATGGACAGTGGCAACTTACACAGCGGCGACTGCGTCGCTGTTGAACAGGGCGGCGCATCCGCCAATCTGCGGCGTGTTTCGGAGGAATTTTGCAGCCATAACGCCAGTGTGCCGCAGCAGTATAAGGTTGAACACGAGAAAGAGGCGGATGAATGCGCGCAGGCCAAGCAGCAGTTGCTGGATGCGCAAACCGAAGATGCCATAAAGGCGGCGCAGATGAAGATGAATATCCTTTGCCAGGATTAATCGATTGACTGATTCCATGGAAAGGAAGGGCCGGATTCAGATCCAGGGATGCCATCAGCGCAACCCGGACGGGGGTCGGTATGCTGGTTGATAAAATGGCGGGCAGTGTGCCGGAGCATCATGTCTGTTTCCGGTGGGGCATATCCGGGCAAGGGATCAGGCGAACAGCGAGTGGTGGTGTGGTTCGGTCAATAACGGCCGGAGTTGATGTTTAATGGATCAATCAGGGAGGTGCGGTATGAAAGCAGGATTGAGGGGTGTGTTGTTTCTGGCAATTATCATCATGGGTGGTGCGGCGTGTGCCAGCGAACCGGTTCCGGACAAACCGGGTTGGTCCGGGTTGGTCACGATGGGTGTCGGAGCGCTGAATGCGAAGACGAACATGGTGGCGGGTATCAATCGTTACAACATCGACATTGGTGAAAACAGGATCAATTCGCTTTCGGATGAACCGGATTCCAAATCCACCGGGATGCCGCAGCTCAATCTGAACATCAATTACACCTTTGCAAGCCAGACCCAGCTTTTTTTCGGCAACTCCCTCGAAAACGTGCTTCAGTTTGATACTGCGGCAATTGCCGGGGTGCGCCAGCAATTCAGCGATAAAAGTATTCTGGAACTGAGCATGGTGTCGACCCCGTTTTTGTCGCCGACGCAGACCTGGGAGGACCCCTATGTCGTTGGCGTAAATCGCAAGGAAACCGACCGCACCAGCCGCGGGCCGCGTATCGAGTATGACAAAATTCTGGGAACGGGCTTCGGTGTGCAATACACGCAACGAAAAACAGAAATCGACAAGGAGCGAAGTGGTACCACCCAGCTGGGACTGCCGGCGGATCAGGCAAAGCTGCTGGAGCGCGAAGGCGACACCAGACGGCTTGTTGGCTACTACCGGTTCCCGAGGATTGAGCGAAACATCTTCGAGATTCGTGTTGGTCGTTTGAGTTAAGATCTGGATGGAGATGCCATGTCGGGCGATCAGGATCATATAATGTTGACATATGTCTATCTCGGTGATCGGTTCACGGTGGCGAGCAACCTTTTTGCCGCCCAACAGGACTACGACAAGCGCAACCCGGTCTTCGGTAAAACACGCAGTGATGACACGCTTGGCCTGGGTATTGTGGTGATCGATAAAAGGATCTTCAATAGTAAACAATGGTTCGGTCAGGCATCGCTGGTCTGGTATGATCAGGATTCTAATATCGACTTTTATGACGCGAGCACAGCGATAATCTCGCTGGGCGCGCAGTACAGGTTCTAGGCAAGAATGGACTATTAGATTGTTGACGGTTGTGAATTGCCCGGGATATTTCACGTCCTCGTTCATGTGAGTCCTGAGAGCAAACATTGTGAAAAAGTGAGAGGAAATTTAGCCGGGAAGTATTCGATGCGTGTTAACAATCAATGGCGGCTAGTGTTTACCTGGTCAGGCGAACCTGGTGAGGCCCGGGACATCTGTCTGGATAAGCACGATTATCGATGAGGCAGGCCATGAATATCACCAAACGACAACCCATCAGTGACGCTGAAATGACCGAGAAATTCCTCGTGCCCATGGCACTGACTCAGGGGCAACTGGCTGAAACGATGGGAGTTAGTCGGAAAAACATTAATGAGTTGTGTATCAATCACGGCCGACACGGCCTGATGCTGGCCACCATATTTGTGAAAACTGCAGATTTCTGGTTGAATCTGCAGCAACGCAACGATCGGTGGGGGCGGTTCCGATCTGACCTATCAGTTCCTCCCGGGCGCAAACTGGGAGTTCCGCAAGGACTTCATCGCCAAGGTGGGATACCGGTACCTGTACTGGGATGATGAAGATGACGGCACCGTATGGGACATGACGGCGAGTGGGGTCTATCTGGGACTTGGAATCCGCTTCTAGGTTTGTACGCAAAGCAGGTCATGGCGGTGTCATTTGGTTTTGCGATGCACCCTATGTCCGGAGAGAGATCACTGACACGAATTCATTTTTACTGTTGACTTTTGAGGAGAGCATCATGAAGAAAAACACCTTTCTATCGCTTCTGGCTGGTGTTGCACTGGCCTTGACCCTGCAGCAGGCTGACGCAGGCGAATCCGGATTCATCGAGAACATGCCACCGCTCGAACCTGACGCTGATCGCACGGGAGCGATGATCTGGGTGAAGCCCGGTGTCGATCGGGCGGCCTATACGCGGGTGATGATCGAACCCATCACCATCTTCATCAGTCCCGAGTCCGAGTACAAGGGAATCAGCCCCGAACAGCTCTCTATTCTTTCCCAGAAGTTCATGGAAGCCAGTCTCAATGCGTTTGAGCCGGAGGTGCCCGTGGTCAACAAGAGCGGTCCGGGCGTGCTGTATATCCGTGCAGCCATCACCAACGTGAAAATAGCCAAAAAGAAGCGCGGTCTGCTGGGCTATACACCAATAGGTTTTATCGCGGGCGCAGTGAAAGAGGCGGCGGAAGGCCCAAGCATTTCTCTTAAAGATGCCGTGCTCGAAATCGAGTCTTATGATTCGGTCAGTAAGGAACGTCTCGGCGTGTTAATCGACAAGGCGCCGGAAACAGGCAACGAGAAACTGTCCTGGGACAGCATCGCCAAAACCTGTTCGTATTACGCAGAGCGGTTCAAGCTGCGCATGCAGGCGGCAAAGTAAAAATTCCATATCACAAACAATGTCTTGAGTCGTGAGGCGGGGCTGTGTCCAGCCCCGCACGGCCACATTTCAAGTATTCATCAAATTCCTGGCGAACATAGTCCGGTAGCACCCTGTCCTCCGCTGCCCACTGCGCCTCAAAAGCCGGGTAGTATTCTTCGACAAGTTGGTAGAGAAGGGTTTGCTCCGGGCGATGGCGTTCGTATCGAGGCACACGCTCGCCGCGGCTGGCTTCCCTGCCAGCAGGCAGCTGCAACATAATCGCATCCTTGCGATAAGGTGTTTAGGCGAGGTTATCAGACGCCATCCAATGCTGCGCTATTCGTAGTGATAACATTGAACTCGAATCATTTTTAACCGATGCGAATATCGATGCGAGTTGTAATCGCAGCCATTATGGATCTAACCGGGTGGTTTGCGTGGGTAAATCCATTTCGACGCTTTATAACTGACTGTCAACAATGACGAACACCAGGATAACCCCTTGAGTCACCGTCCCCGGAAAAGGTTTGGCCAGGATTGCTCCCCTGCCCTGATTGACCACGTCACTCAGCAAGTTACTTGCTGGGGTAGAAGGAGTTAGCCCCTCGGCTCCAGCAATATCAGGCGGTCGATAGAGTGAAGCGCCCAGTGATCGGCCAGCTGTCGAATTGCCAGAGCACCACGCACGCTGTTGCCTGCCTCATCCAGTCGTGGCGAGTAGGCGACGATCGCTCCCCAACCCGGTACCACGGCCAGGATCGCACCGCTGACGCCGCTCTTGGCGGGCAGTCCCACGCGGGTCCACCACAGGCCGCTACCTTCGTACATACCCGCAATGATCATCACCGACAGGACCGTACGCACTGTTTCTGATTTCAGGATACGTTCGCCAGTCTGTGGCTGAATGCCACCGGCCGCCAGCGTTGCGCCCATCGTAGCCAGGTCTTCGACCGTCACTGCAACGATATTCGATTCCAGGTAGCGGCCGGCAATGTCTTCGACATCCCCCTCCAGACGCCCGGAGGCCTTCATTTGGTATGCCAGGGTATATGTCAGCGCGCGCGGTGTCACACGCCAGGCTTCTTCGATCGACAACGGCTGATTCGCCATACGGGAGTAAAGTTCGATAACGGCGCGGATTTTGGCGGCAGGGTTCGTCCCATCGATGTACCCGTGAGTCGCTATGGCACCGGCGTTGACCAGCGGGTTCTGCTCCGACGTGCGGCGCACCGCCCCTGCCGCAACCGCGTTGTAGGGAAAGCCGGTTGCGCTAACCCCGATGCGATCGATCATGTAATCCACGCCATGCTGTTCGAGTGCGAGTGCATAGGTGAACGGCTTGGAGACCGACATCAGCGGGAAGCGTACGTCGGCGTCGCCGACACTGAAAATACGCCCGTCGACCAGCGCGACTGCCAGCGCCAGATGGTCGGGGTTGGTGCCCTCGACTGCTGCGCTGTAGACCTCGCCATCTTTGTTACCGGCCAATGTATCCACTACTGCCCTGGCGTCACGCTGCAGCCGATCCAGATCCATGGCCATCAGCACTCTGTCGCCCTCGTGCACCTGCAGAGCCACTGTTTCACGCGCTTCCGGTTCAACCACCAAGATCAAACTGCCGACCGCCAGCGCACTCGCCACCACTAACCAGAGCCCCGTTTTCATCGCTTTTCCTCGCTGTCCCAGCCCAGAATATCGTGCACCACTGACCAGCGCCGCTTGTGCTCCCCGGCACCTTGCCCGAGGATCCAGTAGTCATACAGGCGTTCGACCTTGCGGCTGGTCTTGTTCAAGCTGATCCAGGCATTGACGTAACGGTTCCAACGCGCCGTATCGGCCGGCAGTGCGAATACGAGCGGTACCGAAATAACCTTCGGCTCGGGCACCACCACCGAGTACCGTGGAAACAGCAGCGTCCAGGCCGAGCCGGCCTCTGCAGAGTACAACATCGCATCGAATCGATCCTCGTCGGCGGTCAGGAACTGGGTGGGGTCCTCGATTCGCTCGACCCGCACATCAGGAAGATACTTTTCAACACGCATGACCAGGAATGGCAGGTCGACCACGGCGATTTTCAGATCCCGGCGTTGCCGGATCGCCTCCCAGTTGCTGAATTCGCGGCGACGGTGATCGCGTACCACCAGCGATATCGATGCATCCATGTACGGTTCGGACAAGGCCGTATCCAGGGCGCGGTCGGGGGATGCGAACAGGCCGCCAATGACGATATCGACCCGGCCTGAATTCAACGAATCGGTGATTTCTTCACGCGTCAGGCTGACGAAATCAACCCCGACACCGAGGTCGTTGGCCAGCATGAGCATCATATCGACGTCCATACCGACAAGTTCTTCGCCACCGCGTAGATAGGCGAACGGCAGTGCCTGCTGCAGATAGCCAACGTGCAGGCTGCCACGTTGCTTGATCGCGTCAAAACGATTGTTCCGCTGATCAATGGTCAATGGCACAACGTCGTCGAGTGTTTTCAGCGTGATATGCGAAGGGTGCTCCACCAGATCAATTTCCAGCAGCGCGTTGTAGTCCCGGTATTCCTGCGGTACGACATACTCGAAGAACAACCGCAGCCCACCAAAAATTGCAATAGCCAGCAGCACCGATACGATTGCGAAACGACCGAGCTTCAACCAGCTAACCCGCAACCGCCCGCTGACTGCGGCCGCGGTCAGCAACCCGAGCACCACGGTATGCATGCCGGCCAGTAATGTGCCGAAGCGTCCGCTGAACTGATCAACGGCCAGGAAAATCTGGAAGGTGTCTGCCGGGATGTGCATCAGGTCAAGCAGGAACGGCAGTGCGACGACTACCTCACCGAAGAAGCTGAACAGCCCGGAGGTCAGGAACTGTGGATACTGCTCGGCCGCGATCGGCGCACCGGCGAACCAGCCGGCGAACGGGATGAAGCCCAGTGCCAGCAGCTTGCCGAGGTTCGGCAGGTTGAAGTTGATCGGGACGATCAGGTCGGCTGCGCTGCCGGTGTCGTGATCGAGCATCTCGACCTCGTCAAGCATCTCCTTGATACGCTCGGACAGCAGCGGCAGCACGATCAGCAGATTGTATGTCGCGAATGCGGTAATCAAGGCATCCTGGGTTCCGGACAACACGCGGCGGTACGGGATCGGCGTCATTGCCGCGACCAGCCCTGGGAGTACCCAGAAACTCAGCAGTAGCGCGGCACCGATGTAGGTTAGCAGATAGACCTGCAGGCGGCCCATGTCCTCGATGCTCATGGTGCCGGCCGTCGACGCGACCAGCGCGAACACCCCGAATGGCGCCAACCGCACGATGAACTGGGCGATATGCATGATAGCATCGGCGGCCAGGTCGAAGCTCTTCAGCAGGTAACCCTTGTCCGGCACCGCGATCAGTGCCAGACCTCCGGCGAGTGAGGCCAGCACGATGGCCGGTATGATGCCATTGGATAGAGACGAAAACGGATTCGCTGGAATATACAGCTTGACCAGGTTGAACGCCTCACGCTCTTCTATCAGGCTGGTGCTGAAGAAAGTCGCCGACTTCCAGTCGGGAAAGCCAAGCACCATGCCGAGCACGACCAGGATCGCGAGCAGCCAGAACAACAGGATGAATATGCCACCTTTAGCCGCCAGCAAGCGCACCTCGCGATAGGATAAGCGGCCAAGACTGGCGATCAGCGACACGACGATGTACGGCAGCACGGTCATCTGCAGCAGACCGACAAAGACGTCACCGATGACCTGCAGATGTCGCATCCACTCACCGAACACGATGCCTGCGACGACGCCGAGACCCAGCCCTAACAGCACCTGGGTAGCAAGCCCGGGCGTTCGTCGCCGGCGTCTGCCACCATCAGCCCTTCGGTCTACCGGGCTGTTCGGTGTTTTGTCTGCTGCGGGGTTGTCGGCATCGCTCACTGCGCGCTCCCGGTTACAGACAGGCTATCCCAGAGACGACGGAACGCCTGATCTTGCCGTAGCGCATCGACCAGCTCGGGCTGCAATCCCAGCTCGATACGGGTCGCCTCGGGCAGGCGCGGCCAGGATGGGCTCAGCAATAACGCAGCCTGACCGGCGTCAACCGCCGCCTCGAAATCGCCATCCATCCAGCTTGCCTGGGCAACCATCCACCACAGGCGGTCATCACCGCGGAAGAAGCCCACGCCGCGCTCAGCCGCCTCCCGCGCCTGTTTGACCAGTCCTGACTGTAGCTCCGGACCTGCCTGTTTTGCCTTTTCCAGCAGGTCCTGGCTCTCGACCGCAGCCAGCTGCGCGTGGCGAATATTGAGCAGCCGCTTAAGCTCGCGTATCGGCGTCGGGTGGTCCTCCACGTGCAGGTCGATGTGACGATCCGTCAGCCCGAGGTAACCGGCGTTCTTGCGAACGACCAGCACCGCGGCCGACTGGCGGCCGCGGGCATCTCCACCCGCAGCCTGCCCGGCTGCCAACGCGTATACCAGGCGCGTCGCCAAATCACCCGGAGCCGCCTCGAACGTTGCAGCCATCGCTTCGATCACCTGAGGCCCGGCCAGCAGATTGCCCTGTACTGCGTAGTGACTACCCACCTTGCCCCCGGCCCACGCCAGACACTCACTACCCGTGTACGTCGCTGCTTGCCCGCTGGCGTCAACGACACCCAACTGCCGGCCTTTGCCCAGAGGATCTTTATCAATCAACCTGTGAATAACCTCTTTCGCCGGCACTCCCTCACCAAGCAACTCGAGACCCTCCGGACCATGCAGGATGTTGCCTCGCGCCTGAGTTGCCAACGCGCCGGTGTTGGCTGCAGCGAAGGGAACCACATCGCCGACCGCGAAGTACTTGGATTGAACCCCAACGCCATAGTCGCCGGTGTCGGGATCATAAGCGACGATTGAGAAAGTGGTAATCGGTCCATAACCGGTTCCTGGTCCGGTTGTATTCGCAATACCAGACGATGCTGCTGAAGTTGCAGCACCAGAGGCAGAAAGTGCCAGGATGCAACCAACGATAAGAACCCACATCAGCACCTGGAGGTTTAGCCGCCCAAATCTCCAGCGCCGCGGGAATATGTGATTATTCATCTGTTAAGTTCCAGTTTCATGTTATGCCACTGCACCTAATGCGGGAAAGTAACTGAAGCAGCAATTCTGACGTAACAAAAATTATCCGGTCCGCGCGGCGTGCCAATAACCCAGGCAAGGAAACCACCATCATTTTTCATGCGCCCACTTGGTCTACACAGTATGGCGCATTCAGCCTGAGGGACGTTGTCTGGACTGCCACCCATAACACTCATGCTACAGAAACCAATTTTACACATGACCAACTGCTCTTTTCAAAAAAGCAACAGCCGACAAATGATATTATCGAGCCGACAATAGATTCATCCGAAAATACCGATGCGAATATCGATGCGAGTCGTCATCGTACCCACTATGGTTCTATCTGGGTGATTTGCGTGGATATAATTTATTTAGGCGTTGAATGGCACTGAATTAAGCCTCAGGGGTGCAGTCGCCATGCCATAACGGTGTGAAAGTAAAGGAGAAGGTTGGCTCTCGCTGGTAAGATGTCTGGTGCGAAACATCCACCCGACCAGCTCGAGGACAACCTTCATGCGCAAGAAGCGGCAGATCGCAGCAACAACAACGTCACTTGGCCAAGCAGGTTGAAAAAGTCGATGCCAACCACTTTTTCAATCTGCTCACCAGCCCGCAGTTGCTGGAGTCTGTGGAGACGCTGCTGCCGGAGTACCGGGAACGCAAATACCCGCCTACGGTGTGCCTGGCGATGTTTCTGGGCCAGGTGCTCAGTGCTGACGGTTCCTGCCAGAAGGCGGTGAACGAAGCGATCGTCAATCGGCTGCTGAGCGGGTTGGCGGCGGACAGCGCGAACACGGGCGGCTATTGCCGGGCGCGGCAACGCCTGCCGGCGGGCATGGTTTACGACCTGGTGCGACAGACGGGCGCTTTGCTGAGCGAGCACACACCCGCGCCCTGGCTGTGGCGAGGGCGGCACGTGAAGCTGGTCGATGGTACGACGACGCTGCTGCCGGATAGTGCACAGAATCAGGCGAGCTATCCTCAACACGGTAACCAGGTCCGCGGGGCCGGGTTCCCGATGGCGCGTCTGGTTGGGGTCATGTCACTGGCCAACGGCGCGGTGCTTGATGTGGCCATGGGGCCGTACAAGGGCAAAGGCACGGGTGAGCATGGGCTGTTTCGGGAGCTGAAGGAAGGCTTTGTCGCCGGCGACGTGATGCTGGCGGACAGCTACTACTGCAGCTATTTTCTGCTCGCCGATTTGCTGGCGCGCGGGGTCGATGTCGTTTTTGAGCAGCACGGGGCGCGCAAGACGGATTTTCGCACGGGAGATAGACTTGGTCCCCGTGACCATGTGGTGCAGTGGTGCAAGTCTGCGGTCAGACCCGTGTGGATGACGGCCGAGGCGTATGCGGGTTACCCGGATGCCTTGATGCTGCGAGAGACGAAGGTCGACAAGAAGGTGCTGGTGACGTCGTTTCTGAATCCACGCGAGGTCTGTAAACGGGAACTCAAGGGGCTTTTTCTGCAGCGCTGGAACGTGGAAGTGGATCTGCGCCATATCAAGACCACGCTTGGCATGGAGACCCTGAGTTGCAAGACACCGCCGATGTGCGAGAAGGAGGTCTGGATCCATATGCTTGCTTACAATCTGATCCGGCTGCTGATGGCGCAGGCGGCGGTGCATGCCGGTGTGTTGCCGCGGCAGTTGAGCTTCAAACACACGCTACAGGTCTGGGTTGCCTGGAGTCAACGGCAGTTCCTCTCCGGCGCGCCGGAGGATACGGCGGGCCTATTCAGGTTGATTGCCCGAATCCGCGTCGGCAATAGACCTGGCAGAATTGAACCACGGCTGGTCAAGCGAAGGCCCAAGCCTTTTTCACGGCTACAGACGACCCGCCGCGAAGCGCGCGAAAACATCAAGATGTATGGGCGTCCTAAAAGAGTTGCAGCTTAAATCAGTGCCATTCAATTATGCGTTAATTGTCAATATAGTCTCAATCCCATTTTTATTTGGGATGCTAGGAGGGGTATTTCTCCGTGGGGGCCTTTTCGAAAAAATACTCTACGTACTGCCCATTCCAATCATTACTGTGATTTTATTAGTTGGTGATCCATATTATCCCGGATTGAAATATATTTCACTAATGCATGGGTAACCTAATTCGCCCATCCACACAGTTGGTTCAAACACCCACACGCCGCCGCCAGAAACGACTCATCATCGGTTTCACACTGATGCCGTGAACAACAATGGAAATCGTTACCACAACCAGCGTCAGGTGAATCAACTCCACGGCCAGGTCTTCAGGGAGTCCGTGCTGGATGGCGTACATGAGATAGTAGAGCGACCCGATACCACGCACCCCAAACCAACCGGTCATGCCTATTATGCGCCACGGAATGCGAGTGCCGAGCAGACTGGCCACGACACTCAATGGCCGCGCTATCGTGAATAGAAATAGCGCAAAGCCGATGGCGCGCCAGCTCCACGAGTCCAGGAATAGCGTGCCGCCAATGAGCAGGATCAGCACGAGTTCTGACAATCGTTCGAGGTGTTCTTTGAACACCAGGGAGGCTTCACTGACATGGTGTGTCGGCGCAACATCATCGATCGCACCGGGCATTTCGGTCTGGAGCTGTTGCGGGAGATCTGGAGCGCCACCAGCGAGCCCGAGTTCGGTTTGGCGTAGCGCCACGGCGGCGAAGAAGACGGCCAGAAAGCCCCATGCGCTGGACAACACGCTCAAGCCGTATACCACACCGATCAGGCCCAGGCCCAGGAAGTCGTCCAGCAAACCAGCATCCCGCTGGTTGCGGCGCAGGCGCACTACCAGGTACGCAACCCCGCTACCCGCCGCCACGCCGATGGCGATCGCGGCTGTAGTGGCCCAGAGCACATCCACCAACACCCAATGCAGACCGAACTCACCCAGCTCGTGCAAGCCAAGCAGACCCAACCCGAGCATGACAAATGGAAAGGCAGTGCCGTCATTCATGCCCGCTTCGCAGGTTAATATAAATCGGAGCCGATCGCGGTCGTGAGGATGACGAATCTGCACATCAGTGGCCAGTACCGGATCGGTTGGGGCAATGATGGCACCGAGCAGTATGGCGGCACCAAGCGGTAAACCGAGCAGATAATGGGCAAACACCGCGACCACCGCGACGGAGACGGCCATGGCGAGAAAAGCCAGCAGCACCGGCGCGCGCCAGCGGACAAAGGTCACGGGCACCGGCATTTTAACACCTGCTGCAAACAGCGAGATCAGCACCGCGACCTCGGTCAAAACCTCCAGCAACGCCGACTCTTTGAGCGGGTTAAAGTGGAAAAGACCCAGTACCATGGGGCCAACCAGGATTCCCACTGCCAGATAGATCATGGCAGAAGTGATCGGCAGACGTCTAATGAACGGCGTAGTCAATCCCATGGCGAGCAATAGCCCACCTACGAGCATAAACAACGCGGCATTGTTCATGACAAGCGTCATTGGGTTGTACCGTTAACTGTTTGTGAGTCCGCCATTGTCGCCTTAACTCTCGAACTATGCTCGCGGATTATGGCGCAAAGGCTGGAGTTTGGCATGCGGTAAAAAGCTTCCGGACCTGGTATTCACATGATCAACCGGGTGTTCCGGGTCGCCTCTCCCTTACATCAGCCACCATTTTTTCATTAACCGATAGGATAACAGTGAGGTAACGAGCCCAACCCCGAAAAGAGAGAACAATTCCAGGGGAAAATCGGAGACGTCGCCGCCCTCCAGAAGGATTGATTTGATCGGTCGGTAAAATTGATAGGAGGGGATCAAAGGCGCCACGGTGTTCAAGGTTTTCGAAAAATCGGAAAGCGCGGAAGGAAGCAGATGCGGTAGATAAGCAAGCACGCCCAAAGTTCTCGCACTCGCCTGGGTGCGGCATAAAAACCCGACGAAGATTCCGAAGGAGCTGAAACAGAACCCGCCCGCTATCAGAAAGGCGAGATAGCTCAAGCCGCTGCTGTGTTCAAAATCAAACTTCGTCAGAGATAATAGAGAAAATAGGGGTCAGAGAAAAGAGGGATCAGATCCCAGTTTTTCCTTATATTGGTACTCGACACGCGCTGACAAACCGGCAACGCCAGGTTCATTAATCTGATGGCATACACAGAGCGTTGTGATGCCAAGAAAACCCCGAATCCATCTTCCCGGCTTGCCACAGCATGTCATCCAGCATGGCAATAATCGTGAACCGTGCTTCTATGCCGCCTCGGATTATCAGTAGTACCTTGGGGTGCTTCACGAAGCCCTGCAACGCAGTCGCTGCCAGCTGCATGGCTAGGTGTTGATGACCAATCATATACATTTGCTGGTTACACCGACCGAGTTGTTCGGTATATCGCGGATGATGTAGGCCACAGGCCGTAAATACGACCAGTACATAAACCGAACCTACCGCCGTAGTGGCACATTGAGGGAAGGCCGCTACAAGGCAAGCCTGATCG
>Ga0210124_1000245_pt1 | contig 30131 bp, 31 predicted proteins | sample Muzzi_PWC_D2_FD_185554 | JGI IMG/M metagenome (GOLD analysis project Ga0210124, IMG submission 185554) | Wetland microbial communities from San Francisco Bay, California, USA, that impact long-term carbon sequestration - Muzzi_PWC_D2 (SPAdes) | ecosystem: Environmental > Aquatic > Marine >... | reverse complement strand
ATCAGCTCCTGCGTCATGGTCAGCTCGTTCGAGGGCAGGCGGTCCAGGCTCAGCAGCAGCCAGCGGCACAGTTGCTGGTCCACCGAATGATGCCGGTTGCACACCGCCGTCTGCGACATCTGGGTCAGCAGCGCCTGGGTGTAGCGCAACAACAGACGCTGCACCGGGCCGGCGAGAAAGAACGCGTCCTTCAGGAGTTGCCCCGTCAGCCGGTAGGCGTGACCGGCGCTTTGCACCACGGCCCGGCTGGTCGTGGTTTCGCCGCCCATGAAGAGGGAGACACCGACGATTCCCTCGTTGCCGACCACGGCTATTTCGGCCGATGCGCCATCCTCCATGACGTAGAGCAGGGACACGATGGAGGTAGTGGGGAAATAGACGTGGCGCATCGTCATGCCGGGCTCGCACACCGCATTGCCGAGCGGCATCGGGACCAGTTCCAGATGGGGAAAGAGGCGCGCGCATTCCTCCGCCGGCAGGGCGGCGAGCAGGTGGTTCTGGCGAGGGTCATGATGATCGGGCATGCGCCGCCTCCCAACTTACTGTCACAATTGAAATAATTACCGATGCGGCTGTATCCACGCTGGAAACGCCCATATTATCCCCCCCCCCCCGCCAATGTTCAATAGCGTACAGACGCAGCGGGGAGTTCGGCAAAATTTGCAGTGATTCTACCGGCGGGGCGGCACGTTATTGATCTGTGTAGCGGAACAACAAAACCCGCGTACCGTTCAATTGCCGGCTATGTACGTCAGCAAACAGACGGCTAAGGAATTTCTCTCTAATCTCGAACCATCGGAGCCAACATAAAACCTGCAAGGTCTGCAGCGCAATCCTGGCGAAGAACAGTGTATGTCCGGTATGACTTGCCGATGCATCACTCCCAAGCACATCACAGATAAGGAACGATAATGACCAACTTCAACACCATGAATACCATCCAGAAATACGCACTCATTGCCGTTGGCGCAGCCACGCTGCTCGGCCTGAGTGGATGTTCAGGGATGTCGGCGCAGGACAAGAATACCGCCATCGGCGCGGGCGTCGGTGCCGTCGGCGGTGCGGTTCTTACCGGCGGCAGCACGATGGGAACCGTCGGCGGTGCAGCCGTTGGCGGCGTCATCGGCCACGAAGTCGAAGATTAAATACTAATGATAGACATGCGCTGCGCCCGACCTGACCGGCCGGTGCGTAGAGTCGCTCATAATCCTGGATGCCGGCAAAAGGTGTGATACGCACGGTGACTTCCGCTTCCAGACATGTCAAACACCAGGAGGTATATATTATGAAACCAGTCAGGACCCTTAGCGCAGCCTTGGTCACGAGTGCGTTGCTTGTCGCGCTATCCGGCTGTCAGAAGCAGGAAGGCCCGATGGAGAAAGTCGGCAAGAGTGTCGACAACGCGACCGAATCGGTTGGAGAACATGCAGAAAATGCCGGTGAAGCCATCCAGGACGCGGCATCGGGCGACAAGAAATAGAGATCGTCGTGGGGCAACGACCGGAGTTGAATGTGAGCCGATCGGCGCCATCGAAGTCCCTGACGACCGGTTGTGAGGCGGGCAGACCAGCGCGTGTTCCTCACGTAAATGCGTTCTACCAACGGCCGCTGCACGGGAGATGGTTCGCCCTGTGGTGAAGCGATTCACTCCGGATCAAGTTCTCCGCGGCAGGTCATGACAAATCAGGAGTATCAATTATGTTGGTAACTATTGCGATTATCTTGCTTGTCCTCTGGGCGCTTGGCCTGGTCTCCTCGTACACCCTGGGCGGATTTATCCACCTGCTGCTGGTACTCGCGATCGTGGTGATCGCGATAAATGTCATCCAGGGCCGACGCGTGTAAGGCCAGGGAAGTGCTCTCTGCCGCAGGGCGATCACGTAAGGTAATCCGGTGATTCACAATTTCCGGTTTACCAGGATCTCTCGTCGTCAATGACGCAATTACACGTGTGTATCTACCGGAGAAAATGAGATGAATGCAGTCAAGCTATTGGCAATCGTGTTGATCGTGGCCGGCACCCTGGGGTTGGTGTACGGTGGTTTCACGTACACCAAGGACACGCAGCAGGCGAAAATCGGACCACTTGAGTTGACAGTGCAAAACAAGGAAACGGTCAACGTCCCGGTTTGGGCGGGGCTAGCCGCGATTGTTATAGGCGGTGGATTACTGGTTTTTCCGATTCGGAAAAATTAACGCCTGCCGAGACCAGATCGCGCCATAGTACTGGGGCCGCAGGTGATGAGGATCCTTAGTTGAATTATCAGTTTAGAGTATGGTCACCAGAGAGGATTCCGTGAATACGGTTTCTATCACAGACGCGGTTCCCGGAATGCCTGAAGAGCAGCATGGTGCGGAGACGAAGGATGCAAAGTCGTCAGTTGCCCGAGTCACGGCCATGGAGAACACCGAAGTCTCCAGTCTTTGCCCACCGGTTGACACAACAGTCGTCCGCATGCCGGTGGATGCACGCGGCCTGTCGCTGGGTATTCTGGCGACAGTTGCCGTGGTGTTCGCATTGTATTGGGCGCAGGGTTTTTTCGCATCGCTGATGCTGGGAATCCTCTTTGCATACACCCTGAATCCTCTGGTGGTATGGCTCGAGTATATGAAGATCCCCCGTGTCTTGAGTGCCGGCATCGTGATGATCGCTGTTCTCAGTGCGCTGTTGCTCGGCGTCTATGCCCTGCAAGGGCAGGTGCAGTCAATATTGACCCAGTTGCCAGAAACCACAAGCAAGTTTTCTGCGAGTCTTGCCAGCATGAGCGCCGGTCAGCGGGATAACATGAAGAATATGCAGGCCGCAGCAACCGAAGTGGCAAAGGCGACCAGCGAAGTGGCCGGGATTGCACCCAAGCAGCGTGTCACGCACGTTGTAATTGATCCACCTTCGTTCAAAATCGGCAACGTTATATGGGCCGGCTCCAAAGGTGTGATGAAATTTTCCGGTCAAGCGATCGTGGTGGTTTATCTGGTGTTTTTCCTGTTGTTGTCTGCTGGTACGTTCAAACGAAAACTGGTTCGACTCACCGGCCCGTCGTTGTCACGAAGAAAGATCACTGTACACATACTCGACGACATCAATAACTCCATCCAGCACTATATGTTGATGCTGTTACTGACCAATGTGCTGGTCGGACTACTTACCTGGATCGCATTCCGTTGGATTGGCCTCGAAAATGCCGGTGCCTGGGCCGTCGCGGCGGGCCTGCTGCATATCATCCCCTATCTTGGCCCAGCCGTCACCGCTTTCGTCACCGGCATGGCGGCATTACTGCAGTTTGGCGAGATATCAATGGTCGTGTTGGTCGCGGGGGTGTCACTGACCATTGCTACCTTCGTCGGGACCTTCGTCACCACCTGGATGACCGGAAGAATCGCCAAAATGAATACCGCGGCGGTGTTCATTTCGCTGTTGTTCTGGGGCTGGTTGTGGGGAATCCTGGGCATGCTGCTGAGTATTCCGATCATCGTCATCGTGAAAGTAGTGTCCCAGCATGTCGAGCAACTGCAGCCGGTGGCGGAACTGCTGGGAGAATAATAGGTGTCAGCGCAAACGAATTTACGCAAGAACGAAACAGATCGGAATTATCGACATCGATTATTCCGAACAATTCTACTTACCTGGTAAAACATTAGGAGTATGGCATGGCTACGAATACACAAACAGCAAGGGATCAGTTGATCGATGATTTCAAGAAGGTCATAGACGACGCGGAAGAGTTGCTCAAGGTTACCGCACACGAGACTGGCGGAAAAGTCGGTGCGGTACGTGAACGGGCCGAAGCCAATCTACACGAGGCGCGTCGCAAACTGAAAGAGCTGGAAGGTGATCTGGTAATCCAGACCAGGGCCGCAGCCAGAGCGACGAATGAGCTCGTACATGAAAATCCCTGGCAGTCGATAGCAATTGCAGGCGGCATCGGGTTGCTAATCGGCATGTTGAGCAGTCGGCGCTAAGGGCATGGCACGCGACGACACAGTTGAGCAATCGACGCCCAACCGGACGACCGGTCTGCTGGCCTCGCTGCGACAACTGCTGGCGACGTCTGCCGAGGTCCTGCGCACCCGGGTAGCAATTCTTTCCACGGAACTGGAGGAAGAAGGGATCAGGGTCCGGGAACTGATCCTCTTCGAACAGATGTCGTTGTTCTTTCTCGAGCTTGGCCTGCTGCTGGCGACCTTATGCGTCGTGCTGGCATTCTGGGAAACACACCGGTTGTTGACACTGGCTGCCTTCGCGGTTTTCTATCTGGCAATCGGAACCGGCACCGCCCTGGTGATCCGACACAAGCTCAAAACCCGCCCACGACTGTTTTCCACTACCTTGTCGGAACTCGGCAAAGACCGTGAACGTCTGGGCTCCCGATCATGAGTTCACGTAAGGCATATTTACTGCAACGCCGCGAGTGGCTTGTGTCGCAGGTTGCAGACCAGCGCAGCGAAATAACCTCCGTTGCGTCGGAACTGCAAAGAAGTATTCGGTGGATTGATATGGGGATTGCAGTTGGACAGGCATTGCGCATGCATCCGCTACTGGCCGTTGCGGGGGGGTCGCTGCTCTTGCGTGTGTCCAACTCCAAACGCTTGCTCTGGGCCGGCCGGCTGCTCACCGCCTGGGAATTGTTCAATGTGGTACACACGCAGTGGAGTCGGCGCCAGCTGTAACTGAAGTTTCAATAATCACCGGCTCCCGCAGGCTGGCCGGGAACTGTTTCGTAAACAACTAATTTTGCCATCCACACAGTGGATTCAAGCATCCACACACCGCCGCCAGATACGACTCATCATCGGTTTCACACTGATGCCGTTATCCAGAGCACATCCACCAGCATCCAATGCAGACCGAACTCACCCGGCTCGTGCAAGCGAGCAGGCCCAACCCGAGCATGACGAATGAAAATGCAGTGCCGTCATTCATGTCCGCTTCGCAGGTTAATCAAACCGGAGCCGATCGCAGTCACGCGAATCTTATGGGAATTTTGCGGGCACCCCTGTTTGCGGCACGTAATTATGGATTACCTTCTATCTTGTTGCCACGGAACCTGCAAAAGAGTAGTGCCATCAGATAAACGGGCGATAAAGAACCTGGTAACGGTCAGCCAAGAAACCCTTTTTCAATGGCCAACCGCTTGCTTAACGTGGTCGGATTACCTGGTACTGGTAGGCTGAATAATAACGGTTGTGTCACTACCTGTGCCGGTGCTGCCTTTGGCGCCTGTTCTACCAGTCGTTCCACTAGTCCCAGTCGCTCCGGTATCGCCAGTCGCCCCGGTATTGCCTGTGTAGCCGGTATTTCGGGTATTTCCTGTTTCGCCTTTAGGTCCGGCTGGGCCAGCACAAGCACTCAGCCCGAGCACCATAATCAGCAGCGCGGAAGGTATTGAATATTTCATAAGTTTCTCCAGATACGTGATAATCATTAACTAGTTGAAACCAATACGATCGTATATAAGCAGGTCATTACCTTGTTAAAGAGCATCTGAACAGGTCATCCGCGCGAAAGCGGGGGTCCGGTTACTCACTTGTTCTGGTCAAACTGAATGCCCGCTTTCGCAGAATTGAAAGACTTAATCAGAACGTCGTTAAGTATTGTCCTCCGACAGGAATAATACCGTTCAGTGACTAACATACACGGTATGATATGAGTGAAATCGGTGTCTGGCGCATCAATGCAATCAACTACCACCCGCAGAGCGGGTGGTATGATGAAAGCCCCCGGAGGGGGCTACTTGTTAAAGCCCTGCCAGTCGCATCTGCTCCTGGCGCTTCTCTTCCCGCTCCTGGTCCCGTATGTACTCCCGGATCACGTGCTCCTCTAATCCTACCGTGCTGACGCAATAGCCCCGGGCCCAGAAATGCCGGCCTGTGAAATTCTGCTTCACCTGTAGATACTCCCGGAATATCCGGATCGCCGATTTCCCCTTCAAAAACCCTACCGTATGCGCCACACTGAACTTCGGCGGAATCATCAACAGCATGAGGATGTGATCCCGCATCGCGTAACCCTCGACTAAATCCAGCCCGCCCTGACGACATAACTCTCGGAATATACCTCCGATTTCCTTTCGTAACGTCCCGTAGATCGCCTGCTTCCGGTACTTCGGCACAAATACTATGTGGTATCTGCAATAATGCTTAACGTGAGCTTGGCTCTTCCACTCTCTCATATTGGCCTCCTGTTCGAACTTGCCGGTTCAATGGGAGGCCAATTTTCCAACTACGCACGGCGGAACGGCAGAGCCCTGTCATGTCGCACCGCCAAAGGCGGTGGTTTACCTAGATTCAATTACGGATTCAGTTGGTCTGTCATCGCTCAGGGCAAGGCGCAGCTCGCAGGTAATGGCCGTCCACCCTTAGCAAGAGCTGCAACGCCGCCATGGGCGCTGACAGACCAACCCTTCGGGCGTTCCTGTGGTGTCCCGCTACCGCGTTGCAGTGCTTGACAAGGACTCAGGTCATTGCCTGCGCACTACACCTTGTAGCGAAACACCACAGGTACGCTGAAACCGCAATTATCATGTTGAAGGAGTACTAGTTACTTAGCAGCACTGTTACTCGGTTGTTGCGCCAGCGCCGCGGGTCGTCGAATGAACCGGTCTGGATCATGTCAGCCGGTACGCCGACAGTGAACAGCGCATCGCGCACATTACTGATACGCTGCGGGTTGGTGCCATCGATGCCGGCTCGGAAGGACGGGTTTTGAATCAATTTGATTATTTTCATAAATCAGTATCTGTCCAGATCATCTATTGCATCCAGTACCATCCCGGTACCTACAGCAATCAACAAGATGTCTGACGCCACGCGAACGTACCGGTGCCTCGGAGGCGGTGGGTCCAGATATGCCAGGATCTGAGGCTGAAGATCATAGAAGACTACGTCACGCGGTAGTCTTTGACCGATCTGCCACCTTCTTGCCTGTCCGGGTGGAAGACAGCCATTGTTTCTCTTACGAAGACCTGGAGGGCAGTGTCCGGAATGAATCTGCTGTGAATAATATTCATGGATCCTGTTTCGATGATGATCGTCAAAATACACCGACCTGTTGCGGTCGTTATGATCCATGGTGTCGTTGTGGCTCCGGTCTGAATAATTTCCATCGTCACGGTCATGACCCCTGTGTTTATGATTTGAATTGTCGTGGCCGCCATCGTTATTACTGCCACTTCCTGACCTCATGTCATCGTTCCCAGATTTGTGCTCGTAGCCACCGCCAGACCGAGATGGTTTTTCAGCGAGCACCGAACCACAGGCTAATAATCCTATACATAGGAGCGTGAGCCCTTGGCGCTTGTGCGATTTGATTCGTTTCATCATAGTTCTCCAAATAGCTAGACTGGCACACAAGTCCGCGCGCCCGTACATCGCTGGTAAGCTTTCCTGGCCATTGGTCAAATCTACGCCTTCTGCACACGACTTCTGTGCGTTGACGAACATACGGTTCTAATCGACAAACTTCTAGAGACAGACTTACGCAGTGATCACATGAAAAAAATGATCAAGCTGACTCTAACGGGATGAGAGGAATTCATAATCTATGGATCGACAATCAGCTATTCCCGTCATCGATTCCTCCGGGTGTCGACTTGATCTGCGGCTTCCTGCCTCGTGTAAAAGGTGCCGTCTTTCAGAAAGCCGGAAATCAAGGTACTTATCGTATACGCGACTTTCCCGTTGGTGTGTCGTGCAGCGATCACTTCATCTGGCAGACCCTCCAGTGTATGGAAGGCTGCCAGCTGTCCATTCGGATTGCGTGACAAGTAGACCATCCCCGTCTCCAGATCTCGAAAAGCGGGTCTGAAACATGCTTTGCAACAACCCTCACTCACACCGGCGCTGCCGCGATAAGCGCGGTTTTCCCGTTTGAGCGCTGCAACATCCAGGCATGCATTGAGTTCCGACATACTTCGAATTCCCCTTACCGCCACCGAGGCTTCAATTGACGCCGATCAGCATCAGAATGGCCGGCATGATTGTTCCTGAATGCCATTTCATGTCTCCAGAAAGTGTGTCGCAGCACCGCAACGGCCGGGATAACTCTCGCAGGCCATATTGCTTTCCGCGGCGCACCGACTTCCGTCTTCCACCTGTTTCATCCGTTGACCCTTCGAGGCAATTACCCTTTGCAAGACTGCGCGGTTAGCATCACTGATGCTCTACAGTCATAGCAATGTCCATATGCAGATGCTACTCCACTGACAGTTACCGTCTGTACGCAATCGCACACTGTGCCCGGTTTTTTCCGCTGTATACGAGGTTGTGCTCATGCAACCGGAACGGCTGCGGCGCTTCAAGGTTCCTGAGAGCCATACCCGGGTCATATTGACATCAGCCGCCATGGACGCATGCTGGCCTATGTGCGATACCCAACAGACCGCACTTGATCATGCGGCTAACCTCTTCATTCGTATCTGGAGTTTCGATGAGTTTCTATCGCCTGAAACCCAAAATCGGAGTATTAACAAAAATGAGGCGGGTGCTTAGATGAGCACAGGAGATACAGCATGAATCGTTTACTATTCGGAGCAGTGCTGGCCGCCGTCACCGCCGCGGTACTCGCGGCTGATAACCAGGGTCACGCCAGCATTGGCCAACCCGATTACAATGGTCGTCTCTACTTCGGCGACTATGTACATCCGGTAGTCATCAATCGTTATCCGATAACAATCGAGCACGTATCAACGAATCGCCCGCCGGTCTATCTGCATGTACCTACGGGTCAGACCAAAGACTGGCGCAGGCACTGCCGCGAGTACAACGCCTGCGGCGAGCGAGTCTACACTGCGCAGGACAACTGGTACAACCGCGATTACGTTCCGCGTTACCAGGAAGCTCATCGCGATTGCCAAAATGACCGGCGTGACTTGCGCAATGATGATCATCATGGAAACCAGAACGATTAGCGCGGCGACAATCACAAGGATGGCCTTGATCACCAGGGCATCGGCGTGAGGTTTGTCCCGGCTCATACCTCTCAGGTGCAGCAAGTGCTTGCGGCCATCATCCGGCAAGAGGGTTGATGACTCTCGAATGCCTACAACGCACACTTATATTATGAACGATTCTCGGATAACCGTCCTTCTCGTCGAGGATGATCCCGTTGACGCCGGACAGATTCAGGACGCGCTCGCGGAAACGGGAGAAAACACATTTCATGTCGAATGGGTGATGCGGCTCGACGCTGCACTCGAACGTCTGGACAGGGGGGGTATCGATATGATATTGCTTGATCTCATGCTTCCCGACGGCCATAGCCTTGATGTGTTCCATCAGGTGTTTAAGGAGGCGCCGAATGCCCTGATCCTGGTTTTGAGCGCGGCGCGCGATGAGGAAATCGCGCGGCTGGCCGTACAACGCGGCGCATATGACTATTTCATCAAAGACCATGTCGACGCTCATTGGTTGTCGCGCACCCTGCGCTACATCATCGGGGGCAATGCTGCCCGTGACGCACTGCAGAACAGTGAGGCGCGCTTCCGCGCAATGAGTGACGCTTCCCCACTGGGCATCTTCGTCTCCGATGCAGAGGGCAATTGCGTCTATACGAACGCGGCTTATCAAAAGATCTCGGGGCTGAGTTTCGAGCAGACGCTGGGCACAAGCTGGAGCATGGCGATCCACCCGGAGGATCGCCAGCATGTCCTTACCGATTGGAGAGCCGCGGCGCGGAACGATGCATCATTCCGGACGGAGTTCCGCTTTCAGCGGAAAGACGGGAGCGTCGTTTGGACGCGTGTCAACAGCGCCGCCATGCACGACGGGGTGAGGCCGCGGTGCCATGTGCAGACGGTTGAGGATATCACGGCGCGCAAAGCAACGGAGTTCGGTTTGCAAGCAGCGGAAGCGGCCTTGTTCGAGGAGAAGGAGCGCGCTCAGGTAACTCTCGATTCCATCGGTGACGCCGTGCTGACCACCGACCTCCAGGGCAACGTAACCTATCTGAATCTGGTGGCGGAGACGATGACCGGCTGGTCCCGTGAGGATGCACTGGGCCAACCGCTTGCAGAGGTATTCAGAATCATCAACGGCACGACACGCACTGTCGCCGCGAATCCGGCGCGGCGCGCCATGGAGGAGGACAGGACCGTTGGGCTCGCTGCGGGCTGCGTGCTGGTTCGCCGCGACGGGATGGAATCCCCTGTCGAGGATTCCGCCGCGCCCATCCACGACCGGGACGGCCGGGTCTCCGGAGCGGTAATCGTCTTCCACGACGTCTGCCAATCCCGGGCCATCGTACTGAAGATGGCCCATTTGGCCCAGCACGATTTTCTTACCGGCCTGCCCAATCGGGTGCTGCTGACCGAACGTCTCTCCCAGGCAATCGGGCTGGCCCACCGTCACCGCAAGCAGGTCGCACTGCTGTTCCTGGATCTGGATGACTTCAAACGCATCAACGACACGCTGGGACATGTGATCGGTGACCAACTGCTTCAGCTGGTGGCGGATCGCCTGACCACATGCGTGCGCGCCACGGATACGGTTTGCCGCCAGGGCGGTGACGAGTTCGTGATACTGCTGGCCGAGATCGAACAGCCGCAGGATGTGGCGCACATTGCGGAGAAGTTACGTATTGCGCTCGCCGTGCCACACCTCATCGGCGAACACAAACTCCATGTCACCCTGAGCATCGGCATCAGCGTATTTCCCGATGATGGCATTGACGTGGCCACCGTGATGCAGAACGCCGACACCGCGATGTTCCACGCCAAGGCAAGGGGCCGCGGTAATTACCAGTTCTTCAGGGCCGACATGAACAGCCGCGCGGTCCGCCGTCCATCGGTCGATGGCTAACTGATGACTTCGGACTGCTGCTTGAGACCGGCAACCGACATGCGCAAGATGAGCAGTGCCGAGATGGACATTACCCGAAACAGCATGACCCCGGCTGATGCGCTGGTAGTCTTCGGCGTGACCGGTGACCTGGCCCACAAGATGATTTTTCCGGCACTCTACGCGATGGTCAAAAGCGGTACTCTCAACGTGCCGGTGGTGGGTGTCGCAGCTCCGAACTGGAGCCTGGCGCAACTGCGCAAAAAGGCACAGGACAGCATCAGGCAGGCCGGCAAGATCGATGACCGGGATGCCCTCGAACTCCTGCTTTCCCTGCTCCGGTATGTGGGTGGCGATTACAATGACCCGGGTACGTTCGAAGCGCTCAAGCAGGCGCTGGGTGATGCCCGGCGCCCGGTGCATTACCTCGCCATCCCGCCCGCGCTGTTCTCCACGGTAATCAAAGGACTCGGCACCGCGGATCTGGCCGATCAGGCACGCGTCATCGTCGAAAAGCCGTTCGGACGCGATCTCGCGTCGGCGCGGGAGCTGAACCGCATCGCGCGATCGGTGTTCCCGGAAGATTCGATCTTCCGCATCGACCATTATCTCGGGAAGGAGGCGATTATGAATATCCTCTATTTCCGTTTCGCCAATTCCTTCCTAGAGCCGATCTGGAACCGCAACTGTGTGGCCAGCGTGCAGATCACGCTGTCCGAGGACTTTGGCGTGAAGGGCCGCGGCGCGTTTTACGAAAGCGCCGGTTGCCTGCGCGATGTCATTCAGAACCACCTATTCCAGGTTGTCGCGCTGCTGGCCATGGAACCGCCGGCGTATCAGGGATATAACGCGGTCCACAGCGAGAAAGCCAAGGTATTCCAGGCCATGCGTCCCCTGCATCCGGACGACATGGTGCGTGGCCAGTATGTCGGCTACCGGAAGGAACCGGGTGTCGCCAGGGGATCGGATGTCGAGACATTCTGCGCCCTGCGGCTGTTCATCGACTCGTGGCGCTGGGAAGGGGTGCCGTGGTACCTGCGCTCCGGCAAATGCCTGGCGGCAACCGCGGCCGAGGTGCTGGTGGAGTTAAAGCCGCCGCCGCAACGGCTGTTCGACGATTCCGCGCCGGCGGCCGGACGGGCCAATTATCTGCGTTTTCGGCTCTCTCCCGACTCCGCCGTTGCCCTTGCCGCACGCGTCAAGCGCGCCGGCAAGGAGTTCGTCGGCGACCAGCGCGAGCTCTACCTGCTGGAAGAACAGCCCGGGGAGGAAACACCCTACGAGCGACTGTTGGGTGACGCCATGTCCGGCGATGGCGCGCTCTTCACCCGTGAGGACGCGGTTGAGGCCGCTTGGACGGTGGTCGATCCGGTCCTTGCTACCCACCCCCGCGCTCTTCGCTACCAACCAGGCAGCTGGGGGCCGAAACCGGCCGACGCGCTCATTGCGGCAGACGGGAGCTGGCATAATCCGACACTTGGAAAGGTGACAAAATGACAACGGCACAGGAGGCAGCATGAAATCCACACAGCAACTGCACAATCTCGGTCAAAGCCTCTGGCTCGACAACATCACGCACGAGCTGCTGACCAGCGGCACCCTGGGCCGCTATATCAGCGAGTTAGCCGTGACGGGGCTGACCTCCAATCCCACCATCTTCGACCAGGCCATCGGCAATACCGACTTCTACGACGCGGCCATCCGCCAAAAAGCGCTGGCTGGCAAGTCGGGTGAGGCGTTGTTCTTCGAGCTGGCACTGGAGGACCTGAACCAGGCCGCTGACCTTTTTCGGCCGATCCACGATGCCACCGATGGCATGGACGGCTGGGTATCGCTGGAGGTATCGCCCCTGCTGGCCAACGACACGGCAGGCACCATCAAGGCTGCGGCACGCCTGTATGCGCAGGCACAACGCCCGAATCTTTTCATCAAGATACCCGGCACCCCCGCTGGCATTGCCGCGATCGAGGAGACGATCTTTGCTGGCGTACCGGTTAATGTGACCTTGCTGTTCTCCCGCGAGCATTATGTTGCGGCGGCCGAAGCGTATATGCGTGGCATCGCGCGGCGCATCGCCGCCGGCCTTGATCCGGCAGTCGGTTCCGTAGCCTCGATTTTCGTCAGCCGCTGGGACGTCATCATCAAGGACAAGGTTCCACAGGACCTTCGCAACCACCTCGGTATCGCCATGGCCAAGCGAATCTACAATGCCTACCGTGAACTGCTGGCATCAAAGCGCTGGAAAGCGCTGGCTGGTGCCGGTGCCAGGCCGCAACGCCTGCTCTGGGCCAGCACCGGGACCAAGGATCCGGCTGCCGCGGACACCCTCTACATCGACGCGCTCGCTGCACCGGATACCATCAACACCATGCCCGAGAAGACGCTGCTCGCCTTTGCCGCACATGGTGATATGCAAAGCGCGTTACCGGCCGATGGCGGCGATGCCGAAGCCGTGCTTGCCGAGTTCGCCCGGGCAGGCGTGGACGTTGAAGAGCTCGCGCTCAGACTCCAGCACGAAGGTGCGCAATCTTTCGCCAGGTCCTGGAACGAGCTGCTTGAGCGCATTGCATCGAAAAGCGCCGTACTGATGCAGGACCAGCCACGTGGCGGAGCCGCATCGTGACAGTCGCAACACCGCTCGACCAGCAGTGCATCAACGCCCTGCGCTTCCTGTCGGTGGACATGGTGCAGAAGGCCAACAGCGGGCACCCGGGCCTGCCCCTCGGCGCCGCGCCGATGGCCTATGTGCTGTGGACGCGCTGGTTGAAACACAACCCGCACAACCCTCGCTGGCCCGACCGCGACCGTTTCGTGCTCTCGGCCGGACACGGGTCGGCACTGCTCTACAGTCTGCTCCACCTGAGCGGCTACGAGCTCTCGCTGGACGACATCCGACAGTTCCGCCAATGGGGCAGCAAGGCGCCGGGTCATCCCGAGCGGGGACACACACCCGGCGTGGAAACCACCACCGGCCCGTTGGGGCAGGGTTTCGGCAACGCGGTCGGCATGGCGATCGCGGAGGCGCAACTCGCGGCCCGCTACAACCGTCCCGATCACACGCTTATCGACCACCAGACCTGGGCCCTCGTCAGCGACGGCGACCTGATGGAAGGCGTGGCCTCCGAAGCGGCCTCGTTGGCCGGCCACCTCAAGCTCGGCAAGCTCACCTGCCTCTACGACGACAACCACGTCACCCTGGCGGCCGGCACCGACATCAGCTTCTCCGAGAATTGCGCACGGCGTTTCGAGGCCTATGGCTGGCACACCGTAGCGGTGGCGGACGGTAACGATCTCGCCGCGATTGACGCCGCATTGGCCGAGGCAGTCGCGGAAACGACGCGGCCGTCGCTGATCCTGGTGCGTACCCATATCGGCTACGGCTCGCCCGAGCAGGACAGCTTCAAGGCGCATGGCTCCCCGCTCGGCCTGGACCACGTAGGCAAGACCAAGCAGACACTGGGTTGGCCGACCGAACCGGAGTTCCTGATACCGGAGGCGGCCCTGGCGCATTTCCGCGTGGCGCTGGAACGCGGAGCGCAGGCCGAGGCGGCGTGGAACTCATCGCTGAGCGCCTACGCCAGGATGTTTGCGGAGCTGGCCGAAGAACTGCAGGGACGCCTGCGCGCCGGACTGCCGCCGGGTTGGGATGCGGAAATCCCGGTATTCGCTGCCGATGACCAGGGCCTGGCGACGCGCGAGGCATCCGGCAAGGTGATCAACGCCATTGCGCCCAGGCTGCCTTCGCTGACCGGCGGCTCGGCCGACCTCGACCCGTCGACGAAAACGGCCATGAAAGGCATGGGTAATTTCAACGCGTCACAGACTAAAAGCGCCGACGAACAAGGCTCCGATACCGCTGGCTGGGGCTATGCCGGGCGCAACCTGCACTTCGGCGTCCGCGAACACGCGATGGGCGCCATTGTCAACGGCCTCGCCGCGCATGGCGGCTTTATTCCCTATGGGTCCACCTTTATGATCTTCTCCGACTATATGCGTCCGTCGATCCGGCTGGCGGCATTGATGGGGCTGCACGTCGTGCATGTCTTCACACACGACAGCATCGCCGTCGGCGAGGACGGCCCCACCCATCAACCGGTGGAGCACCTGGCGAGCCTGCGGGCGATTCCGAACCTTGTGGTGATCCGCCCCGGCGACGCTAACGAAACCGCGGTTGCCTGGCGCGTTGCGCTGGAGACGCGCGACCGGCCGGTGCTGCTGGTGCTGACCCGGCAGAACCTGCCGACACTCGATCGCAGCCGCTACGCGGCGGCGGATGGATTGCGCCGTGGTGCCTATGTGTTGAGCGATGTGCCGAACGGCAAACCGGAACTGATCCTGCTCGCCAGCGGCTCCGAAGTCAGCCTCATCGTGGCGGCGGCGCAACGCCTGCAACAGCAGGGCGTTGCGGTGCGCTGCGTCTCGATGCCGAGCTGGGAGTTGTTCGAAGCCTTGCCGCAAGCCGAACGCGATACAGTACTGCCACCCGCGGTCAGTGCCCGGCTCGCGGTCGAACTGGGAGTGTCGCAGGGCTGGGAGCGCTACACCGGTGCGCGCGGAGATATGCTCGGTGTGGAACGCTTCGGCGCGTCCGCGCCGGCCGCGGTATTGCTGCGCGAATACGGTCTTACCGTGGATAACGTCTGCGCGCGGGCCAGGGCGCTGCTGGCAGGCTGACACCCGGTTCGCAAGGTTCTGAAACCAGCGGAGGGAATGCCTTGCATCGAAACGCTCCACGCTTTTGAACTATTGGAGCCAGCAGGGTATCAAAGTCTGCACCGCGGCGCTGGCGGCGCCCGCTCAGGCGTCGGAGATTGCGTCCGGGACAAATGCAAAGGAGAGGCGATGAGCGAGCAAACACGGGGCAGTCACCCGAAGGAGCTACTTTTACCAGCGGACGTGGAAGGATTCGATTCCCTGGCCGAGCTTGCCCTGGATATGCGTTCGTCGTGGAATCATGCCACCGACCAGGTGTGGCGGCAGCTGGATCCCGTGTTGTGGGAGCTCACGCAAAACCCCTGGGCCGTCCTGCAGGCGGTTTCGCGAGAGAAACTCCAGCGTGTGTTGGTCGATCCCGCTTTCCGCGAGAACATTGACGACCTGGTGCAAGCCAGGCGGGATACGGCGGAGGCGCCCGCGTGGTTCCAGCAGACCTGGCCGCAATCGCAGTTAGGCTGTGTTGCCTATTTCAGTATGGAATTCATGCTGAGCGAAGCCTTGCCCATTTATTCGGGCGGGCTCGGCAACGTGGCCGGCGATCAACTCAAGGCCGCCAGCGATCTGGGCGTCCCGGTGATCGGCGTGGGGCTGCTCTACCAGCAAGGCTATTTTCGCCAGGTGATCGACAAGGACGGCGCACAACAGGCGCTGTTCCCCTACAACGACCCCGGACAGTTGCCGGTCACACCGCTGCGCAAACCGAATGGCGAGTGGTTGCGCCTGGAAATCTCCCTGCCCGGTTACTCGGTCTGGCTGCGTGCCTGGCAGGTGCAGGTTGGTCGCGTGCGGCTGTTCCTGCTGGACAGCAATGACGCCGCGAATTACCCGGCACATCGCGGCATCACCAGCGAGCTGTACGGCGGCGGGCCGGAGTTGCGCCTGAAACAGGAACTGGTGCTCGGCATCGGTGGCTGGCGGTTGCTCGCCGCACTCGGTATACAACCGGAAGTCTGCCACCTGAATGAAGGGCATGCGGCCTTCGCCGTGCTGGAACGCGCGCGCAGCTTCATGGAGGAACACGGGCTGAGCTTCGAGGGCGCGCTGGCCGTCACCCGGGCGGGTAACCTCTTCACCACGCACACGGCAGTGGCAGCCGGTTTTGATCGTTTCGAGCCGGCCCTCATCGAGCAATACCTCGGTGGTTATGCCGGGCGGCGTCTCGGTATAACCCGCCACGATTTGCTGGCCCTGGGCCGCGAGAACCCGAACGACGCGTCGGAACCTTTCAACATGGCTTATCTGGCAATCCGCGGCAGCGGTGCGGTGAATGGCGTGAGTCGCTTGCATGGCAGGGTGAGCCGGCACCTGTTCGAGCCGCTCTTTCCACGCTGGCCGGCGGAGGAAGTCCCGGTCGAACACGTGACCAACGGCGTGCATATGCCGACCTGGGACTCAGCCCCGGCCGATGATCTCTGGACAGAGATCTGTGGCAAGGACCGCTGGCTGGGGACAGTGGAGACTCTGGAGCGGGACATGCGCCGTGTCTCCGACGCCAGGCTCTGGCAATTTCGTACCGACGCCGGCAAGTCGCTTGTGGAATACGCCCGCGAACGATTGTCCCGGCAACTGGCCGCGTCAGGTGCAGCGCCCGAGGCGGTTGCTGCTGCGAAACATCTGCTTGACTGCAATACCTTGACGCTGGGTTTTGCACGCCGTTTTGCCAGCTACAAGAGACCGAACCTGCTGCTGCACGACCCAGAACGCCTGCTGCGCCTGCTGACGAACCCGCAACGCCCGGTGCAGCTCATCATGGCCGGCAAGGCCCATCCCGCAGACCTGGCGGGGCAGGCCCTGATTCAGCAGTGGATGCATTTCATCCGGCGGCCCGAGGTGCGTCCCCATGCAATTTTTCTCAGTGACTACGACATGCTCCTGACCGAGCACCTGGTGCAGGGCGTGGATGTCTGGCTCAACACGCCGCGACGCCCCTGGGAAGCGTGTGGAACCAGCGGCATGAAGGTGCTTGTCAATGGCGGCATCAATCTGTCGGAACTGGACGGCTGGTGGGCGGAAGCCTACACGCCGGAAGTAGGCTGGGCGCTGGGGGATGGCCAGGAACATGATCACGATCCGGCCTGGGACGCGGCCGAAGCGGAAGCCCTCTACGACCTGCTCGAGCGCGAGGTGATTCCCGAGTTCTATACCCGTGACGAGCAGGGAATCCCCGGCGCCTGGGTGGCGCGGATGCGGGAAAGCATGGCGCGATTGACACCGCGCTTTTCCACCAATCGCGCGGTGCGTGAATATACTGAGCACTACTACCTTCCGGCGGCCCTGGCCTACCGTGAACGGGCCGCCGAGAAAGGCAAGAATGGTGTGGACATCGTTAATTGGCGGCACGCGCTGGAACAAAAATGGACTGCTCTTCGCTTCGGCGAGGTGAAACTTGACACCGATGCCGAGCAACATGTCTTTGAAGTTCAGGTGTATCTCGATGATCTCGATCCGGAGGGCGTGCGGGTCGAGCTATATGCGAATGGCGTTAACGGTACCGCACCGGAACGCGTCGAGATGCAGCGCGTGCGGCAGCTGGTGGGCGCAACCAACGGCTACGCCTATCGCGCCGAGGTGTCCACAGCCCGCCCGGCAACAGACTATACGGCGCGACTCATACCACACCGCGACGGCGTAGCGGTTCCGCTGGAAGATGCTCACATCCTGTGGCAGAGGTGATCCGGCTGATGGAACGAAAAGACGATGAAGAAAACAACTGTAATCCCCCAAGGACTGGAGACATTGGGAATGAAATGATGAATGTGGTCAAACAATTCCTGATCCGTATCGGAATCAGAAATGTTGAGGGAGGGCATCGTTCGGGCAAACAGGTGACGACCGGTACATGACTAAAGCAGGCAACGGCAAGATCGGTTTGTGGGCGGTGATTGCCATCGGCGTCGGCGGGATGGTCGGGGGCGGAATTTTTGCAGTGCTGGGGTTGGCGGTGCAACTGGCGCACGGCGGCACGCCGGTTGCCTTTGCGCTGGCGGGCGGGGTGGCGTTGCTGACGGCGTATTCGTATGCGAAGCTTTCCGTCGCCTATCCGAGTCGCGGCGGCACGGTTGCCTTTCTCGATCGCACGTTCGGTGCAGGGATGTTCACCGGCAGTCTGAACGTGTTGCTGTGGTTGAGTTACATGGTGATGCTGTCGCTGTACGCGTTCGCATTCGGAAGTTACGGCGCGACGTTTCTGCCGCAGGCCTGGCAGGGGATTGGCAAACACGCGCTGATCAGCCTCGCCGTGATCGCGATTGCCGGCATGAATCTTCTCAATGCCGGGTTGATCGGCAAGGCGGAGATTTGGATCGTGGCATTAAAGCTGGCGATCCTGATGTTGTTCGTCGGCGTCGGTATTTTTGGCATCAGCGCCTCCCAAATCGCGCCAGGCTCATGGTCGCCGCCGCTACAGCTGGCCGCAGGCGGGATGATCATCTTCCTGGCTTACGAAGGGTTCGAGTTGATTGCCAACACGGCCAACGATGTTCGTGACGTGGCAAAGACGCTGCCGCGTGCGTACTACACGGCGGTCGGGTTTGTGATTGCGCTCTATGTGTTGGTCGCGCTCGTCACGGTGGGCAATCTCCCGGTGGACAAGATCGTTGTGGCCAAGGATTACGCCTTGGCGGAAGCGGCACGGCCATTTCTCGGGCAGGCCGGCTTCACGCTGATCGCAATTGCGGCGATGCTATCCACCGCTTCGGCGATCAATGCAACGCTATATGGTGCTGCGCGTTTGAGTTACTGCATAGCGCGTGACGGCGAATTGCCGGCAATGTTGGAACGCAAAGTGTGGGGTCAACCGGTGGAAGGGCTGCTGATTACTGCCGGGCTGACGCTTTTCGTTGCCAACATCTTTGATCTGACGAGCATCGCGACGCTGGGCAGCGCCGGGTTCCTGTTGATCTTCGCTGCAGTAAATGGCGCCAACGCACGCCACGCGCCGCACACACATAGCCGCGGCTGGATATCGGCTTCTGGTGCGGTCTCGTGTCTGCTTGCCTTGGGCGCGTTGGTCTGGCAGACGGCAATGACCAGGCCGGCCAAGTTGTGGGTGCTTGCGGCGATGCTTGCCTTGGCGGTGCTGATCGAGGGCGCTTTCCGGCTGGCGAAACGGGAGATACGGTTGCATGAATAAACATCCAAGACAGCAGCTGCGGGGTCCGTCATTGGTACTCACAATCAACGGCGGTTCGTCGAGCATCAAGTTCGCGTTGTTCGAGGCCGGTGATTCGCAGCGACGGATTCTGGAGGGCGGCATTGAGCGGATTGGGCTGCCGGATGCCACCTTGCGTGTGCAAGGCTTGAGTCAGACGGACAACTTTTCGCGGTCTGTGAAAGCTCATGATCACACTGTGGCGGTGAAAGTGCTGATGGACTGGGTCGAGGAACGCAACGGCCAGGACGTTTTGGCCGCGGTGGGACACCGTATTGTGCATGGCGGGCCGAAGTATAGCGAGCCGCAAGTTATCACTGCGGAAATGATCGATGAGTTGCACCGGCTCAGCCCGTTCGATCCGGAGCATCTACCGGAGGAGATCCTGTTGACCGAAGCGTTTCAGCGCCGATTCCCGGATATGAATCAGGTGGCGTGTTTTGACACGGCTTTTCATCATGACCTCCCTCGCGTGGCGCAGTTGCTGACCATTCCGCGCCGTTATGAGGAGAAGGGTATAAGGCGCTACGGGTTTCATGGTTTGTCATATGAATTTCTGATGGGGGAACTCGCCCGCCTCGGCGACCCGGCTGCAACAAAGGGACGCGTGATCCTCGCACACCTCGGCAACGGCGCGAGTCTGGCGGCGGTGCGTGACGGCAAACCCGTGGATACGAGCATGAGTTTCACCCCGACCGCCGGGGTGCCGATGAGCACCCGCTCAGGCGATCTCGATCCCGGACTGGTGTGGTATCTCGCGCGCACCGAAAACATGACCGCGAAGCAATTCAACGCGATGGTCAATTCCCAGTCCGGGCTGCTCGGCGTGTCGGAGACCAGCTCCGACATGCGTGACTTGCTCGAACATGAAACGCAGGACGTGCGGGCGGCCGAGGCGGTCGCGCTGTTTTGCTACCAGGTCAAGAAATGTATCGGCGCCTATGCGGCAGCGTTGGGCGGTCTGGACACGCTGGTGTTCGCGGGGGGCATCGGAGAGAACGCGCCGGCCGTCCGCGCGCGGATCTGCGACAGGCTGGCATTTCTCGGAATCGAACTCGATGACAAACGAAACGCGGCGAATGCGGGCGTGATTTCCGCGGACGCCGGTCCGATCGCGGTTCGTGTCATTCACGCCGACGAAGAGCGCATGATAGCCGAAACGGTTTGCCGTGTTCTCGGTCTGGACTGAAAAATGAGGATGCCCGTTATGAAACACAATACCGACCAGCCCAAGGCGTCCGAATCGAAGCCGGCGCAAGACGAGATAGCCAGGAAGGCATACGCCCTCTAGCTGAAGGAAGGTCGTCCGCAAGGACATGCCGAGCAGAACTGGTTGGCGGCGGAAGCGCAATTGCAGCACGCCGGCTCCAACCATTCGGGCCATCACGACCACCATGGCCATCATGCCCACATGGCGGCGGATTTCCGCAAACGCTTCTGGATCGCGCTGGTACTGACTCTCCCGATTCTGGTTCTCTCTTTATTGCTCCAGAAGCTGGTTGGACTGCGTGAAACCATCAGTTTTTCCGGCGACATCTATGTTCTCTTCAGCTTCTCTTCTGCAGTCTTCTGGTATGGCGGCTGGCCGTTTCTAAAAGGCCTGTACACCGAGCTCAGATCCCGCCAGCCCGGAATGATGACGCTGGTTGCTGTGGCCATTTCCACCGCTTATGGGTAGAGCAGCGCCGTGGTGTTCGGCTTGACGGGGAAGGTATTCTTCTGGGAACTGGCCACCCTGGCGACGTGATGTTGCTTGGGCACTGGATCGAGATGAAGTCGGTGATGGTCGCATCAAAGGCCCTGGAGGAATTGGCGAAGCTCATGTCCTCCAACGCTCACAAAGTCACGGCCGATGGCAGTGTGACGGACGTGCCATTGGGCGAACTGGCGGTGGACGACAAGGTTCTGATCAAATCGGGTGAGAAAATCCCTGCGGACGGTGTCATTGTCGATGGCGAGAGCTCGGCCAATGAGGCCATGCTCACCGACGAATCAACCCCGGTCACCAAAAAGACCGGCGGCAAGGTCATCGGCGGTGCCATCAACGGCGAAGGTTCCCTGACCATCGAGGTCAAAGGTACCGGCAAGGATTCGTTCCTGCCGCAGGTCATCGACCTGGTCAAACAAGCCCAGGAAAGCAGATCGAAGACCCAGGATCTGGCCAACACGGCGGTGATGTGGCTTACCCTCATTGCCCTGAGCGGTGGCGCGATCACTTTTTTTATCTGGTTGGGCTTCATGGGCAAGGATCTTTCCTTTGCCATCGAGCGCGCCGTGACCGTCATGGTCATCACCTGCCCGCACGCCTTGGGTCTGGCCGTGCCGCTGGTTATCGCTGTCTCCACGGCTCTGGCCGCGAGCAATGGGTTGCTGATTCGCAATCGTCCCGCTTTTGAACGCGCCAGGAACGTTCAGCCCCGTGAGCTGGCGCCTGGCGTGAAAACCATTGCGGAACTTGAAGTGTTGCACCTTCTCAAGAGAATATGCGACGGCGATACGTGCACGATGGTGATCGACTCGCGTACGCCGGCCTGGGTGGAAAAGGGCGTCATTCCCGGGACGGTGACATCCCGTGGGACACACTTGACATCGGCGAGTCGGATCCGGCCGCCGTGCAAGAAATTCTGGAGAACCAACCGGACGCCAGACGGTCCAATGAATTCTGGAATTATGACAACGTCAAGACGCTGGTGCTGTTCTGCAATGACCCCTGGTGCGGATAGTCATCGACCATGATCAAGGGCCTGCTGAAAATTGGCTATCCGCCGCACAAAATCCTCTGGTATCGCGGTGGCATGCAGGATTGGGAAAGCCTTGGGCTGAGCATCCTTGAGCCATCGTCTGAATAAAACCCAAAAACGTGAAAACCGGATACCGGTTTGCACTGTATGCGAAGGACGGACCGCTGCGGCGGGTGCTGGACTGGAAAGTGATCACGTCAGGATGCGGGGTGCCCGCAGCGACGAGGCGTTTATAGCCGAGCGGATTTTCATCCGCGCCCTCAATCTGCGCTCAATCCGGGAAACTTAGACCATGAATACCAGGACGCTAACGCCGGAACAGCTCCACAAGATGGATGCCTACTGGCGCGCCGCCAACTATCTGTCGGTCGGCCAGATCTATCTCTACGACAATCCGTTGCTGAAGCGGCCGCTGACGCTCGCGGATGTGAAGCACATGCTGCTGGGGCACTGGGGCACGACCCCCGGGCAAAACTTCATTTACATGCACTTGAACCGGGTCATCAAGAAATACGACCTCGACATGATCTACGTTTCCGGCCCCGGCCACGGCGGTCCGGCGGTGGTGGGTAACACCTATCTCGAAGGCACTTACAGCGAAATCTATCCCAACATCAGCCAGGACGAGGCCGGCCTGCAGAAGCTCTTCAGGCAGTTTTCGTTTCCCGGTGGCATTCCCAGCCACGCCTCGCCGGAGTGCCCGGGCTCGATCCACGAGGGCGGCGAGCTCGGCTATTCGCTCAGCCATGCGTTCGGGGCGGTGTTCGACAATCCCGATCTGATCGTCGCCTGCGTCGTCGGTGACGGTGAAGCGGAGACCGGGCCCCTGGCGACCGCCTGGCAGTCCAACAAGTTTCTCAACCCGATCACCGACGGTGCGGCATTGCCGATTCTGCATCTCAATGGCTACAAGATCAGCAACCCCACCGTCTCGGCCCGCATCGAGCATGAGGAATTGGAGCAATTTCTACGCGGCTGCGGCTGGACACCCCACTTTGTGGAAGGTGATGAGCCGGAAACGATGCATCAGCTCATGGCCGGTACGTTGGAACAGGCCATCGAGAACATTCGGCACATCCAGGACAATGCCAGGAACAATAACGACACCACGCGGCCGCGCTGGCCGATGATCGTCCTCAACTCACCCAAGGGCTGGACGGGGCCGAAGGTGGTCGATGGCCTGCAGGTCGAGGGTACCTTCCGTGCGCACCAGGTGCCGCTGCACCCAAGGGCGCATCCCGAACACCTCAAGCTGCTGGAAGACTGGCTGAAGAGCTACCGGCCGGAGGAACTCTTCGAGAGCCAGGGCCGCCTGAAGCCGGAACTGGCCGCGCTCGCCCCCCAGGGCGAACGCCGCATGGGCGCCAATCCACACGCCAACGGCGGCAGGTTGCTGCGCGAGCTGCGCATGCCGGATTTCCGCGACTACGCGGTAGACGTGCCCGCGCCGGGGGCACCCGGCGTCGGCGACACCCATGTGCTCGGGCCCTTCCTGCGCGATGTGGCGAAGCTGAACAACGAGCAGCGCAATTTCCGCGTCTTCGGTCCCGACGAGACGCTCTCCAACGGCCTGGAGGCCCTGTTTGAAGTGACCCAACGCCAGTGGGATGCCAAGACCGTGCCGAACGACGAATGGCTCGCGCCCGCCGGGCGCGTGATGGAAATGCTCAGCGAGCACCAGTGCGAGGGCTGGCTCGAGGGCTACCTGCTCACCGGGCGGCACGGGCTGTTCAACTGCTATGAGGCGTTCATCCACATCATCGACTCGATGTTCAACCAGCACGCCAAGTGGCTGAAGGTTACGGCACACCTGCCGTGGCGGCACAAGATCGCCTCGCTGAATTACCTGCTGACCTCGCATGTCTGGCGCCAGGATCACAACGGCTTCACCCACCAGGATCCCGGTTTCATCGACCATGTCGTCAACAAGAAGGCCGAGGTGGTGCGGGTGTACTTTCCGCCGGATGCCAACTGCCTGCTGTCGGTGATGAACCACTGCCTGAAGAGCCATCATTACGTCAACGTCGTGGTCGCAGGCAAACATCCTGCGCCGCAGTGGCTGAGCATGGACGCCGCCGTCAAGCACTGCAGCGAGGGCATCGGCATCTGGCAGTGGGCCAGCAACGACCAGGCCGTTGCGCCGGACGTGGTCATGGCCTGCTGTGGGGACGTGCCCACGCTGGAGACGCTCGCCTCCGTCTCCATCCTGCGCAAGCACCTGCCCGAGCTGAAAATCCGCGTGGTCAACGTGGTCGACCTGATGAAGCTGCAGCCGCCCAGTGAACATCCGCACGGCTTGAGCGATATGGATTTCGACGAACTGTTCACCCGGGACAAGCCGGTGATCTTCGCCTACCATGCCTACCCGTGGCTGATCCACCGGCTGACCTACCGCCGCACCAATCACGACAACATCCACGTCCGCGGCTACAAGGAAGAAGGCACCATCACCACGCCCTTCGACATGACGGTGCTTAACGATCTGGACCGCTTCCATCTTGTGATGGACACCATCGACCGCCTGCCGCAGACCGGCGACCGGGGCGTCTACCTGAAGCAGCAACTCAGGGACAAGCTGATCGAACACAAGCAGTACATCGAGAAGAACGGCCAGGACCTGCCGGAGATTCGCAACTGGAAGTGGCGACCGAACACTTAACCAAAGGAATCCTGAATGCCTGTTCAACTCAGTGAGGAAAACGGTGGCACGATCCTCGCCGTGCATGTCAGCGGAAAGCTGGCAAAGTCGGATTACGAGCAATTTGTGCCCGAGTTTGATCGACTCGTCCGGCAGCTCGGAAAGTTGTGCGTGCTGTTCGATATGACCGGCTTCCACGGCCGGGAAGCCGGCGCGCTGTGGGAGGACACCAAATTCGCCATTAATCACTTCGCCGGCATCGAGAATATCGCGATGGTTGGGGAAAAGCGGTGGCAGCAAGGCATGGCGTCGCTTTGCAAGCCGTTCACGAAAGCGACGGTCCGATACTTCGATCACGCCGATGCCGCCGAGGCGCAAAAGTGGTTGGGCGCAGCATAGCGGCTTCGGCCTGATTCAGCTGCGCGATTCAAAGGACAGGAGAAGAGCCATTTTGAATCCCAATGCCGACCAGCCCAAGGCGCCCGGATCGAAGCCGGGGGCGAAATCAGACGCGAAGGACGAGCTGAAATCCCTGCCTCTGCCGGAACTGGAGAAACAACCGGGGTCGTCGCCGGACGGACTCAGTCAGGCCGACGCGCAGAAACGGCTGGCCCACTATGGGCCGAATGAGATCGAAGAAAAGGAAACCAATTCGTTCCTGAACTTCTTAAGGAAGCTCTTAATTCGTCATTGCGACGACTACAGGGATGCAAAAGGTAGATAATGCATGTGCATCGCGCTCGCAATGACGAGGATATAGTAATTAATCAGAGCTTAAGCTATTTCCGGGGTGCCATCCCGTGGATGATCGAAGCGGCCGTGATTCTCTCGGCGGTTGACCGGCATTGGCCACCGCGATGGTCATGCGGATCAGGACTGGCTTGAGGCGGAGCGAGAGATTCGGAAAGCGTAGGCGGAACGGGCGACGGCTGCGTCAACGTATTCCTCAAAACATGGGCATGAAACCGATACGGTGCCAATCATACCGCACCGCGATGCAGTGGCGGTTCCGCATAGGGATGATTTTCTGAAGAGGAACTCCGGGCACGTCATATCCTGAATCGGATGCGTGCGCCGGTCCTGACCGGCCTGCCGCATCACTGCGACGTTGTCGCTGTGGCGCTGGCGGGTCTTGACACCAGCTCCGACAGCAGCAGCCCGTCCTGGCGGCTGAGTTGGTGATCGCCGGCCACAACCCGGATGCTGGCCCGGCCATAAAGCGCGTGCACCCGTCGGAGGTCCTGACTGGCTGCCGGCACTACCTGGTCACCCGGCATCCCGAACGCGGTGCCGCGGACCACTGCGACGTAAACGATGTCAGGGTGCCGACGATTGTTGAGCCAGTACAGCAGGTTGCCGGGCACCGGCGGGGCAAGGTCCGAGAGGACCCGGCGCGAAGACTGGATGGTGCGATACAGGTCGTCTCCCACCTTGCGTTTTACGAACCAGCGCTTGATCCCGCCGAACAGCCCGCGGTCGTCGGTCGCCTCCAGCGCCTGCGAGGCGCGCTCGGTACCCAGATTTGGCGCGGCGATGGTAATCAGGCGGTTGACCGTGCCCGCGCCGTAGTTCACCAGCGCAAGCCGGGCCACCACGCCGCCGGCCGAATGCCCGATCAGGTCGACAGTGTCCTTTGGCTGCAGTTTCGCGATGGCACCCAGCATCCCGCCGAGATAGCGCGCCTGCTCCATCAGCGGGGCGGTGGAGGGCAGATCGACCGTGTAAATCGCAAACTCCCCGGCGGGTTGCCCGGCAGGTTTCAGCCGCACCCCGGACTGGGTCGACTGCCAGTTGCCGGCGAGTTTCCAGCCAGCCTGCTCCAACACAGGCAGGACTCCACTCTGCTCCCAGGAAGCAGAATCCCCGAGGAAGCCGTGCACCAGCACCAGGATCCGACCGGCGCTGGCGGGGCCGGTTAACACCATCCCGAGCGCGCAGCACAGAACCAGCCACCACCGACCTCGCCTGCGCTTCATGCCGTTCCCACCGGGTTGGTCTGGTGGCCGATGCCTTCGATCTTGACTGGGCTGCATGTGAGTGATCGGTTTCTGAGGGCGCCGAGCGCCGGTCTGTTACTCATGAAGAGTAACTCCGGCGGTGTATGCTTGCCTAGAACCTATCTCAGAATTACTGATCCTGCACTTCCGGACGGATACTGCGTAAATGATGACAGGTAGGACCGGCGCCTCGCCGGGAAAAACAGGGTTGCCGGCCAAACGGCTTCCCCGCGGGGCGCGGATTCTACAATAACAGAGCGGACTTCAGGAAAAAAATGAATTTTGAGATAGTACCAGCCACAGTGATTCTGTGGGACAGAAAAAGGGCAGATAATCCAAAGGATGCTGCCGGCAGGAATTGCTGTCGATCCGCGAGCAGTAGGTGAAACAAGCCCCTGCCGGCGACTGAGCCGGGTAAATCCGGCCTGCACTGACAGAAGGAGGATCAACACGTGAGTCTGTTCCACGCCATGGGCCTTATCGTGACGCTGGTGGCGCTCTTCGGTTATTTCAATTGCCGGGTTACGCGGCTTCCCGACATCATCGGCATCACGGCCATCGGGTTGATTGTCTCGATTATTGTCGCCATCATCGGAACTTATAACCCGGTCGTGGCCAGCTGGGCGCAACAAGCCGTCGCTGGAATCGATTTTTCGAAAGTGGTGTTCCAGGGCATGCTGGGCATGCTGTTGTTCGCCGGCAGTCTGCACGTCAATCTCGGGGACATCACCAGAGAAAAATGGGTCATCCTCGTCCTTGCCACCGTTGGGGTCGTGCTGTCCACGGCCATTGTCGGCACGGGGTTTTACCTCGGCGCGCAGTTGCTCGGTTTCGAGGTGCCGCTGATCAATGGTCTGCTGTTCGGGGCGTTGATTTCGCCGACCGATCCGATCGCAGTGCTAAGCATCCTGCGCAAGGTCGGTGTACCGAAGACGCTGGAAACCAAGATCGCCGGTGAGAGCCTGTTCAACGACGGTACCGGCGTCGTGGTCTTTCTGACACTGCTGAGCGTGGTCACCAGCGGGCACGACGCATCAACGTCCGAAGTGCTGACGCTGCTCGCCGAGGAAGTCGTCGGAGGGGTGGTCGTGGGGCTGGTGCTGGGTTACCTGGGTGTTTACCTCCTGAAGGGCATCGACAGTTATGCCGTGGAAATCCTGATTACGCTTTCATTGGCGACCGCGGGATACGCCTTCGCGGAATCGCTGCACACATCTGCGCCGATTGCCGTCGTGCTCATGGGGCTGATGGTGGGAAACCAAGGCAAGGAGTATGCCATGTCCGAACTGACGCGCCAGCATCTGTTCTCCTTTTGGGAACTGATCGACGAACTATTAAATCTCCTGCTCTTCGGTCTGATTGGACTGGAGGTCATCGCCCTGTCCTTGTCGGTCAACCAGATGCTGCCGGGACTGATCGCCATCCCCATCGTGTTGTTGGCGCGCTGGGTGAGCGTGGGTGTGCCGGTCATGGCCATGAGCCGTTTCAGGGTGTTCACGCCAAACACGATCAAGATTATGACCTGGGGCGGTTTGCGCGGAGGAATCTCGGTGGCGTTGGCGCTGTCCCTGCCGCAGATGCCCGGACGCGAAACCATTGTCGCGGCTACTTATATGGTGGTGATTTTCAGCATTCTGGTGCAGGCGTTGACCATGGGGCGGTTGGTGCGTCGCTTGAACCGTGGTGCCACGTTCGCGCCGCCCGGTCAGAAGAGTTGGCAACCCGAGGAAACCGATGTCTGAAGCGATCCGCCTGTTGCACGCGGATAGAATTCTTATCATCATGCTCAACTGCACGAACGCACCACAGCAGAAGCTGTAACGCACATACCGGGGCTATCCTCAGGACCGTGCACCCTGAGTGACCGGGAAAGTCGGCAGACGCGAGGCGCCCGCCGGTAATGCAAGCATCAGAGAGGACATGATCATGCTGGTAACCTTTTCCTGCCCGGTCTATGCGAGCATAACGATGTTCGGCGACGTGGCAGTTCGCCTGCTAAAAATGATGGGGCACAGCGGTACGGTACCCGGTGCACTGCTTGCAGAAGATGTCCCGGCTGCGCTGGAGCTTCTGGAGGCTGCGGTCGCGGAAGACAAGCAGATGCCTGAGCCGGAAGAGTCTGCAGGAGGAGAGGACGGCGAACCTCCCGTAAGTTTCCCGCACCGCGCCTTGCCTCTGATCGAATTACTCAGAGCTGCGGTAAAGGCAAAATGCAACGTGATGTGGGACAAGAACAACTGATGCAGCAGCCGCATGTGACAGTCACTCCAATACCCGGCCCGGACTCCAAAAGGATGGTTGTGCCAGAATGTCGGCGCAGGAGCCGGGGACATAGACGGTACAATCGTCGGCGGCATCATCGATAGTCAATAGATCCGGCGTCTATACTCACCACACACCGAGCCCGGTTTCTGCTCGCCGCAGGGCAGGCGCACTCCCCCAACCCGCTTCTCCAGACACTGCAATGGCGCTGCGAATTCCCTGATGGCCCCACCCGGGAACAGTACCGACATGATCGGCCGTGCAGGCAAGTGTGGCCTTACATACGCGACCGTACAGATCACGCCTGATCATGCGACTAGACTTGTGCTTGCATCTGGAGTTTCCATGATCTTTTCCCGGCTTCTTGCCACGCGAAGTTACCAAGTGACGGAAAGATGACTGAGACGAAGGATGCGCGATTGGCAATACCGCCAGTCGGGACCCTGACAAAAGGACATTAGATATGGACTGGAATATCGTTGAAGGCAACTGGAAGCAGTTCAAGGGCAAGGCGAAAGCAAAGTGGGGAAAGCTCACCGACGATCACCTCGACGTGATTGCCGGCAATCGTGATCAGCTGGCGGGCAAGATCCAGGAGTACTACGGCATCACGAAGGACGAAGCCGAACAGCAGATCAAGGACTTTGAAGAACATAACGAATAAGGTTAGATTGTGAGAGCGAAGCGAACCACAATCTGAACCGTTTGTTGGACAAGCCCGTCGGGGGTGTTGAGTAGCGGTATATAGGGGATATCTTTTTCGAGCCTGCTTGTCGTGAAGACCTGCGAGGGTGGAGCAGATCCTCAAGGCAAGGGATCTTGGTTGCCATTGCGGCAATGGTTTCCGGCAAGCG
>Ga0210124_1000243_pt1 | contig 30252 bp, 23 predicted proteins | sample Muzzi_PWC_D2_FD_185554 | JGI IMG/M metagenome (GOLD analysis project Ga0210124, IMG submission 185554) | Wetland microbial communities from San Francisco Bay, California, USA, that impact long-term carbon sequestration - Muzzi_PWC_D2 (SPAdes) | ecosystem: Environmental > Aquatic > Marine >... | reverse complement strand
GCGGCCTTCTCGATGGCCATCAGGCGGCCTCCAGGACGGTGGCGATGCCCTGGCCGCCGCCGATGCACTGGGTCGACAGCGCCAGCGCCTTGCCCTCGCGCTTGAGGATCTGCGCCGCCTTGCCGGTGATGCGGGCCCCGGTGGCGCCGAGCGGATGGCCGAGCGCGATGGCGCCGCCGTCGATGTTGGTGCGCGCGAAGTCGAGGCCGAGCTCGTCGAGGCAGGCCAGGGCCTGCGAGGCGAAGGCCTCGTTGAGTTCGATCACGTCGATGTCCCGGGCCGTCACGCCGGCGCGCTCGAAGGCCTTGCGGCTGGCCGCGACGGGGCCGATGCCCATGATCTCCGGCGCGCAGCCGGCGACCGCGACGGACCGCAGCCGGGCGAGCGGCGCGAGCCCGTTGGCCTTGGCGAAGGCCTCGGTGGTGACCAGCACCGCGGCCGCCCCGTCGCTCAGCGGCGAGGCGGTGCCGGCGGTCACGCTGCCGTCGGTCTTGAACGCCGGCTTGAGCCCGGCCAGTGCCTCGGCCGAGGTGTCGGGGCGAATGCAGCCGTCCGCCTCGACCACGTGGTTGCCGTGGCGGATTGGCACGATCTCCTCGGTCAGGCGGCCCTCGGCCTGGGCCGCGGCGGCGCGCCGGTGGCTCTCGACCGCGAGCTCTTCCTGCCGGTCGCGGGGGATGCCGTATCTCTCGGCGACGTTCTCGGCGGTCTCGCCCATCGACATGTAGGCCGCCGGGTGGCGCTCGGTGAGCGCCGGGTTGAGCATCGGGTTGAAGCCGGCCATGGGAATGCGGGACATCGACTCGATGCCGGCGCAGATGAAGGCCTCGCCGGCGCCGAGCTGGATGGCGCCGGCCGCCATGTGGATCGCCTGCATGGAGGAGCCGCAGAACCGGTTGACCGTGGCGCCCGGCACGGCGAGCGGCAGGTCGGCGAGGAAGCCGATCAGGCGCGCGACGTTGAGGCCCTGCTCGCCCTCGGGAAAGGCGCAGCCGACGATCAGGTCCTCGATCGCCGCGGGGTCGACCCCGGTGCGCTCGATCAGGCCGCGCACCACCTGGGCCGTCAGGTCGTCGGGCCGCACGCGGGTCAGCGCCCCCTTGTGCGCGAAATGAAACGGGGAGCGGGCGTAGCCCGCGATGACGACCGGTGTTTCCATGGCGCTTACCTCGGTTGCCGGGGGCGGCACGCGTCAGCGATGCGGCGGAGCGCCCGGACGGCCTGCTGGAGACGGCCTGCTACTAACGGCATGCTAACGATGTCCCGTCACATATTGATTAAGGGACGCCGGGCCGCCTTGTTAACCATAAACTGCGGCGCGGCGCCCCGGGTTTCGCCGCCGTCCGGTCACAGCGGCGGCAGCCGGATCGGCTGGGCCCGCTCGTAGGCCCGCGCGGCGCGCAGCACCAGGGCGTCGGCGTAGAGCGGGCCGACGATCTGCAGGCCGGCCGGCAGGCCCGCCTCGGTCAGCCCGCAGGGTACGCTGGCCGCGGGCTGGCGAGTCAGGTTGAAGGGGTAGGTGAAGGGCGTCCAGTCGAGCCAGTGCGCGCCGTCTTCGGTCTTCGGCTGCTCCAGGCCGACCTCGAAGGCCGGCAGCGGCAGGGTCGGGGTCAGCAGCAGATCGTAGGTCTTGTGAAAGATGTTCATGGCGACGCCGATCGCCTCGCGCTGCTTGACCGCGGCGAGGTAGTCGAGCGCCCGGTAGGTGGCGCCTTCCTTGGCGATGTCGCGCAGGCCCGGGTCGACCTTGCGCTTCTGCGCCGGGCTGAGCGCGGAGAGCACCATGGCGGCGCCGGCGTACCAGTGCTTGCGGAAGGGCTCGGTGCAGTCGGGCAGCGCCGGGTCGGCCTCCTCGACGACGGCCCCGAGGTCGGCGAAGCGCTGGGCCGCGGCGGCGACCAGGGCGGCGATCTCCGGCGCGACCGGCTTGCCGCCGAGCGACGGGCTGAAGGCGATCCGCAGGCCTTTGACGCCGGCCTCGAGGTCGCTCAGGTAGTCCGCCGCGCCGCCGGTCCCTTTCGGCGGCAGCGCATACCAGTCGCGCGCGTCGGCCTCCGAGATGACGCTGAGCATCAGCGCGGCGTCGGCCACGCTGCGCGTCATCGGCCCGATATGCGCCAGCGTGCCGAAGGGGCTGAGCGGGTAGGCCGGCACCCGGCCGAAGGTCGGCTTCAGCCCGAAGATGCCGGTGAACCCGGCCGGAATGCGGACCGAGCCGCCGCCGTCCGTGCCGATCGCCAGGGCGCCCATGCCGGTCGCCACGGCGACCGCGGCGCCGCCGCTCGATCCGCCCGGCGTGCGCTCCGGGTTCCAGGGGTTGCGCGTGATGCCGGTGAGCGCGCTGTCGGTCACGCCCTTCCAGCCGAACTCCGGCGTCGTGGTCTTGCCGAGCAGCACGGCGCCGTGCTCGCGCAGGCGGGCGACGCAGGGTGCGTCCTCCTCCCAGGGCTGGTTCGGATCGACGGTCTTGGAGCCGCGCAGCGTCGGCCAGCCCTTGGTCAGCACGATGTCCTTGATCGAGGTCGGCACGCCGTCGACGCGCCCGCGCGGCGCGCCGATGCGCCAGCGTTCCTCCGCTTTGCGCGCCGCCGCGAGCGCACCCTCGGCGTCGATCAGGTTGAAGGCGTTGAATTTGGGGTTGCACGCGGCGATGCGGTCGAGCGCCGCCTGCGTGGCCTCGACCGGCGACAGCTTGCCGTCGCGAAAGCCGGCGACCATCTCGGTCGCGGTCATCACGGCCAGGTCGTTCGACATGGGCGGTCTCTCCCGTCGCTCTTGCGCCGATTCCCCGTCGGCTTGCCGGGAACAGTCCTGACATGCCGCCGTCCGATTGTCGAGGTCGGCGCCGGCCGCGGCCGGCCGCCGGCTGCGCGTCCCGGTGCCACGTGCAGGTTGCACGGTCCTGCCTCATTTTCGACATTCTGGTTGCGGCATACTTGACCCGCGCATATGCAGCGTGAGAGGAGGGCCGCAGCCGACTCGGCCTGGAACGGAGGAAGCGAAGCCATGAAACGGATCTGGCCAGCGATGGCCTTCGCCATGCTGTTGACCGCGGCGCTGCCGATGGTGGCCGAGGCCCAGGACCAGCCCCCGCCCAGCAACGCCGAGCGCGACCGCGCGGAGAAGATGGCCCAGGAGGCCATGGAAAAGCTGGTGCGCGCGATCGAGCTGTTCCTCAACTCGATCCCGCAATACGAAATGCCCGAGGTCAACGAGAACGGCGACATCATCATCCGCCGCAAGCGCCATCCCGACGAGCCCGAGACGCGGCCGGAGCCGCGCGAGCCGGAGTTCGACGAGACCTCGACTTAATCGCGGCCCGGTCGGCAGACTCCGCCGCTCAGGCGGCGTTTTCGGCGCCGAGCCAGCGCTCGACGGGCAGGTGCACCGTCGCCACGGTGCCATTTCCGAAGACGCTGTCGAGGGTGAGCCGGCCGCCGTGCAATTCGGCCAGGACGCGGCTCAGCGGCAGGCCGAGGCCAGTCCCCTCGTGCGTCCGGCTCAAGCTCGAATCGACCTGCGTGAATGGTTCCATCACGCGCGCGAGATCGTGCTCCGGTATGCCGATCCCGGTGTCGATCACCTGCAGGACGATGCCCTCCGAGGCCGTGGCACGGAGCTTCACGGTCACCGAGCCGGCCGGGGTGAATTTGACGGCGTTGGACAGCAGGTTGAGCAGGATCTGCTTGATGCGCAGCCGGTCGCCGGCGACGCGCAGCGGTGCCTCCGGCAGGTCGGTCTTGATCTCGACGGCCTTGTCCTCCGCCCGCGTCCGCACGAGGCGCAGGGAATCCTGCACCATCTGGCCGAGCTCGATCACGTCCTCCGCCAGCGTCAGCATGCCGGCCTCGGCCTTCGAGACGTCGAGGATATCGTTGATGATGTTCAGCAGATGGGTCCCGCTTTGCAGGATGTCTTCGGCGTAGTCCTTGTACGCGGGCTGTCCAACGGGGCCGAACAGCTCGGCGGCCATGATCTCCGAGAAGCCGATGATGGCATTGAGCGGCGTGCGCAGTTCATGGCTCATGGTCGCCAGGAACTCGCTCTTGGTGCGGGCGGCATGCTCGGCCGCCTCCTTGGCGGTCAGCAGCTGCTGCTTGGACCGGATGCGCTCGATGACGCGGCCGATCTGGCCGCTCGCCTGGGCGACCACTTCCGCGGTCGTCGCGTCGAGCGAGGCAGGGTCGCGGGAGAAGAATTCCAGCGCGCCGACGGCCTCGGATTCGACCTGGATCGGAAACGCGAAGGCGGCGCGGATCTCCGGAGTCTCCTCCATCAGGCGACCGTAAGCCTCCGCTCCGCTCCAGGCCGGCGCGAAGGCCGCGGCCGGGCGCTGGCTCTCGAGTACGCGCCCCACCAAAGTGCCGCTCGCATCCAGTGTCGCGGGCCACTCGGCATCGCAGAAGCCCCGGTGGCGCTGCCGATCTTCGAGATAGCCCGAGCCAGCGGCCACCAGCGTATGGCCGCCTTTACCGATGCAGAGAAACGCGCGTCCGACCGGCCAATCGGTATAGCGGCACACCTCGGCAACGCAGATATCCAACGCGTCTTCCGCTCGTATGCTCTCGTTGGCCGCCGCGGCCACGACCTTGAGCATTTCGATCGACGCCGCTCTCTCCCGCTCCGCCGTTTCCGCAAGCCTGCGCTGGGTCACGTCGCGCATCGCGCCGATGAAGATCGTCCGGCCATGATCGGAGACCTCGCTGATCGCGCGCTCGATCACGATCTCGGTCCCGTCCTTCCGCAGCGCCGTGACCTCGCGCGGGCCCGCACCGATGATTTCGCTCCGCCCTCTCCTGCGATAGGCCGCAAGATAGGCGTCGTGCGCCGAACGGTCGGGTTCCGGCATGAGCATCGATATGTTTTGGCCGATCAATTCGTCGGCCGTGTATCCGAAGAGACGCTCCGCCGCCGGGTTGCCCGATTCGATGATCCCCTTTGCGTCGATCGTGACCAGGGCGTCGGCCACGTTGTTCATGATGGTGCGAATCTTGTGTTCGCGGCCTTCCACGGCGGCCATCGCCAGGCGCTGTTCCGTCACGTCCTGCGTCGTGCCCCGCATGGTGACCGGCTCACCACTCTCGTCGAGATCGACCTCGCCCTGTTCGTGGACGATGCGCACCTCGCCGCTCGGCCGGACGATCCGGAAGTCGAGATCGTACGGCCCGCCGGCCAAGGCGGCCGAAAGTGCCTGCTGGAAGTGCGGAACGTCTTCCGGGTGGACCAGCGTGAGGAACGCCTTCTCGCTCATCGGAGAGCCCGGCTCGAGCCCCAATATCCGGCATTCCTCGTCCGACCAGAACAGTTCGTCCGACCCGATGTGCCACTCCCAGCTGCCCAGCGACGCGATCTGCTGCGCGCGCGCCAGGCTTGATTCGCTCCGGCGCAGGGCCTCCTCGGCGTTCTTGCGGTCCGTGACGTCGAGCGACACGCTCACCAGATTGCAGACGCGGCCGTGCTCGTCGGTCAAGGGTACCTTGGTCGTCATCCAGGTGTGCGGGTTGCCCTGCCGATCGGGCACCTCGTGCTCGTAATAGGGCAGAGGCGCGCCGCTTGCGATGACCTTTCGGTCGGTCTCTCCCGCCAGATCGCCATACTCCGCGCCGAGGATTTCCGTGACCGTCTTGCCGACAGCCGCCTCCGGCGCGACGCCGTAGATGTTCGCCTGATAGCGATTCATGAAGACGTAGCGCGATGCCCGGTCCTTGACGTTTATGATCGCCGGAACCGCGTCCACCACGGTGCTCAGGAGGGCGCGGCTTTCGCGCAAACCTTCCTCGGCCCGCCGTTGCTGCAACGCAATGGCGACCCAGTTGGCAACCATGAGGATGATGTTCTCCTCCCAGGGCTCGCTCGTCATCGGCCGATCGTCCAGCGCGAAGACGTGGCCGGCCGTCGCACTCGAGGCGTCGCGGAAAACCTTGCCGCGATAGCTTACCGCGCCCATCTCGGCCAGCAGGCGGTCCTCGGGAAAGCGTTCGGTGAGGGCGTCCGGGACGAGGCAGTAGTCGCCGTCCTTCAGCAGTTCCTCGCAGGGCGTGCCGGCGAGGTCGTAGGTGAAAGTCTCCGCGCCGGCACCATCCGACCACATCGCCAGAAGCTCGGCCCTGTCATTTTCGATCAGGTGCGCGACTCCTGTCCATCGGCAGTTCAGCCCGGTGGCCAAGGCCTCGGCCGCGACTTCCAGAACCGGTCGTTCGCTTTGGTTCGCTTCGACCAGGAGTGCGAGGACCGCCTCGCGGCGCATGACGGCCGTGATGTCGGTCCAGGACGTGACCGTGCAGCCGTCCGCTGTGCGCGTCTCGCTTATCTGTATCCAGCGCCCGTCTGCCAGGCACTGTTGCACCGGATGGTCCGGTGGGTCGCGATGCTGGGCCAGGCGCCGTTGCAGCGCGCTCTCCACCTCGTCTGGCGCGAGCGAGTAGGTTCCCAACGCCAGCGCGGCGCGGAAGATTTCCTCGAAGGTGGTGCCGCGCGTCATGATGTCCATGGGTTCTTGAAAGACGCGCGAGCTCTTGCTGTTGCAGAACACCAGGCGGTCGTCCGGATCGAAGAGTGCGATGCCATGCGGCAGGGATTCGAAAACGTCGCGAAGTCGCCGATCCAACTCCGCCGCACGCTGCTCCGAGGCTTCGACCCGCGCTCTTTCGTGTTGGCGCGCACGCTGGTCGCGCTGCAATGCGACGAAGATGTATCCGACGAGCGCCAACAGGACCAGGCCATGGTGCCCGACGAGAAGCCATTGCTGTGCCAGCAGACTGTCGATACCGACGATGTTCAATGCGATGGCGGCATCGACGCTTTGATAGGCCGCGACCACGACCGAAAGGCCGGCGGCTATCAGGTTCCAAGCAACGGGCTCGGGCCGACGGCATCTCCCGAACAGCAAGGCCGTCGCGGCGAAGGCGCCGGCCGCCGTGAGATTCAGAACGCCGGTCAACGGTTCGCCGGCGTTTGGCACAAATAGTGCGGCAAGCAGAACGGCAAAGGACGAGGCGAGTCCGAGCACGGTCTTGTGCGGCCCGACCACGCGACCGGCGAAACATGATGCACCGAAGAGGACCAGCAGCGCCACCGGTGCGCGCGCCCCTTCGGCGATGATAGATTGCGCGCCGGGGTCGGAGAGCAGGACGCCGGACGCCAGGATCTGACGCAGCGCTTCCAGAACGAGGGCCGCGGACCACCACGTCAAGGCAGTGGCAACGGGGCCGCGTCCGCGCGCGCAGGCGGCGGCCATCGCCGCGAAGAGGACGGCGGCAACGGCGCTGGCCAGGGCCAGCGTGTTGATCAGAACCAAGCCTTGCACGTCGCTTTGCATTCCATAGGGCGCGACCGCACGAGCGGCTGACAAAGCTGGGTCTCGTCTTGCGGGCGCACGCCGAGTCGGGCCCGGAAGACGGTTTCCCGGGCCTAACCGACAGCTTGCAGAATCAAGGTTAAGGTCGCCTAAACGGGAAGGGGCCGGGCGGCCATGCCGGCACCGCGTGTAAGGTTACTGCGCGGGCCGGCCGGCCCGGCAGGGGCTGGCGGGCTCTAGCTGTCGTAGCGCACCAGCGTGGTGCAGGGCAGATCGATCCGCGCGCGGCCGTTCAGGAAGGTCAGCTCGATGAGGCAGGCCGCGCCGGTCACCTCGGCGCCGACCTGGCGGAGGAGCCGGGCCGCCGCGTTCATGGTCCCGCCGGTGGCCAGCAGGTCGTCGAGGATCACGACGCGCTGGCCGGGCCGGATCGCGTCGGCCTGAATCTCGATCGTGTCGCTGCCGTACTCGAGATCGTAGGTGTGCGGCACGGTCTCGCCCGGCAGCTTGCCCTGCTTGCGCACCATGATGAAGCCGAGGCCGAGCTTCAGGGCAAGCGGCGCGGCCACCAGGAACCCGCGCGACTCGATCCCGGCGAGCACGTCCGGCCGGTGCGGGATCACCGCCTGCGCGAGACGGCCCATGGCGACCTGCCAGGCGTCGGCATGGGCCAGCAGGGTCGAGATGTCGTAGAACAGGATTCCCGGCTTGGGGAAGTCGGGAATGGCGCGGATATGGTCCTTGAGGTCCATCTATTTGGCCTTTCTGTCCCGGAGGCTGCTGCGGGCAGCGCGGTCGCGGGACGAGTGTACAAATCGCCCCGGAGCGGCACAATCATCGGCCGGGGGGCCGAGGCGCCGACAAGCCTTAGGGTTGCGCCCGGCCCGCCGTTCGAGGCTTACTAGATCGAAATCGCGGGGGAGGAGCCTTGGCCGAGAGCTACGTTTTCCATCGCCACAGCCGCCAGAGCTTTCCGCTCGCGGTGCGCGGCGACGGCCCCTACGTGATCGACAGCGAAGGCCGGCGCTATCTTGACGCCTCGGGCGGCGCGGCGGTGTCCTGCCTGGGTCACAGCCACCCTGCCGTCATCGCGGCCATCAAGGCGCAGCTCGACCGGCTGCCCTATGCGCATACATCCTTCTTCACCAACGAACCCTCCGAGACGCTAGCGGAACACCTGGTCGCGCGCGCGCCCGAGGGCCTGGCCCGCGTCTACTTCGTCTCCGGCGGGTCCGAGGCGAACGAGACGGCGCTCAAGCTCGCCCGGCAGTATTTCGTCGAAATCGGTCAGCCTCAGCGCCACCGCTTCATCGCGCGGCGGCAGAGCTACCACGGCAACACGCTGGGCGCGCTGGCGGTCGGCGGCAATCTGTTGCGCCGCGAGCTCTTCGCTCCTCTGCTGATCGAGACCAGTCACATCTCGCCGTGCTACGCGTTCCGCTATCGCGAGGCCGGCGAGGACGACGCGGCCTTCGGCCGGCGCGTCGCCGACGAGCTCGAGGCCGAGATCCTGAGGCTGGGTCCCGAGACCGTCGCCGGATTCATCGCCGAGCCGGTGGTCGGCGCGACTTCGGGTGCGGTGCCCCCGGTGCCGGGCTATTTCGAGCGTATTCGCGAGATCTGCGACCGCTACGGCGTGCTGCTGATCCTCGACGAGGTGATGTGCGGCATGGGGCGGACCGGGACACTGTTCGCCTGCGAGCAGGAGGGCATCGCCCCCGACCTGCTGACCTGCGCCAAGGGCCTGGGTGCGGGGTACCAGCCGATCGGAGCGGTGCTCTGCGCGGCGCGCATTCACGACGCGATCGCGGCGGGCACCGGCTTCTTTCAGCACGGCTTCACCTACATCGGCCATGCGACGGCCTGCGCCGGCGGCCTCGCGGTCCAGCGGACCATCGAGAACGACAACCTGCTCGACAACGTGAGGCGCCAGGGCACCGCGCTGCGCCAGCAGCTCGAAGGGCGCTTCGGCAACCATCCGCACGTCGGCGACATCCGCGGCCGCGGCCTGTTCCTCGGCATCGAGCTGGTCGCCGACCGGGGCAGCAACACGCCGTTCGACCCGAAGCTGCGTTTGCATGCGCGCATCAAGTCCGAGGCCATGGCGCGCGGCCTGATGTGCTATCCGTCGGGTGGCACGATCGACGGCGCGCGCGGCGACCACGTGCTGCTCGCGCCACCGTTCATCGTCGGTGCCGCCGAGGTCGAGCAAATCGTCGCCACGTTGGGCGAAGCCATCGACGCCGCCGTCGCGGCCACGGTGCAGCCGGTCGGGGCATGACGGCGGACGCACCGGACGCCGCCGCGGAGACGACCGCGCCGCTGATCATCGCCGTCGCGCCAAACGGTGCGCGCCGCACCCACGCAGATCATCCGAAGCTGCCGATGACGCCGGCCGAACTGGCGCGTTGCGCCGCCGACTGCGCCGCGGCGGGGGCCTCGATGATCCATCTCCACGTGCGCGACGAAGCCGGCGGCCATACGCTCGACCCGAAGGCCTATCGCGCGGCGATCGCGGCGATTCGCGGCGAGACCGGGGACCGCATCGTGATCCAGGCGACGACGGAGGCGGTCGGGCGCTATGCGCCGGCCGAGCAGATGGCGGCGGTGCGCGAGCTGCGCCCCGAGGCGGTCAGCCTGGCTCCGCGCGAGCTGGTGCCGGAGGGCAGCGACGAGACCGCGGCCGCGGTGTTCTTTCATTGGCTGGAAGGCGAGGGGATCCTGCCGCAGTACATCCTCTATTCGGAACAGGACGTGGCGCGTTTCGACGATCTCATCGCGCGCGGCGTCGTTCCCGCCGGGCCCAAGTTCGTGCTCTTCGTGCTGGGGCGCTACACGCCGGGACAGCGCTCGCAGCCGAACGACCTCGTGCCCTTCCTGACGGCCAACCGGGCCGGACATCGCTGGGCGGTCTGCGCCTTCGGGCCGCGCGAGGCGGCCTGCGCCGTCACCGCGGCGGGCCTCGGCGGCCACGCCCGGGTCGGGTTCGAGAACAACCTGCTTCTGCCCGACGGGCGGCGCGCCGCGGACAACGCGGTGCTGGTCGCCAACGTCGCGCAGGCCGCCGCGCTGCTCGGTCGTCGCCTGGCCGATGCCGAGGCGGCCCGCGCGTTGATGGCCGGTGGCGGGGGATCCTAGAGCCGATGCCGCGAACAAAGCGACTTGCTCCGCTTTTGCTGCTGCTCGCCGCGGTCGTCATGGCATCGGCGGCGCCGCTCGCAGCCCAAGACGACGAAGCCGCGCCGCCGCGCCTCATCGTGATCGGCACCGCCCCGGTGGCCGGAGTCTACTTTCCGGCCGGCGGGGCGATCTGCAACCTGGTCAACCGGGCGCGCGCCGAGAACGGGCTCCGTTGCCTCGTCGAGAGCACCGGGGGCTCGGCCGACAACCTGCGCAAGCTGCGCAGTGGCGAGATCGATTTCGCGCTGGTCCAGTCCGATTGGCAGTACCTCGCGGTGCACGGCAACGACGATGCGCCCTTCGACGACCTCAGGTCCGTCTTCGCGCTGCACGGACAGGCGATGACGGTCCTGGTGAATCCCGACTCCGGCATCAAGGACGTCGAGGGCCTGCCCGACCACCGCATCGCGGTTGGCCCGGACGGCAGCGGACTGCGCATGATGGCCGAGGCCCTGCTTGCCGCCTTCGACTGGCGCCCGGACGATTTCCAGGAGATCGTGGCGCTCGACGTGAACGACATGGTGAACGCGCTCTGCGACGGGCGCGTCGATGCGGCTCTGCTGCCGGTCAGCCACCCCAACGGCGCGGTCGCCCTGGCGGCGGCGCAGTGCGGCGCGACGCCGATCCCGGTGACCGGCCGGCCGATCGATAATCTGCTCGCCGAGTGGCCGTTCTACACGAAGGTGGTCATTCCCGCCGGCCTCTACCGCGGTATGGACAAGCCGGTCACGACCTACGGGCCGCGCGCCACACTTGTGACCCGCGCCGACCTGCCCGAGCAGGTCGTCTACGACGTCATGCGCGACGTCATGGCGCATCTCGACGATCTTGCGGCGCAGCATCCGGCCCTGGCCGGGCTCAACGCGCGGGCCATGGTCGACGGCGGCAACAGCGCCGAACTCCACCCCGGCGCGCTGCGATATTATCGCGAACAAGGCTGGAAATAGCCCCGATTTTTACACTTTAGGCCGGGCATTTTGCTGCCTCGACCGGGCGGGTGGCCGTAAGGGCTGGCGTTTTCCGGATCGAGCGTGTTCAATTGAAGTGGTTAACACGGTGCGGCCAAGCACCGGAGGTTGCGACAGGGAGGGGCATCTTTGTCTTCAACTTCGAACGATGCCGCCGGCATCGTCGCCGCGACCGTTGCCGCGATGCGGCCGCGGTCTCTCCCGGCCCGCTCCGGGACCTGCGGCGTCCCTCGCTCTTCCCTTTTCGTGCCGTTGGCGGCCGTCGGCCGCCCATGCCGCGGGCCCGGAGGTCCGCGGAGACTGCAACTGAGAAGACAGGAGGGTGTTTCATGAGACGTTTCGTTCTGAAGACTGCGTTGTTCGGCATCGCGGCCGGGGTGCTGCTCGCCGGCGGTCTCGTAGGCCTGAGCGGCGATCAGGCCCGGGCGGCCGAGCAGCGGTTCATCACCATCGGCACCGGCGGCGTCACCGGCGTCTATTATCCGACCGGCGGGGCAATCTGTCGTCTCGTCAACAAGGGCCGCAAGGAACACGGCATCCGCTGCTCGGTCGAAAGCACCGGCGGATCGGTCTACAACCTGAACACCATTCGGGCGGGCGAGCTCGACATGGGCGTCGCGCAGTCCGACTGGCAGTATCACGCCTATCACGGGACCAGCAAGTTCGCCGACCAGGGCCCCTTCGAGGAATTGCGCGCCGTGTTCTCCGTGCATCCTGAGCCCTTCACCGTCGTCGCGCGCGCCGACTCCGGGATCAAGAAGTTCGAAGATCTCAAGGGCAAGCGGGTCAACGTCGGCAACCCCGGTTCCGGTCAGCGCGGCACCATGGAGGTCGTCATGAACGCGCTCGGCTGGACCATGGACGACTTCGCCCTGGCCTCCGAGCTCAAGTCGGCCGAGCAGTCCGCCGCGCTCTGCGACAACAAGATCGACGCCATGGTGTTCACCGTCGGGCACCCGAGCGGCTCGATCAAGGAGGCGGCGACGTCCTGCGACAGCGTGATCGTCAGCGTCTCCGGCCCGGTCATCGATAAGCTGGTCGAGGAGAACGCCTATTACCGCAAAGCGGTGATCCCCGGCGGCATGTATCGCGGCACCGACGAGGACGTCGAGACCTTCGGCGTCGGCGCCACCTTCGTGTCGTCGACGGCCGTGCCGGCCGACGTCGTCTACGAAGTGGTCAAGGCCGTGTTCGAGAATTTCGACGACTTCAAGAAACTGCATCCCGCCTTCGCCAATCTGAAGAAGGAGGAGATGATCAAGGACGGCCTCTCGGCCCCGCTGCATCCGGGCGCCGTGAAGTACTACAAGGAAGCCGGCCTGATGTGATCGGCGTAGCCCGCGGGATCGGAGGGCGGGTCGGCACCTCTCTCCGTCCCGCGGCACCTCGCCGGAGGCTGCGGTAGCGGGGCCCGAGCCGGACTCAGCCGTGTCGGAAGTCGTTGGGGGCGATCAAGCATGAGCGAGAAGGAAACGGACTCCGAAGCACAGGCTTCGGGAAGCGTGACGCAGGATTTCGTTGCCGAGGCCGATACCGGGGCCCGGGCGCCGCAGGGTTATCCGGCCTACGTGCTGTTCTTCGTGCCGCTGCTGTGGTCGCTGTTTCAGCTCTGGTACGCCTCGCCGCTGCCGTTCATATTTGGCTTCGGCGTGCTCAACGATACCGAGGCCCGCTCGATCCACCTGGCCTTCGCGATCTTCCTGGCGTACACCGCCTTTCCCGCCTTCAAGAAGTCGCCGCGCGACCGAATCCCGATCCAGGACTGGGTCTTGGCCCTGGCCGGCGCCTTCTGTGCCGCCTACATTTTCCTGTTCTACCGTGAGCTTTCGGACCGTCCAGGCGCGCCGATCACGATCGACCTCGTCGTCGGCGTCGCCGGCATGCTGTTGCTGCTCGAGGCGACGCGCCGGGCGCTCGGTCCGCCGCTGATGATCGTCGCCGCGGTGTTCCTGGTCTACACCTTCTTCGGGTCCTACATGCCCGACGTCATCGCCCACCAGGGCGCCTCGCTGGCCAAGGGCATGTCACACTACTGGCTTTCGACCGAAGGCGTCTTCGGCGTGGCGCTCGGCGTGTCGACCAGCATGGTGTTCATGTTCGTGCTGTTCGGCTCGCTGCTCGAGCAAGCCGGGGCCGGCAACTATTTCATCCGCGTCGCCTTCGCCTTGCTCGGTCACATGCGCGGCGGCCCGGCCAAGGCGGCCGTGGTGTCCTCCGGCATGACCGGGCTGGTTTCCGGTTCCTCGATCGCCAACGTGGTGACCACCGGCACCTTCACCATACCGCTGATGAAGCAGGTCGGCTTTCCCGGCACCAAGGCCGGCGCGGTCGAGGTCGCGTCGTCCACCAACGGCCAGTTGACCCCGCCGATCATGGGCGCGGCGGCCTTTCTGATGGTCGAGTACGTCGGCATCTCCTACGTCGAGGTCATCAAGCACGCCTTCCTGCCGGCGATCATCTCTTACATCGCGTTGGTCTACATCGTTCACCTCGAGGCGCTGAAGGCGGACATGAAGGGCCTGCCGCGCCGGGTCGAGCGCACGCCGCTGCAGAGCCTGTTCACCTTCCTCGTCACCGTGCTCAGCCTGATCATCCTGTCCGGGGTGGTGTACTACGGCATCGGCTGGATCAAGGTCCTGACCGGGCCGGCCACGATCTGGGTCGTGCTGGCGCTGCTGCTTGCCGCCTATGTCGCGCTGGTGCGCTACGCCTCGAGCTATCCCGACCTGGAGACGCACCCCGAGATCAAGGAGCTGCCGCTGCCCGGCCCGACCATCAAGGTCGGGCTCTATTTCCTGCTGCCGGTCGTCCTGCTGGTCTGGTGCCTGACGATCGAGCGCCTGTCGCCCGGCCTGTCGGCCTTCTGGGCCGCGGTCTTCATGATCTTCATCGTGGTGACGCACCGCCCGCTGTTGGCGATATTCCGCGGCGGCGATTCCGCGGCCGGCTTCGCCCAGGGCTGGCACGACCTCGTGCACGGCCTCGTCGGCGGCGCGCGCAACATGATCGGCATCGGCGTCGCCACCGCCGCCGCCGGCATCGTGGTCGGCACCGTCACCCTGACCGGGATCGGACTGGTGATGACCGAGTTCGTCGAGTTCGTCTCGGCCGGCAACCTGCTGCTCATGCTGATCTTCACCGCGGTCATCAGCCTGATACTCGGCATGGGGCTGCCGACGACGGCCAACTACATCGTGGTCTCCACGCTGATGGCGCCGGTCGTGGTCACGCTGGGGGCGCAGCAGGGCCTCATCGTGCCGCTCATCGCGGTCCATATGTTCGTGTTCTATTTCGGCATCCTGGCGGACGACACACCGCCCGTCGGCCTCGCCGCCTTCGCCGCCGCGGCGATCGCCAAGAGCGATCCGATCCGCACCGGCATCCAGGGCTTCGCCTACGACATTCGCACCGCGATCCTGCCGTTCATGTTCATCTTCAACACCCAGCTGCTGATGATCGGGATTCACCACTGGTGGGACCTCGTCGTCACCGTGACCACGGCGGTCATCGCGATGCTCACCTTCGCCGCCGCGACCCAGGGCTTCTTCCTGGTCAAGAGCCGGATCTGGGAGACGGCCGCCCTCCTGCTGGTCGCCTTCACGCTGTTCCGGCCGGGCTACTGGTGGGACATGGTCTATCCGCCGATCGAGACGCTGCCCGGGAAACGGGTCCTCGAGCTCGCCGCCAAGCAGCCGGACAACGCCCTGATCCGGCTCCGGGTCGAGGGCGAGACCCTGGAAGGCGATTTGGTCAACACGGTGGTGATGCTGCCGCTCGGCCCGGCCGGAACCGGGGAAGAGCGCTTGCAGAACGCTGGGATGGAGCTGCGCAAAGAGGACGGCGACATGCTGATCGACAACCTGACCTTCGGCGGTCCCGCCGAGCAGGCGGGACTCGACTTCGACTGGCAGATCACCGGCGTCATCGTGGACAGCGACCGGCCGCCGAAGGAGCTGATGTTCATTCCGGCGCTTTTGCTGCTGGGCGGCATCATCGTGCTGCAGCGCGGCCGGCGCCGGCGCGCCGAGTCTGCCTCGGCCGCGTGAGAGGAGGCGGAGATGTACCGACATATCCTGCTGCCCATCGACCTGAACGAGTCGAGCTCCTGGCGCAAGGCGCTGCCGACGGCGGTCGAGTACGCCCGCGCCTTCAACAGCCGCTTGACGGTGATGACGGTGGTGCCCGACTTTGGCCTGCCGGTGGTGGCACAGTTCTTCCCGCCCGACTATGCCGACCAGGCCAAGACGGCGGCCGAACAGCGCTTGGCCGAGCTTTGCGACAAGGAAGTGCCCAAGGGAATCAAGGTCGATCGCTGCGTGGGGTACGGCACGATCTATCAGGAGATACTCGACGCGGCCGAGCGCGAGGACTGCGACCTGATCCTCATGGCGTCGCACCGGCCCGAGCTCGAGGACTACCTCATCGGGCCGAATGCGGCGCGCGTCGTGCGCCACGCGGCCTCCTCCGTCCTCGTCGTGCGGGAATGACGGCGCGATCCGGGCATCGTCGAACGCCGTTCCTTCGGGCGCTGGCCCTGCTGCCGCTTGTCCTGGCGGCCTGTTCCGCGGGCGGGTCGGCCGAGTCCGTCGGGGTGCCGGTCCCGGCCCTGGTCGACGTCCCGGCCGGGCCCGCCATTTTCGGCTCCGACCGGGCCGAGCGCGAGGCCGCCTATCGGCTCGACGAGGCGGCGTACGGCCATTCCCGCACGCGCAAGGGACGATGGTACGAGAACGAGCCGCCGCGCCACGAAGAGGTTCTGCCCGCTTTCCGCATCATGCGCACGCCGATCACCAACGCCCAGTACGCCGCCTTCGTCGCCGCCACCGGGCATGCCGCGCCCGACGTCGACCGGGCGACCTGGCAGGGCTATCACCTGATCCATCCCTATGCGCGGACGCGACGCCATGCCTGGGTCGGCGGGCGGATCCCGGAGGGCCGGGCGGACCATCCGGTCGTGCTCGTCACGCACGCCGACGCCGAGGCCTATGCCGCCTGGCTCTCCCGGGTCACCGGACAGGCCTGGCGCCTGCCCGACGAGCGGCAGTGGGAGAAGGCCGCGCGCGGCCCCTACGGGCGCCGCTTCCCCTGGGGCGACGCCTGGGACCCGACCCGCCTCAACAGTCACGACCGGGGACCCTTCGACACCCTGCCGGTCGGCAGCTTTCCGGCCGGCGCCAGCCCCTACGGGCTGCTCGACGGCGCCGGCCAGGTCTACGAATGGACGGCGACGCGCGCCGGGACGGGCGAGCCCCCGCGCTACATCGTCAAAGGCGGATCGTGGGACGATTCGGGCTGCGGCATCTGCCGCCCCGCGGCGCGCCACGGGCGGCCCGCCGACCTCAAGCACATCCTGATCGGGTTTCGTCTCGTGGCGGAATGACTCTCGCGCCCGCCTGACGAAAACGTGTGCGGCAAGACGGTCGCGGCCGCGGCGGCGATCCAGTATGGTGCCGGCCATGCGCAACGACGCGGCCCTCAAAGACTACCACCTCGAGCTGCGAACGGATCTCGAATCCCTCTCGACCGAAGAGCTGGAGACGATGGTCGCAGCCGGTCAGGAGGTGGTCGAGATCTATCGCGTGCTGGCCAAGACCGGCGACAACGTGGTTGGCGAGCTGCTGCGCGGGCACGAGGGCTTCTACGAGTGGGACCACTACCCGCCGGGCGACGTCTACGACCGCGAGACCCACAGCCAGTACTATTATCACGCGCATCCGGCGGATCAGCGCTTCGACCAAGAGCACGGGCATTTCCACACCTTCGTGCGCCCCAAGGGCATGCCGGAGGGCATGAAGCCGGCGCAGGTGCCGGGCTTCAAGATGCCGGAGGATGCCAACGACGCCCTCAGCCACCTGGTCGCAGTCGCCATGAACGCCGCCGGCTTCCCGTTCCGCCTGTTCACCGTCAACCGCTGGGTGACCGGCGAGGTGTGGTACACGGCGGCCGACGTCTGCACCCTGCTGGACCGCTTCGAGGTCGGCCACGCCCGGCCCTCCTGGCCGGTCAACCGCTGGTTGACCGCGATGCTGCGGCTCTACCGGCCGCAGATCCGCGAGCTGGTCGCGGCCCGCGACCGCGCCGTCGCGGCGTGGGCGGCCCGCCACCCCGAACGCGACGTCTACGAGGACCGCGACCTGGAAGTGACTTCCTTTGCCGACATCTCGGTCGAGGATCACGTTCGCGCCGTGGCGCAAACCTTGCTGAATCGCGGCTAGAGTCCGACGTGTCCTCTATCCTTCTGAAATAGAAGGAATTATCCAACTTACTAGAATGCCGAGTTAAACCGCGGGTTAACCCGCCGCGGCTATTATGGCGCGGTGCTTGGCGGGGTGCGCCGTCGGGCGGGAGAGGCGCCGAACCGTCGGTTCGCGCCGGCACGACAGGACGGATGGACCCCGATGGAAACACTGACCCAGGCCGACGTCGCGCGGCTGCTGGCGGACCCCTCGCCGCATACCCGGGCCGAGACCACGGCCAAGATCGCCGACCAGTTCGATCGCCAGACGCTGAGCGAGACCGAGCGGCGGATTGCCGAGGACATCTTCCGCGCCCTGGTGCGCGACGCCGAAGTGCTGGTCCGCGCGGCGCTGGCCGCGCACCTCAAGGCGACGCCGCACCTGCCGCGTGATATCGCGGCCGCGCTGGCGCGCGACGTCGACTCGGTGGCGCTTCCGCTGCTGCGCTTCTCGGATGCCCTGAGCGACGAGGATCTCATCGGCATCGTGCGCAGCCAGGAGTTTGCCAAGCAGATCGCGATCGCCGAGCGGCGCGACGTATCGCCGGGCGTTTCCCACGCCCTGGTCGAGTCCGGCAACGCCCAGGCGGTGGCGCGCCTGGTCGGCAACGAAGGCGCACAGATCTCCGAGGCGACCTTCGACCGCGTGCTGGCGCATTACGAGGAAGAGCCGGCGGTCGCCGACTCGCTGGTGCGGCGCTGCGATCTGCCGCCGGCCATCGCCGAGCATGTCGTGGCGGTGATCTCCGAGCGCCTGCAGCGCTATCTCGTCTCCAAGCACGAGCTTCCCGGCGACGTTGCCAGCAACCTCATCCTGCAGGCGCGCGAGCGCGCCACGGTCGGCCTGCTCGATTACGGATCGAGCGACCTGCAGCTCGACGGGCTGGTCGATCAGCTGTACCGCAAGCAGCGCCTTACGCCGTCGCTGCTGCTGCGCGCGCTCTGCGTCGGGGACCTCAACTTCTTCGAGCGCGCCGCGGCCCGTCTGGCCGGCCTGCCGCTGCAGAACGTGCGCATCCTGATTCACGACAAGGGCATGCTGGGGCTGGAGCCGCTGTACCGTCGCGCCGGCCTGCCGGGCCCGCTGTTTCCCGCGTTCCGTGCCGCCGTCGGCCTGGTGGTCGAAACCGACTACGACGGCGGGACCAACGACCGCCAGCGCTACGTCGAGCGCATCATGGAGCGGATGCTGACTCACTGCGAGGATCCGGCCGAGCGGATCGCGGCCGACGATATCGAATACCTCATGGCCAAGCTGCATCGCCAGGCGGCCTGAACCGGGAAATGAAGTGGCCGTCAACGGTCAGGACCAAGCGCCGCGGCGGACCATTAAAAGTCGCTTAACCCTTTGAACGGCATAATTTACGCCACAGGGGTCCGTCCGTGCGGCGGCCCGGCGAGGCAGGGCGGCCCGACCGCCCGATCCGAGGAAAGAGGGGTCGCCGCGTTCTCCGGCCGGCCCGAGGGAGATGATGAGCCAGAACATGACCCAAAGACGGCTGACCCAGCAGGATGTCGAAAAACTGATGGCCGATCCCTCGGCCGATACCCGCGCCGACACCACAGCCAAGATCGCCGAACAGTTCAGTCTCGGCGACCTCAGCCCGAGCGAGCGACAGATCGCCGAGGAAATCTTCCGCGCGCTGGTCCGCGACGTCGAGCTGCGCGTCCGCGAGTCTCTGGCGCTGCACCTCAAGAAGTCGCCCGACCTGCCACGCGACATCGCCCTGACCCTGGCCAAGGACGTCGACTCGGTGGCGCTGCCGGTGCTCAAGTTCTCCGAAGTCCTGCATGACGAGGACCTGATCCAGATCGTCAACGAACAGGGCGGCGCCAAGCAGGTGGCGATCGCGCAGCGCCCGCGGGTCTCCTCGCGGGTCGCCGACGCCTTGATCGAGACCGGCAACGAGACCGCCGTCGCCCGCCTGGTGGCCAACGAGGGCGCCGACCTGACCAAAAGGGCGCTGAGCCGCGTAATGACGGAATACGACGCCAGCGATGCGGTCTCCGACTCGCTGGCGCGCCGCCCGAACCTGCCGGCCGCCATCTCCGAAGAACTGGTCGAGCGCGTGACCGAGCGGCTCGAGGCCTTCCTGGTGTCGACGCACGAGATTTCGCCGGACGTCGCGAGCAACCTGATTCTACAGGCGCGCGAGCGCGCCACCATGAGCCTGGTCGATTACGGCTCGACCGACACCGAGCTGGAAAACCTGGTCGAGCAGCTCTACCGCAAGCAGCGCCTGACGCCTTCGATACTGCTGCGCGCGCTCTGCATGGGCGACATGGGCTTCTTCGAGCGCGCCGTGGCGCGCCTCGGCGGCGTCCCGCTGCAGAACGCCCGGATCCTGATCCACGACCAGGGCGAGCTCGGCCTCGATTCGATCTATATCAAGGCCAAGCTGCCGAAGCGGCTGTTCCCGGCCTTTCGCGCCGGGGTCGAACTGGCCCACGAACTCGACTACGACGGCCAGATGAACGACCGCAACCGCTACCTCGAGAAGATGTTGGAGCGGATCCTGACCCAGTTCGAGGATCCCGCCTCGCAGATGGCCCAGGAGGACATCGAGTACCTCATGGGCAAGCTGGAGCAGGTCGCGGCCTGACCCCCGAATCGGCGGCCCCGGGGCCGTTGCCAAGGCTCGGTCGAGCGGCTATAACGCCGGCCGCGCCGGGGAGTAGCTCAGCCTGGTAGAGCACCGTCTTCGGGAGGCGGGGGCCGGAGGTTCAAATCCTCTCTCCCCGACCAGTTGGCCGGCGAAGCGTCTTCGTTAGCACGACAAGGGGTTGGGCCGGCCGGTCCGGCCCCTTTTCTGCCTCGAGGGTCACCTATGGGCGACGGGCGGCCCGACTCTCGGGCGATTCGGAACCCGGCGGCCGCCTTGCACGATGGTCGCCGGGCGGCTCGCCACCCCGAGGTCCGTCGGCCGGCCCCGGAGCCGCATCGCACCGGACGCGCGGCCGGTGATATGGAGAGTCCTGTTGCGGACTGCCGGGCCGGTCAGTCGCCTGCAGGCGTCACCGCGCGGCCGCCCGCGACCCGGCCAGCCACGCAGTCACGGCACCGGAAAGCCCGATGCGAGGGCTCTGCGACAGCACAGTGCGTTCTCTCGAGGGATCCGGTCTCGACGACCCGGACGGATCGGAAGGCTGTTTAACTCAGTAGCCCGGATAGCCGACGGCCGCGAGCGCCTCGCGCTCCTCCGGGGATTTACGACCACGTTTCCCCATCGCACTGATTGCAATGCGACCCAATCGTGTCCTGCGGTCGATTTGGTCGCGATCGTAGTTGCGGCGAGCCTTCCACAACCGATAGCTCTTCGCGGTCTTTCTTTTTCTCGGCATTTGTTCCGTCACCATAGTGATTGAAGAACATTAGTGAGGATTGAAGCATGACGCTTCCACGCCTTCGACATAGGCGTTCGCTTGGCCGATTGCAAGCTTCGCCACTTCGTCGGAGTCACCCTAGATGCAGTGTGCACATTGAAATTGAATAATGAAATTCGATTCAATGTGCCATTTGATGGATGGTTTCCGAAGCGATTTCCGCAATTGCGTTCACGATGCGTTTCCCGCGCCTATTGAGGCGTGCGGCTCATTTTTTCACGACCGCACCGCTGCCAGTCACCATTGATAGTGCTGCATTCTCGATGATTTGCGATCAGTCTTCGTCATCGCACGCAGAGATTGCAGTCGAGATGCGATGGCGGCGGATGCGCTTTCGTTGGAACACGGGCGGGTGGCTCGAAAGTTTCGGGGTCGGGCGACTCGACGATCCGGCGACGATGCGCGCAATGAAAGATGGCAGGCGTTGCGCCGTTGACTCATGGGTCTTGATCGTTTGACGGACGCCGTCGGACTCCGATGGAGTGCGCGGCGCCTCAGGCGGTCGCGGCGTCGCGCCGCCGTCCTCCGGCGGTAGAATTTGTTGGGCGCGAAGATACGGCGAAGCGTGCGATCCGTTTGCCGGCCCGCGCCCGCACGAGCGCGCGGCCCGTGGCGCCCCTTCGCCTCAGTCGCCCAGCCAGTGCAGCGCGATCTCGCGGGACCGGGGCCGGTCGCGGCCTTCGAAGAGGTAGATGCCCTGCCAGGTGCCCAGCCGGAGCCGTCCAGCCGCTACCGGCACGGCGAGCTGAACCTGGGTGAGCGCCGCCTTGATGTGGGCGGGCATGTCGTCGGGACCCTCGCTGCGGTGCCGGTAGCGCCGCGGGTCTTCCGGGGCGAGCGCCGCGAAGAACGCCTCGAGGTCGCGCTGGACGTCCGGATCGGCGTTCTCCTGGATCAGCAGCCCCGCCGAGGTGTGGCGCAGGAACAGGGTCAGCAGGCCCTCGCGCAGGCCGTTCTCCGCCACCCAGGCGGCGATCTCGCCGGTGATCTCGTGCAGCCCGGGTCCTGCCGCCTGCACGGTCAGCGTGTCCTGTACCTGCCGCATGGCTACCGATCCGGCCTCGCTCTTCCGCCTCGCCGACTCAACGGCACTTGACCTGTCCCGACAACAAAAACACCATGGACCCAAGGGCCGCAATGCCGCCGTTTTCTGCCGCCTGCCGATCGCACGGCGGGCGGTGCGGGGAGTGGCGGCCGAAATGCGGCCCGGCGAGGGAGTGCTTCGCGGCGAAACCGTCATCTTCGCCCACCGAATCCCGGATTCACGGCCTTTTGGGGGGTACCGCGAATCGGGGCGGGGGCGGCCGCGGCGTTCTTCGCGATCGTCGAGCCGAACTGAGGAGCCGTCGGGGACAGGTGACTTACAGCCGATCGAAACAGGTGATCCCGCCCGGCGTCCGGTGGACCGGCCCGGCATGACCGAGGTTCTGTCGATCCGCAACCTGCACGTCGGGTTCCGTCTGCACGGGACCGTCGTTCCCGCGGTACGCGGCGCCTCGTTCTCCGTCGCCCGCGGCGCCACCATGGCGCTGGTCGGCGAATCCGGCTCCGGCAAGTCGACCGTGGCCCAGGCGATCATGGGGATTCTGCCGAAGGTCGGCGCGATCGAAGGCGGCGAGATCCTGTACCGCGACCCCAAGACGCCGGACACCGTGACCGATATCGCCAAGCTGGATCGAGACGGGCGCGAGATGCGGGCGATCCGGGGCGGCCGCATTTCGATCATCTTCCAGGAGCCGATGACGTCGCTGTCGCCGGTGCATACCGTCGGCGACCAAGTCGGCGAGGCGCTGCATCTGCACCGCGACGTCGATCGCGCCACGGGGCGCGAGCTGACGCTCGAGGCGCTGCGTCTGGTCGGCTTTCCCAATCCCGCGGGTGCCTACCGGCAATACCCCTTCGAGCTTTCCGGCGGCCTGCGGCAGAGGGCGATGATCGCGATGGCGCTGGTGTGCCGGCCCGCCATCCTGATCGCCGACGAGCCGACGACCGCCCTCGACGTCACGATCCAGGCCCAGATCCTGAAACTGCTCAAGGACCTGCAGGCGGAATTCGAGATGGCGGTCCTGATGATCACGCACGACCTGGGCGTGGTCGCCAACCTCGCCGACAGCATGGCGGTCATGTACCACGGGGCGATCGTCGAGAGCGGCCCCTGCGAAGAGCTGTTCAGGTCGCCGCAGCATCCCTACCTCAAGGCGCTGTTCACGGCCGTGCCGCGCACCAACATGGCGCCCGGCGAGCGTCTGGTGCCGATCCGCAAGATTCAGCCGGGCGAGACGCAGCTCCTCAAGCGTCGCACGGCGCCGCAGCCCGGCGAACGGCCGGCGCAGTCCGACGGCGAGGCCGGGCCGACGGCGCTGCTTCGCGTCCGCGACCTGTCCAAGAGCTTCACCCTGCGCAAGCAGGGTTTTTTCGGCTCGGAGAAACGACAGATTCTCGCCGTCGACAACGTCAGCTTCGATGTCCGCCGCGGCGAATGTCTCGGCCTGGTCGGCGAATCGGGCTGCGGCAAGACGACGGCCAGCAAGCTGATCCTGCGGGCGCTGACGCCCGACAAGGGCGAGGTGCTGTACGATAACGGCAAGAAGGCCGTCAACGTCTTCGACCTGGAGAACGAGGCGCTGTTCGCCTATCGCCGCAAGGTGCAGTTCATCTTCCAGGACCCCTTCGGCTCGCTCAATCCGCGCATGACGGCGCTCGACATCATCAGCGAGCCGCTGGTCATTCACAACCTCGGGTCGGCGCGGGAGCGGACCGAGCTGGTCAAGGAGCTGATGCGCCTGGTCGGCCTCGACATCCGCTTCCTGCGGCGCTATCCGCACAGCTTCTCCGGCGGACAGCGCCAGCGACTCGGCATCGCACGCGCGCTGGCCCTGCAGCCGGAGCTCCTGATCTGCGACGAACCGGTCTCGTCGCTCGACGTCTCGATCCAGGCGCAAATCCTCAACCTTCTGAAGGACCTGCAGCGCGAGTTCGGGCTGACCTATCTGTTCATCTCGCACAATCTGGCGGTGGTCGACTATATGGCCGATCGCATCGCGGTGATGTGCGACGGCCGCCTGGTCGAGCTCGCGCCGCGCGACGCGCTGTTCCGACGGGCGATCCATCCCTATACGCGAACACTGCTGGCGGCGGTGCCGAATCCCGATCCCGACCGAAAGCTCGACTTCGGCCGGATCATGGCGGCGCGGGAAGCGCGGCCGCAGGATTTCCCCGAGCCCTTCGCCCTCGCGGGCACGCAGCCGCACCGCATGATCGAGGTCGAGCCGGGGCACTTCGTGCGCGCCGTCGCCGATACGCCGCCGGAGGCGCTGCTGCGATGAGGCTCCTCGGGCGCGTGCTCTTCCTGCCGATCGCGTTACTCGTGCTGTTGTCTGTCGCCGGCCGCGCCTCGGCGATCGACCTGGTCGAGACGCCCAGCCTCGCGGCGCGCGTGGCGACCGGCGAACTCCCGCCGGTCGCCGAGCGGCTGCCCGAGACGCCCCTGGTGGTCGATCTCGACGGCCCGGAGCAGAGCCTGGGCGAGCCGGGCGGCACGCTCAAGATTCTCATGGGTCGGCAGAAAGACATCCGCATGATGACGGTCTACGGCTATGCCCGGCTGGTCGGCTACGACCGGAACCTGAACATCGTGCCGGACATCCTCGAGAGCTACGAGCAGCAGGGGTTGCGCCGCTTCACCTTCCATTTGCGCAAGGGGCACCGCTGGTCGGACGGCCAGCCGTTCACGGCCGAGGACTTCCGCTATTTCTGGGAGGACGTGGCAAACAACGAGGAGCTTTCGCCCTTCGGCCCGCCCAAGACCATGGTCGTCGACGGCGAGGCGCCGCGTTTCGAGGTACTCGACAAGTATACGGTGCGCTATACCTGGACCAACCCGAACCCCTATTTCCTGCCCGCGCTGGCCGGCGCCCGCCCGCTCTACATCTACATGCCGGCGCATTACATGAAGCAGTTCCATGTGCGCTACGCAGACCCCGACAAGCTGGCCCGCCTGATCGAGGAGACGCACACGCGCAACTGGGCGGGGCTGCACCACCGCATGGACGAGCAGTACCGACAGGACAACGTCGACATGCCGAACCTGCAGCCCTGGCGCAACGTCACGCCGTCGCCGGCCGAGCGCTACGTCTTCGAGCGGAACCCCTATTTCCACAAGGTCGACAGCGCCGGGCATCAGCTTCCCTACATCGACCGCGTCATCGTCAACATCGCCGACTCGAGCTTGATCCCGGCAAAGGCCGGGTTCGGCGAAAGCGACCTGCAGGCACGCTACATTCGTTTCGACCACTACACCTTTCTGAAGCGCGGGGCGAAGCAGAACGACTTCGACGTGCGTCTTTGGCATACGGCGCGCGGCGCGCAGATCGCGCTCTATCCCAACCTCAACGCGGCCGATCCGGTGTGGCGCGACGTGCTGCGCGACGTGCGCTTTCGCCGCGCCCTGTCGCTCGCGATCGATCGCGAGCTGATCAACCAGGTGCTCTACTTCGGCCTGGCGCGGCCGAGCGCCAACACCGTCCTGCCGAAGTCGCCGCTGTTCGAGCCGGCGTACCGCGACGCCTGGGCGGAGTTCGACCTGGAGACGGCGAATCGGCTGCTGGACGACATGGGGCTGACCGACTGGTCCGGCGGCATCCGCCGGCTGCCGGACGGGCGGCGTCTGCAGGTCATCGTCGACACGGCGGGCGAAAGCACCGAGGAGTCGGATGCGCTGGAGCTCATCAAGAGCGACTGGCGGCGCATCGGCGTGGAGCTCTTCACCAAGCCGTCCCAGCGCGAGGTCTTCCGCAACCGGGTCTTCGCGGGCTCGGCCATCATGTCGGTGTGGACCGGGCTCGAGAACGGCGTGCCGACGGCCGACATGGCGCCCATCGAACTGGCCCCGACCGCCCAGGACCAGCTAGAATGGCCGAAATGGGGGGAATACTATCAGACGGAGCACGCTTCGGGGGAGGCGCCGGACATGCCCGAGGTCCAGCGGCTCGTCGAATTGAACCGCGCCTGGCGCTACGCCGACAGTACCGACGAGCGCCGCGATATCTGGCACAAGATGCTGGCCATCCACGCCGACCAGGTCTTCACCATCGGCGTGGTCAACGGCGTGCCGCAGCCGGTCGTCGTCAGCCGCGCCCTGCGCAACGTGCCGGAGGACGGCCTCTACAACTGGGACCCGGGCGCCTATTTCGGGATCTACCACCCGGATACCTTCTGGCTGACCGCCGCGCGGCGGGAGGCCGTCGAATGACAACCGGGCGGGACGGGACGGGCGGACGGGACGGGACGGGCCGATGCTGACCTACGTCGTTCACCGTCTTCTGGTCATGATCCCGACGCTGATCGCGATCAGTCTGATCATCTTCATCATCATCCAGCTGCCGCCGGGCGACTACTTCGAGAGCTATATCGCCGAGCTGCAATCCCAGGGCGAGTCCGTCGACATGGCGAAGATCGAGTTCCTGCGCAAGGAATACGGCTTCGACCAGCCGATCCTCGTGCAGTACGCCCACTGGGCGCTCGGCATGCTCCAGGGCGACTTCGGCTATTCCTTCGAGTATCGCCTGCCGGTATCGGAGGTGGTCGGCGACCGGCTCTACCTGACCGCGCTGATCTCCATCATCACGATCATATTTACCTGGATCGTGTCCTTCCCGATCGGCATCTACTCGGCCGTGCGGCAGTACAGCTGGGGCGACTACACGCTTTCCTTCCTCGGCTTCGTCGGCCTGGCGACGCCCAACTTCCTGCTGGCGCTGGTGCTGATCTACATAGCGAACGTGTTCTTCGGCACCTCGATCGGCGGCCTGATGGAGCCGCAGTACATCGGCAAGCCGTGGACCCTGGAGAAGATCGGCTCCGTGATGGAGCACATCTGGATTCCGGTCGTCGTCATCGGCACCTCGGGCACCGCCGGCATGATCCGCCGGCTGCGCGCCAACCTGCTCGACGAACTGGAAAAGCAGTACGTGGTGACCGGTCGGGCCAAGGGCCTGCCGCCGATCAAGCTGCTGCTCAAATATCCCTTCCGCATCGCGCTTAACTTCTTCTTCGCCGACATCGGAACCATCCTGCCGAGCATCATCTCGGGCGCCGCGGTGGTCGAGATCGTGCTGTCGCTGCCGACCACGGGGCCGATGCTGCTGACCGCGCTGCGCAGCCAGGACATGTACCTGGCCGGCTCCTTCCTCATGTTCCTGGCGTTCCTGACGGTGGTCGGCGTGCTGGTCTCCGACCTCGCGCTGGCCGCCCTGGATCCGCGCATCCGGCTGCAAGGAGGGGCGACTCGATGAGCGTGGCGCAGGGCGGCGCGGACGCCGGGCAGGCCCGGCACTACGTCTCGCAGGAGCCCTTCGATCCCCATTCGGTCGAGCAGCTCGCGCCCGAGCAGGAACGCTACTACATGGCGTCGCAATGGCAGCTCATGTGGTGGAAGCTGCGCCGCCACCGCGTCGCCGTATTTTGCGGGATTCTGCTGCTGTTCATGTACGGCTCCGTGCTGGTCAGCGAGATCCTCGCCCCCTATCAGCTGCACAGCCGCCACACCAACTACATCTACTCGCCGCCGCAGTCTGTGCACCTGTTCCACGACGGCGAATTCATCGGGCCCTTCGTCTACGGCTGGTCCTATCGCCTCGACATGGAGACGCTGCGGCGCAACTACAGCGAGGACCGCAGCACGGTCCATCGCCTGCGGTTCTTGTGCCTCGGCGACAAGTACGATTTCTGGGGCGTGATCCCGGGCCGGTTCCATCTCGTCTGCCCGCCCGAAGGCGCCACCCTCTTCCTGCTCGGGACCGACCGTCTGGGGCGCGACATGCTGTCGCGCATCATCTACGGCGCGCGCATTTCGCTGACCATCGGGCTGATCGGCATCACGATCAGCTTCTCGCTCGGCCTGGTGATCGGCGGCATGGCCGGCTACTACGGCGGACGGATCGACAGCGTCGTCCAGCGCGTCATCGAGATCTTCCGCTCGTTCCCCGAGCTGCCGTTGTGGATGGCGCTCTCCGCCATCCTGCCGGTGACCTGGAGCCCGATTCTGATCTATTTCGGGATCACCGCGATCCTCGGCCTGCTCGACTGGACCGGCTTGGCCCGCGCGGTGCGCTCCAAGCTCCTGTCGCTGCGCGAGGAGGACTACTGCACCGCCGCCATGTTGATGGGCGCGCGGCCGCGGCGGATCATCGCCCGCCACCTGCTGCCGGGCTTCATGAGCCACCTGATCGCCTCGGCGACCCTGTCGATTCCGACCATGATCCTGGGCGAGACGGCCCTGAGCTTTCTCGGCCTCGGCCTGCGCCCGCCGATCACCAGCTGGGGCGTGCTGCTCAACGAGGCGCAGAACATCAACGTCGTCGCGCTCTACCCCTGGCTCATGCTGCCGGTGGTGCCGGTGATCGTGCTGATCCTGGCGTTCAACTTCTTCGGCGACGGGCTGCGCGACGCGGCCGATCCCTACCGGTAGGCGGCCGTCTAGGCGGCCGTCGGCTCACACCCCGGGGCCGGCGCGGTGCAGTGCGGCGAGCAATTGCCCGGGGCCTTCGATCCGCGGCGCGATGCCGCGCAGGGCCCAGCGCAGCGCGAAGGCGTCGGCTTCCAGGTGGCCGGCCTGGGCCTCGGCCCGCGGGTTGTAGCCGCCGTTGCGCAGCAGCGCCGCCTGGTGGTCGAGCCGTTCGGCGAGCGCGCGCAGGCGGGCGAGGTGACGCCGCTCGGCGCGCCGCGCGGGCTCCGTCGTCGCATCGTGGTCCGGGTCGGGCGCCATCCTGGCCTCCGCGCTGTGCCGTGCCGACAGAACGCCCGGACAAGGCGCCGGGACGCAAGGCCTCGCTTGGGGAAGACCGGTCCGCCGGGGCGCCGACCGGCGCCTCCTAAGGGCGGATCGACAGGACCGGCGCGGCCCAATCGACGCGCGCGTTCTCGATCGGCGGGCCGTTCCAGCTTGCCAGCACGAAGCGGTCGCCGCGCGCGCCGCGCCGCAGCTCCTTGACCAGCACCGGACCGTCGTCGGCCAGCTTGACGACGCAGAGCTGATTGAGACAGGCCTCGGGCACGCCCTCGCTGTCGCGCCGGTAGAACAGCAGCCAGCCGTCGCGCAGCGGCAGCATGGACTCGCCGCGCACCCGGACCGCGACCACCGGCGCACGCCCCACCCCCTCCGGCGCCTCGACCTCCTCGAGACCGCCGCCGAGCGCGTGGTCGTCGATGGCGTGGACCTCGTGTCCGGCGCCGACAAAGCCGACCACGGGCACGGTCGCCGCTGCGGCGGCCGGCGCGGAGGAGGCCGGCGCGTCCCCCGCGCCCACGTCGGTCGGCGCCTCGGCGGCGCCGTAGCGGAAGGCGCCCGGCGACACCCGGGCCAGCCCGGCCAGCCGCCGGATATGCGCCTCCTCGGGCACGGCGCCGTTCTCCCAGCGCGAAACGTTCGACTGGTCGACGCCGATGCGCGCGGCGAAGCGGGCCTGCGACAGGCCGAGGTCCCGGCGCAGCGCCCGGATCCGCGCGGCGAGGCCCGGCGCGCCCTCCCTGGCCCGGTCGCCCTGCGGCGGTGCCTTCATCCCTCGAACGTCCCTCCGGTTGGCCGACTTGCCGGCCGCGTCATGCGGCTGAAGCATTGACTTGTGGAATATGCGCATAATTCGGTTGATCTGGCAAGGATTAATGCGCATCGTGCATAAAACTAGAATCCATTGCTAGACCCGCCACCGCCGTTTTCGAGGAGGCGCCCCATGCAGATCACGCCGAGCCGCTCCGGGTCGACCCGGCGGGCGGCAGGGCGGCCGGCCGCGGCGGAGCCCGCCCCGCCCACTGCCCCCGCCCACTGCCCCGCCCATTGTTCCGCCCATTGTCCCGCCCGGGCGCCGCTCCGGCGGAGCGTCCTCCGGCGCGTGCCGGCGCCCCGGGGCCGGACCGTCCGGCCGCACCGCCGCGCGCGTCGCCGGCCTGCGGGCCGGCGGCATGTCGCCGACCGCGATCCGCCGCGCGCTCGGCCTGAGCGCGGCGCAGGCGCTGGCCTGCGGCCTGGCCGACCCGGTGCTTGCGCCCGCGGTCCGGCGGGCGGACGCCGGGGCGGGTCCCCCGGCGGCGCGCGATCGGCGCGGACCGCGCCTGGAGGCGGTTGCCGAGGCGGTCGCCCAGGCCTGCGACCTGCCGCGCGCCCGGCTCTTCGGCCCGGCGCAGGACCGCCG
>Ga0210124_1000242_pt1 | contig 30269 bp, 31 predicted proteins | sample Muzzi_PWC_D2_FD_185554 | JGI IMG/M metagenome (GOLD analysis project Ga0210124, IMG submission 185554) | Wetland microbial communities from San Francisco Bay, California, USA, that impact long-term carbon sequestration - Muzzi_PWC_D2 (SPAdes) | ecosystem: Environmental > Aquatic > Marine >... | reverse complement strand
CGGGTGAAGGCCTGGGCGGTGCGCCCGGAGCGCGTCGGCAGGACGCAGTCGAACATATCGATGCCGCGCTTCACCGCGCCGACGATGTCGGCCGGCTTGCCGACACCCATGAGATAGCGCGGCCGGTCCTCGGGCAGCGCCGGCAGGGTCTCCTCGAGGACCCGGAACATGACCTCCTGGCCTTCGCCGACGGCCAGCCCGCCGACGGCGTAGCCGTCGAAGCCGATGTCGACCAGCCCGGCCGCAGATTCCCGACGCAGCGCGGGATAGACGCCGCCCTGGACGATACCGAACAGGCCGTAGCCCGGCCGGGCTGCGAAGGCGGACCGGCAACGCGCCGCCCACCGCAGCGAAAGGCGCATGGACTCGGCGGCAACGTCCTCGCTGGCAGGGAAGGGGGTGCACTCGTCCAGCACCATGGTGACGTCGGCGTCGAGCAGGTGCTGGATCTCGACCGCCCGCTCCGGCGTCAGCTCGTAGAGCTGCCCGTCGAGGTGCGACTTGAAGATCACGCCCTTTTCACCGAGGCGGCGCAGCGCGGCCAGCGACATGACCTGATAGCCGCCGGAATCGGTCAGGATCGGGCCGGGCCAGTTCATGAAGCGGTGCAGCCCGCCGAGGCGCGCGACGCGTTCCGGTCCCGGGCGCAGCATGAGGTGATAGGTGTTGCCGAGAATGATCTCGGTGCCGGTCTCGGCGACCTGTTCAGGGGTCAGCGCCTTGACGGCAGCCGCCGTGCCGACCGCCATGAAGGCCGGGGTCTCGACCGTGCCGTGCGCGGTCGTCAAGCGGCCGCGCCGGGCGGCGCCGTCGCGCGCCAGCAGCTCGAAGCGGGTGCCCGTCGCCGCGCTCATGCCGCCGCACGCCTCAGCAGGCAGCAGTCGCCATAGGAGTAGAAGCGGTATCCGGCATCCAGAGCGTGCGCATAGGCTTGCTTCATGCGGCCCGTTCCGGAGAAGGCGCAGACCAGCATGAACAGCGTCGAGCGCGGCAGGTGGAAGTTGGTCAGCAGCAGGTCCACGATGCGAAAGCGATAGCCCGGCAGGATGAAGATGTCGGTCCCCCCGGCGAATGCGTGCAGGCGGCCGCCTTGGTCGGCGGCACTTTCCAGCAGGCGCAGCGCCGTGGTGCCGACGGCGACGATGCGCCCGCCCGCCGTCCGTGCCTCATTGACCGCCGCCGCCGCCGCATCGGAGATCTCGCCGTATTCGCTGTGCATCCGGTGGGCCTGCGGATCCTCGGCGGTAACCGGAAGGAAGGTGCCGGCGCCGACGTGCAGCGTCACCGTGACGCGCCGCAGGCCGCGCGCGTCGAGCGCGGCCAAGAGCTCGGGCGTGAAATGCAGCCCGGCGGTCGGCGCGGCCACGGCGCCCCGGCGCGCCGCGAAGACCGTCTGGTAGTCCTCGCGGTCGCGGGCGTCGGCGCCGTCGGGCCGGCGGATATAGGGCGGCAGCGGCATGGCTCCGGCGCGCTCCAGGGTCGCCGTGAACTGTTCCGCGGAGCCCTCGAAGGCCAGCGTGACCTCGCCGCGCTCGCCTTTGGCGACCACCGTGGCGACGAACCCGCCGTCGAATTCGACCCTGTCGTCGAGCCGCAGCTTGCGCGCCGGCCGCGCGAAGGCGCGCCAGCGCGTGGCCTTGGCCGCGCCGGCGCCGCCATCGTCCGGCTTGTGCAGCGTCACCTCGACCTTCGCGGCGCCCCGCCTGCCGAACAGCCGCGCCGGGATCACGCGGGTGTCGTTGAACACCAGGATGTCGCCGGGCGCCAGAAGGCCGGGCAGCTCGCGCACCCTGCGGTCCTCGAGGCTGTCGCCGACCACCAGCAGGCGCGCCGCATCGCGCGGCGTGACGGGGCGCTGGGCGATGGCCGAGCGCGGCAGGTCGAAATCGAACTCTTCGATCTTCATGCGCTCGCGGAAGCCTGTTGCCCGCGCGGCAACGCGTCCGGCCGCGGCGGCTGCCGGTTGTCGTGGCGCAGGCCGAGGCTGAGCCGTCGCCGGGTGATATCGGCGACGAAATGAAACGGCCGGTCGCGGCGGTCCGCGAAACCGGGCGCGCGCATCAGCAGCAGGCTGCCCGGCGCCGACGGCAGCTCGCGGGCGTCGCGCCCGCTGCGGTCGGGGCAGAGGCAGAAACGCGCCGCGCCGCTCAAGGGAATCACCGCAACCAGGCCGTCGTAGCGAACGTGGTCGCGGTGCGGCGTGATGCCGCGCGACCCGCGCTCATAGCGCTGGATGGCCAGATCGTTGATGTGGAAGCGCGGCGCCAGCAGCGGTGTCCCGCAGAGGCGCAGCGCGGCGTTGATGTGCCGCTCCAGCGCGGCGGCGAAGCGCCACAGCAGGCTGCGCCAGGGCACGTCCATGCAGATGACGAAATCCTGGTGGACCGCACGCTCGCCCTCGCCGACCACCGGTCGGGCACGACGAAACGCGAGGTGCGCGGTGGCGCCGCTCAGGCGCTGCCGTGCGGCCCGGTCGAGCAGCGGCAGCGACACGAGGTCCTCCGCCGGCAGGCGTTCGAGCGCGGCGGCCAGGGCTTCGGGCGCCACGCGGAAGCCGGGCGTAAAATGATCGGTCTGGGCGGTCACGCTGTCCTGTCTTCGGGCTTCGTCCGGGCCGGGTCGTGGGGGCCGGCGTTGGGCGGGCGGCATTCTGGAGCGCGGCCCCGGTCCGGGCAAGGCCGGCGCCCCCGGCGCCCCGCGGCCTCGGGGCTCCGGCCGGGCTGCGCCGTGTAGGTGCTTTGATCTGGCGCAGGGCGTCCGCAATTCCAATATGTTGCCGTGCGACGATATCGCCAGGAGGCGGCGCGGCTGCCGCTCCTGGCCTTGTCATGCCGGAGCCTGCGCGATGAAATCGGTACCCGTCTGGGACCTGCCCACCCGGATCGTTCACTGGGCCCTTGCCGGGCTCGTCTTCCTGGCCCTGTTGACCGGAGAGAACGAAGCCGGCTTCGTCTTCACCCTGCACGAGCTCGCCGGCTACGGCATTCTGCTGCTGATCGCCTTCCGCGTGCCCTGGGGCTTCCTCGGCAGCCCGCGCTCGCGCTTCTCCGACTTCCTTTGCGGCCTGCAGCGGGTCAAGGCCTATACCCGCCAGCTGATCCTCCACCTCGAACCGCCGCCTTACGTCGGGCACAATCCGCTCGGCGGCTGGATGGTGATGCTGTTGCTCCTGTTGGCCTTCCTGGCCGCCACCAGCGGGCTTTACACGGGCCGCAGCGACGAGGCGCACGGGCCGCTCGCCCATATCGGCGGCCTCGGCGGCGCTTTCGGGGCCATCCACGAAGGCCTTGGCAACCTGCTCATACCGCTCATCGTGTTGCACATCTTCGGCGTGCTGGTCGACTGGCTGCTGACCGGCGACAACCTCGTCCGGGCCATGATCGACGGGCGCAAGCGGCTCGACGATTTCGCCGCCGCGCGCGAACGGCCGTTGGTCAGCCCGCTGCGCGCGGCGGCCGTCGCCGTCGCCGTGCTTCTGTTCGCCGCGGCGATCGTTTTCGCCTGAGCCTTCCACCTTGCCGTACGGCAATTCAACCCCTACAGAGGAGTCCATGCGAACCACGCCAACGATATGGCTGCGCACGGCATTGGTCGCCGGCGCGCTCAACGGCCTTCTGGCGGTCAGCCTCGGCGCCTTCGCCGCGCACCGCATGGCCGACAGTGCGGCGTCCGAATCGCTGCGTTGGATCGAAACCGGCACGCGCTACGGCTTGGCGCACGGTCTCGCGCTGCTCGCCCTGGCGGCGCTGGCCGCGCGCGACGAGCTGCGGTCGCGCTGGCTCATGCTCGCGGTCGCCGCCTTCACGCTGGGCACGCTCTTGTTCTCCGGCACGCTCTACGTCATGGGCCTGGCCGACTGGCACGGCCCCGCGCCGCTCGTACCCGTGGGCGGCGTTCTGCTGATATTCGGCTGGGGCTTGCTGCTGCTCTACGGCCTAACGGCGCGACGTCGCGGCGAGTCCGATGGGCAGGGCTGACGCCTCCGCATCGACCGCCTTGGATCCGCAGCAATAAAGCTCATGCAGCGTGTCGAGGATACGGCTGACCTCGCCGCCGGCAACCGAATAAAACACGGTCTGCGCTTCGCGGCGGGTCGCCACCAGGCCGTCCCGGCGCAGCTTGGCGAGATGCTGCGACAGCGCCGACTGACCCAGGCCGACCATCTCGCAGAGTTCGCCGACCGAATGTTCGCCGTCCGCCAGATGACACAGGATGCACAGCCGCCGCTCGTTGCCCATGGCCTTGAGGAGGACGCTGGCGCGCCGGGTCGACCGCTGGATCTCATCATAGCGCATGAAACGAGATTGTCCGCCCGCCCCGGCGGGGCGTCAAGTCCGCGGCCTGGTATGGACTCGGCGGCGGCTTTCGCCCGGGACCTCGGACTGGTAGATTTTCCCATAGGCGATGCACGTAAGGAGACGCTGGCGTTGAGCGAAACACTGTTGGATGTCAAAGGACTGCGCTGCCCGCTGCCGGTCCTGCGCGCGCGCAAGGCGATGAAGCCGCTCGCTTCGGGCGATATCATCGAGGTGCACGCGACAGACCCCAGCGCGGTTCAGGATTTCGAGAACTTCTGTCGCACGACGGGCGACGAGCTGCTCGATTCGCGCGACTCCGAAGGGGTCTATATCTTCCGCATCCGCAAGGCCTAGCGGACGGCGATCTATTCCCCGGCCGCCGGCTCCACCTGAGTCCCGCCGAGCGTCGACCCGCGCGCTTTCGAGTCCTTGGCCTCGGCGACCCGGTGGCCGCCCTCCAGCGTACCGACCAGCAGAGTCAGCATCGGCGGGATGATGAGCAGGGTCAGTATGGCCGAAAGCATCAAGCCGCCGACGACGACGGAGCCGAGCCCGCGATAGAGCTCCGATCCCGCGCCCGGGAATAGCACCAGCGGCAGCATGCCGAATACGCTGGTGAGCGTCGACATGAAGATCGGACGGATGCGGTTGCGGGTCGCCTCGACGATGGCCTCGGTCGCGGTCATGCCCTCTTCGCGCAGATGGTAGAGCGTCTGATGCACGAGCAGGATGGCGTTGTTGACCACGATACCGATCAGGATGACGAAGCCGAGCAGGGTCAGCATGTCGAGCGGCTGGAAGGTGTACTGGTTGAGCACGACCAGCCCCGCCACGCCGCCGGCCGCCGCGAGCGGCACCGACAGCAGGATGATCAGCGGATAGATGAAGCTCTCGAAAAGCACGGCCATGACCAGGTAGACGATGGCGACGGCGAGCGCGAGCTCGACGACCATCGCGTTCCAGGTCTGACTCAACTTGTCGGCGGTGCCCGACAGATTGAGCCGCACGCCCGGCGGCAGGCCTTCCGCGACCAGCGGGGCGACGACATGCTGGCGCAGGGTGTCGATCGCCGCTTCGAGCGGCACGCCGGGCGCCGGGCGGATCTCCAGCGTGACCGTGCGGAAACGCTCGCGGTGGCGTACCTCGGTGGGGCCGGCGGTGATGACCACGTTGGACAGCGATCCGGCCGGAATGATTCGCCCGGACGAGGTCACGACCGGCAGCGCCGCGATGCCCTGAGTCTCCGTGACGTTGTTGACGGGGCCCTGCAGCATCAGGTCCATGCGCTTGCTGCCCACGGTGACCTCGGCGACGCGCAGCCCGTCGTTGAAGGCATCGACGGTATTGCCCAGCTCGCGCGCCGTCACGCCGTTGTCGGCCAGGCGCACGCGGTCGGGGATGACGCGAATCTCGGGCGCGCCGAGCTCAAGGCCCGGGTTGGGCCGCAACTGGTTGCCCTGCTCTAGGGGCAGGGCCTGGAGCACCCGGCGGGCGGCGCGCTGCGCGACGCCGACGATCTCCTCCAGGGTCTGCCCCGAGATGTCCAGGTCGATGCTGCGGCCGCTGCCGATGCCGCGGCCGAAGATCGACGGCTGGTTGATGAAGCCGAAAGTGCCGGGCTCGCGAAAGGCCGGACCCTGCAGCACCGGGATCAGCTCGCCGGCGCGCTGCGGCTCGACGGCGATCGCACCCAGGAAGGTGTTGGAGCGCGTCGCCACGAAGAAGAACCGCTCTATCTTCGGCGGCTCTCCGGGCGCCGACTCAGGGCCGGTGACGCTCGCCCAGTAGGGCCGCACGGCGCCTTCGATCTCCCGGGCGATCTCGGTCATCGTGCGCAGGTTGTAGCCCGGCGGCGGAATGATGATCCCGAACACCAGGTTGCGGTTGCCTTCCGGAAGATATTCCAGCTTCGGCAGATAGCGCCATGCGCCGACCCCGGCGGCCAGCGTGACAGCGGCGACCAGCAGCAGCGCCAATATCCGGCTGCGCACCACCGCGTGCACCAGGCCCATGATCGCGGCAACGAAGGCGCGCGCGAGCTGGTCGATCCCGGGCAATGGCAGGCGGGTCACGCGGCGCTCCTGGCCGTCCACCTTGCGCAGCCCGAAGATGCGGCGCGACAGCGCGGGAATGACCGTGATCGAGACGATCAGCGACAGCATCACGGAGACCGAGATGGCGACGGCGATGTCGCGGAACAGCTGCCCGACCTCGAGCTTCATAACCAGGATCGGGATGAACACCATGACCGTGGTCAGCGCCGAGACCAGGACCGCGCCCCAGACCTGGCGCGCGCCGAGATAGGCGGCCTCCGCCGTCGGTCGGCCGAGTTCGCGGTGGCGGTAGATGTTCTCCAGCACCACGATCGCGGCATCGACCACCATGCCGACCGCGAACGCGAGCCCGGCCAGCGAGATCACGTTGATCGAACGGCCCAGCGCGGCCATCGCCACGAAGGCGCCGATCACCGAGACGGGAATCGCGATGGAGATGATCAGCGTTGCCCGAATCGAGCGCAGGAACAGCAGCAGAATGAGCACCGCGAGCGTGCCGCCGACCCAGATGTTCTGACGCACCAGATCGATCGCCGAGTTGATGTAGACGGTCTCGTCGTAGACCTGGCGGAGCTTCAGGCCGGCGGCCGGCACTGCACCGGCGTTGAGCTCCTTCACCGCGGCGCGAATGCCGCGCATGGTCTCGATCACGTTGGCGCCGGTCTCGCGCACCGCATTGAAGGCGATGGCCGGCTCGCCGAGGATGCGGATGCGCTCGGTCGGGTCGCCGTAGCCGAAGGCGACGTCGGCGATGTCGCCGACCGTGACGCGCCCCAGGCGGCCGCTCTCGGGGTCCTCGAAGCTGCGCAGGACGACGGCGGAAACCGCATCCAGCGTGTTGAGCTCGCCCTCCATGCGCGTCACGTAGAGGCGCTTGCCTTCCTCGACGTCGCCCGCGGAGACCGCCGCATTGGCGGCGCGCAGGCCGCCGACCACGTCGCTGACCGTCAGACCGTAGCGCGCCAGAAGGGCGGGCTGCATGGTGACCTGGATCTCGCGCGCGCTGCCGCCGTAGTAGGTGACGCGGCTGACGCCGGGCACGCGCTCGATGCGGTCCTTGACGACGTCGTCGACGAAATCCCCGAATTCGTGAATCGGTCTCTCGTTGCCCGCCGCTCGCGTGACGACGAACCAGGCGATCGGGTTGTCCTCGCTGCCCGCGGTGTCGAGGGTCGGCTCCTCGGCCTCGTCGGGATAGCCGTTCACCCGATCGAGCCGGTTCGAGACGAGGAGCAGCGCCCGATCCATGTTGGTGCCGACGGCGAACTCCAGCGTCAGGCGGCTACGCCCGCGCTGCGCCCGCCCGGTGATCTCCTGCAGGCCCTCGAGGCCGGCCATCTCCTCTTCCTGCCGGTTGAGGATCTCGCGCTCGACCTCGGCCGGCGCAGCTCCCGGCCAGAGCGTCTCCACCGTGATGACCGGGCGGTTCACGTCGGGCGAGAGTTGGATGGGGATGGTCTGCAGTGCGACCAGGCCGAACATCACCACCATCAGGACCGCCGCGATGACCGCGATGGGCCGTTCGATCGCCAGCTTGATGATGTTCATCAGCTGCTTCCGACGATCTCGACGGGCGCGCCGGGCATCAGCCGCTCGTTGCCGCGCACCACGACCCGGTCGCCGTCCTGCAGCCCGCCGAGCACTTCGAAGCGGCTGCCGACGGCCGCGCCGAGCTCGACGGGGCGAGGCTGCGCCGCGCCGTCCACGACGACGTAGACCATATCGCGGGCGCCCTGCTTGATGATCGCGTCCTTGTGCACCGAAAGGACCTCGGAGGCGGCCCCGATGGGAATCTGCAGGGTGACGCTCTGGTCGTGCGCCAGCGGGCGCTCGGTAGGCCCGAAGCTCGGCACGAAGCGAACCGTGCGGGTCCGCGTGAGCGGGTTTTCGGTGGGCAGCATCGCCCGCATGCGAGCTTCATGCCGCGTGCCGTCGTCCAGTTCGATGTCCACCCGTACCCCGGGTGCGAGCCCGGCCAGGTATTGGAACGGAACCTCCGCCTCGACCTCCATGTCGCGGTCGCCGATCATGCGCAGCAGCGGATCGCCGGTCTGGACATAGGAGCCGGCCTCGCTCAGCCGGGCCGTGACGACACCGGCGTAGGGCGCGCGGACCTCGGCATCCTGGAGGTTGATTTCGGCCAGTTGCAGGTCGGCGCGGGCGGCGGCGACGGTCGTCTCGGCTTGCTTGACCTGTGCTTGCGCGATCGCGACGCGTTGCCGCGCGTCTTCGAAGCGCGCGTGATTGAAGGCCGCGGAGGTCCTGAGCCCCTCCATGCGCTTGTACTCCTGGCGCGCCAGCGCGAGCTCCGCCTGCCGGGCGGCCACGGCGGCGCGGGCCTCGCCGATCCGGGCGATGTAAAGGTCGCGCTCAGCCTCCAGGATCGCCGCGTCGAGCACGGCCAGCGTCTGGCCGGCCTCGACCCGGTCCCCCACCTCCACGAGATAGGCCTCGATCGGGCCGTTCACGTGCGCGGCCACCTCGCCGCGGCGCTGTGCGACCAGCCGGCCAATCACCGAGACGGTTTGGGCCAGGGGCACGCTGCGCACCGTGTCGACGCGGACCCGCATGGCGCCGTTCTGCGCCTCGGCGCCGGGGTCCGCGGGCCAGGCGACGGCAACGGCACAAAACAGCGCCGCCAGGGCGATCCGCGCCGGGCGATACGATGGGATCACGCTTGCCTCCCCGCGTGTCGGGCCCCAGGGTACCGCGTCCCCGACCCGAAGGGCGGAAATGTCCGCCAAGGCCTGCCCCAAGTCAATGTCGAGCGCCCCGACACGCGCAGCCCCGGGAGGGGCCGAAACGGCATTTTTTGGCAGATTCCGGGTGGCTTCGGCAGCGGCGGGACGCTAAACACTGGCGCAACCCCGGGGCAGGGGCCGCCGATTGGGAGGCCAGATGACCACCGCCGTGTTCAGCCATCCGAGCTGTTTCAACCACGATACCGGGCGCATGCACCCGGAAAGCCCGGCCCGCCTCAAGGCCGTGCTGGGGGCGCTCGATGCCCCCGAATTCGCCGGATTGCTGCGCCGCGAGGCGCCACGCGCCACCCGCGAGCAGATCACGCGGGTCCATACCGCCGCCTATCTCGACGCCGTTCTGGACGCAATCCCGGCCAGCGGCCATGCCGGGCTCGACCCCGACACCATCGTCTCGCCCGGCTCGGGCGAGGCGGCGCGGCGGGCCGCTGGGGCCCTTTGCGCCGCGGTCGATGCGGTCATGGCGGGCGAGGCGGACAATGCCTTCTGTGCCGTACGCCCGCCCGGGCACCACGCCGAGCCGAGCCATGCCATGGGCTTCTGCCTGTTCAACAACGTGGCCATAGGGGCCCTGCAGGCCCGCGCGGCGCACGGGCTGCAGCGCATTGCCGTGGTCGATTTCGACGTGCACCACGGGAACGGCACCCAGGCCGCCTTCTGGGACGATGCGGCGCTGTTTCTTGGGTCGACGCACCAATCGCCGCTCTATCCCGGCACCGGCGGGCCGACGGAGCGCGGCGCGCACGACAACATCGTCAACGCGCCGCTCGCGCCGATGGCCGGTTCGGCGGAGTTCCGCCAGTCGATGCAGGACCGGGTGCTGCCGGCGCTGCGCCGCTTCGCGCCGGAGTTCGTCCTGGTCTCGGCCGGGTTCGACGCGCACGAGGACGATCCCCTGGCCGGCTTGCGCCTGCATGAGGACGACTACGCCTGGATCACCGGCGAAATCCTCGCGGTGGCGAAGGAGCACTGCGACGGGCGGGTCGTCTCGACGCTGGAGGGCGGCTACGACCTGCATGCCCTGGCGGCCAGCACGGCGGCTCATGTCGGGGCGCTGATGGCGGCTTAGCGCGGCTTGTCGCGGCGCGAAGGGCTCCCTAGACTCGATTGATTCGCAAGTTGCGGATTTTCAGGCCGCCGGGGGGCGGAGGAGGCAGGATGGCCAAGGACAAGACCCAGCAGGACATCGCCAAGATGAGCTTCGAGCAGGCGCTCGAGGAGCTCAAGACGATCGTCGAGCAGCTCGAGACCGGCGAGACCCGTCTCGACGACGCCATATCGGCCTACGAGCGCGGCAGCCAGCTCAAGCGGCACTGCGAGGACAAGCTGCGCGAGGCACAGGCCAAGATCGAAAAGATTTCCCTCGGAGCGGACGGCAATGTCGCAAGCGAACCCTTCGATGCGGAGTAACGCAGGCCCTGCCGGCGACCTCGAGGCAGCGCTCGCCGAGGCCGGCGAGGCGGTCACGGCCCGGCTCGACCGGCTCTTGCCCGCGGCCCCGGGGCCGCGCGGTCGGGTCGTCGAGGCCATGCGCTACGGGGCGCTCTCCGGCGGCAAGCGCCTGCGCCCCTTTCTCGTGATGCAGAGTGCGGCGCTGTTCGACGTCGCGGCGGAGAACGCGGTGAACGCCGCCGCCGCGGTCGAGATGATCCACTGCTACAGCCTGATCCACGACGATCTGCCGGCGATGGACGACAGCGACCTGCGGCGCGGCCGCCCGACGGTACACAAGGCCTTCGACGAGGCGACCGCGATCCTGGCCGGGGACGGCCTGCTGACCGAGGCTTTCGCGGTGCTCGCGGATCCGACGACCCACCCCGATGCGGAGGTGCGCGCCGAGCTGGCCGCCGGCCTGGCGGCCGCGGCCGGCGCGGCCGGCATGGTGGGCGGCCAGATGATCGACATCTCGCCGGCCCGCGAAGGGCTCGATCTCGCCGGAATCACCGAGTTGCAGAGCCTCAAGACCGGCGCCCTGATCACGTTTTCCTGCGCGGCCGGAGCGATCCTCGGGCGCGCGCCGGCGCCGGCGCGCGACGCGCTGATCGCCTATGCCCGCGACCTCGGGCTGGCCTTCCAGATCGTCGACGATCTGCTGGATTCGAGCGCGACGCCGGAGGAACTGGGCAAGCCGACCGGCCAGGACGAGGCCCTCGGCAAGGCCACGTTTCCCGGACTTCTCGGCCCCGAGGCGGCGCAGGACAAGGCGGCGATCCTGGTCGAGGATGCCTGTGGCCGCCTTGCAATTTTCGCGGAAAAGGCCGACCTTCTGCGGGCGACGGCCCGTTTCGTGCTCAATCGCCGCAGTTGAAGGGCGATGCAGAGGACAACCCCCCGGGCCGAGAGGTCCGTGCTGCCCCCGAGAGGTCACCCGTGAGCGAGATCGGTCACAACAGCAAGACGCCGCTGCTCGATAAGGTCAAAGTCCCGGCGGACCTGCGCCAACTGGACGAAAGCGAGCTCGAGCAGCTTGCCGCCGAGCTGCGCGACGAAGTGGTCGACGCCGTCTCGGTGACCGGCGGACATCTTGGCGCTGGGCTTGGCGTGGTCGAGCTGACCGTGGCCCTGCATTACGTCTTCGACACGCCGGCCGACCGGCTGATCTGGGACGTCAGCCACCAGTGCTATCCGCATAAGGTGCTGACCGGGCGGCGCGACCGGATCCGCACGCTGCGCCAGGGCGGCGGGCTGTCCGGCTTCACCAGCCGCAAGGAGAGCGAATACGACCCCTTCGGCGCGGCGCACAGCTCGACCTCGATCTCGGCCGGGCTGGGCTATGCGGTCGGGCGCGATCGCGCCGGGCGCCGCAACAACGTGATCTCGGTGATCGGCGACGGGGCGATGAGCGCAGGCATGGCCTACGAGGCGATGAACAACGCCGGCGCCATGAACAGCCGCCTGATCGTCGTCCTCAACGACAACGACATGTCGATCGCCCCGCCGGTCGGCGCGATGAGCGCCTATCTGTCGCAGCTCATCTCCTCCAAGCCTTATGCCTCCGTGCGCCACATCGGCAAGGAGCTGGCGCGCAAGTTCCCGCGCTCCTTTGAGACCGCCGCGAAGCGCGCCGAGGAATTCGCCCGCGGCTTCTTCACCGGCGGCACGCTGTTCGAGGAATTGGGCTTCTTCTATGTCGGGCCGATCGACGGGCACAACCTCGACCACCTTTTGCCGGTGCTCAAGAACGTGCGCGACACCGATTTCGACGGCCCGGTGCTGGTCCACGTGGTGACCAAGAAGGGCAAGGGCTACGGCCCCGCCGAATCGGCGGCCGACAAGTATCACGGCGTCGCCAAATTCGACGTCGTGACCGGCAAGCAGGCTAAGCCGACGCCCAAGGCGCCGGCCTATCAGAACGTCTTCGCGCAGGCCCTGATCGCGGAGGCGGAGCACGACAAGCGCATCGTCGCGGTGACCGCCGCGATGCCCTCCGGCACCGGGCTCAACAAGTTCGCCGAGCGGTTTCCCGACCGCTGCTTCGACGTCGGCATCGCCGAGCAGCACGGCGTGACCTTCTGCGCCGGCATGGCCTGCGAGGGCCTGAAGCCCTTCGCCGCGATCTATTCGACCTTCCTACAGCGCGCCTACGACCAGGTCGTGCACGACGTGGCGATCCAGAGCCTGCCGGTGCGCTTCGCCATCGACCGCGCCGGCATGGTCGGCGCCGACGGCGTCACGCATCAGGGCAGCTACGACATCACCTACCTCGGCTGCCTGCCGGGCTTTGTGCTGATGGCACCGGCCGACGAGGTCGAGCTGATGCACATGGTGGCGACCGCGGTGCAGATCGACGACCGGCCCTGCGCGTTCCGCTATCCGCGCGGCGAGGCGACCGGGATGGAGATGCCGGCCCGCGGCACGCCGCTGGAGATCGGCAAGGGCCGGGTGCTGCGCGAAGGCACCAAGGTCGCGCTGCTGTCCTACGGCACGCGCCTGGCCGCCGCCCTGGCCGCGGCCGAGGAGTTGGCGGCCCGCGGCCTGCCGACCACCGTGGCCGACGCGCGCTTCGCCAAGCCGATCGACCAGGACCTGACGCGGCGCCTGGCGCGCGAGCACGAGGTGCTGATCACCGTCGAGGAGGGCGCGATCGGCGGATTCGCCGCCCAGGTCATGCAGTTTCTCGCGCGCGAGGGGCTGCTCGACAACGGGCTCAAGTTTCGCCCCATGACCCTGCCCGATTTCTTCATCGATCACGACAAGCCCGAAAAGCAGATCGAGGCAGCCGGTCTGGCCACCCGCGACATCGTCGCAACGGTGTTGCAGGCCCTGGGTGAGGCCGAAATCGGGGCGCCCGCCCGCGCCTAGGCGCCGGCCACCCGGGCAAGCAATCGTGGCCAAGACCGCCCGCCAGCGCGCCGACCAGGCGCTGGTCGCGCGCGGCCTGGCGGAAACCCGAAGCAAGGCGCAGGCGCTCATCATGGCCGGCGTGGTGTTCTCCGGCGAGAGCCGCATCGACAAGCCGGGCCAGCCGATCGCCGACGACGCGGCGCTGACGCTGCGCGGGCAGGACCATCCCTGGGTCAGCCGCGGCGGCCTGAAGCTCGAGAAGGCGCTCGACCACTTCGCGATCGACCCCGCGGCCCCCGTATGCCTCGACCTGGGTGCCTCGACCGGCGGCTTCACCGACGTGCTGCTGGCGCGCGGTGCGGCGCGCGTCTATGCCGTCGACGTGGGGCATGGGCAACTCGCCTGGAGGCTGCGCAACGATCCGCGCGTCGTCGTGCTCGAGCGCACCAACGCGCGTTATCTGACGCGCGCCGAAGTGCCGGAGCCGGTCGATCTCGTTGTCTGCGACGCCAGCTTCATCGGTCTGGAGACCCTGCTGCCGGCGCCCTTGGCGCTGACCGCATCGGGCGCCCGCCTCGTCGCGCTGATCAAGCCGCAGTTCGAGGTCGGCAAGGGCCGCGTCGGCAAGGGCGGGGTGGTGCGCGATCCGGTGTTGCATGCCGAGGTCTGCCGACGCATCGAGCGCTGGCTGGCGGCACAGCCCGGCTGGCGGGTGCAGGGGCTGACCGAAAGTCCGATCCTCGGCCCCGAGGGTAACAAGGAATTCCTGATCGCGGCAGTCAAAGACTGAAGCATCGCAACGAGCGTGCCCCGCCATTGTTCGGAGCGGTTGCTTGCAGCCTCACTCGGCGGTGCGGTCGGCGGAGGCGGCGAAATCCAAATGTGCAATCGTATCGAAAAGCTGCCGGGTGGTGAACGGTTTGCGCAAGACGGCGTCGGCGCCCGATCCTTCGGCCAGTTCGAGGAGATCGCAATCGCCGAAGGTCCCACCGCCGGAAATTCCGATGAATTTCAGATCCGGGTACGACCGACTGAGCTCGGCGATCATGTCGGCCCCTTCCCGATCCGGCATGGCGATGTCGGTGATGACGAGATCCGGACAGCGCTCCCGGACCAGGTTGACCGCAGCCTTCGTGTCATTGGCAATGCGGGTTCGATGCGAGGCGTTCTGCAGGCGTCTCTCCAGGATCTCGCAAAGCTCCCGATTGTCATCTACGATAATGATATCGAGCTCGGCATTCATTTCCGGAAAATCTCGTCGGCTTCAGGATAGGTGGCGAAGGCCAGCGGGGTGACGCCATCGGCCAGGGATTGCCGTGGCGCACCGTCCGGCCATTATCACTGGCTCATTGCGGACGAATTGTCGGAGAACAGGTCCTCTACCGTTTCCAGAAGCTGCTGCGTGGTGAACGGCTTGGCGAGGACGGCGTCGGCGCCCAGGTTTCGGGCGACCTTGAGATAGCTCAGGCTGCCGGTCTGCCCGGCGCCGGAGATTGCCAGGATCTTCAATTCCGGGTTCGCCTTTCGAGCCTGGATTATGGTTTCGATTCCTTCGCGCACCGGCATGAATATGTCGGTAATCAGCAGGTCCGGCGCCAACGCCTCTACGACGGCCATTGCCTCTTCGCCGTTCGCGCCGGTGCGCACCCTGTGGCCGGCTTTCTCCAAACGCATTTGCAGGCCCTCGAGGACGGCCGGATCGTCGTCCACGACGACGATGTCGATTCCGTTTGTCATGATTCCTGTTCCTGGTCTGTGCCGCCCGATTCGGTACCCGCCAATGGCATGTAGACGTCGAACCGCGTACCGTCGCCGAGAGCGGAGGTAACGGCGATGGCGCCGCCCCGCTGCCGAACCAGGCCGTGGACGACCGAGAGGCCGAGTCCGGTGCCCTCACCGACCTGTTTGGTAGTGAAGAATGGCTCGAAAATCCGACCGATCACCCAGGGCGGCATGCCGGGCCCATCGTCCACGACCGTGAGGCGCGCATAGTCGCCCGGCATCAACTGCATGCCGTGAAACTCCAACCTCTTGAGGACGCGCTCGGAGCCCAGCACGATACACAGGCGTCCCTTGCCGTCCATGGCATCGCGCGCGTTGGCCGCCAGGTTGCTGACGATCTGCACGACGTCGCTCGCGTTGAGAAAGCAGTCGCCGGTCGCTGGATCGAGCTCGGTTTCGATCGTCAGGGTCGAGGGAATGACGCGGCGGACGAGTACCAGGGCTTCTTCAACGAGTTCCCTAATGTCTTGAGGCTCGGTGGAGGGAATCTTCTCGCGGCTGAAATCGAGGATTTGCCGCACGAGGCTGATGGCGCGCTGGGACGCATCCAGAATGCGCCCAAGCTTCCGCCGCTCCTGACTGTCGGCCGGAAGCGCGCCCGCCACGTCCTCCGTATAGAGGACGATCGACTGCAGGATGTTATTGAAATCGTGCGCGATGCCCCCCGCAAGCGTACCCAGGGATTCCATTTTCTCGACTTGATGGAGACGCCTCTCGGCCTCCATCAAATCGTTCGACCGTCGCCGGAGTTGCCGCTCGCGCCGCTTTAGGACCACCGCCATGATATCGAACGAGCGGCCAAGATGACCCAGTTCGCCGGGCTGATCCCGCAATCCGGTCCGAGCCGAAAGATCGCCGGCCGTGACCCGCCTGGTTGCCGCAAGCAGGCGGTTCAGATTGTCGATCACGATCCGCTGCAGACCGAAGAGGATGACGAAGAACGTCAGCAGGCAGATGAGCAGAATCATGCCCGGGCCGCGCAAGAGGCCGTCCCAGTTCTGATCGAGAATGGTCGCCCGTTCGAATCCGACCTTCACGTAGATTCCGCCCAGGTCTTCCCGGACCGGCGTAAAGCCGATCAGGCGCCGGACCCCGTCCGACCCGATCTCGTCACCGGTTTGGGTCTCGCCGGCGGCGATGTGGTGAAAGAGGGCGGTTTGCGCGATGCTCTTCCCGACCCATGCTTTGTCGTCCGGGTGCCGCGCCAGCACGGTGCCCTTGCGGTCGATCACCAGCACCGTCGCGCTCGGCGGAACGACCGCGTCGACCAGGTGCTTATGGAACCACTCCATCTTGATGCCGATGGCGATCATGTTGATCACCTGGCCGCCATCGTCCAGGATCGGGTAAGCGGCGACCAGAACGGGTGTGGCGCTCGGGCCACCGATGCGATACGTGCCGACGCTGAATTTTCGGCGCTGCATGGCTTTCTGGAAGAACGGTCGGTCGACTCCGTTGTCGCTGACACCGAATGGGTCGTCGCCGCAGTACAACTCGCCATCAGGATGGAAGAGGGCAATACGGGAGTACCCGGACTGGCCGAGGAGACCGTCGATCCGTCGTAGCGTCTCGGCGCATGCGCCGCGTGTTCCCTGGCGCAATTCGGGGATTCCGGCCAACACGGCAAGGAGGTTGCGCGTGCCGTCGATCTGACTTGCCAGCTGGCTCGCGATCATCTTCGCGTCACGCAACGCAACCGCCTGCGTTTCGCGCGAGAGCACGTTCTGATTGCTTATATAGATGACCGAGAGGGCGATGAGCGACGGGATAACGGCGGCCGCGCCGAGCCACAGCAAGCGACCCCGGAGACTCTGCGACGATACAAGGTTTTTGGGGTTCCGGGCCGTTTGCGACCAGGAGCGGGCTCTTGCGGCGGACTCTCGCGCGGTGGTGACGGCGATCGAGTTCTCGCTCATCTGGATTGTGCCGACCCCCACGGTCTCTGCCGAACGGTGGGGGCGCCACACGGCGGCTCCGGGCGGCGCACTCGGGTCGCCCTTCCAAGCACGCCAAAGGCGTTCTTGCAAAAGCTGCGGCGCCCCCTACGCCATCATCCGGCACGGTCCGGTAGAATGAAACCAAAAGAAGGATAGGGCGATTACCTAGGGGGTTACGTATTTTTACTTAGTCCGCTTCGCTGCCGCATCCGCCGGATCGACGCGAGAACTTCGATGAGTTGCACGGCCGATCCGGCCTGAAACTTTCGCTTGAGGCTGGCGCGATAGACGTCGACGGTGCGTGGGCTGATGTCGAGCCGGCGCGCAATCATCTTGCTGGTGAGTCCCTCGGCGATTCCGTCCAGAACCTGCCGCTCACGGGGAGTGAGGCTTTCGAGGCGGCCACGAAGCTCAAGCTCTCGCTGGCGGACGCGAAAGCGCTTCCGGCTTTTTGCCAGGCACTGCTGAACCGCTGCCAAGAGCCGCTGTCGCTGGAAGGGCTTTTGGAAAAAGTCCTCCGCACCCGCTTTCATCGCTTGCACGGCCATTTGCACGTCGCCTTGACCGGTCAGGACCACCACGGGCAGGTCTATGCCGCGCTGGGACAGTTCTTCCTGAAGTTCCAGTCCGGTCATGCCGGGCATCCAGACGTCGACGATCAGGCATCCCGGCCCCAGTTCCGCATAGGACTCCAGGAAGTCGTCCGCCGATGCGTAGGTCTCCACCTTGAGGTCAAGCGATTCCAGCAGCCAGCGCAGCGATTCGCGGACTCTGGGATCGTCCTCGACGACGAAGACGGTACCCTCGAACTCACCCATCAAGATTGGATCCGACTGCCGGAAGCGTGAAACGGAAGACCGCACCCCGGTCGGCTCTGGTCTCGGCCCATAATCGGCCACCATGGTTTAGCACAATGGAACGGCTTATTGCCAAGCCGAATCCGAGCCCATCGGCCTTCGTCGTGTAATAGGGCTCGAAGACCTTGTCTTCCATACCGGCCGGCAGTCCCGTCCCGGTATCCTCCACCGTGATCTCGACCAGATTGTCGGACGTGAGCGTGGAGGAAAGGGTCACTTGCCGCAGCTTCGGATTTCTTTCGATGACGGCCTCGATCGCGTTTAGGATGAGATTCGCGACCACCTGCTGGATGGCGACGCGCTCGACGAGCGCGTCCGGCGAGGGATTGTGCAAGGCCAACTCGATTGCGACGTTGTTTTGTTGGGCCTTCTCTGCCAATAGGGCCGCCGCTTCGCGCAGGCAGTCATTGATCCCGGTTGGGGTCTTGGCGGGTTCCTCCCGCCGCAGGAACCGGCGCAGGCGGTCGACGATGTTCCCGGCCTGTTGCGCGTAAGTGTCGATTTTCCGCAGGGCTTCATGGAGATCGGAATCCGCGCTCTGGCGGCGCTTGAGGCGCTCGATGCAACCTGCCGCATAGCCGCCGATCGCCGAAATCGGCTGGTTGATCTCATGGGCCAGCGCGGCGGCCACCTCGCCGGCCATGTTGCGGCGCGAGACGTTCAAGAGATCATAATAGAACTGCCGCGCAAGGCCGAGGGCGCGCCGCTCGTTGTAGACCGCCATGGCGATGCCGACGGCGACGAGATTCAGGGAAATCAAGGTCAGCTGCATTCGAATGAGGTCGGGCGCGACCGAGCCGGGCTGCGTTCCGTGAAAGCCCTGATCAAAGAACAACAGGATCGACGCCAACGTATTCAGGTAGACGACGAACAACGAAACGACTTTCGGGTTGAAATTGATCGCCGCATAAGCCACTGGAACGATGATCAGAAATTCGATGCCGAAGCTGAGATCCGCCAGTTTGTTGTCAGGCGTATCGGACGGGATCTGCAGGATCAGGAACGAGGCGACGAGAATCGCGGAGATGCTAAAGAGCGTTGCGCCGAGCTTGAGCAGAGTCTGATACCCTTTGTATATGCGCAGCTCGTCGACGGAATTGCGATTGAAGATAAGCAAGGCGGCCGTCACGACGGTCAAGGCGCCGGTCACGTCGCCCACCCACCAGAACGTCAGTTGATCGAGGAACGTCTTGCCGACCTGACCGGCGACATAAAACAGAAGGCCCGTTCCCAATATCGCGCCGGCCAGCGCGGCGAACACGATGGACAGGAAATAGAGGAAAAAGATACGGAAACTGAAATACTCGACATCACGATTGAGGCGTTTGTGGCAGGCATAGAATATGAGGCACTCGCAGGTTGTCGCCAGCGCCACGATAATCGAAACCTCGAGCCCGAGCTTGTATTGCAATTCCGTTACGACGAAATCGCACAGCAGCACGATCGCGGCGGCCTTGTAACCGAAAAAGGCCGTCGCTGCCATGCCGATGCCGACCGGCGGGTACCACAGCGCCACACCGGGCATCGGCTGCGTCGCCACGACGAAGGCACCGACGAGTTGATAGAGGACGATCAGGCCGAGGGCGGCCGAGCCGCTAAAACGCCTCTTCTGAATCATCGCCCGTTTTATGCCCTACTTAGGCCGAGCCCCGGTATACTTGCGTGTAGCATGCGTGGCGATTTGGTGACAACGGAATTACCACACGGTTTTCCCGCATATTTTGTAGGGATTCGATCCAACTGGGCCTGGATGCCTATCCGATGAGATAGTGGCTCTGATAAAATTCCGGCATATCGCTGGCAAACGTATTAGATACAACCAAAGGGTTCATTCAGCCGCGGCGATGAGCGGCGAGGGGGCCGGAGCGGTCGGATGAAAGCGGTTTGGATCTCCTCCCTTCGGACAAGCCCCGGGAGCGCGTCGCCGCTGACCGAACGCCGAACTGTTGGCATGCCGCCGTTACGGTTGTGCCGTCGACGTAAGCAGCGCAAGGCAGGCGCGGCGCGGTCGGAAGCTAACCGTTCTTGGCCCCGGCCGCGGGCATGGATGCCGTGTCGCCCCCGTGCCATGCTTGCGGGCGCAGTGACAGCAAGCGGAATGATTAGACCGGTATGGCGAACGGAAACGCGCCCCTGACGATTCGCTTGGGCTTGCCGCTGGCGGCGGCCGTGGCGCTCGTCCACGCAGCCCTGCTCGCACCGATCCCCGGGGCGGCCGCGACGGCCACCGAGCCGGCGCAGCCGGTCACGGTCGCCTTCATTGGCGATCAAGGCATAGGACCCGGCGCCCGGGCGGTGCTGGAGATGATCAAGGCGGAGCACGCCGATCTCGTGGTGGACCAGGGCGACCTGGGCTACGGGCACGATCCAGGCGCCTGGGACGCCATGGTCACCGACGTCCTGGGCGCGGACTTCCCCTACTTTGCCGCGGTCGGCAATCACGACGTCGCGGCGTGGCGCGGCCGGAACGGCTATCAGGCGAAGCTGCGCGCGCGCCTCGCCCGGACGCCGGAGGCCCGCTGCAGCGGCGACCTCGGGGTCATGTCGAGCTGCACCTACAAGGGGCTGTTCTTCGTGCTGTCCGGCATCGGCACGCTGCCACCGGACTCGCCGGACGATCCTCTCCGGGTCGCCTACCTCCGCCATGAACTGGCACGGACGAAGGCGGTATGGCGGATCTGCTCCTGGCACAAGAACCAGGCGCGCATGCAGACCGGCGGCAAAGGCGATGCCGTCGGCTGGCGGGCCTACGAAACCTGCCGCAAAGCCGGGGCGATCATCGCCACCGCGCACGAGCACGCCTACGCGCGGACCTATTTGATGGACGACTTCGCAACGCAGAAGGTCGCGTCGACGAGCGATACCCTCGTGATCGAACCGGGACGGAGCTTCGCCTTCGTCTCGGGGCTCGGCGGCGAGAGCGTGCGGCATCAGCGGCGTGGCGGGCCGTGGTGGGCAGCGGTCTATACCGCCGATCAGGGCGCCGACTTCGGCGCGCTGTTCTGCACCTTCAACCGCGACGGCGACCCGCGGCGGGCCGAATGCCGGTTCCAGGACATCCGGGGCCGTGTCCCGGACCGCTTTTCGGTAATCAGCCGCGTCGGCACGGTCGTCGGCGCGGCGCGGCCCGCCGCGGAGTCCGCGCCCTAGATTGTGGCCGGGAGCGGCAAGCATCCATCCGGGTTCTCCTTGGCATGGCCAACGTGAACCGCAACGGAGCATCGCGCGCCCACGAAGGCCATTCCATCGGGTCTCAGGTCAGGTAGCCGGCGAACAGCAGAAAAATGATGACGGCGAGCCCGCCGAGGAAAAGAGCGAGACCGTGCTTGCGAAAAAAGCTCGATATGTCCTTGCTCGGCATGGTCGGCCCAACCCGGTCAGGTCCCCGCTCAGTCCGTTCCGGGCCCATTGCCCGGGGGCGGGCAAGCGGGCGCCGGGCGGCCGGCGAGGGCATGGGCCAGCTCCGCGAAGACTTGCATGCCGGGGCCGGCCTCGCAGGCGAGCGACTCCGAGGTGCGCGACTTGCCCGCCATCTGCGCCAGTACGGGGTAGAGAAGCAGCAGGACGGCCAACGTCACGCCGAGAAACAGGTGGCCGACACGCACCGGCGCCTCGCGCCGCGCCGTGCGTTGAACGCCGAAGGCCGCCGGGTCGAGGCGGTCCGCTGCCTCCTGCGCCAGGACTTCGCGGCAGAAGTGGCGCACCCAGGGCGGCAGAGTCTGCCGGAACATGTAGCCGACGAAATGCCGCTCGAGCGCCTTCTCGTTCGGCGCGTTGCCCGACCAGCGGCGCCAGGCCAGGCGGAACAGGTCGAATTCGCGTATATGCAGAAGCCCCGCGGCCTCCATGACCAGCCGCAGATCTTCGTTACCGGCGATCCAATGATATTGCTTCGGTGCCTCCACGACCCGCGAATCATACGCCTCGCGGTGCGGACACGGAAGGATCGCACAGCGTCCGCAGGGCGCCGCGGTTGCCTGTTTTCTTAGGACCATATTCCGAACCGTTGGCGTTCGTCGGCGTGCGCGGCCTACGGCACGACGGGCGCCGCGCCGTCCGGCGCCCGATCCGGAGCTTTGCGGCGCGCGGCCCGGCCGGGAGGCGTCGTCGCGCCGCCGGTTTACCCGACCGGCGCGACGTTCTGATTCAGGCTGAAGAGATTCCCCGGATCGCGCTCGGCCTTGACCCGCTGCAGCCGGTCGAAGCTGCGGCCGTGATTGCTCGATACGCGATCCTGGTCGTCGTGCGACATGAAATTGACGTAGCCGCCCTCCTCGGAATAGGGCCGCAGCGCTTCGTAGTAATCGCGCACCCACTGCGCATTCTTTTCCGAGTCCGCCGGATCCCGCCAGGCGCCGGCGATCACGCCGGACCAGGCAGCCTCCCGGTTGCCGAACGCCGTCTCGTCGCGGCCGACGCGACGGCAGGCGCCGTCTATGGGCATGAGGAAGCTCCCGGATTCCAGGGTCGGCGTCCGGGCGCCGTGCTCGGGGTGCGCCGCCACCGCCGCGTCGCCGATCTCGTGCACGAAGTTGGCCTTCCAGTAATGATAGAGGCCGCGCGGCAGCAGTGCGTCGAACAGCGTGTTGACGACCGGATAGGGCATGCGCCACAGCGCCTGGCCGACGACCGGCCCGAGGCCGTCCGCCCACTGACGGCCGCTGGAGCGGCGGGAAACAACGGCGCCGTGACGGGCGCGCCGTCGGATCGGGCCGCCAGAATCCGGTTGCCGCCCGCGGTCGCCTGGCCGACCCTGTCGCGGCCGATTGAGGAGAGCGCCCCATGCCCGTGGACCGCCGGCCCGACGCCGAAGGCTTCCTCGCCCTGTGGCCGACGCTGCTGCTGCAGCGCCGCCTGCCCGGGCACGAGGCGGCCAACGCCGTGCTCGCCCGGCTGATCGAGGCGGAGGAGGCGGCGCGCGCCGACCTCACAACCGACTACCGCGCCGACAACCTGCTGGCGCGCGATCATCCGGCGATCGGCTGGCTGCGCGACTGCGTCAACAAGACCGCGATCGACTACCTGCGCCGCTGCGGGCTCGACTACGCCCTGCAATGGACGCTGCAAGGCTGGGCCAACGTCAACCGCTTCGGCGACTACCACGACCTGCACAACCATCCGCACGCTTACCTGAGCGGCACCTACTACGTCGCCGTTCCGCCGCAGCCCGACCGCGCCGCACTGCCGGGGCGCGCCGATCGCACGCCAGGCGCGATCTCGTTCTACGACCCGCGGCCGCAGGCCAACATGACGGCGATCAAGGACGACCCGCAGATCGAGGCCGAGCACCTCGTGCGGCCCGAGGCCGGCACCCTGCTTCTGTGGCCCGCGTTCCTGCTGCATCTGGTGCATCCCAACCTGGCGCAGGCGCCGCGCATCTCGATCTCCTTCAACATCGTCCTGAAGCCCGGCCAGGACGTTCTGCCTGAGCAGGGTTAGGCGAACCAGGGGAGGACTCCATGCACAGAAGCCGGCTGGGCGCGGTGGTGATCGACTGCCGGACCGACGACCTCGTTGCTGCAGCCCAATTCTGGGCCACGGCGCTCGGCTACCGCATCGCCGCGGAGCAATCCGATTCGCGCTACGTGGGCCTGGAAGGGCCGGAGGGCGAGCCGCGCATCCTCGTCCAGCGGGTCGACCACCCGAGCCGGGTCCATCTCGACATCGAGAGCGACGACCAGGCGGCCGAGGTCGCCCGCCTTGAGGCCGCCGGCGCCAAGCGGGTCGGGGCGCTGAAGGGCTGGGTGGTGCTCGAGGCGCCGAGCGGGCAGCGCTTCTGCGTGGTCAAGCCGCAGCGCCCCGACCTTGCCGCGCACGGCAACGTCTGGAACGTGGATTAGCGGGCGGCCGCGGTGGCGCGTGCCGTCACGACCGGGCGACACGTGCGCGGGCCCAGGCGGAGAACACTTCGCCGACAATCACGAGGAGCACGATGGAGAGGAGGATCGCCGCCACGCGCTGGGTCTCGATCTGTTGCACGCTGCGCTTGAGATACCAGCCCATGCCGCCGGCGCCGAAGAAACCCACCACCGTCGCCGCCCGGAACGCGACGTCCCAGGTGTAGATGGCGATTCCCATCCAGGCGACCTTGACCTGGGGCAGCACCGCGAACAGCACCACCTGGAACAGGTTGGCACCGGAGGCGCGGACCGCCTCCACCGGGCCGCGGTTGATCGATTCGACCTCCTCGGCCAGGAGCTTGCCGGCAAATCCGATGCTGAACAGCGTGAGCGCGCATACGCCGGGCAGCACCCCGAACCCGAGAATCGAGACGAAGAGGATGGCCCAGATCATCTCGTGAACGGAGCGGCAGCCCATGATGACGAGGCGGGCGAGCGGATAGACGAAGCGCCGGCTTGGCGTCACGTTGACGGATGCGAACCAGGCGAGCGGTGCGGAAAGTGTCAGCCCCAACGCCGCCCCCAGGAACGCCATTTGAACAGTCTGCAGGACGTAGCCCAGATAGCGCTGCTCCAGAACGTAGGGGATGTCGGGCGGGTAATAGCGATGGGCGAGCAGGTCCCCGACGCGCCCGAACATCATCAGAAGACGGTCGACATGGACGTTCAGGTACTCGATCGAAAAGCTGAGAAAGACTAGGACGAACAAGAGGATGCCGTAACGGGTCAGCGACTCCGACAAGCGGTACCGACGCCAGCGGCGGCCCGGGGAAGCGTGGAGTCCAGTTGCCTGCCCCAGCCCGCTCATGTCAGGTGACCGCCTTGCGTCCGAAATGGGATACGATTTCACCGATGATGATGAGCAGCAGGATTACCAGGATCACCGACGTGACGCCCGCGTAGTTGTACATCACCATCTGGCGGTGGAACGCCAGCCCGAGCCCGCCGGCACCGACCAGGCCCATGATGGCGGAGCGCCGTATGTTGATATCCCATTCGAAAATCACGGTGCCGAGAAAGGTCGGCAGGACCTGCGGCAGGATGCCGAACATGAGAATCTGAAAGCGGTTGCCGCCGACCGCGCGGATGGCCTCGACCGGCTTCGGGTCGACGTCCTCTATGGCCTCGGCCGTCATCTTCGAGATGAAGCCGATGGAGCGCAGCGCCAAAGCGAGAATGCCCGGCAGCGTACCGAGCCCGACGGCGGCGACGAAGATCAGCGCCCAGACGATCTCATGGACCGATCGGCTGATCGTCATGAGGCCGCGCGCAACGGGATAGGTCAGGGGCGCCAAAGGCGCGATGTTCCTGGCGCCCAGCCAGGCGACCGGTGCGGCCATGCAAATGCCGAGCAGGGTGCCGAGGCAGGCGATCATGAATGTTTCGACGCCCGGCCCGACAAGCTGGGGGAACAGGGACCAATCCACGGCGGCGAAGCGGCCCATGGATATGAGAATATCCTGCAGGCCGCCGATACGGGACCAATCCGTGTCGGCGACGATGGTTCCATCGATGCACCAGACAGCAAACAACGCGAGCCCGAGATACAGCGCCGAGTGGCGGATACGTCGGCGCCAGCGCAGGCTTCGGATTTCGGAGATGCGCACATCGGGCGTCGTCGCGGACACCTAAAGAACCTCCATGGCGTAGATATGCTCGAGCGCGCCGCGATCCAGGGTCTCCGGCGTGCCCTCGAACATCTTAACGCCATCCTGCAGCCCGATCACCTTGTTGCAGAACTCCAGCGCCAGTTGTACATCGTGAATGTTGCACAGCGCGGGGACGCCGAACTCGCGCGCCATCTGCAGAATGAGCGCCATGACCTCCCGCGCGATCTTGGGGTCGAGGCTCGATGTCGGTTCGTCGACCAAAAGCAGCTTCGGGTCCTGGATCAGAGCCCGGGCGATGCCGACCCGTTGCCTCTGTCCGCCGCTCAACTGATCCGCCCGCTTGTCTGCCTGGTCGGCAAGGCCGACGCGGTCGAGCAGGTCGAGTGCGCGCTCTACGTCGCGGTCCGGAAACAGTTTGAACAGGCTCCGCGCATTGCCGATGTAGCCGAGCCGGCCGGACAGGACGTTGTCCATGACCGACATGCGGTCGACCAGGTTGAATTCCTGGAAAATCATGCCGATGTTGCGCCGGATGCGCCTGAGCTGGCGGTTCGGCACCCGAACGATGTCGATATCGTTGAGAATTATCTTGCCGGACGTCGGTTGAACCAGCCGGTTGATGCAGCGTATCAGTGTCGACTTTCCGGCCCCGCTCGGCCCGATGATGGCAAAGAAGTCGTCGGCTTCGACGGAAAAGCTGATGCCATTGAGCGTATCGGGGCCATCCGACCGGTAGCGGGCATGCAGATCCTTTACTTCCAGCACGGCCATGGCGTCGGTCCCCGGCGCAGATTCGAGGGCGACGGGCGGCCCGGAGAATCCGGGCCGCCCAACTCCATTATTGGGCCTCTTTGGCCTTCTTGAGGTCTCGAATGATATCGTAGTCGGCCGAAGTCATCTTGACGAACTTGTTCGCCTTGACGTTATCCAGGAAAGCCTTGGCTTCCTTGTGCTTGTCCAGCGTCAGGAAGGTGTTGGCGATCTTCTCGCGAAGATCCGGGCAGAGGCTCATTCGATAGGTGAAGGGGTCCTGCGGTATCGGCGGCGAGCTCCAAAGGACGTTGAAATCGTCCACCTTGACCAGGCCGCGGTCGACGACATTGTCGAACCGGTGGGTAGCGACGAACGCCGCGTCGACCTTGCCGTCGTGGACCGCCAGGGTCGAAAGGTCGTGCTCGCCGGTATAGACCACCTTCGAGAAGTAGTCCTCCAGCTTCTGTCCGATCATCTTCGTGAACACCACGCGCGGCACGAGATTGCCAGAGGTGCTCGCCGGATCGGTCAATCCGAGGACGGAGCCCTTCAACGATTCGATCGAATCGAATTTGCTTCCCTTGCGCGTGATCAGCACTGCCCGATAGCCGGGGCCTTCATCCTGAAGATGGCCGGGTTTTTTCGCGTAGGTCGCGAACACCTCGATGTTCGGATCCTTCTCGTTGGCGATCACGTAGGAGTACGGCCCGAGCACCGCGATGTCGACCCAGCCGCCGAGCATCGCTTCGATGACCGATGCATAGGAGGTCGGCATGTAGAACTCGATCTTCTTGCCGGTCTGCTCCGCGAGGTAATCGACGACGGGCTTGTAGAGCGTGAGCTCCTGAATGGTTTCCTCGGTCGGGATGATGGAGAAAGTCAGCGTGTCGGGATTCTCGCACTCGGCCGCCTTTGCCGTTTGCGCCAGTAATCCGAGTGCGAGGCACGCCGTGACGGCGAGCGCGCCGATGACCTTCTTGTATCTTTGTAGTCGAGTTCGTCGATTCGTCATTTTTTCCTCCCTTTTTATGCAGAGTATTCTGCTTTCTTACGTTGATAAAAGACCGAACTCAGCGTCTTCCTGCCGCGGTGATGGGGCCACCCTGCCGCTCGGCGCTCTCGAGGAACCGCTCGAGCGTGCCGATGAAATTCTGGCCGCGTTCGCCGTCGAAGGCATTGGCCACCAGGTCCTCCCATTCCTCGGCCACGACGCCATGATCGGCGGCCGCCGGCGATACCCCAAGGCCGGACAGAAAATCGTTGAGGCGTTCGGGTGCGGCCGCGAGCTCCGGACCGAAGATTTCACTCAGTGCGGCGTCGCAATCGGCGTCCGCGCCGAGGATCGAACGCATGACCATGGGCAGGCTGAAGGAGCACGCGATTCCGTGCGGGACGCCATGGTTCAGCGTGATCGGATAGGACAGCGAATGAGCCAGCGCCGTCTTGGTATTGGAGAAGGCGAGACCGGCCAGGACCGCGGCCTTGGCGACGCGGCTACGCAACGCCAGGTCGCCCGGGGCGTTGGCCGCGGCGGGCAGGCTGGCCAGCAATTCGCGTGCCGCGGCGACCGCCAGGACGCGCGAAACCGGGTTGGCGTTCTTGTTCCACAGGCTCTCCAGGGCATGGGACAAGGCGTCGAGACCGGTGCTGACCGTCAGGCCGCGCGGCAGTTCCAAAAGGAGCGTCGGATCGACGAGCGCGGCCTCGGGGTAGAGGCTGCTGTGCGCCAGCGAGTATTTGCGGCTGGCCTCGGTGTCCCAGAGCGCGGCCCAGCAGGTTACTTCGCTGCCGGTGCCCGCCGTCGTCGGGATGGCGATGATCGGCCGCGATGCCAGGCGCGTTCCGACGTCGGGGGCCTTCAGGAAGGCCTCCACGGTGGAGAAATCGCCGTTGGCCGCGGCGATCGCCTTGGCCGCATCGATGACCGAGCCGCCACCCAGCGCGACCAGCACCTCGGGCCCGCCAGCGTTCGGCGCAAGCCGAGGGCACAGCCGCCGCATGTCGCGAAAGCTGGGATTGGGCGCTATGTCGTCGATGACGGTTTGGGGCCGACCGGCGAAACCGGCGATCTTTTCGCCGAGGGCGCGGAAGCGCGGCTCACCGTAGGTGACCAGGGCATAAGAGCGACCGCCCAGCAGGTCTCCTATCTGCGGCATGACGCCGGCGCCGAAGCGGATCGCGACTGGATTGGCATAGCGCCACATGGCGGAGCCTTCGCAGGGGTTCATGTCGGCTTGATTTACGCTCCCATGGAGCGCAGTATCGATCAAATGCAAAAAATCCATCGAATATATTGAATTTATAGATGATATATACCCAGCTTCGAGCCTTTCATGCCGTCGCTGCCGAGGGCAGCTTCACCGCCGCCGCCAAGGCGCTCCGCGTCGGGCAACCGACGATCACCACGCATGTCCGGGAGCTGGAGTCGCGCTTTCAGGTGGAGCTGTTTCACCGGCGCGGACGGCGGGCCGTGCTGACCGAAGCCGGCGAGGCGTTGCTAGCCGTGACGCAGCGGCTTGTCACCAACGAGGCCGAAGCGGTCGATCTGCTGCGTTCTTTCGGCGGCTTTCGCAGCGGCCATCTCAGGGTCGGCGCGGTGGGGCCGTACCACGTCACCGAAATGCTCGCCGCCTTCAACGAGCGCTATCCCGGTGTGTCGGTATCGGTCAGGGTCGGGAACTCGAAAGAGGTCCTACAGTCGCTCTTCGACTTCAGCGCCGACGTGGCGGTGCTCGCCCACACCGAAGACGACCCGCGGCTCCTGGCCATTCCCTACAGCCGTCATCCCGTCGTCGTCTTCGTCAATCGGAGGCACCCATGGTCGGCGCGGGACTCGATTCGCATCGAGGAACTAGAGGGCGCCCGCGTCGTCCTCCGGGAGGTCGGTTCGACGACACGCCTCGCCTTTGAAGAGGCGCTCGCACGGGCCGGCATCGTCATCGATCCGGTCATGGAGATTGGCAGCCGCGAAGCGGTATGGATGGCGGTGCGCCGCGGGATCGGCCTCGGCATCGTGTCCGAGATCGAATTCTACCCCGACCCCCGGCTCCACAAGCTGCGGGTATCGAACGCCGAGATATTCACCTACGCCCATGTCGTCTGCTTGGCGGAACGTCAGGAATCGCGCCTGATCCGCGCATTCCTCACGGTCGTGGAAACTCTGCTCGCGGGACGCAGAGCGCACGCCGCGGCAAAGCCGTCACACTGACGGACCGAGCCTCAGCCTTCGAAGCCGGAACCGCCCTTGCGGTATTCCTCGCGTGGCGGGCTGAAGACGTCGAGCACCAGGGCACCCGCCGGTCCGGCCCGGAAGCCGCGCGCCACACCGCCCGGCGTGTGCCAGAAATCGCCCGCCGTCACCGCGTGCTCGGCACCGTCTTGGCTACGCACGCCGTCGCCCTCGAGCAGCACGCCCCACTGCTCCTGCGGGTGGCTGTGGACCGTGCCGGCGGCGTTGGGTGCGATCCGCACCACCGAGATCATCGCGTTATTCCCGGGAAAGATCCGCGTGGTCATGCCCTCGGCCAACCGCCGGGCGATCCCTTGCGTCTCGTCGTGCAGGTTGAAGAAGTGCTGTTCGCTCATTGCTCGTACCCCGAGGCCTCCAGCTCCGGCGCGCGGAGCTGGCGGCCCTGCGGCGCGTCCGTCAGGCGCTCGGCCAGGTCGACGAGCGGCCCGAGCGCCTGCATCAGGCGCGCGAGGGCGCGCAGGGGCGTGCCCAGGCCCGTCTCCGCGATGCGCCCGGAGAGCGCGTCCTTTAGGAGCTGTTCGAAGGGGTCGCGCGCCTCGGGGAAGAGACGGAGCTGCACTGCCCCCTCGGCCGGCAGCCCGGCGCTCTCCCGCGCCAGCCCGACCGCCGTCCGCAGGCCGCCGAGCGCGTCGACCAGGCCGGCGGCCTTGGCGTCGGCGCCGGACCACACCTTGCCCTGGGCGACCTCGCGCACCGCCGCTTGGTCCAGGCCGCGGCCGGCGGCTACCTTGCCGAGGAAATCCTCGTAGGTGCGGTCGAGCGTCGCCTGGACCTGGGCCCATTCC
>Ga0210124_1000241_pt1 | contig 30427 bp, 24 predicted proteins | sample Muzzi_PWC_D2_FD_185554 | JGI IMG/M metagenome (GOLD analysis project Ga0210124, IMG submission 185554) | Wetland microbial communities from San Francisco Bay, California, USA, that impact long-term carbon sequestration - Muzzi_PWC_D2 (SPAdes) | ecosystem: Environmental > Aquatic > Marine >... | reverse complement strand
TGACCGGCGAAACCCGCGTTGTCCAGGTCTCGGTCAAGGGGGATGGCAAGCCCTGGGATGACATCCGTGTTCGCCAGGCTATGAGCATGGCTATTAACCGACAGGATATTATCGACAAGGTCTATGTCGGGAAAGCCAAATTATCAGCGTCCGTACCCGATGGCTGGGGGCCCTACGGTCTGCCCCAAGCTGAACTTGAGCAAAATCCTTATCTACAATATAATCCTGAAAAGGCCAAAGAGTTGCTGGCAGAAGCGGGTTATCCCGACGGCTTTGATATTCAATTGATGACCGTCACTGTTGCCGAATATGAAAATCTGGCCGCCATCGTTCAAGCTAATTTGGCCGATGTAGGCATCAATGCCACGATCGATTCACGACCTGGCGCCGACTTTGCCGCTGCCTACCGGGATGGCAGTTATGAGTTGTTTACAAACGCGCAGGGATTTCGGCTGGATCCTACCGGTAAGCTCAACCAGTACGGCGCGCCAGACAAAGCGCCGCAGAGTTTTTGGTATGATTACCCCAACGGCTGGCAGAATGCAGAAATGACAAAACTCTATGATGAGGCTGTGAGCAATTCTAATATCCGGGATCGTGTGGAGCCGATTCATGAACTGCAACGGATGGGGCTTGAGGAGGCGACTTTCCTCATACTGGTTGTGCCAGAGTTTGTTAATGTTACAGACAGTTCGGTACAGAACTGGTTTATTGACTTTATGGGCTTTAACCAGGCTCTACGGACAGCATGGATTGAACAGTAAGTAAGCAACTATAATCGCTCCTGAAGGGGCCTTGGCCGCACTTTGGCTGCGGCCAGGTTCCATCAGGAGTGGTTTTATGAAAGTAAAGACTGTATGAGTTAGATATGCAATGACTTCATAAGGATATAAATTGAGAACCTACATACTTCGACGGTTGCTCTTGACTATCCCCACCATCATTGGCTTGACAATCATTGTCTTCCTGGCTGTTCGTCTATTGCCAGGTGATGTTATTGATGCCATGAGTGGCGGTCAGGTTGCTGTTGATGAAGCCAAACGCCAGATAATCAGGGAGCGTCTTGGCCTGGCTGATCCATTGCCTATTCAATACACCCATTGGATAGCCGACATTCTCTCTGGCGACCTGGGTGTCTCCCTACGTAATGCCCAGCCTTTAAGAGAGGTCTTTTTGCGAGCATTGCCCGTCACACTCGAATTGGGCATTTTGGCCGCCATCATTGCCAGTGTCATAGGTATACCTCTGGGTATTACATCTGCTGTCAAACGCTATTCTCTGATAGATTTCTCAGTGCGTGTGATTGGCTTAATTGGGCTTTCTTTTCCGAATTTTTGGCTGGGCACATTGTTAATTCTGGTGACTTCCCTAGCCTTCAAATGGATACCGGGTTTGACTTACGTTCCAATTTGGGAAGATCCGATTGCCAATCTCAAACAGATGATTTTACCGGCCCTGGTTCTCTCCTTTCAGTTGATGGCAATTGCTATGCGAATGACCAGAGCCACCATGCTAGAAGTTCTCCGTCAGGACTATATGAGAACAGCCCAGGCCAAGGGCCTCAAGCCATCAAAAATAGTGACTCGCCATGCCCTGAGAAATGCACTTATCCCCGTTATCACCATTATCGGGGTGCAATTGGGTTATTTGCTCAGTGGCTCGGTTATCATAGAGCAGATTTTTGGTCTACCTGGGATTGGTTGGTTCTTTTTGCAAGGTCTTCTTGATCGAGATTATCCCATTGTTCAAATCATGGCCCTATTTATGGTCTCTGTATTTGTTCTTCTCAACCTGGCCACTGATTTGATCTATGGGTACATTGATCCCCGTATCAGGTTTGAAGGGATCGAATGATACAGCTTTTAGGAGTAAAGAGAGGAAATAACGTTTGGAACAGCAAGCTCAGTTGAAGGATGCCAGCCCTTTTATCCGAGCCAGTGAGAGCCGTGAACCAAGTTTGACACGCAGACTCCTGAAACGGTCGGGGCATTTTGCCCGTACCAATTTGATTGGAACACTAGGGGCCATCATTGTCGTATTTCTTGTAATGGTGGCGATTTTGGCCCCATTGATATCCCCATTCGACCCCATTGACCAGGGAGCACAACGCTTTCTACCCCCAAGCCTAGAACACTGGATGGGTACCGACTCCTTGGGCCGTGACATCGCCTCAAGAGTATTCCACGGAACACGAGTATCATTATATGTAGGCTTGTTAGCTGTCGGAATTGGTCTGATTTTGGGGACGACCATCGGCGTGATAGCGGGCTACTTTGGTAAACAAATTGACAACGTCCTGATGCGCCTGGTTGATATGATGTTAGCCTTCCCCGGCTTGGTGCTGGCGATGCTTATTGCCGGACTATTAGGACCAAGCTTAACTAATGCGATGATTGCCGTTGGGCTTATCCTTACGCCTTCCTTTGCCCGGGTGGCCCGGGGTTCGTTGCTAGCAATCTTCTCTGAGCCATATATTGAGTCTGCCCGAGCCGTTGGTGGAACTGACTTCTATATTATTCGCCGCCACGTGTTACCCAATATGATGGTCCCCTTAATTGTACTGATCACCGTTTCGCTTTCCATCGCTATTCTGGCCGAAAGCAGCCTTAGTTTTCTGGGGTTGGGCATTCAACCCCCAGCCCCCTCTTGGGGAGGAATGCTCAGTAGTGGGCGACCTTATATGGAAGTAGCTCCCTGGGTAGCCATCTTCCCAGGACTAGCAATAATGCTTGCTGTTCTAGGTTTCAACTTTTTGGGTGATGGGTTGCGCGATGCTCTGGACCCACGCTTAAAAGAGTAATAATACACCATTTAGGAGCAGGGATGCATGCGTGAAGTAGGGGGTTAGGCGGAAATTCCCTTACCTCCCACTCCCTGCGCCTAACTTCGGTTTTTCAGTCAAATAAAGATTGACAAGGGTATTATGGACATACAGACCACAAATGAACTTCAGGGTCGGGTTGCCTTGGTTACAGGCGGTAGTGGTGACATCGGTAGCGCCATTGTGCGAGCGCTTGCCCGTCGGGGCGCTCATGTGGCTATTCATTATCACCATAACCAGGAGCAAGCACAGCGGCTCAGTGATGAAATTGGGAAACTAGGTGTCAAGGCTGTTGTAGTTGGTGGTGATCTGACCCAAGAGGGTGAAATCGAACGGGTTGCCAAAGAAAGCCAGAGCCTGGGACCTATCGACATCTTGATTAATAACGCCGGTACACCTATTCGACGGGTTCCCTGGCTGGAGCTTGAGGCTGAGTTTTTGGATGAGATTTTTAACCTCAATTTTAGAGCGCCGCTATATCTTACCCAACAGGTAACCCCGGATATGATTCGCCGTGGTAAGGGGGTTATCATCAACATTCTTACCACGGCGGTTCACATGGGAGGAACGGATACGGTTCTGGCCTACGGAGCAGCTAAAGGAGCCTTGTTTACGCTAACAAAGGGGCTGGCTCGACCACTGGCGCCGCAAGGTGTACGGGTACTGGCGATTTCGCCGGGTACGTTTGATACCAACATCCAACGAAGACTCACCTCCCCGGAAGTCATGAAGCAACTCTTGAGCAATAATCCTTTGGGACGAGCCGGACAACCCGAAGAAATCGGCGAGATTGTTGCCTTTATGGCGACCGACCATGCCAGCTTTGTGGTTGGCGAAACCATCGAAGTCAATGGCGGCGTCTATATGCGCTGATTGATAAGGAAAGAGACGACAAACATTTTGAAAATCACCAAGGTATCGACATTAATTGTCAATGCCAATATACGCAATTGGCTCTTTGTCAAAGTGGAAACCGACCAGCCGGGTCTATATGGCTGGGGGATTGGTAGTTTTTACCAGGAGGCACGATGAACAGCCAAGAACGTTTACTAATCGCTCTGCAAGGGGGTACGCCGGATCGGGTACCGGTTGCTACATGGCTGTCACTCAGGCTACTCGACCAGATTACCCACCAGTCACCCCGGCAGTTTCTGGATAGTTTCGTCGAAGACCCAGGGGGGACAATCATCAAAATCCAGGAGGATTTGGGCCTTGATCCCATTCTCCTCACCTTTTCCGAATTGGAAGATGAAGTGATTGATTGGCCTAGACGCTCATTCTGCTGGACTCCTGAAGCCTTTGAGCAATGGCAGGTCAAAACCGAAATCACAGCGCGAGACAGCGACTCGGTGGGGGTACAGCGCACCATCACTACCCCTAAAGGGCAACTGACCAGCGCTTATCGGGGGGAGCGGTATCAAAAGTGGACCGGCGAATATTTGATAAAAGAGGAGTCTGATCTGGAACTGCTCGCATATCGTCCCGATCCAAAGTATCTGGATATCGGTCCTTTGACCGAAATTGCCAGTAAAGTGGGGGAGCGGGGTCTGGTCATTCACACCTTTCCTGGCACATGGTACGAGGCTTGTACCCTGCGCGGCTTAGTACCGGTCTGTATGGACATATATCAGCGGCCGGAATGGCTTCATCGATATATGACCGAGTTGACCGATTACCTGCTCCGCTTATTGGCCCGGGTGTTAGAAAGCGGCATCAAGGTTATTTTGCTCGATGAGAGTTGGGTGGGGGTGGGTTTGTCACCCAAGGTTTTTAATGAGTTCATTTTACCTTACGACCGGCAGCTCGTTGCGGCGGCCCAGCACATGGGGGCGATTGTTGATTATCACAACTGCGGCCGGGTCACGGCGATTTTGGAGCCGATGGCCGACACCGGCGCTGATGCTCTGGAGCCGTTAACCCCAACCACCCTTAACGGCGATATTCAGTTAGCCGATGCCAAAAAACGTGTGGGGGATCGTATCGCGCTTTACGGTGGGTTCAACGAGCGCGTTCTGGCAAGTGACAATCCCGAAGATGTGCGAAAAGAGGTACGGCGTTGCATTGATGAAGCAGCCACAGGCGGAGGGTATGCCATCCGTTGCGCGGGACAAATTTTTGATGCCAAACTCAGCAACATCGAGATTATGGCCGAAGAGACGCATCGCTATGGGAAATATTAATGGCTAATCAAGCCCGAATTTTCTAGGCTAAACCAATGCAATTCCGGTCTAATTTCCATGTCTATCCACTGCTGAATCTGTTTTTTGTACCCTACGCTAAACCGTCGCTGTGAGCGTTGGGTAAATGTGGGTTTGAGGGCCGGAAAAATCTCTTTAGCTATGATATCATTAGAATCAAACATTAATCAATGGATTCTCAATGGTCAACGACGCACACCCATCATCCCCAACAAACATTCAAGTTACCTGGAAAGCTATACTTTGGCGGCTGATATTGACCGCCTTGCTTTTACTATTTCTGCTTGGCTCAAATCTGACTATCTTTAAATCAGTGATAGACCAACCCGATGCGCATGTACTTCCTAGTCTGACTCACCAGACAGAAACACCCTGAAAACGCAGATGCGATGTCATATCATTTCGGCAATTTAGTTGTTGGATTTATAGTTCTAAGCAGTTTTTTGTTGGGAGCTTGCGCAACTAACCTCAAACCCGTCGAAACTATAACCCAGACTCAAATTATACCTTCTAAAACCCCAACTTTGTCCCCCACACGTATACCATTACCCCCGGCAACATCATCTCCAACTGCGCTTCCAGTAAAAGCACCCACTCAGGGAACTCCATCGCTTAGCAGTCCACTCTCAAATTTTCCATTAAATTTGGGCAACTCTTGGGTCTACTCGTCAACCCACTACGATGCCTATGAAACTGAACGGATTACAGCAACATATACCATTACAGAGACAGTGGTTGACACCCAAATAGATAATGCTTACTATATCGTCCAAATGCTTCGAGACAATACCGTCGTCACTTCTTCTGTTAACCTTGCTGAGCTAGAGCAGACCGATCTCTATCTGGATGGTACAGGAGGAACAGAAACCTATTGGTATATTATTAATGGTACTGACATCTATTTGCAACAAAATGAATTAAATTTAGAAACTGTCGAGTCGTCCTGGCTAGAGTACACTCTACCGATATCCGAAAATTCTGCCTGGTATCCCGACCCTTACCAACGCAACACCTTCTCGGTTGAGAGCGGGCCAAACTCGGGTTTGCGTCTGGCTCGCGGGCCAACTCAAAAATCTGTGCCAGCCGGAGAGTTTGAAAATTGTTTTGAAATTCTCACAATTTATCTTAGCGGGGGAACTACAAGCTGGTTTTGCCAGGGATTAGGCGTAGTAGCAGGTGAGTTTGATCACGCGGGTACACCATTTGGTTATAGCACGGTTTTAATCACCTATACAATTCGATCTCCCTGAAGAGATTGAGTAAGCCCTTGTGTATTCTATAGCATTTGAGTATCATGCTCTGTATGAAGGCTACTAAACGCATTGTCCTAATCATTGCTATATTCTGTCTATTACAGTTGCTGCCGGTTAATGTACCCCTCTCTCAGGCGCAAGGGTCTGACCCTGTAGCCGAAATTATGAGTCGCATGACGGTAGAAGACAAAGTAGGCCAGCTTTTTCTTGTGCCTTATGTCGGTACAGATGTCAACCCCGGCTCTGAGGTATGGCAACTGATTACTGAGTACAAGGTTGGGGGCATAATTCTGCTGACATCCAACAGCAACTTCAACAACGATGCCTCGGCTCCGCGTCAAATCACCGAAATAGCCAATAATCTCAAAACCATGGCCTTCCATACCAACAGCATTCCCCTCTTTGTAGCTCTGGACCATGAAGGGGATGGCTACCCATATACCCGTGTTACCGGCGGCGTGACTCCGATACCAAGCCAGATGGCGATTGGTGCAACCTGGGATCCAAGCAAGGCCCAGGCCATTGGCGAAATTGTCGGCGAAGAGTTATCGGCGATGGGCATTAACCTATTGCTAGGCCCCACCCTGGATGTCCTGAATGACCCTCGCCCTACGGGACGCGGGGATATTGGGATACGAGTATTTGGTGGCGACCCTTACTGGGTCAGTCAGTTGGGCCGAGCCTACATCCGGGGGGTTCATCTCGGCAGCAATGGGCGGATGGCTACGGTGGCGAAACACTTTCCCGGTCATGGCGGCAGCGACCGCCTACCCGATAACGAAGTGGCTACCGTTGATAAGTCGTTGCAAGAGTTGCGCCGGATCGAGTTGCCACCATTTTTTCATGTAACCGCCGATTTACCGGATGACTCTCTGGGCGTATCTGATGCTTTAATGTCGAGCCACATTCGCTATCGAGGGTTTCAAGGCGATATTCGCCAATTCACATCCCCGATCAGCTTCGATGCTGAGGGGATGGAGACGCTGATGACGCTCCCTGAGATTGCCCCCTGGCGAGAAAATGGCGGTGTGATTGTCAGCGATGCCCTGGGTGTGCTCGCTGTGCGCAAGCATTTTGACCCATCGCTGGAGAATTTCCCTCATCGACGCATTGCTAAAGAGGCTTTTTTGGCCGGGAATGATATACTGAGTTTGGTACAATTTGATTTGAAATCAATATGGAGTGACCAGTTTGCCAACATAAAAGATACCATCTTCTTTTTCCGCAGCGAATATAACAATAATCCTTCCTTTGCCGCCCGGGTTGATGCTGCGGTAGCCCGCATATTGCGCCTCAAGCTAAAATTGTATCCCGAACCGACTCTTGACGCCCTCAATGCCGACCCTGGTCGTGCCTTGGCCATAGCCAGCCAACCTCGACCCGTTGTTGATGATATTGCCCGGCAAAGTCTAAGTTTGCTTTATCCATCGCCCGAAGAGTTGGGCTTACGCATACCCCAACCGCCCCGCCCTGATGACCATATCTTGATTATCACCGACGTGCGCTATGCTCGCGAGTGCTTTATCGAGTCTTGCCAGCCGAAAGAGTTGTTCATTCCTCGCAACGCCATCGAAGACACTATTCTGCGCCTCTACGGGCCGGGAGCAACCGGCCAAATTCAACCGGAGAATGTCAGTTCAATAACATTTTCTGAACTCAAATCGGCCTTAGGCGGGGCCATTGTCCCCCTAAGCGAACCGTCCGAGGAAACCGAAGAAAATAAGGCCATCCAACTTACCCCCGAAGAGGTTCGAGAGCGTATCCAATCTGCGGACTGGTTAATCTTTGCCACCTTGGATTTGAATATTAGTCGCTTTAGCGACTCCGATGCTTTGAAGCTCTTTCTCAGTCAGGAGAGCGGCACCCTGCGTAATAAGATTGCTATCGTCTTGGCCTTTAATGCTCCTTATTACCTGGACACCACTGAGGTCACGAAGCTGACGGCTTATTACGGGGTTTATAGCAAAACGCAGCCTCATATAGAGGCAGCGGTACGTGCTCTATTTGGAGAGGCCGACTTAGTAGGAGCGCCATCCGTTTCTGTCGAAGGCATTGGGTATCGCTTGGCTGATGTATTAGCTCCAGACCCGGACCAAGAACTGTCCATTGAGCTTTTGGACATTTCATCAGAGGGCGGCTTCGCTCCCGTTGCCGTTACGGTCAGAGCGGGGCCGATTGTCGATCATAATAACAATCTGGTTCCAGATGATACGCCGGTTGAGATTATAGCTAACCTTGGTGGACGCCAAATTACCTCGGACCTGACCTCCACCGTAATGGGGGTGGCTGAAACGACCTTGATATTGACTCAACCCGGTGATATACAGATATCGGCCGTGGCCGGACAAGCCACATCCGTTGAGCCAATATGGGTTTCGGTTATCGCCGTGCCGACAACGACACCGCCACCGGCAACACCCGAACCGACCCAAACATCGACTGCCGTGTTGCCTACACTCACTCCAATTGAAATTACACCCACTGTCATGCCAACCGACACTCCACCACCCCCAATCATAGAAGATACCGAACAGCCTCCACCGCCATCTCTGCCCTCTATCACCACCCGGCAACTCGATGGGGTTGATTTGCTGTCGGCCCTGAGCACCACGTTGCTGGCCGGTTTGCTTGGCTTCTGGCTGGGGCAACAGTCTCGCCAGCCGCTTTCGGGGCGAGTGCGGCTGGGCTTATGGGTCTTGATTGGTGGTTTGCTGGCCTATCTACTTTACGGAGCAGGCTGGCTCCGCCCGGAACAGTGGCTTTTAGAATCGCCGGATGTTATGGCAGGGCATCTGGGGGTAGCGGGGTTGGCCTTTATTTTTGGGTTGGGGGCTGTAGGCTTAAGTCGTAATAACCTTACAGCCAAGAGGAATCGTTAACTAAACGTCATCCACAAGGAGGCTCCTAACAAGATAAGCGCAACCCCAATTAGCCACCAATTCTCGCGTATGCTCGTGAGCCAATCATTGCCTGCAGGTGAGTTAACCTCAATCGGCTGGGTCGTGTCGATGCTGTGCAGCATTTGCTGCCAGGCCTCAACAGAGACCGGGCGATCTTTGGGATGAGGAGCCATGGCCGCCAAAACAACTTTCGACAGGCCCGGCGAAATATCGGGATTGATTTTTTGCAGAGGCGGCAACGATTCTGGCATAATAAAACGCTCTTGGGCACTGGCCGGAGTATTACCGGTCAACAAATGGTACATCGTTGCCCCCAGCGCATAGAGGTCGGAGCGGCCATCGGTGTGGCCTAAATGGTCAACGTATTGCTCCAGAGGGGCGTAAGGCAAGCTCCCAGCGCCTTGCAAGCCAGTCAGGGTACTGGGGTCATTGGGGTCAAAAGGTTTGACCAGACCAAAATCAACCAGCTTTACGCGATTATCAGGGGTGAGTTTGATATTGGCCGGTTTAATATCGCGGTGCAAGACCGGGGGTTGGCGCGAGTGAAGATAGATGAGGGTATCGCAAATCTGATGAATCCAGTTCAAAACCGTCATCTGATCCAAAAAGCAGGTATCTCGCCGAGCTTCGTTGGTCATTTCCAGCAAGTCTTTGCCGGGAACAAAGTCCATCACCAGATAATCGCGCTCATCAATCGAGAAAAAATCGCTGACTTTCGGTAGGCCAGGGTGATCCAGACGCGCTAAGGTTGAAGCCTCCTGGCGAAATTGTTTGCGGACATTTTGAATCACTGCATCGCTCAAATTGGATAACAACAAAATCTCTTTGATGGCGCATTGGCGTCCTTCTAGCCGGTTATCATCGGCCAGGTAGACGGTTCCCATACCACCGGACCCAATGAATCCGATGATTTTATAGCGGTCACGTAACATATCATCGGGCTGAAGATTTATAGACAAGGACTGATTCCTCCGGTTAGACCAACTATCAAGGGTAATATGTCAAGAGTATCCTAATCTTAATTAGCTGTCAAGCAGGAGAAACAAATGGAGCATTTTCAAACTGAAAAAGCGCTATTAATCTGGCGAGAGGCCGAATTGATTAAGGACCAGTGGATTTTAGACGATACGCAGTCCGAAATTAGTATTGGCCGCTCAGCCGATTGTACAGTGAGCATCCCGGTTCGCTGGATTTCTCGGACCCATGCCCTATTACGCCGGGAAAAAGGCCAGTTTGTCTTGGAGGATGCCGGGAGTAAAAATGGGGTTTTTATTAACGGCAAGCGTATCATTAAACCGCAGCCTCTCAATGATGGAGATGTGATTCAACTCGCGCCCGGATTAGAACTAATTTACGTCGACAGCGAAGCCACAGCCCCCTTACCCGGTCGAAAGGGATTAGGCTTACAGATTGATGAAGTTGAGCGACAGATTTATGTGCATGGGCAACTCATTACTCCGCCGTTGAGCAATCAACAATTTCAACTTTTAACCAAAATAGCGGAGCAACCGGGCAAAGTTTACAGTAGAGCCGAGATTATCGAGGCCACCTGGCCCGGTGACGATGCTGAAGGCGTCACCGATGATGCTGTCGATGCTCTGATACGGCGGCTGCGCCAGCGGCTTGCCGAAATAGACCCAGAGTACGACTTCATTATCACCGTTCGGGGATATGGTTTCAGGCTCGATAGCGGGGTGGCCTAATTCAAAAATTCTTAGTGCAAGATTTGACTAGTTGTGGTATAATTCACAATCTAATTGTAAGTAGAAGTTAGAATTTTTTGAGGAGGGGAAAAGCATGCACATTCTCATCACTGCGGGTACAGGCACGATTGGCCGGAGGTTGGTTCAACATTTAATTCAGCATGGGCACTTGGTAACGGTGGTTAGCCGCCAGCCATACAAACCCGCTTCATTGCCAGCTATGATTAATTTTGCCCGTTGGGATGGAACATCAGTAGAAGGGTGGGGGCATTTAGTTGAAGAAGTCGATGCCATTGTGAATTTGGCCGGGGCTGGTATTGCCGACGCCCGTTGGTCGGAGGAACGCAAAAAAGAACTTTTCGACAGCCGGGTCAATGCCGGTAAAGCAATTGTAGAAGCCGTTCGCGCTGCCGAAAATAAACCCAAGGTCTTAATTCAAGCTTCGGCGGTGGGGTACTATGGCCCTCAACAAGATGAGATTATAACCGAGGCAACTGGGCCAGCCAACGATTTTTTGGCGGCTTTGTGTCAACAGTGGGAAGCCTCAAGCCAGCCGGTCGAGGATATGGGCGTAAGACGAGTCATTATTCGCAGCGGGGTTGTGCTCGATATGAAAGGGGGCGCTTTGCCCAGGATGGTCATGCCATTTCGCTTTTTCGCTGGTGGCCCCGTTGGGTCTGGGCGGCAATGGTTCTCCTGGGTACACCACCACGATGAAGTCAATGCGATTCGCTTCTTGATAGAAAATGACTCTGCCAGGGGACCGGTTAATTTAACTGCGCCAAACCCCCTCAAAAATCGAGATTTTGCCAAGGCGTTAGGTCGGGTCATGAAACGTCCAGCCCTGGCTCCGGTTCCCAGTGTGGTCCTCAAGATTCTCTTTGGTGAAATGTCAAGCACCTTATTGACCGGTCAGCGCGTGGTGCCAGAGCGCTTGCAGGAATTGGGGTATGAGTTCAAATTCCCTGAGGCTAAGATGGCCTTAGAGGACGTTTTGGCATAATATTAACGCATCTTCCCCAACATAGAGGCACGGCCACCCGGATGGAACGTAGTTTGTTGGCACTGAAACCCTCAATCTAGGTGGTCGTTTGGCTGATCTCACGACGAAGCCTTGCTCCTACATTTCTTCTCCTTTGCTCATTCCGGCTTCGATAGTACAATATCAACAATGAGTCAGCTATTAGCGGATAAGGAGTGCCAAAATGAAAGCATTATTAGATAAATTGCAGCTCAAAGCAGTAAATCCGGGGGCTTGCACTGGCCTGGATGGCTGGATTGAAGACCCCAATGGTGAAGAACTGGTATCATACAACCCCACAACCGGCGAACCCATTGCTAGCGTCATCCAGGCGACTGGCGCAACCTACGATAAGGTGGTGAATGAGGCTGTCAAGGCCTTTCAAAGCTGGCGCACAATCCCTGCGCCGCAGCGCGGTTTGCTGGTACGTGACTTGGCCAATGCCCTCCGGGAGGTAAAAGAGCCACTCGGCGAATTAATCGCCCTGGAGATGGGCAAAATCAAGGTAGAGGGCATGGGCGAAATCCAGGAGATGATTGACATTTGCGATTTCGCTGTGGGACTGTCTCGGCAGTTGTATGGCCTGACCATGCACTCGGAACGTCCCGGACATCGCATGTACGAGCAGTGGCATCCGTTGGGTCCAATCGGGATTATTACGGCCTTTAACTTCCCCGGAGCCGTCTGGTCGTGGAATGCGGCTGTGGCTGCCGTCTGTGGCGACACGATGGTCTGGAAGCCTTCCTCATCCACACCGCTAACGACCATTGCGGTCCAGCACATTACCAACCGGGTGGCTGCCGACCACGGCGTAACGGGCTTGTTCAATATCGTGATTGGCCGTGGCCGGGAACTCGGCGACCGGCTACTCGAAGACCCGCGTTTACCGCTCGTTAGCTTCACCGGCTCAGTAAAAGTAGGGCGACACGTGGCTCAGACTGTCGCTGGCCGCCTGGGACGCACGATTCTGGAATTGGGGGGGAACAACGGGATTATCGTCACCGAAGATGCCAACCTCGATTTGGCGGTGCGGGGCATTGTGTTTGGCGCGGTGGGGACCGCAGGGCAGCGCTGCACCACCACTCGCCGCATTATCATGCACCAGTCGATTGCGGCGGAACTGACCGAGAGGTTGGTTCAAACTTACAAGCAAGTGCCCATTGGCGACCCGCTGGCCGAGGATACATTGATGGGACCGCTGGTTAATGAAGCTGCTGTCGAAGATATGATGGCTGCCTTAGAAACCGCCCAGGCTCAAGGTGGCGAAATTTTGGTCGGCGGCAAGCGGTTGCCGGATAAAGGCGGCTGCTTTGTCGAGCCGACGATTGTCAAAATGCCAGAACAGACCCCCTTGGTTTGTGATGAGACCTTCGCCCCAATTTTGTATCTGATGGAATATAATACTCTAGACGAAGCCATCACCATCCACAATAGCGTACCGCAAGGCCTTTCCAGCGCCATATTCACCACTAATCTGTTATCGGCAGAGGGATTCTTGGCCTCAACGGGGTCCGATTGTGGGATTGCCAATGTTAATATCGGCACCAGCGGGGCCGAAATTGGCGGCGCTTTTGGCGGTGAAAAGGATACTGGTGGCGGTCGAGAGTCCGGCTCCGATGCATGGAGAGCTTATATGCGTCGCCAAACCAACACCATCAACTGGTCAACCGAGTTGCCACTGGCGCAGGGTCTTGAGTTTGGGTAAGTAACAAAGAAAGAAGGTGATAGAAGAGTCTTCTAAAGATTGAAGTTATAGGGATATGGTGACAAGGTGGAGCGTGTGTTTTTTATTGGATACAGCTAAAAATAAGGTAAGACTAAAGGAGATATTTCGATGAGACTCAAAAATACAACTATATTCGTTACGATGCTGATATTGATTTTTGCTCTATCCGCCTGGATGGTCACACAAACAGAAGCCACAGACCCCGGACTCATTACAGTTACCGGCGACGCTGAAGTGAGGGTGGTACCCGATGAGGTAATTCTCACCTTGGGGGTGGAAACCTGGGACAAAGAACTTGCCGTAGCCAAGCGCCAAAATGATGAACGGGTCAAGGAGGTTTTGGCCCTGACCCAAAACTACGGAATTGACCCAAAATATATCCAAACCGATCATATCAGCATTGAGCCAAGGTACAGGGATAACTATGAAAAAGCAGAGCTGACCGGTTACTTTGTTCGTAAAACAATCGTTATCACCTTGAAGGACATTTCAAAATTTGAGGATTTGCTCACCAGCGCCCTTGAAGCAGAGGTAAATTACGTTCATGGTATCCAATTTCGCACCACCGAATTGCGAAAGTATCGGGATCAGGCCCGTGCTTTGGCTATCAAAGCAGCCCAGGAAAAAGCCGAGGCTTTAGCTCAAGAATTGGGCCAAAACGTTGGAGCACCACGCACAATTCAAGAAAATCGGACTGGCTGGTGGTCATCGTATAATGCCTGGTGGGGAACCCGCTGGGGTGGTAGCGCGGCTCAAAACGTTATTCAAGAGGCTGGAGGAGATTCCCCTTCTTCCGAAGGGAGCATCGCTCCCGGGCAGATTACGGTCAATGCCAGTGTTACAGTCAGCTTTGAGCTTGAGTAATCTCAGCGATTTAGGATTAGGCCCACAAATATATTATTTGACATAATAACCTTAAAAAATCTTCTCCGGGGCTTGACAGACAACCCAAAGGTGTGTTATGCTAGCGGGGTAATTTCACAGTAACTCTCACGAAAGGAGTGCAGACAATGATCTATATCTACGTTCCAACCACTGCAATGCTCCGCGTTACCGGCGGAGATTTTGGCGTGCCTAATCGTAGTGCGTCTGCTGACTCCTGGTGTACGAGATGAACTCGTAACTTGAACCATCGAGCCGCAGGCGACTACCGTCTGCGGCTTTTTTATTTGTCTTTATTCAACATCTTTCGTTTCCGAAAGATAGCCGCAGATTAGTAATCTGCGGCTTTTGTTTTTGGTAAACCACCGAGTTGAGGCTCAATAAAAACTCAACTCAGGCTCAAGATAAACCGAGCTAAATCGAGTAAGCTATACTGTGGGAAGGGGTCCAAGCCACCGAGAGGACCTGAAAGGAGAATGCAGGTATGATGAATCATCTTAAACTTTTCCAATTGGTAGAGGAAAGTCCGTTGGATTTGGAAATCCAATAGGGCTAGTTGGTAAACAAGTTTAGATTGACCCGTTCGAAAATTCAGGAGCATTACCATGCATTCGCTAGAGATAGACTTTTTAGTTATGCAAGAACAATATAAAGACGGCTCACCCAACGCAGAGCATGAGCAATCAGCCCAAACCGACGGACTGCAACAGGGTTTTGATTCGAAATCGTACCAAAAGGTTACCGGCTGGTTTGGGAAGCAGATGGTGAAGTGGGGGTCAAAGTTACAAGGTTATGATACCTCCTCACCATCAGAAACTTGTATCCTACGAACATAAGGCGGTCTTTGACGTGTTGCGTATTGCGTATTGCGTTTTTCATCAACTCACGCAATACGCAACACCGCAGATTGCCAGGAAATACACACCGAAAATTTTTGAGGTATTAGATTATGCAACAATCAACTTTATACTCACCACTAGATATAAAGCAAACAGTATCTCACAATCGATTACTGGGATTATGGCGTTTAATGACCGGCTTTCGCTGGCTATATCTGGCCGCAATTGTGAGCCTATCTATCGCTACGGCGGCTAAGACAGCCACCTATCTGCTGTTGCAGTACTTTGTCGATGATGTCCTGCTTCAGAAAGGGGCCACGACACCCTTATATCTGATTGCCCTGGGCTTTGTTGGCCTGGCTATTTTTCAGGGGGTGTTTACCTTTGCCAGCGGCAAATTAGCCGCCCGGTCTGCCGAAGGGTCCATTCTACGGCTGCGAAACTACCTGTTTGACCACCTGCAACGCTTGACCTTTACCTATCACGATCGCTCTCAGACGGGCGAGTTGGTGCAACGGTGTAGTTCGGATGTCGATACAATCCGCCGTTTTTTTGCCGACCAGGCGATTGGCGTCGGACGAATCGTGTTGTTATTTGCCATCAATTTTGTGGCGATACTTGGCCTTAATCTCAAGTTGGGATTGCTCTCCATCATATCGATGCCTATCGTTATCACCATCTCGCTTATCTTCTTCAAGAAGATTCATGCCGCTTATGAATCTCACCAGGAGCAGGAGGGGATTTTGTCCACAACCCTGCAAGAGAATTTGAGTGGGGTACGAGTGGTCAAAGCATTTGCCCGGCAACGCTTTGAGATTGACAAGTTTGAAGATGTCAACCAGGAGCAATACCGCCGGGGCCGACGATTGGTCAGGATGCACTCACTTTTCTGGCCCATTGTCGAAACCATTTCAGGTACACAGATGCTATTTATTTTCTATATGGGCGCGACGATGGTCATGAGTAGTGAAATCACCATCGGGACGTATCTGGCCGTGGTTGGGCTGGTCATTTGGGTGATCTGGCCCATGCAGAATCTGGGCCGCTTGATTGTCCAAACCTCGATGGGCCTGGTCTCCTACACCCGAGTTACCGAAATCCTGGAAGAGAACCGGGAGCAAGTAGCCGAAGGTACTTACAAGCCCAACGGGGTTCTTCAAGGAAATATCGAGTTTCGGGACGTTTCGTTTGAGTATGATGAGAACGCGCCGGTACTGCATAACCTCTCGTTCACCGCTAAGGCGGGACAAACCATCGCCCTGATGGGGCCGACCGGCTCCGGCAAGAGCAGCCTGGTTAACTTATTGCCCCGGTTTTACGGCTACAGCGGCAGTATCAAATTGGATGGGGTTGAGTTACGTGACTACTCGAAGCACGAGCTGCGGCGGCAAATCGGGATTGTGGAGCAGGAGCCGTTTCTCTTCTCACGCTCTATTCGAGAGAATATCGCCTATGGGGTTCGTCGCCAGGTCACTGACGAAGAGGTTGAAGGTGCGGCTCGAACCGCCGCCATCCACGATGTGATTATGACCTTCCCGGATGGGTACAATACCATCGTCGGTGAGAAGGGTGTGACCTTATCGGGCGGTCAAAAGCAGCGGGTCACGATTGCTCGAACCTTGCTGAAAGACCCCAGCATCTTAATCTTTGATGATGCGGTCTCGGCGGTGGATACGGAAACAGAAGCCCATATCCATGCCGCGTTAGAGAAACTGCGCCAGGGCCGGACGACCTTTATCATCGCCCACCGGATTCAAACGGTCATGCGGGCCGATAAAATCCTGGTACTGGACAAGGGGCGCATCATCCAGCAAGGGACACACCGCGACCTGATGACTCAAGATGGAATTTATCGAAAAATCTATCATCTGCAAGCCCAGGTCGAGCAAGAGATAACGCCGACCAATGGTAAAGTACACGAACCGATCAACGGATTGGTCAAAGAAGGCTGAATAGCGAATGGAGACGTTTTTCACTGTCTCGTTCCCAATCTGGAGATTGGGAACGAGACCAGAAAGGTTTGCCACTCGCTTACAGGAGCTAAACTATGACTGAAAATTACTTTGAAGAAGAAGAATTCACGACACAATTTAACGGCGAGACCATCAAGCGGATTGCCCAGCAAGCCAAGCCCTACAAGTTATGGGTAGCGGGCTTTATATTCGCGGTGGCTGTGGTTTCCTTTCAGGATGCCTTATTCACCTACATCAGCAAGCTCATTATCGACGAGGGTATTATTCCCGGCGACAGAGCGCGCTTGATACAACTCTTTACGCTGTATGCCAGCCTGATTCTGGTACAGGCCGGGGCTGTCTTCGGCTTTATTGTCCTGGCCGGTATTTTGGGCCAGCGGATTCAATTCGACTTGCGTCGCAAAATGTTTAATCATTTGCAGTTCTTATCGCTGTCTTACTACAGCAAGACGCCGGTTGGCTGGATCATGTCGCGGGTAACATCGGACTCCAGCCGGATTTCCGAGTTGATTACCTGGGGGCTGATTGACAGTACCTGGGGTGTCTTGAACCTGACCATCTCGCTGGTTTTCATGTTTTGGATTAATTGGCGGCTGGCCCTGGTGATGGTACTCATTGTGCCGACTTTGGTGACCCTGGCCTCGCTCTTTAAGCGAAAGATTCTGGTTGAGTTCCGCCGCGCCCGCAAGCTGAATTCCAAGCTGACCGGGGTGTACAACGAGAACATCACCGGGGTGCGGGTGGTCAAGGCCCTGACCCGCGAAGAGAAGAACCTGGCAGAGTTTGACGAAAAGGCCACCAGCCTCTATCGAGCAGCTTACCGGGCGGCATGGCTATCGGCTTTGTTTTTGCCGATAGTCCAGCTTGTCGGAGCCACGGCTTTGGGCGCGATTGTCTGGTATGGCGGCTGGCAAATTCAGGTCGGCGAGATGAGCGTCGGGACGTTGCAAGCCTTTATGTCGTATCTGACCTTCATGCTCTTCCCGATCCAGGAGTTGGCCCGGGTCTATGCCGAAATGCAAAACTCCGTGGCCTCTGCCGAGCGGGTCTTCTCGCTGATTGACGCCGAGCCGGAGATTGTTGACCGCTCCTACGCCACCGATCCCGGCAGCGTGCGGGGCGACATCGAGTTTGAGCATCTCGACTTCTACTATGAGAAAGAGAAGCCCATTCTGACCGACTTCAATCTCCGCGTTAAGCATGGCGAAACGATTGCCCTGGTGGGGCCGACCGGTGGCGGTAAATCGACTATCGTGAACCTGATTTGCCGCTTCTACGAACCCAAAGCGGGGGTCTTGCGGATTGGGGGCATGGATTACACCTCCTTTACCCTGGAGGCCATCCAATCTCGAATTGGGGTGGTGCTGCAAACGCCGCACCTATTTTCGGGGAGCCTGCGCGATAACATCCGTTACGGGCGGCTCGACGCCACAGATGAAGAGGTCGAAGCGGCGGCCAAACTGGCCCACGCCCATGAATTTATCGTGGAGATGGCGCACGGCTATGATGAAGAGGTCGGGGAGGGCGGCGGCTTGCTCTCAACCGGGCAGAAGCAGTTAATCAGCCTGGCCAGGGCGGTGCTGGCGAACCCTGAAATCTTCATTATGGACGAGGCCACCAGTTCGGTGGATACTTTGACCGAAGCCCTGATTCAGCAGGGCATGGAAACGCTGATGACAGACCGAACCAGCTTTATCATCGCCCACCGGCTGTCTACAATTAAAAGAGCCGACCGGATTCTGGTCATCGAGGCGGGACGCATCACCGAGATGGGCAGCCACGATGAACTGATCCGGCAGGAGGGACACTATCACTCCCTCTACACCAAGCAGTTCAGCCAGGGAGAGCAGTACGAACTCGACGAGTTGTTCGAGCAGGCCGTGGCGGTGTAATAAGTTGATAAGGAGTGCAGATTGCAATCTGCACTCCTTATACGGATTAACTCCTATAATAAGATTTGTCTTTTGGATGATACGTATGGAAAACTTTCTTCCGAATCCTCCTACTTTTTCTAATGAATTAGTTGAGCAATGCAAGCAAAATGGTGACTTTAGACCTATATTGTTCGAGTGGTACAAGTATGTAGGTATTCTTTGTCTCCATACTGCCAGTTTAACACTAAACTCTCCTGCTTTTCGGGTAATACCTAAGATCCATTATGCATTACTAACCGGTTTACTTAACCGATGTTCCAGACTTATGCTTGCCAATGTTCGTTTATCTAGTACTCAGCGATACGGCGAAACGACTGCTCTTTTGGATCGAAGTATTGCGGAAACAGCTATCAAAATCCAATGGTTATGTCACAAAGATAATCCTGAGTACTTTTTGCGATATCTTGCCGATGGGTTAAAGAAAGATTTGAAACTCAAGGATGATATCAATGAGAATATCAGTAATCGCGGCGGTGACACACTTGTTATCGAAACGAAAATGCTGCATTCGATTGATACATGTCTCAATCTGAGTGGTTTGACACAACAGAAAGTATTTAGTGCTAAAAAGCTTCCTGATTTCGCTACTATGTGCCGCGATCTTTCTTACGGTGACATGGTTTATACGGCCATTTATAGGATGGGTTCACATGCAGTTCACGGTACTTGGAGTGATTTAATTTTTCATTATCTGCGCCATGAAGATGACCAAGGATTTTCTCTAAAAGACTTGGAGGAAGATACTCAAGATATTCAATATATCTACATGTCTTGGCTAGTTCTCAAAGCAATGGGTGCATTCTTGAATTACGTAGCCGAAAATCCTTCGGAAATGAATGCCTTTTTTTCTGTGCTAGATGGTATTGAACAAGAACTTGCCGAGATACAAAATTTTGTATTAGCCTCAGACTTCGACAAGGAATAGCTACTACCACAAATAGGCTTGTTTGCCCACAATCTCACCCTTAAAGCGATGACCCACATCGAACTAAAGTCATGAAAAAAGAGATACTCAGCAAACGAAATAATACATTAATTCGCAGACTCATTTTGGAACCCGGCGAGGCGATGCCCTGGCATACAGACGTTTGCAGTCGTTTTACCGTCGTGGTTGGAGGCGAGGCGCTCGGTATCGAATACCGCGATTCAGGAGAAGTTGAGTCATTTCCGGTGCACCCTGGTCTGGCTGAGTGGGATGAGCCGCAAGCGAGAGTGCATCGGGGGGTCAATGTCGGTGCTGTTCCCTACGAGGAAGTGGTAATTTTCTTCCTCGACAAGGCAAACACAGACCCTAACCGCTCCTACCGGCCGAATCCCCCAAGTGGCCCCATAAACACCCCCCCCCGGCTGCTTAATATCTTTCTTACCTCTTCGTTTGGATTGCCATAAACCACCCGACGGGTCGGCTCAAAAACAGCCATAAACCGTTTGGCAAAGTGCTGACCAAAATTCCCGATATGGATCATCGCCGCCGCCGAATCGGCATACCGCTCGTAGATATGGCAGCTTTTCTCATCCTCGCTGATAAACCACTCGTAGTTTAGGGTCCCCGGTTCGTTGGTCTGGGTCGCTTCCACCATTTCGTTCATTAAGGCTTTCATGTTGTCAAGTTCGCCGGGCTTAATCGCAAGCTCCAGCATCCAAGCTACAGTATCACTCATTGATAAGGCGCTCCTTAGTGAATCATAATTTTTGAAGGCACGTCCATAAATTACTCTTATTATGATAGACTATGAACAAGATGACAAATGTTACGGCTCGATTACAAACTTGCCCAACTCAGCAAAGTCACCTCCGCCGTTGACGGGTAGTCGCTGGCCGGTCTCAAAATCGTAAAAGCCGGTGATGAGGCGATAGCTGCCAGGGGAGAGGCCACCTTCCGGTAATGGCAACAGAAAGGTGTCGGCAATGACCTCGCCGGGGGACCAAAGATTGGTGGGGTACAGACCGCCGAAGGGTTGGCTGTCCCAACTGCTGACCACTTCGCCCTGCTCATCAAGCAGTTGCAGGAAGACGGTATAGGGTTTGTTGGTGGGTTGGAGGGATTGCCAGTTGATTTTGGATTTTAGATTTTGGATTTTGGATTGATTGGCGATTTTGGATTTTTGAATATCAGGCAAGGTAACGCCGGTGAGTTGAATGACGTCGGCGAAGGTGGCGGAGAGGGGGGTGGCTGGGATGCGGGGATCGGTCCCGTCGGCAGAGACGTAGAAAAGGCCAAGGTGGACCTGGTTAAGCGGGTCGGCTTGGTGTAGGGGTAGCCGTTCGCCCGTATGAGGATCGAAAAAGCCGAGACGTATCAAATAAGGGCCGGAAGGCGTGTCGGGGCCAAGCCACAAGGTATGCTGGCTTGGTAAAATACCATCAGGCCGCCAGCGATACATATCCTCGCCAAAGGCAGCACCCTCCCATTGGTTAATAGGGTTTCCAGCGCCATCGACAATTTGTAGAAAGAGATGATTATCAAAGGTAAAGTCCGTCAGACTGTGCCAATATAGGTTAACTGTAATCGGTTGGCCGGGTTGGGCTAATTGAGGCGTGACATCATAGCCCCGTAACTCCACTAAATCGGCCCAGTTGAGGCTGATGGTGCGTAGGGGAGTGGTGGTGAAAAGATTGGTGATTGGTAATTGGTAATTAGCTGATTGATTATTGGGTTGGAGTAGAGGAATGAAATAGGCTAGGTCGTGACCTAATTTATCACGAAAGGGTTTTGATTGGGGTTGGGCTGAAGTCAATAACTCATTAATTTCGAGTTGCTCGGTACTACGTGGCGGGCGAGAGACGTAGATTTTTCCCTGACCGATCTCATCTCTGGTTAGCAAAACGAGGGCTGGAGAGGTAGGGATATTGCCAACATAAAGTAGTTGGAAGGTATCGGGAACAAGCAGCATCTCGACAGGCCGTTCCACTCCGACGGATGGGGGCCCGTCAGTCGCTTCTGTAAACATAGATTGCAAAAGGTAACGAACAGTAGGGTGAGCATAAACATGAAAAGGAATAATAACATCCTGTGTCGCGGTTAAGTCGATTAAATGATGAGTCAAATCGACCAGAGGGCCATTGAACTCTTTATAAACTTCAGGGTGATCGGCCCACTGCCAAAAATAATCGTAAGCATTGATAAGCCCATTGACAGTGATTAAGATAGCCGCCGCAATTGGAAAAACATAAGACGGGGTCTTTGATTTCTGCTGGGCAAGTCGTGACACTTGATATCTCATACGCGCGGCTTGATAGAGGCCCACGGTGACAATAAGATAATAAAAAGGTAAGATCCCAATGGGTCGTAAGGCATGAACCGGGGGCGAGGCCAGGATCGACGGTATCCACATAACGCCTAAGCCAAGCAAAATTAATTGGGTTTGAGACCATCGCAGATAAGTGGGACGCAGTAAGGTAATAAGCCCCAACCAAAAGAACGGAATCTCCAGCCAGCCAAGCATGGCTCGACCCGGCAAGTGATGTCGGTACAACTCGTGACCGGCTCCCAGAAATAAACTAATACCTTGAAGAACGTGTCCGGCTACTTCACCCATGCTATTTGGGGTAAATAAAACATCCCCTGTCCGTGAGGAAAAGGAGTCGGGGTTGTTGATAAAAAAGAGACCCAATGGCATAAAGACCAGGGTAGCGGTAACGACAGACATGAGAACGCCTAACCATAGTTGTTTAACTCGTGTTTTTCGTGTCGCGTGTTGCGTGTCGGGGTAATTGCCTCCGGTCAATTTCGGAATCGAGGCTTCAGCCGGAGACAATGACTCTCCGGCTGAAGCCTCGATTCCCGGCCTATTTTCACCAACGAGCAAAACACCTCGAACCATAGAAACAGTCCACAGGATAGCTAAGCCTCCAAAAATGAACGGTGCCACTCGGGCAGACAGATAGGTATATTGAGTCAAGCCTAAAAAAAGACCGGCCAGAGAGAAGTATATCAGGGAGTAATAGTTAATCGTTGATTGCTTATATCCGGTGATTGAAGTCCATCCCCGCCAAAAGAAATAGAGGCTTAGCATTAATATCGGGGGCAATAACACCGGTCGAAAACCGGCCCGACTGTTCAAGAGATGCCACCAGGATACAGCTACCCAACCAGCCACAGCCACAGCAAACCAATGTCTGTGTGATTTGAGGTGGTTCTTTTCTACAAAGGGACGTGATAAAGCCAAGGCGAAGCGATATATCATTGGAATGGTCAATAGCCCGGCTAAACTTCCCACCAAGCGTACCGCAAACGTATTGTTGCCCAACAGAGATATTGACACGATGAGTAGATAATGCCACATAGCCTCGCGGCCATTGTTGCCAACTACAAAGGGTTGGTAGTGGCCGGTATCGGCCATCCATGTGGCGTCCATCGCATTGTAAGCCTCATCATACCAGAGACCGGGTGGCACTTCGGGCAGTTGCCAGAGACGCAGAAAAAATGCGATAAGGATAATGAATAGCAGAGCCAGGCGGTGACTGGTCACGGGAGGATTATACTTTCTAATTGAAGTTCGCCATTAGGATCGTTGCCAACAGGTAGACGAACACCACTTGTAAACTCATATAGCCCCACGACTGGCGTATATTCGCCCGGCGAGACTGCATCAAGGGGAAGGGTGATCTCATCAATTATCACCTCACCAGCATCCCAGAGAGAAGTAGGATATTGTCCATTAGCCGGGGGTTGGTCTTTTTGGGCGACATTCTGGCCGTTGTTATCTCGCAGGTGCAAAAAGGTGGTGTAGTCAGCTGAGGGAATTGTTTCGGCTTGCCAATATAGGGTGAGTTTCAAATTTTTCGTTTCGGGGTTTGAGTTTGGGCCTGTTAAATCATACCCTAACAGGGTGATTTGATCGCCAAAAGATTGGTTGAGTGTTATTTGGGGAGCAGGATTATTGATTGTTACGCTCGGTGGTGGGCCTCCTACCTTGATAGGGCCAATAACCACACTTGTGGTATCAACAGGTTGACCATCTTGAATAAGAGGTAAAGACGTAGGTAAATCTGCCTCCAATGAATACAGCCCGATATGTAAATAGTAGACGCCGGGAGGAGCATCAGGCGCAACTGGCACGGCAAAGCCATCCTCCACAATCTCATCTTCGGCCCAGAGGATAGTGCTGTAATATTCGCGGGGCAAGCGGTCATAACCACCATAGGCTTGCTGTTCATCATTCAGCAAAACGTCGAACATAATATAATCGCCCAATACAGGCACTAAACTTTGCCAATAGAGAGTAATCGGCAAGCCACCACCTGGTTCAACCCGGCGAGTCGGCAATACATACCCCAATAGTCCAACCTGATTGGCAAAGTTAGCCTCGACTGAAATATATCCTTCATCTTTAGCGGGAAGTTCAAATGACCGCAAATCATTGGCAACCGTTAGTAAAGGCTCTGTTTGAGAAACACCACCCTCTATGCCAAGCCGATAATCACCACTGGGCCAATCAGCCCCGACCATGAAAATGGCCGTGGCATCACTCACCGCAACAGGATGGCGAGGGATATTATCCGGTCCAAGCAACACCCAATGGGGTTCTTGGTTTGACTGACTCCCAACGATTTTCCAGGAGAGCGGTATCGTTTGACGGTAGCGAAGCGGAGTTTTACCAAGCCAGAGACGGTACTCAATTCGATCTTCTGGATTAGCACCTGTTAAAGTCGAGGCATCAACAAGGGGCTGAGTATCAGTCAGTTGAAATTGGGTAAGATGAACTGGCTCACTATTGAGCGGCGTGTCCTCGGCTTCGTGGAGGAGGTCAAGTTGGATTTGATAGGTATCGGGTGGTACACCGGCTAACGGGAGGGGCAGGTTATCACGGATGACATCGCCTTTATCCCAAGCCCTGGTTGGGTAGAGACCATTCACGGGATGACTCAACCAGGTAAAATGAACTTGTCCCGTAGTGATAGAAACCAATTGAACCCGGGTTCGATAATTCTCTTCAACAGGTTCGAGTGCCTTCCAAAATAGCGTTAGATGAGTGATGCCTTGCTCAGCATCAGGCTGGAAATCGTAGCCTAATAGTTCGATGGCACCACTAAAATTATGAGGGGCCGGTTGAGGAACGGAAGCAGTATCAAAGGTGGTCGTTTGCACAGGCAACGGAGCGGGATAGGTGAAGTTCATATAAGCAAGTTGGAAGACGGACCAAACAAAAAGCAGGGTTAAGGGTAGATAAACGGTAAAACGTATTGCGTATTGCGTAAGGCGAAGAGAAGGTCGGCGTTGATTGAACCATGTGGCAAGCACTTGTGCCCACCCAAGCATGAGCAAAATGGGGATAGATTGGGCGGCAGGGTAGAGGATGTGGCGACCCTGACCAGTTTCGAGAATGTTAAAGGTGAGAAAGTAGCGTAAGATGGGAAAGGGAAAAAGTAAACCGACGATTAAGCCCAAAATAACGAGTGTGATACGCGTTTGGGGGCCAGCGCCTCGCCAGAGTTGCCACAGCCCAATCAGAGCTAATAGACAGAAGAGAACCATAACCAGGTACACCCAGGGATAAAGGGGGTCATGTTCCAGAACGGGTACCCCCCAAAACGTCTGGAATAGATAGACCCACCATTCGCCAAACGTGCCTTCTGTCACGGCGTCAGGCCGTATTTGGCCGGAAAATTGCCTGCCGGTGAAGAGGGCAAAGATTCGGCCCATACTCACATCGGGGCCAGAAGCCAGAAGTGGGCTGAGTAAGCCGAATATGAGGCCATCATCTTTGATGGTATTAAAATAATAGCCAATCCAACCGAACCACCAACTTGAGCCAACCAGGGTAAAAAGCCAGCTCAGGCCAAGCCGACCCAACCATTGCGGCCAGGTCCAATTGATCTGCCGGGCACGCCACAGCACCACGGGAATAATCACCAGGGGAAGAAGGCCGGTGCTGTATTTGGTAGTAATCGACAAGCCGAGTAACAACCCCAACCCGGCGTATACTCGCCAGCGGTCATCGCCCCGCAAGGCACGCAGGAGGAGCCAGATGAAGATGGCCGAGAGTAGAATGAACAGGCTGTCGTCCCCCAACATGGCAGAAGTGAAAAGAAAACGAGGGGTGAAGGCCAGGAGGGCAGTCGTGGATAGGGCAAGCAGGGGAGTAAGGGAGCAGGGGAGCCAAGGGGATTTCTCATCCGTGATATCAGGTGTTTGTTTCTGGGAATTTTGACAGAATTCGAGGACGGTGAGGTAGGTGAAGACCAAAGCCACACCGGAAAATAAAATCGAGATAAAGCGGCCCAGATGCCAGGCCAGAATACCATCCTGCCAGGGCCAATTTGCATCTTCAGTATATATAATCAGGCGGGGATAAAAGATTTCGCCCACTAACCGGCGGCGAGGCGACTCCCCTACATCCTTCAGATGCGGTTGGGTCGTATCAATAGTGCTGACCGCCCAGCCCACCAGTAAGTGATAGAGCGGCGGCCAATCGGCCCGATACCAGGCTTCCTGGCGTTCGGCATGGTTGATGGGCAAGCGACCATGTTGGGCGATAAAGCCAATATAGCGATAATGGGCCAACTCATCCTCACCCTGCGTAATCGGCACGATAATGCTATACAGACTACTCAGCAACAGGAAAATGAGTAAAATAAGGTATAGACCCAGATGAGGAATCTGTTTTTTTTGCCAGAGGTGACGCTGCTCGCCCATAACGAACTATTGTAGTGAGAATAGGGTGTTTGGGCGAATTTCGAGGGATATGTAAAAATGAGGCTTAACGAGCGTTCAAAGCGGCTAAAGCGGAGTCATTATCTTCGTAAATGGCAAAAAAGTCGGTGGTGCCGGAGAGTTCGATGACCCGGTAAACATTTTCCGAGACTCCGACCAGGGCCAGCCCCAATACAGTTCGCTGGGCATCAACCAGGGCGCGGATACCGGCCATCTGCATATCTTTTAAATCTTCCAGGTTAAGGACCACTTTATCAACATGATAGCTTTGCAGGTTATGGGTCAACTGTTTTCTAAAGCGTTGGGTGGCCTGCCCACCAAACTTACCGGATAGAGCCATAAAAACCACCCCATTTTCCACCCGGTCTTCGATATGAAAATCGGTGGTCACGGTGACATTTTCAACTTTGATTTCCAACCCTTCTCGGGCAATCAGCACTTCTAAAGGGCTGCCTTGGCGCTCAAGATACTCCTCGGTTTCATGCAAAATCTGCATAATCTCGGCATCGGTTGAAGCCGGGTCATGGTGAAAGAGAAGTAACCGCTTTACATTGGCTTCGCTGGCAATATCGGCTCCAATTAAGGCCGAACTATGTCCCCAATCTTCCTTCACAAAGGCCTCGCGGACAGAGAACATGGCATCGAAAATAAGAACATCGGCATTGGCGTAAAAATTTCGATATTTCAGGGTATCCATATTATCCAGGCTTTGATATTCACCATCAGTAGCCAAGATAGTAATGGCATTATCCGCTTCTACCCGATAGGCATAGGCCTTACCGGGGTGTTTAAGTTCGATGTTATTAATGACCGCGCCAGCAATTTTAATCTGTGAGCCTTCCTGCAACTGGTGGAAGGTTAATGACGAGCCTATTTGGTCAAACTGTAAGGGAAAAAACGCAGCCTCCATTTGGCGAGCTAAGGCTTGAGGCACATAGTCATGGATGTGATAAATATCAAACCGATTACCGGGTACATGAATGGGCTTAAAGAACGGGAAACCCTGAATATGGTCCCAGTGCGTATGGGTGAAGAACATATAAGCATGGCCTTTACCCTGTCGAAAGCCCAACTTTTGCACCCATTCATCGTCACCACTCATCAAATAATCACCGAGTTCTCGAATGCCGGAGCCTGCATCAAAAATAATCAGTTCATCGCCAAGCCGGATGGTGACGCACGTGGTATTACCACCAATTGTACTGCCTTCCAGCGAAAGATCCTTGACAAAATTTTCAAGCGCAGCCGGATTCGCCAGGTCTATCTTCCGTTCACCTGCCGTCTTTAAGGCAAAAAATATTTTTTGTTCAACTTGGTCAGGATTTATCGGCGCTGGAATAGAGCCTCTAGTTCCCCAAAACTTCAGCAGCATTATCTTTCCTTAGATTTGATAATTAGCGCAAACAACCTGCTGATTTTCTAACTATTTGATATAGTATCAACTTCCCCAGTCAGTGCAAACTATTATCTACCCTTTAGCCAGGTTGAGTAAAGAGTCGTTTATACAATAACAAATAATTATAGAATATAACTTAACATGCTAATGAAAAGTGTGCAATAGGTTAACTGTACTGTTAGAGCCTAATATAGATTCGGATAAGATTTAGAGATTATTGGGGCTGGGAGCCAGCTTGTTTTCCCCGCTGTATAAGCCAGGATTCTGGGTATTTTGCCACTATCTCTTCAACAACGGCGTCTGCCACCTCCTCAAGGGTCCCTTCGCGCTCTTCCGGCTCACCCCATTGAAAGGCATTTTGATATTCATCAGCGCCAACCAGACCCTCTCTCATAGCTACCGCATCGACAACTGACATGTATATATCGGGTAGCTTACGCGTAACACGATTGCGACGCCCCTCTTGAACTCGAACAGAGCATGGGATATCTTTCCAATACATTATTTTAACTATCACCATTATGATTCCCTTTATTATGTGTGATATTCGGCATTAATCTCAACATACTTATAGGAGAAATCGCACGTCCAGACAGTAGCTTCAGCCTGCCCCAATCCTAGATTAGCTTCTAATTTTATCTCGCTTGTATTTGATAGCCAATTGCTGACGGCATGTGCATCAAAATTTAAGGGTTCACCCAGTTCAACCAACTGAAACTCACCCAACCATAACGACACTCGGTTTGGGTTGATGTTGGCCCCACTCCGCCCAATAGCGGCTAAGGCTCGCCCCCAATTGGGATCATTACCAAATAAAGCCGTCTTCATCAAGGGCGAGGTGGCAACTGTTTTAGCTGCAATTTCCGCTTCCGATTCGGTAGCAGCGCCTCGTACGATAATTTCAACCAGTTTGGTTGCGCCTTCACCATCACGGGCAATTGCCTTGGCCAGGCTTACACAGACTTCTGTTAAGGCTGCCGTAAAAGTCTCAAACTCTGGTTGTTGAGATGTATTAATAGGGGTATTTCCAGCCTGACCAGAGGCCATAATTAAGACCGTATCGTTAGTGCTGGTATCACCATCGACTGTAATACGATTGAAAGAAACAGATACCGCTCGAGTGAGCGCCGCTTTGAGAACCTCAGATTCAATGGCTACATCAGTGACAACAGCTGAGAGCAGGGTCGCCATATTCGGGTGAATCATGCCACTGCCCTTGGCGATACCACCGATACAAATAGGTTTTCCGCCTATCTCGGTTTGAACAAAGGCTTCTTTGGGAACTAGGTCGGTTGTTAAAATAGCCTCGGCAGCATCCTGTCCTTGTTGTCCCCGCTCGGTTCTAATAGCCTCACCCGCCATCCGAATGCCATTCTCAATAGCGGTCATGGGTAATTTTTGACCAATTACGCCGGTACTCATCACAAAGATACTGTCGGCTGGTAACTCACAAGTGGCTTCCGTTAAGCGAGCCATCTGCTCCGCATCATGCAAACCCTGTTTGCCGGTGACTGCATTGGCATTACCGGCATTTATAACCACGCCTTGCAGCTTGCCACCCGTTCGTTCCAACAGAGCCATATCGTATAAAACCGGAGCAGCTTTGAAAGCGTTGGTCGTAAATACCGCTGCCGCAGTACACGGTTGAGCGCCCACTATCAGAGCTAAATCAGGCTTGCCCGAGGCTTTAATGCCGCAAGCAACCCCAATCGCCCGAAACCCGGAGACCCTGGTGAGCACAGATGTTTTCTCAGTCATTTTCTATCCTTATTCCTCACAAGAATATCCTAATTTTACGTGCAACACATTTCGGCTGCAACTTTCGACAATCATTTAATGTTTAGGCTCTGCAAAAATGCTCGACCCGCTTGCTCCAAATCATCATCCAAGGAGAAGGTCAAGCTGCGAACCCGAATGCCTCGAATCGTTTCATCGAAGGGTTGCTTTAGGGGGGTCGGGTAAACCAAAATGGCCTCAGAACATCCCTTTGTATGGGCATAACTTATCATTTGGTGAATATCATCCGGGGCCGATTTGCCAGAATCTTTATATTTGGTATCCAACACACAGCGAGTCAACCCTGTATCCACTTCACTCAACACCAGATCGATATCAAAATATAGC